>Ga0335078_10004822_pt1 | contig 19940 bp, 22 predicted proteins | sample Lox_Sample_32_FD_206711 | JGI IMG/M metagenome (GOLD analysis project Ga0335078, IMG submission 206711) | Soil microbial communities from Loxahatchee National Wildlife Refuge, Florida, United States - Lox_Sample_3.2 | ecosystem: Environmental > Terrestrial > Soil > Wetlands | place: USA... | reverse complement strand
CGCCGCGAGCTGGCCGCCGTCGGCGACGATAGTCGTACCGGTCATGTAGCGTCCGGCGTCGGAGGCAAGTAGCAGGAGCGGGCCGTCCAAATCCTCGACTTCGCCGAAGCGGCCCATGGGAATCTGCCGCTTCATCGCCGAACCGCGTTCGCCGGCCAAATAGTCGCGATTGATCTCCGTGGTGATCCAGCCCGGCGCAATGGCGTTAACGCGAATGCCCTTGAAGGCAAGCTCAAGCGCAAGCGCCTTGGTGATTTGAATGACCCCGGCCTTAGCGGCGGCGTAAGCAATGACTCCCTTGTCGGGTGAAAACCCGAGCACAGAGGCGATGTTGACGATGGCGCCGCGCTTGCCGGCCGCAAGCATGCGCCGCGCAGCTTCCTGCGCCCAAAAAAATACTGCGTCGAGATTGGTCGTTAACACCCGCCGCCAGTCTTCCTCCTTGATCTCAATGGCGCGCCCAGAGTGGACGATTCCGGCGTTGTTTACCAGAATCGTCACCGTACCAATTTCTTTTTCTGCGGCATCGAACGCCCGCTGCATAGCGGCCCTGTCGCGCACGTCCGCAGCGACTGAGATGGCGCGCTGTCCGGATTTTGTGATGCGCTCGCTCCCCGCGGCTAAGCGTTCGGCGCGGCGCGCTACCAGGACGACATCAGCACCGTTAGCGGCCAAAACCTCGGCAAAGCGCTCGCCCAGTCCACTTGACGCACCCGTGATCAGCGCGACCTGTCCCGTCAGGTCGAAAATCCCAGTTGCCGTCATGCCCCTCTCCTCGCGGAACGTCCGTACATTTGATCGGCGGCGCGCCGCCTCCCATATACGCGGCGGCGCTTAGGAGCCTTTATGTCAGAGCCGTTGGTCGTGTCCATTCCGCATCGTCTCGGCAAAGAGGAAGCGATCCACCGCCTCAAAAGCGGCCTCGCCGCGATACGGGCGAATTTCGCGCAAGCGTTTACGATTTCCGAAGAGACTTGGACGGAAAATCGCCTTCGATTTTGCATCAACGCACTCGGACAGGCAGTCAACGGTTCTATCGACGTGACCGACGATACCGTACGCCTCGAAGTCGCTTTGCCTTGGCTTTTGGCAAAACTTGCCGAAACGCTGCAACCGCTCATTCGCCGCGAAGGAATACGGATGCTTGAAAAGAAATGAAACATTCACTTCTTGGCAGCAATCTGCCGACGGTCATCTCACGGGCCAGAACTTTCAATCCGCCGCGGTGTTTCAAGCCTTGTCAATTCCAACCAATAAGGCACCGGATAATCCCCGATGCAGCGTCCTTTTGCCCTCAGTCTCACGGTAGGCGCTCTCCTCTACGCCGCCCTTAGCGTACTTACCCTCGTCGTCCTGCATGATGCCGGCTCGAATGGCCAAGCCATGAACACCGGCTATGGCGTCGCCGCCAGGAGCGAGTAGCGCCGCCGGCGCTGTAGCACCTCCCGCAGACACGCTATATTGCGCGTTCCCGCGATGCGGGACGGAGCGGCGCAGCATGAGCCACGATGACGACGACGCCGAACACCACTCGGAAATGTCCGAGATGCAGCTTCGCGTCCGCGCGTTGGAGACGGTGCTCACCGAGAAGGGTTACGTCGACCCCGCCGCTCTTGATGCCATGATCGAGGCCTATGAAACGCAGATCGGCCCGCATATCGGAGCAGCCGTTGTCGCCAAGGCGTGGAATGATCCGGCATTTAAACGGGCGCTGCTTGCGGATGCGACAAAGGCGGTGCAATCCCTTGGGCTCATCAACCGTGTCGGTGATCATCTCATCGCGGCGGAGAACACGCCTGCCGTTCATAACATGATCGTGTGCACACTGTGCTCCTGCTACCCCTGGGAAGTGCTCGGGCTTCCGCCGGTTTGGTACAAGTCCGCGCCCTATCGTTCACGTGCGGTGAACGACCCGCGCGGCGTGCTTGCCGATTTCGGCCTGACGCTGCCCGGCGACGTCCAGATCAGAGTCTGGGATTCGACAGCAGAAACCCGGTTCATGGTGCTGCCGATGCGGCCCTCCGGAACCGAAGGGTGGAGCGACGAAAGGCTGGCGAGGCTGGTGACACGCGATTGCATGATTGGGACTGGATTGCCGGAGTCGCCGCAGGAGCTGGCCTGATGGACGGCGTTCACGACATGGGCGGAATGCACGGGTTCGGCAAAGTCGTTCCGGAAAAGGATGAGCCCGTTTTTCATGCTCCGTGGGAAGGGCGTTGCCTGGCGCTGAACCGGGCCATGGGCGCCATCGGCGCCTGGAGCATTGATGAGGGACGCGCCGGCATCGAGACGCTGCCGCCCGACGTCTACTTGGCAAGCTCGTATTATGGAAAATGGGCGCTCCGTTTGCAGAACATGGTCATCGCGCACGGCCTCGCGGGCGCCGATGAGATCGCATCCGGGCACGCATTGCGATCGGGCAAGGTGCTCAAGGGCAAGCTGCAAGCCGCGGATGTTTCGCGCACGCTCACGCGCGGGTCGTATGGGCGCACACCGCAGTCCGAGGCCCGCTTCAAGGTCGGCGACCGCGTGGGCGCCAAAAATATCCACCCGCCGACGCACACGCGCCTGCCGCGCTATGCCCGCGGACATGTCGGCATGATCGAGGCGATCCGCGGTTGCCACGTCTTTCCGGACTCGATTGCGATCGGAGCGGGCGAAAACCCGCAATGGCTCTATACAGTGGTGTTTGAAGGCCGTGAATTGTGGGGCGAAACGTGCGATCCGACGCTGAAAGTATCAATTGAAGCATTCGAGCCGTATTTGGAGCCCGTGAAAGGCCGATGATTATGGGTGCCGGCTCTCGTTCACTGCGCTCACTTTGCCGAACTGATAAAGGCAATGAGCCGGTTTTTCGCGAACCGTGGGAAGCGCAGGTCTTTGCGCTGGCGCGTACGCTGCAAGAGCGCGCCGTATTTTCCGCAAACGAATGGGCCGCCGCGCTGGGCGATGAAATCAAGCGCGCGCAAGCCGCCGGCGACCCTGATACCGGCGAGACCTATTATCGCCACTGGCTCGCGGCCCTTGAACGGCTCATCGCCATCAAAGGAGTGGCAGATCCACAAATGCTGGAGCGCACGCGGGAGGCGTGGCGGCGGGCGTGCGAACGCACCCCGCACGGCACGCCTATTGAGCTAAGACCGCACGATTACGCCGAGTGAGGGATACTGATGAGCGAGATACGCCGCGTCGTCACCGGGCTCGATGCCGCGGATAAAGCGGTTGCGCTGTTCGACAGTAAAGTCCCGCTAAAGCCAGGCAGAACGGACAACCCCGGTGCGGTTTTGTGGATCACCGATTCCAACCCGGCAGGCTTTTCTCTGCAAGACACCGCCGAGCAGACGATCGGCATACCGCCTCCCGACCACGGCAGCGTTATCAGGGTGGTCGAGTTTCTACCCACCACCGATGCCGCGCTGGCGAAAATTGATCACACGCTCATGAGCAATGCGATCGGCGACAAAGCCGCGGTCCGCGGGCGGCCCGCGAAGCATCCGCTTATGCACCGCACGCGTTCGGTTGACTACGCCGTCATCCTGTCTGGCGAAATCGATATGTTGCTTGACGACGAGACGATCCACGTGAAAGCCGGTGATGTAATCGTGCAGCAGGCCACTAACCATGCCTGGATTAATCGCGGCACAAAACCTTGCCGCATCGTCTTCGTGCTGATGGACGCTCAGCAGCCTTAGACCTTCACAGCATTCCGAGGACATGCGGCAGCCATAACGAAATGGCGGGGATGTAGGTGACCATCGCCAGGAAAATCAGCATTGTTGCAAGCCACGGCAGCACCGCGACGGTGAGTTCGGCTATGCCCATTCCGGTGATGCCCGAGGCCACGTAAAGGTTCAGCCCCACCGGCGGATGACATAGACCGACCTCCATATTGACCGCCATCAGGATGCCGAGGTGAATGGCATTGACGCCGAGTGCCGCGCCCATCGGAAACAGGATTGGCGCCATGATCAGGACAATCGCGGCAGGGTCCATGAAATTGCCGGCGGCCAGCAGAACAATATTGGTAACGAGAAGGAACGCGACCGTGCCAAATCCCTGTGCGGTCATCCATTCCGCCATTGATTGCGGGATTTGTTCCGACGTCAGAAGCCAGGAGAACACGGCAGCATTGGTGATGATGTAGAGGATCATTGCACTCATCGACGCCGCCTTGAGCAGCACCGCGGGCACGTCTTTGATCGCCAATCCCCTGTAAACGAACACCGCGACGACAAAGGCGTAAACTGCCGCGACGGCGGCAGCTTCGGTCGGCGTGAATAAGCCGGAATAAATGCCGCCGAGCACGAGAACGATGAGGAACAATCCCCAAAAACTTTTGCGGAAGGCGCGGCCGCATTCGCGCCAATCGGCGCGCTGCATTCGCGGATAATCATTCCGCCAGGCGCGATACCAAGTAGTCGCGCCCAGCATCGCCGCAAGCATCAGGCCGGGCACGACGCCCGCCACGAACAGCTGCCCGACCGAAGCCGAATCCATGACCGCGCCGTCGGGGCCACGCGGCTGCATGCCGCTCGTGGCCACGGCGTAGATGACAAGGTTAATCGACGGCGGGAACAAGATCCCAAGCGCGCCGGATGTGGCGATGACTCCGGCGCCAAAGCGCGGGGGATAGCCCTTCTGTAGCAGCGCCGGCAGCATGATCGAGCCGATGCCCACAACAGTAGCGACGGAAGAACCGGAGATCGCCGCAAACAGCGCGCAGGCGACAACACCCGCCAGCCCCAGACCGCCATACCAATGGCCGATGAGCGAGGTGGCGAAATCGATCATGCGGCGGGCGACGCCACCGGCGGTCAAAAAATTGCCGGCGAGGATAAAGAACGGGATCGCCATGATCTCGAAACGGTCGATGCTGGTGAAGAGCTTGAGCCCGACCATCTTCGGGTCGACGTCGGAGAGGATGAACAAATAGGTGAGCACGGAAAGGCCAAGCGCAATCGAGATCGGCATACCGGTCGTCATCAAGGCGAGCAACAGCGCGAAGAGAAGTTCGGCGCGGACCGTATGCGGGAGCTCAATGACGTGTTGTCGCGCCGCAAAACAGACCACCGCGAGCACAACCGGAATCGCGATGATCAGGGTAGCCGTAACCGCGGCGCCGAGCGGACTGCTCGCCGGCTTGATACTTGGCGAGTGGGTGATCACCGCGCCGTCCCCGCGACGGCGGCGTGCGGCCGTTCATAATCCAGGCCGTGGCCTTGGTGCGGAACGCGACCGGTGCGCAGAAAGCGCCACAGTACCTGCAAGAACCTAAAGCACATCAGGTACGAGCCGAGCGGGATGCACAGATAAATGATCCAGCTCGGCCATTCGAGCTCCGGCGAAACCTCATCCGGATCGAGTTCGTGAACGTAGACGGCGCCCAGCGTGCCGATGGCGCCGGTAAAAAGAGCCCCGCAGAGAAGCGCAAAGACGATCACCGGCTTGCGCGTCGCTGGGGTCAACCGCTTTACCAGAACATCGACGCCGACGTGAATGCCGGTGCGCACGCCGAGCGCGGCGCCAAATTTCGCCATCCAGACAAACATGTAGGTGGCGAGCTCTTGCGCCCAGGAGAGATCGATTGCGGCTAACGCGAGATAGGCCCGATCTGCGGCGATGCGCACAAAGCCGAAGCCGTGCTCGCCGCCCCACCGCGACAATTCAGCGAAATTGCTGGCTCCATACCGGTGCAAGACGGCGATGAAGGTCAAAAGCGTCGCTGCTGCGATCAAGGCGGCAATGAACCACTCTTCGAGCCGATCGAGCAAGAGGTTGAGGAGCCGCATCACCCGCCTCAATCCCTGACCGGCCGCGGGGATCGGGTGCTTTTAAGATTGCGGCGGCGTGAAACCGGACGCCTTGTAAATCCGCTCGATGAAGCCTTTGCCGAACCGGCTCTGCATTTCAGTGTGGACCGGCATCAGCTTGGCGATCCACGCCTTCTTCTCGGCATCGGTCAAAACATGCACGTCGATTTTTCCGTAAGCTTTGATCTTGTCCAGCGCCTCGGCATTGTCCTTGGCGGCCGTGTCATTGAAGAAGACTGTGGTTTCTTTGACAGCGCGGTCCAGTTGGGTACGTACATCCGGCGGCAGCGAATTCCAGAAGTTCTTGTTGGTGATGAGGGCATAAGTGAGCCGGCCATGGTGGGATACGGTCAGGTTCTTTTGCACCTCGTAGAATTTCTGCGTCAGTATGTTGGACGGCACGTTATCTTCACCGTCGACAACGCCGGTCTGCAGCGCCTGGTACACGGCGGAAAACGGCAGGATTTGCGGCAAGGCGCCAAGCTCGCGCGCCACCGCGTCAAGAACTTTGCTGCCCTGGATGCGCATTTTCAAGCCGCGGAAATCTTCCGGCAAAATCAGTGGCCGGTTGGCGGTGTAGACGTGCGCGCCGTTGTCCCAATAAGCCAGCGGCGAAACACCCTTCGCCTCGAGCTTGGCATTCAGATCGGCCATCATCGGGCTCGCCATCATTTGGCGTGCGTGAGCGTCGTCGCTCATGAGAAACGGCAAGTCGAAAATGTCGAACTCCTTGACGCCGAGCGGGCCGAATTTGGAGATTGACGGCGCCAGCAATTGTACTGAGCCAAGCTGCAGCGCTTCGAGTTCTTCCTTGTCTTTGTAAAGCGATGAATTTGGGTAGATTTCGACCTTGACGCGACCGTTGGTGTACTTCTCAGCCAGCTCTTTGAACAGGACGGCCGCTTTACCCTTCGGCGCGTCCGGGGTTACGACGTGGCTGAATTTGATAATGATCGGCTCGTCAGCGAGCGCGGGCGTTGCGAGGCCGAGGGCAAAAATCGCGGCGAGCGCAATGGCGAAGCGTTGCATGATTGTTCCTCCCAGCCAGCAATGTCAGCGACGATAGCGACAGTAGTTGCTTTTTTGCGGCGGCCAATTGTCAGGACTGTGTTCTAAGTTTTGCCGGCCTGCAACCCTCGTCCCGATCAATGCATCGCGGCATCTGCGCGCGGGACAAGCGCGCCGGGATGGCGGATCACGTCACCGGCTAACCGATGAGCGGCGGTTGCCGCCTCCGCGACCGCCGCGCCCCCAAGCCGCGCCGCCAAATATCCGGCATTGAATCCGTCGCCGGCCGCCGTCGGATCGACCGGCACCATGACTTCGGGCACCGGCACGAATTGTTGCGCGCCGGCGGTGGCCACCAATGCACTGTTTGGCCCGTTCTTGACGACGATTTCGCCGACGCCGAAGGCCTGCAGCCGTGCGACCGTCGTTTCCGGGCTAGGATCGCCCCAAAGCACGGCTTCGTCATCGAAGGTAGGAAGCGCGATATCAACCCGCTTTAGCGCTTCCATAAAGACCGCGCGCGCTCGGCTCAAATCCCCTTTCCAGCCGCGGGGACGAAAATTGCCGTCGAAAGCGACCTTGGCTCCTTGCTGACGTGCAGCTTCCAAGAGCGCCAAGAAGCGGCCGACCCCGTTATTCGAATAAAGCGAGAGAGTGATGCCGGAAAAGTAGATCAGCCGCGCCGAGACCATTTCTTGCGCCACCAGCAACCAATCGGGACGTTCAAACAGTTCGCGTGCCGGCGCCTCGTCGCCCCAGTGGCGAAAAACCCGTTCCCCGCGCCCGCCGCTTTCAATCAAGCAGAGTGCCGGCAACCGGCCGGGCGCGCGAAAAATCAGCTTGGAGGAAACACCCTCAGCAACGGCGAGCGCGACGATGCTATCAGAATAGGGATCGTCACCAAGCGCGGTGGCGAAGGCGACGTCCAAACCGGCACGAGCGAGATAGACGGCGGTGTTAAAGGTGTCGCCGCCGCAGGAAAGCGCGAACCTTCCGTCCGCCCCACGCGCCAATTCAATCAGCACTTCGCCGACGCAAATGGCACGCGCCTGCTCCATATTCATCACATGACCTCCCGCCGCGGTAACGCGATGCCGCTGGCAAGGAAATAGCCTACTGCGCTCAGCATAGCGATGCAGAAACTGACCGGCCAATCCGTTTGGTAAGCGATAGTAAGCCCAAGCCAAGCTTCGGCCACGGCGAAAGCCGCCGAAAGGAGCATTCCAGTCCATAAGCCGGTCACCAGCCGCTGCGCCGTCGCCGGCGGCCCGACCATCAAAGCAAAGACCAGAAGGATCCCGACAATTTGCGCGCTTTCCGACACGGCCAGCGCGACGATTGCGAGGAATAAGGTGGAAACGACCCGTAGCGGCACACCTTTGGCCTCGGCGAGTTCCGGCTGCAAGCTGGCAAAAATCAGCGGCCGCATGATGACGCCGAGGCCGAACAAGGTCACCAGCGCGAGCCCGGCAAGCGTTGCGATCATGGAGCGGTCGACCGCAAGCACATTGCCGAACAGAAGCGCCGTCGCTTGAGCGGCGTACGACGTATAGTAATGCAGGAACAACAGGCCAAATCCCAAGGCTGAGGCGAGCACGACGCCGATGGCGACATCACGGCCGCTGATGCGCTCGCCGAGCAACCCCATGCCGACAGCGGCCGCGACGGTAAAACCAACCAAACCCCAGACCGATGCGACGCCGATCAGCACCGCGCCGGTCGCACCGGCGAAACCGATATGCGAGAGCGCATGCCCAGCAAACGTCTGCCCACGCAGGACCAGAAAGTAGCCGACGAATCCGGACACGGCGGCGGCGATCCCAGCAGCCGCAAACGCGTTCTGCATGAAGTCGTAATCAAGCATGCGGATGATGTCCGTGGTCGTGACCGCCGTTATGTAAATGATCCGCACGTTCGACATCGCGTCCGCGCGAAAGTACAAAGATGCGGCCGGCGGCGCGCACCACCTCAATGTCGGTGCCGTAGAGTTTCGAGAGCACCGGCGCGGTCGCTACTTCCGCAACCGAGCCCAGCGCGGCTTGGCCGTTCCCGAGATAAAGCACACGGTCGAGGACACCGATCAGCTGATTAAGTTCGTGAGCGCTGAACAAGACCGTGATATTGCGCTCGCGGGCAAACGAGCGGACAAGCTCAATCGCCGCCTCCTGATAGCGATAATCGAGGCTGATCAAAGGCTCGTCGAGCAGCAAAAGTTTTGGCGCACCGAACAGCGCCTGCGCCAGTAACAGTCGCTGCCGCTCGCCACCCGACATTTCCGCAAGCGGGCGCGCCGCGAGATCCTCCACCCCGACCGCGGCGAGAGTCTTGCCAATTGTTCGGCGTTCGTCCCGGGTCAGGAAAGGAAGGCCCCAACGCTGGCCGCGCACCGAACTGGCGATAAAGTCGAACCCGCGTACCCGCAGATCCGGCAGCACGGTGCGGACTTGCGGGACGTAACCGATATCGGGATTTCCGCGTTGCGGAGCGCGTCCGAAGACGCGGATGCTGCCCGAACTCGCCGGCAATAGGCCGAGGACCGCGCGCATCAGTGTTGTCTTACCGGCACCGTTGGGACCGAGAACGCCGATGAATTCGCCCTGGCCGATGCTGAAGCTGACCTCGGCCAAGATGTCGCGGCCGCCGATTTTTATGGTCGCGCGCTCAAGCTCGATGACCTTCATGATGAGGGCCCAGCCAGGGCGCGTTCGGTTGCCTGCAACTCACGCAAAATCCAATCCTGGTAGGAAACGCCCGGCGGCTCGGTCTCGGTCACGCCTACGACCGGCACACGAGACGCACGAGCGAGTTCAACGATGTGATCAACCACTTTGCTCGCAGTCTGCTTGTTGTAGAACAACAGCCGCACGCTGCGCGTCTTCAGCTCATTCTCGAATGCAGCAAGATCGTGTGCGCTCGGTTCGGTATTATTCATGATCGCGAGCTGAAAACGCTCGTCGTGCACGACAAGACCGAGCGCCGTAGCCATGTAGCCGAAGACCGGCTCGGTCGCCGCCACGGAAGCGCCGGCAAATTTGCTGCGGATCGCGGCAATTTTCTCATTCAGCGGATCGAGCGAGGCGAGAAAGACTTTCAAGCGCGCCGCATAGTCGGCCTTGCACGCGGGATCGACGGTACTAAGGGCAACCGAGAGTGCGCCAGCAACGGCCGGCATTGTCGACGGCTCGTACCAGACGTGCGGGTTGTCGCCCGGCTTTTTGCTCACGAGATTGGCGGCAACGATGGTAATCCGCCCGGGCCGGTCGGTCCCTTTGAGGAGTTTCTCCACCCACGTATCGTAGCCGGCGCCGCTATAGACGACGATTTCGGCCGCCGCGATCTTGCGGACGATGGTGGGAGAAATCTCGAAAAGATGCGGATCCTGATCGGGATTGCTGAGGATGCTGCTGACGGAGACCCGCGCGCCGCCGATCTGCTGCGCAACGTCCCCGTAAAAATTCTCCGCCGCGAGCACGTCGATCTTGCCGGCGGCCCCATTGACTGGAGCCGGAAGGGCGAATGCGGCGAGGGCTACCGTGGTCAAGCCGCCGAGCAGCATCGTGGGGGCGTTTGGCATTTTCCCTTTAAGATCAATGGAGATATAGCATGAAAATGTTATAATATAACATTTCATCTGCCGTAAAAGCCCGGCGCTCGAAAGCCCGCGAGCCCGTCGACGGTGCGCTCACCACAGCACTGTCGGCACAGCCATCGAATGGATTGAGACAGAAGTTTTACGCTGGCGGTGGATGCCTATATAGCCGGTGCAGGAGGGATCGCATGTCCGAACCGATTTCGGCCGGCAAAATTCCGGTGACCGTGCTCACCGGCTATCTCGGCGCCGGCAAGACTACCTTGCTCAACCGCATTCTGTCGGAGCCGCACGGCAAGAAATACGCCGTCATTGTCAATGAATTCGGCGAGATCGGCATCGACAACGATCTGGTGGTCGGCGCTGACGAAGAAGTGTTCGAGATGAATAACGGCTGCATCTGTTGCACCGTGCGCGGCGATCTCGTGCGCATTCTCGACGGGCTGATGCGCAGGAAGGGAAAGTTCGACGCTATCATCGTCGAGACCACGGGGCTCGCCGATCCAGCGCCGGTGGCGCAAACGTTCTTCATCGACGAGAACGTCGGCCGCAGGACCAAGCTCGATGCGGTGGTCACCGTCGCCGACGCGAAATGGCTCAATGATCGGCTGAAGGATGCCCCGGAGGCCAAGAACCAGATCGCTTTTGCCGACGTGATCCTGATCAACAAAACCGATCTCGTGTCAGCGGACGAGCTGGGCGAAGTCGAAACGCGCATCCGTGGTATCAATCCCTACGCCAAGATCCACAAGACCGAGCGCGCGAAAATCCCGCTCGATCAGGTGCTCGACCGCAACGCCTTCGCTCTCGATCGCATTCTTGACATCGAGCCGGAATTCCTCGCGGGCGACGGGCACGATCACCACCATCATCACGATCATGGCCGCGATCACGAACATGAGCACCGTCACGGCCACGGTGGGCTCAAGCACTATCACGATGAAGACATGCAGTCGGTTTCGCTCAAAAGCGAGAAACCGCTCGATCCTGACAAGTTCTTCCCTTGGGTGCAGAACCTGGTGCAGACCGAAGGCCCCAACATCCTGCGCTCGAAGGGCATCCTTTCTTTCAAGAACGATGACCAGCGGTTCGTCTTTCAGGGCGTGCACATGATCCTGGACGGGGATCATCAACGGCCGTGGGAGAAAGATGAGGAACGTCTCAGCCGCATTGTGTTCATTGGCCGTAATCTGCCCGAAGAGACAATCCGTAAGGGTTTTGAGGCGTGCGTGGCCTAAATAGTCGCTCGCTGGCCGTTATCGCCTCAAGATGACCGACACCCGCGGCGATATTGTTTCGGTGGTTGAGCGCACGCGGCCGGTGGCCGCGGGCGGCGCGATCTTCGCCACGCATTTTCTCAAGCGCACCGCGGTGTTCGTCCTCGGCGAGGAGGCAATGTTCTTCGCGGCGCCCGATGGCGAACCGCGCCGCGTTACCGTCCATGACGGCGCAATCCTCGCAACCGCTGCGGACGGCAAGCGCATCATCTCCGGCGGCGATGACGGCAAGGTCGCGGAAACGAACCTCAAGGGCGAGAGCCGCACGCTTGCGACCGACGCAAAGCATCGCTGGATCGATCACGTCGCAGTCGGACCCGGCGGGGCGGTCGCGTGGTCGGCGGGCAAGACGGCTTTTGCGCAGAGCAAGGCGTTGCGCGAATTGGAGGTGCCTTCGACCGTAGGAGGTCTCGCTTTCCTGCCAAAAGGCTACCGCCTTGCCATCGCACACTACAACGGCGCGACACTGTGGTTTCCCAATGCCCGCGAGGCGACCGCCGAGAAGCTCGAGTGGAAGGGCTCGCATCTCGGTGTGACTGTCAGTCCCGACGGCCGCTTTCTCGTGACCGCCATGCAAGAACCCATGCTGCACGGCTGGCGGCTCAGCGACGGCAAGCATATGCGCATGTCCGGTTACGCCGCGCGCGTGACTTCACTCTCCTGGACGGCAGATGGCGATTGGCTCGCGACTTCCGGCGCCTCACAACTCATTCTCTGGCCGTTCCAGGGCAAGGACGGGCCCATGGGCAAAGAGCCGCGCATCCTGGCTCCGTCGGAAAATCGCATAACGAAAGTCGCCGCCCATCCCGGTCAAGCGATTGTGGCTACGGGCTTCGGCGACGGCATGGTGCTGCTGGTTCGCGTCGCCGATGGTGCGGAAATCCTGGCCCGGAAACCGGCCGCGGCGCCGGTCACCGCGCTCGGCTGGAGCCCCGACGGCCAATTGCTTGCATTCGGCACCGAGGACGGCGACGCTGGCATTCTCGATCTTAGCTAGGCTCTGGGGAAGGACCGTGTTTCTGAAACTGAGTACGAGCGGCGAATTATCGTTCGAAGACCGAAACAATTTCCGCGCCTTCAAGCTCGTGGTCGAGGGCGAACGCGAACGGCTTGATGCGGTGCGCGTAGCGACCGTGGGCAAAGCCGAATTGCCCGACTCGGAGACCGCCTGGATCTTCCAGGAGGCGCTACGCCAGTGGCCGGGTCTCGAGCACGCCGCGGTGTGGCAGCAGAATTTCTCGGCCATGATCGAGAAAGCGCGGCCGCATGGCTGGATTGACGATGTGCGCAAGGCCATCAAGGCGCACATCGAGTGGGTCGCCTAAACGACAAGGCCGAGGAACCGTGCCTCCGCCTGTCCGTTGATAAAGATCATCACTGCGCACGGAACTCGCATGAAGATGATTGAGATACGGTCAATCCTCGCGGTTGCCGTGTTGTGCGTCGCGATTGGGACTGCGCAAGCCGCCGATACCACGGGCTGCACGCCGCGGGAGCGGCAGCAGGCGAACCAGAACAAACTCAGTCAGCGGCTCGATGACACAGGTGGCGTGATATGCCCGCCGGACGTCGACCCGGCGATGAAGGCGCCGACGCCTAAGACAGGCGACACGCCCATTATCCCACCTCCGGGCAGCCCGGGCGGCAACCCAAACGTTCAGCCGAAATAGCACCGTCATTCCGGGGCGCGGGCGAAGCTCGCGAGCCCGGAATCCATATTCGCTGACCTGTGGTTATGGATTCCGGACTCGCCGCGTGTCGCGCCGATCCGGAATGACGAGGGACGTTAGATTACGTATTGCCGCAGCGGCGGATAGCCGTTGAAGCCGACCGACGAATAGGTCGTCGTGTAGGCGCCGGCCGCCTCGATCAAGACCTTGTCGCCGATGGCAAGCGACACCGGCAGCTGGTAGGGCGTCTTTTCGTAGAGCACGTCGACACTGTCGCAAGTTGGACCGGCAATGATGCATGGGACCGTTTCGTCGCGGTCCTTGGTCGTGCGGATTGGGTAGCGGATCGACTCCCCGATCGTTTCGGCCAAGCCGTGAAATTTCCCGATGTCGAGATACACCCAACGCACCTCGTCCTCGGGCGACCGCTTGGCGATTAGGACCACCTCGGCCTCGATCATCCCGGCATTGCCGACGAGACCGCGGCCGGGCTCGATAATGGTATTGGGCAAGTTGTTGCCGAAATGCTTGCGCAGCGAACGGAAGATCGCCTTGCCGTAGGACTCAAGCTTCGGCGTCTTGCGCACATAGCGCGCCGGAAAACCGCCGCCGAGATTGACGATCGACAAGGTAATGCCGCGCTCGGCGCAGGCGCGGAACACCGCCGCCGTCGAGGCGAGCGCCCGGTCCCAGGCTTCGACATTATGCTGCTGCGAGCCGACGTGGAAGGAGACACCATGCGGCGCGAGCCCGAGCTTGTGCGCATGTTCGAGGATGTCGGCGGCATAGACCGGTTCACAGCCGAATTTCCGCGACAACGGCCATTCAGCGCCAGAGCCGTCGCAAACGATGCGACAGATCACCCGGCTGCCAGGGGCGGCGCGAGCGACCTTCTCCACCTCGGCCTCGCAGTCGACGGCAAACAGCGTCACGCCCAGCTTGAAGGCGGCGGCGATCTCCGCTTCCTTCTTTATCGTGTTGCCGTAGGAGATGTGGTCGGGGGTCGCGCCGGCGTCGAGGACCGCGCGGGTCTCGCCGACAGAGGCGACGTCGAACGAGCAGCCCAGACCTACGAGCAGCTTGAGGATTTCCGGGGCCGGATTGGCCTTAACCGCGTAATAGACCGCAGTGTCGGGCAGCGCCTTGGCGAAATGCTGATAATTCTCGCGCACGACGTCGAGGTCGAGCACGAGGCAGGGCCCGTCTTCGGTGCGCTTCTTGAGGAATTCGCGGATGCGTGTGGTCATTTCCACTTAACTCCCTAATCCGGCTGGCGGCGTAGCCGCCAAAGTGAACCTCCTGCGACGCGAGCAGCCCGCACCATTGCGGAACGCGTTCGTCGCCGTGATTGCTGCCTTGGTCCGGATGAGGGAGATCCCGTTCCGCACTGCTGGCAAAGATGGACAAGCCTTTCCGGTGTCCCCGGCATTCGCGCCGGCAGTAACCAAAAAAGCCCTTCCGTCGTTGCTTTAAGCCGCGTCGCCCGTTGAGAGCGGGCTATGCCGGTTTCGCCTCCGGCTGCCGGTCGCGGGAGTTAAGGAAGTAGTCGTCTCTTCCTTAGGCGGCTGTCCGGCCTCTTGTCCGGATGCCCACCGACCGACACACGGCCACAGGCACGTGCGAAATTGGGCGAGTCCCGAAATAATCTATTGTGACCCGCTACGCAAGTGTTTTGGTCTTAACGAGATGTAAAAGGCAGCGCCGCTCGAGCTCGCTGAAGCGCGCGACGACTTTCAGTCAGCGGTGAACGGCTCGATGCGCCGCGCGGCACGCACGAACTGCACCATGACGACAATGCCACAGACGACGAACAGTCCGTCGAGCGCGCGCGCGCCGATCGTGCCGAGAGCGAGCAGGTTGGCAATCGCCCAGCTGCCGGCAAACGCAGCGCCGAACACCTCGGCGCTGATGAGAATGGCCGCGCTGACCACGGTCAGCACGTTCTGCCAGACGATCCGGCGGGGCCGGCGGGTCGGTTGCGTGTTTGAATCGTTCATGGACATGCTCGATGCGACCGATGCGGCGCCACTCTCTCCGAAAGGTGCGGTTGGATCAAGGCATCTTTCCGGGCGACCGCCGCACCGGCAGCGGAGGCGCCTTGAGCATTATATGCCGGGGGTCATATATGAGCCGCAGCCTTCCGTAATCTTCAGCCAATGACCGACAGAAATCCCTTCTTTGCGCCCTGGTTAACGCTGGAAGCGGCGCCGCCCTTTGCCGAGATCCAACCGGCGCATTTCCTGCCCGCCTACGAGCGGGCATTTGCAGACCACAACGCCGAAATCGCCGAGATCGCCGCCTCGACTGCGACGCCCGATTTCGCCAACACCATCGAAGCCCTTGAACGTAGCGGCCGGGCACTCGAGCGGGTGGAAAACGTCTTCCACCTCCTCGCCGGAGCTCATAGCAACGAAGCCCTGCTCGAGGTTGAGCGCGAAATCGCGCCACAGGTCGCCAGCCATTGGAACAAGATCCACACCAATGCAGCGCTCTTTGCTCGCATCGATGCGCTGTCAAGGCGAGCCGATTCGCTCGGACTGAACGATGAGCAGAAGCGGGTCCTCGAACGCTACCATGTCACCTTTCGCCGCGCCGGCGCAGCGCTCGACGCTCCCGCCAAAAAGCGCCTTGCCGAGATTATCGAGCGGCTGGCCGCGCTCGGCGCTGCGTTCAGCCAAAACGTCCTGGCCGATGAGCAGGCCTTCGCGCTGCCCATTTCCGGCGACGAGCTTTCCGGGCTGCCCGAATTCATGCGCGAAACGATGAAGTCGGACGCAAAGGAGCGCGGCATCGACGGCCATGTTATCACCCTGTCGCGGTCGAGCGTGGAGCCGTTCCTGCAATTCGCGCGGCGGCGCGACCTGCGCGAAAAGGTGTTTCAGGCTTTCATAAAGCGCGGCGACAACGGCGGCGGCACCGACAACAACGCCATCATTGTTGAAATGGTGAAGCTGCGCGCCGAACGCGCCCGCCTGCTCGGCTTTTCCGATTTTGCTCACTATCGGCTGGATGACGCGATGGCGAAAACCCCGCAGGCGGTGCGCGATCTGCTCGACACGGTCTGGGCCAAGGCGCGGGGAAAAGCGCTTGCCGATCGCAACGACCTTCAAGCGCTGATCACGCAGGAAGGCGGCAACTTCGCATTGGCGCCGTGGGACTGGCGCTACTACGCCGAAAAGCTGCGGCAGCAGCGTTGCAACGTCGACGAAGCCGCCATCAAGCCCTACCTCAAGCTTGAGACGATGATCGAAGCGGCGTTCTACACGGCGGAGCGCCTATTCGGCCTCACCTTCTCGGAGCGCGCCGATGTGCCGACCTGGCACGGCGACGTGCGGGTCTGGCAGGTGCGTGACCGCGACGGCCGCGACATCGGGCTTTTCTTCGGCGACTATTTTGCCCGGGCCTCGAAGCGAAGCGGCGCCTGGATGACCTCTTTGCGCGAGCAGGAGAAGCTGAGCGGTCCCGTTCGACCGCTTATCGTCAACGTCTGTAATTTCGCCAAGTCCGCCGCCGGCGAGCCGACGCTCTTGAGCTTCGAGGATGCCCGCACGCTGTTTCACGAATTCGGCCATGCGTTGCACGGTCTTCTTTCGGCGGTCACTTACCCGCAAATTTCCGGCACCAATGTCGCGACCGATTTTGTCGAACTGCCGTCGCAACTCTACGAGCACTGGCTCGAACAGCCGGAAGTTCTGCGGCGATTCGCGCGGCATTATCAAACCGGAGCGCCGATGCCCGAAGACTTGCTGCAGCGGCTGATCGCTGCGCGTAACTTTAATCAGGGCTTTGCCACGGTCGAATATCTTGCCTCCGCCTTTGTCGACCTCGACTTTCATTCCCTGTCATCGGCCAGCATCGATTCCAAAAAGTTCGAAGCCGGCACGCTTTCGCGCATCGGCATGCCGGGCGAGATTATCATGCGCCATCGTCCCCCGCATTTCGCCCACGTCTTTTCCGGCGGCGGCTATGCGGCCGGTTACTACAGTTATATGTGGTCGGAGGTTCTTGACGCGGATGCATTCGAAGCCTTCGAAGAGGCCGGCGACATTTTCGATCCCGCCACAGCCAAGCGGCTGCAAGAGATCATCTACGCAGCCGGCGGTTCGCGCGATCCCGCCGACGCCTATAAGGCCTTCCGCGGACGCCTCCCAAGCCCCGATGCTCTATTGCGCAAGCGTGGTTTTGCGCCCCGCGCCGTGACACATTAGCGCTTATGGATTTGCATAGCGACGGTCACCGCCGCGGCGTCGTCTGCGCGCCCCACTTCGCCGCCGTCGAAGCCGGACGCGACATCCTTGCCGAGGGCGGCAACGCGCTCGAAGCGATGCTCGCCATGGCGGCTATGATCGCCATTGTTTATCCGCACATGAATCATTTGGGCGGTGATGCTTTCTGGCTGATCCGAGAACCGTCAGGCCGCGTGCGAACCATCATGGCGGCAGGCCCTGCCGGGTCGATGGCACAGCCCGAATTTTATCGTGATTACGAGACCATCCCGCCGCGCGGACCGCTCGCGGCACTGACGATTCCGGGCGCCATAGGCGGTTGGGCTCTCGCGCTCGAACTTGCCCATGCGCATCGGGGCAAGCTGCCGCTGACGGTCTTACTTGCGTCCGCCATTGAACGCGCCCGCACCGGCTACGCGGTTACGCGAAGCCAGGCACGGCTCACGGCGGAAAAGCTTGCCGAGCTTGCGCCCGTTCCGGGCTTTGCCGAGGCTTTTTTGCTCGACGGCAAGGCGCCGGCGGAAGGGACCGTCCTGAAGCAAGAGGCGCTTGCTGCGACGCTCGACCAGCTCGCTCGCGCCGGCCTGGACGATTTTTATCGCGGCGATGTCGGGCGCGAGCTTACCGCCGATCTTGAGCGGATCGGCAGCCCGCTCACGCGCGAGGATTTCACCCGCTATCAGGCCACGCCGCACCAGCCCTTGCACGTCGCGCTGCCGGAAGCAGCGCTCTACAACACGGATGCGCCGACACAAGGCGTCGCTTCGCTGATGATCCTGGCGTTGTTTGACCGGCTCGGCGTCTCTGAAGCGGAAGGATTCGACCATATCCATTGTCTGGTCGAAGCGACAAAGCGCGCGCTGCGGGTGCGCGACCGCGTGGTCAGCGACCCGGGACATCTGGCGCACTCGCTCGATCGCTGTCTCGAGCCGCGTTTTATTGCCGGGGAGGCGATGAAAATCGATCGACGCAAGGCGGCGCCCTGGCCGCTCGGCCCGAGCGAGGGCGACACCGTCTGGATGGGCGCCGCCGACGGTTCTGGCCTAGTCGTCTCCTATATCCAGTCGCTCTATTGGGAGTTCGGCTCCGGCTGCGTGCTGCCGCGGACCGGCGTCTTGATGCAGAATCGCGGTATCAACTTCTCGCTGCAGCGCGGCGCCTTAAATTTTCTGGTTCCCGGCCGACTGCCATTCCACACGCTCAATCCGGCGCTCGCGATCCTCAAAGACGGGCGCGTCATGGCTTACGGCACAATGGGCGGCGACGGCCAGCCGCAGACGCAAGCCGCGCTGTTCACGCGCTATGCGCTGTTCGACGAGCCGCTCGCCGATGCGGTCGATCGCCCGCGCTGGGTGCTCGGCCGGACCTGGGGCGATCCGCGCACGGCGCTGCGCATGGAGCCGCGCTTTGACGGTGCGCTGATCGATGCGCTCGCCGCGGCCGGACATGATGTGGAGCTTGTGGACGAACCCTATTCCGACGTGATGGGTCATGCCGGCGCTGCAATTCTGCATCCCGACGGCAGTTTGGAGGGCGTGCACGATCCGCGCTCCGACGGGGGAGCCGCGGGCACATAAGGGCCCAGGCCAATTACTGCGGCTTTGGTCGCATCGACGAGTGGAAATGGGCAATTCGCCATCCGTCCCTGGTCTTGGCGACCACGAAGGTAAAGCGCGCCGGAATTTCAATCGTCTTCCCATCCCGCACCAGGGTAAACGTATCAAACTCGGCAAACAGGACCGCGTTCTCGGAAAGCAGTGAATTGCTTGAGCGTCTGGAAATATTAATCGATCTCCTGTCGAATTTTGGCGATCTTCGGACTCATGGTTCCGAGCAATATCGCATCCGGGGCGAAAAGGCCGACCACCGCCTCAACGTCGGCCGCCTCGAATGCCTTTTCGAATTGCGCGATGACGGAAAAGGCTTGGTCTTGCGGGCCCGCCACTGCGGCGAAAGGTATCATCGCCGTCAACGCCGTGGCCAACGCGATACCTTTCTTCGCGCACCCTCCATTCACCATTGTCGTCACCGATCTTATTGAACCGCCTTGCCTTCATTGCGTCGCGGCGGAGCACGGAGCCACGGCACGATGACCGAAAGCAGCCTCCTTTCGGCCTCAGTCCGTATTAGAGTGTGGTACGCTCAGATGGCGGCGGGTTCGGGGCCGAATGCTTTATCGTCTCGCTTCATTCATGACTGGACTGGCTTGCCTGCTCGCCGTCGGCGGAAGCGCCGACGCGCATCCCCACGTCTGGGTCACCATGACGGAGGAGCTGCTTTACGCCCCGGACGGCTCGGTCACCGGCGTGCGTAACGCCTGGACCTTCGACGATATGTTCTCCGCGTTCGCCACGCAGGGA
>Ga0335078_10004821_pt1 | contig 19944 bp, 18 predicted proteins | sample Lox_Sample_32_FD_206711 | JGI IMG/M metagenome (GOLD analysis project Ga0335078, IMG submission 206711) | Soil microbial communities from Loxahatchee National Wildlife Refuge, Florida, United States - Lox_Sample_3.2 | ecosystem: Environmental > Terrestrial > Soil > Wetlands | place: USA... | reverse complement strand
CCGCCGCAAGCGCCGGCTCCGAGCGCGCCGCGCGCAGTTCGTAGCCGCGGCGCGCGTCGTGGTCTGCGGCCGCCAGGATGCGGTCGGCCTTCATCGCCCGCGCCACGCCCTCTGCCACGCCGCGCGGCAGCAGCGTGCCGAGCGTGTACTGGCGCTTGGCCGACTTGGGCACCCACACGTCCACCGTGCCGAAGCGCAGCGCCTCCACGATCGCGTCCGCCACCTCCTCGGGCTCCAGGCTGTGCATCCCGCGGACCTTCGCCAGGCCCGAGCCCAGCTCGGTGTTGACCGCGTAGGGCATCACGTAGCTGACGTCCACGTGCGCCCCCATCAGCCGCAGCTCGCCGCGGATCGCCTCGCTCAGGCCCACCACCGCGTGCTTGGTCGCTGAGTAGGTGGCGCCGCCCGGCGCGCCGTACTTGCCCGCCTGCGAGGAGATGTTCACGATGTGCCCGCGGTCGCGCGGGACCATGCGCTCGAGCGCCAGCTTGCAGCCGAGGATCACGCCGTGCAGGTTGATGTCGATCATCCGCCGCGCCGTCACGTCGTCCTCGTCCACGAAGCGTCCCAGCGGCATGATGCCGGCGTTGTTCACCAGCACGTCCAGCGGCCCGAGCTGCTCCTCCGCGGCGTCCAGGAACGCGGCGAAGGACGCGCGCTCGGTCACGTCCAGCGGCAGCGCCACGGTGCTCGCGCCGAGCTCGGTCGCTGCCTGCTCAGCGGCCTGCACGTCGAGGTCGCCGAGCGCGACCCTCATGCCCTGGCGCACCAGCGCGCGCGCCGTCGCGCGACCGATGCCACGCGCCGCGCCGGTGATCGCCGCGGTCTCTCCGGCGAGGATGCGGGGCTGCTTGGCCATGTTCTCCTCCTGACAGTGGATGGCGAGACGATTCTCAGAGCAACGCTAGCGCTGCGCGCGCGAGCGCGCTGCGCGCCGGGGGCGCGGCCCAGGCGCGCAGCGGCGGCGGCAGCGGGTAGTAGGGTGGCCGCATGCCCTTTTACAAGTTCGAGGGCCAGCGGATCGCCTACACCGAGTACGGGGGCGGCCCCGCCGCGCTCACCGCGGGCGGCGTGCGCGGCCGCACGGCCCGCAGCGCGCCCGCGGGCCACGCGCTGATACTGCTGCACGGGCTGCTGCTGTCACAGGAGATGCACCGCCCGCTGGCCGAAGACCTCGCCGCGCGCGGCAACCGCGTGATCACGCTCGACCTGCTCGGGCACGGCCACTCCGAGCGCCCGCGCGACATGTGGCGCTACTCGATGGCCACCTACGGCCGCCAGGTGGTGGCGCTGATGGACCGCCTGCAGATCGAGCAGGCCGTGCTGATGGGCACCTCGCTCGGCGCCAACGTCGCGCTCGAGGTCGCCGCCACCAGCCCCGAGCGCCTGCGCGGCCTGGTGATCGAGATGCCCGTGCTCGACAACGGCCTGCTGTGGAGCGCGCTCACGTTCACGCCGCTGCTCGTCGCGCTGACGTTCGGCGAGCCCGTCATGAAGCTGCTCGCGCGCGCCACCCGCGCCGTGCCGCGGAAGCTGCTGCCCCACTACGGCAACGTGCTGCTGGACCTCGTGCGCCAGGAACCAGGACCCGGCGGCGCGCTGCTGCAGGGCCTGTTCTTCGGGCGCATCGCCCCGCCGCGCGTCGAGCGCAGCACGTTCACGACGCCCGCGCTCGTGCTCGGGCACCAGCGCGATCCCGTGCACCCCTTCTCCGACGCCGGCATGCTCGCCAAGGAGATGCAGAACGCGCAGCTGATCGAAGCGCACTCGCTGCTCGAGCTGCGCCTGCAGCCCGAGCGGCTCACCGGCGAGATCGCCGCGTTCGTAGACGACGTGTGGGGCAAACCGCAGGACACGGCACGCAAGCGCGCGCCGCGAAAGCGCGCCGCCGGCAAACGCCCGCGCGCCTAGCTCGTCGGGAACAGTTCCACTTCGTCGACGCTCACCTGGCCCGGCGCTTCGGGCGTGCCCACCGCCGACGCGGGCGCCTTGCTGATCCACAGCGTCAGGTACTCGAACGCCTTCTTGGAGTCCCTCAATGTCAGCCGCGCGTGCTTCTTCTTGACCACCTCCGAGCGCGTCAGCGCCGTCCATTCCGGGCTCGTGATCGACGTCGGCGCGGTCGTGCCCTTGGTGGCGTAGACCTGCACGGTCATCCCCGGCGTCGTCGTGATCAGCTTCAGCGAGCTGACCTTCTGCTTGGACTTCAGGTCGATCAGCAGGCCCTCCGCCATCGTCGGCGCCGTCGTCGGATCGACCTGCGCGGTCCACGCCGTCGTCGGGTCGCCGTCGATCGCCAGGCTCGGATCGCCGAACCAGCTGGCGGGCAGTTCGTAGGGGTTGTAGGTGCTCGCCGCGTCGGTGTCCAGCAGGATCGCCGCCGACTGTGATTCCGCTTCGCCGCTGGCGCCGGCGTGTTCCCCGGAGCTGGCGCCGCCCGTGGAGGTGCTGGAGGGCGTGGTGCTGGCCGCCGGAGCTGTCGAGGTCGGCGTGCTCGTTTTCGTTTTGCCTGGGGTGGCGGTTTTCGGCGTGATCGCCGTCAGCGGGATCTTCGGCGGTTTGGCGCTGCCCAGACCGGGCACGCTGCCCGCTTTGGGCGTGCTCGCCGCGCCCCCAGGCGTGACCGGCGTCGTCGTCGTGGGTGTTGCCGGCGGGGGCGTCTGGGCGACGGTCCTCGTCACCACCTGCGCGCGCGGCGTGCCTTTGCTCAGCGCCGCATAGCCCGCCGCCGCCGCGCCCAGCACCAGCGCCGCCACCGCAACCGCCACAGCCGCCGCCGAGCGCCAGCCGCGCGCGCCGAGGCTGCCCGGCGCGCCCGCGCCGCATTGCAGGCACCAGTTCTGTCCCGCCGCCATCGGCGCCAGGCACTTGCCGCAGCGCGAGGGCGCAGCCGCCTGCGGGGCGCCACCCGCGCGCGGCTCGCCCGCGGCCCCCGCCGGTCCATCGGGCGGCGCCTGCTCTGCCTGCTGAGCGGGCGGTGAGTCGACGAGCAACGTAGCCACTGGGCCAGATTCTAGCCCTACACGATGTCCCGGCCAGTCGGTTGCAGCTCGCCGTCGAGCTCCAGCTGCCAGTAGTAGCGCGTGAACGTCATCCCCGCGCGGAACTCGCCCACGTGCGGCTGCACGCGCTCGCCCGCCGCCATGCGAACGATCAGCTCCGGGTAGCTGCGCCCCGGCAGCGCCGCGTACACCGGCGCCGGGAACGCGCCGCCGAAGCGGGTGTTCACGTCGGTGATGCCAACGCCCGCGTCGGGGTCGCGGAACACCTGGATCGTCGCCGGGCCCACCACCTCCAGCGCCTCCATCGCGCTGCGCCCCAGCTCGATCAGCTCCGCGTCGTGCACCACCCGTCCCTTGATCGACTCGCCGCCGCGCGACTCCAGCATCGTGCGCGGGATCGCGTTCACGCAACGCCCCTCCAGGTCCCCCAGGCAGTCGATCGACAGCTCATCGCCGCCCATCGCGCGCTGGATCATCACCGGCTCTCCTCCCGGCTGGCCCTTGGGGCGCGCGCTCGCGGGCGCACGCTGCACGTAGTCGATGAAGAAGCGCGCCTGCGCCGCATCGTGGGCCAGATGGATCGAGCGCGCGCCCGAGCCCCGCCGCGGCTTGACCATCACCGGGTACTCCAGCGACCGCAGGTCCGCGTCAGGCAGCGCCGTCGGCGGCGAGGGCAGCCCCAGGCGCTCGAGCAGCAGGTGCGCCTCGTACTTGTCATACGTCGCCCGGGCGACCTCCGCCGAGGGGACCATCGCGGGAAGCCTTCGTTCTTCACGCGCGACCGCCAATATCTCTATATCCAAATCAGTCAGCGGCAGGACCGCGCCCACCCCGTGCTCCTCGCACAGCCGCTGCAACGCCGGCACATAATCGGGATCGTCCATGCGCGGCACCGCCACGCGAGCGTGCGCCGCATACTGCGCCGGCGCCAGCGGCGAGGGGTCGGCCGCCACCGTCTTCGTCAGCGCCGCGAAGCACGAAACGATGTCATAGCGCTTGCCCACGCCCGTCAGCACCACCGCCGGGCGCTTCCCCTCCGCAGCCCGCGATCCGCTCACAGCTCCCCCTCCCAGCCGCCCGTGCGCCCCTTGTACAGGCCCGAGCCGCCCGCCACCATCGCCAGCGTGCGCCACAGGATGCGCAGGTCAAGCGCCAGCGAGCGGTGCTCCACGTAGTAGAGGTCCAGCTCGATCCGCTCCGACCACGGCAGCGACGCGCGCCCGTTCACCTGCGCCCAGCCCGTGATGCCCGGCTTCACCGCCAGCCTGCCGCGCTGGCGCTCGCTGTACTGAGCCACCTGCACCGGCAGCGTCGGGCGCGGGCCGACCAGCGACATCTCCCCGCGCAGCACGTTCACCAGGTTCGGCAGCTCGTCCAGCGACGTGCGCCGCAAGAGCGCGCCCACGCGCGTGATGCGCGCGTCGTCCTCGTTCACAGACAGGCCCGCGCCGATGCCCTCCGCCCCCTGCACCATCGTGCGCAGTTTCAGCATGTCGAACTCCGCCCCGTTCAGGCCGCTGCGGCGCTGGCGGAAGATCGCCGGGCCGGGGCTCTCCAGGCGGATCGCCAGCATCGCCAGCGCCAGCGCCGGCGAGGCCAGCGCCAGCGCCAGCGCCGATGCCACGATGTCGACCGCGCGGCGGATCATTGGCGGGGATTCTGGCAGCGGGCGGGAGAAGCGTCCCATGGCGTGCGTACTGACCGCCGCCTCAGCGCGTGCCCTCCGCCGCCTCCCACGTCGCATCGGTGCCGTGGCGCAGCCAGTCCCACAGTCCCGCCGCCAGCGACGCCGTCGTCAGCACGTAGTAGCGCGCAATCAACAGCACGCGCGCGCGCAGCACCCCGCCGAGCGCCGCCGCCAGCAGCAGCGCGAGCTGGAGGTCGAGTGTCACGAGATACAGCACGCTCGCGTCCAGCGCCACCAGCGCCACGTTCGCCGCGAACGCCGCCACGTGCAGCGCCGGCGTCGCGTAGCGCAGCAGGCGGTGCGAGACGATCATCAACGCATAGCCCAGCGGGTACCCGCGCGGCGAGAGCATGCCGCCGCGCGCCACGATCGGCCACGTGTGGCTCGCCATGCGCCGCTTGCGCGCGAACTCGCCGCCCAGCGACGGCACCATCTTCTCGCTCGACACCGCGTTCGGCACGTACGTCGCGCGCATCCCGCGCTTGACGATGTTGAACGGCAGCGACAGGTCGTGGCCCATCACCGGGTCCACCACCATGTAGCTGTCCCTGCGCGTCGCGTAGATCGCGCCGTTGCCGCCCGTGATCGACGACAGCCGCGACTCCAGGCCGCGCAGCGCCAGCTCGTAGCGCCAGTACACCCCCTCCTGGTTGGTCGCCCGCGCGTCGTCGCGCGCGCCCGCGCCATCGCCCGCGCCCGCGCCGCCGTCCGCGCCGCCGTCCCCGCCCTGAGCCTGCGCGTAGACCACCCGCCCGCACGCGTAGCCCACGCGCGGGTCCTCGAACGCGCGCACCAGCTCGCGCGCCGCGTCCGCCCGCCACAGCGCGTTGGCGTCCGAGAACGCCACTATCTCTCCCCGCGCGCGCTCCACCGCCGCGTCCTGCGCGCGGATCTTGCCGCCGCGCGCCAGCTCCAGCACCAGGTCCGCGCCCGCCTCCCGCGCGCGCGCCGCCGTCGCGTCCTCGCAGCCGTCGCACGCCACGATCACCTGCAGCCGCTCGCGCGGATAGTCCAGGCGCAGCGCGTTCTCCACCCGCTGCGCGATCACCGCCTGCTCGTCGTGCGCCGCCACGATCAGCGACAGCTCCGGCAGTTGCGCGGGCGACGCGTTGGGCGCCGGCGCCCTGGCATCCAGCCCCCCGGCGGGGGCGCCCGCCGTCCGCCGCGCGGGCAGCACGCGCGCGAGCACCGCCAGCGTCGCCGCGTAGCCCACCTGCGTCCACACGATCAGCGCCGCGCACGCCCAGAACAGGATCTCCAGAGCCAGCACGCGCACGATTCTGGCGAAACCGCCGGCGCGGGCCGTCCAGCGCCGCCTCGTGGCCGGCCTCCGTGCCCCCGGGCTCAGCCCGCCAGCAGCCGCTCGTACAGCGCGATCGTGCGCCGCGCGATCGACTCCCACCCGTATTCTCCCGCCGCTGCCGCGCGCGCGCGCGCCGCCATCGCCGAGAGCGCCGCCGGGTCGTCCAGCAGGCCGCGCAGCGCGCCGCGCAGGACGTATGCGTCGCCGCTGGGGAACATGCGCGCCGCGCCCGTCGCTGCGATCTCGGGGAAGCCCCCCACGTCGCTCAGCAGCAGCGGCTTGCCGAACCCGAGCGCCGTGAACAGCACGCCCGACTGGTCTATCTCGCGGTAGGGCAGCACCACCAGGTCGGCGCGGCGGAAGTACGCCGGCAGCTCCTCGTCGGCGATGTAGCGCGGCACGAAGCGCACCCCCGGGGGCGCGCTCGCCATCAGGCCCGAGATGTCCATGCGCGGCATCCCCGCCACCCACAGCTCCGCGTCCTCGATCCCCCGCCACGCCTCGAGCAGCACGTCGATGCCCTTGTAGGGGCGCATCAGGCCGAAGCACAGCACCACCGGCTTGTCCGTCTCGAACGGCGCCGGCGCGGGAGCGTGCGCGCGCGCCAGGTGCGTCAGCGCGCCGTGCGGGATCACGTGCACGCGCTCGGAGGGGACGCCGAGCTGCGTCGTCAGGCGCCAGCGGCCGTGCTCGGAGTGGACCACCACCGCGTCGAAGCGCCCGTACAGGCGGCGCTGCGCCGCGCGCTGTCCGGGGCGCGCCTCGCGCGGCAGGATGTCGTGCGCCGTCAGCACCAGCGGGCGCCGCGCATACCGGCGCGAGCGCCCGTCGCGGGCCGCCGAGCGGCTCGGCAGCAGCAGGCCGTCTAGGTGCTGCAGCGCAAGCCACTGGAAGTGGACGACGTCCGCCGCAGACGCCACGCGCCGGTAGCGCAGCATGTCGGGCACGTGCTCGAGCAGCTTCACCGCGCGGCGGGCGCGCGCTCCCCGCACGCGGCCCCCCAGACGGTAGAACAGCTCCAGCCGGCTGTAGCCCTCCGGCGGCGTCACCTCGCCGTGCGCGAAGCGGCTCGTGCAGAGCTGCACCTCCGCGCCCGCCGCAGCCAGAGCGCTGCACAGCGCGTGGTCATACGGCGGCGTATAGGCCGAAGGGTCAACGATCTGCACGCGCATGAGCCGGGCCCGCCTCCGTCAGGGCGCCTCCGAGACCACCAGGCGCAGCGCCCCGTCGAGGCTGTCGCGCTCGCGCAGGTGCCCGTGCTGCTCGTCCCACGCGCCCGACTCGAGCGCAGCGCGCAGGCGCTCCACCACGCGCTCCTCCACCTCCGGCGCGAGCAGCGCCCACACCGACTGCGCGCTGCGCACCGCCGGGTCCAGCAGCGCCTCCGGCCGTCGCCAGAACGCCTCGAAGAAGCCGTCCGTGCAGTCGCCAGGCGTGGGGGTGCGCTCCACGCGCGTGCGCCCGCCCAGCGCCGCCGCCACGTCCTCAATCGCCGGGTAGCGCGGCAGCTCCGCCGCCACCCCCTCGCGCAGGTACTCCAGCTGCCACGCCGGCAGCGCCTCCAGCTCGAACGTGAACACCACCACCGCGCCGCGCGACACGCGGCGCAGCTCCGCCAGGCCCGCCTGCGCCGGCTCCCAGTGGTGGATCGTCACGCACGCCATCGCCGCGTCGAACGCGCCGTCGTCGAACGGCAGCGCCTCCGCGCGCGCCGCCAGCGCCGGCGCCGCCTGCGCCGGCCGCTGCGCGCGCATCGTCGCGCTCGGCTCCACCGCCAGCACCCACCGGTCCCGCGGCTCGTACGAGCCCGTGCCCGCCCCCACGTTCACGACCGTGCGCGCGTCGCCCAGCGCCGCGTGGATGCGCGCCGCGATCCGCGGGTCCGGGCGGCGGTGCTGGGCATAGGTGCGTCCGTGCCGCTCGTAGTCCACGCGGGGGGTCACGCGGCGACCCTAACAGTCGCGCTTTTGGGGCCGGCCGGCCGACATGGGGAGACGCTAGAGATACACGACGTCTACGCCGAGACGGCCGTAGACGGAGGCCGCACGCCGGTCGCAGCTGATCAGCCCATGGCCGTGGTGCACGGCGGTGCGTGCGACGAGCGCGTCGTAGGTCGCGCCGCCCGAGATCGACATCGACGCAAACGTAGCCAGCAGGTTGCGCCGGCCCCTGTCCGGAAGCACCATCCGCCGGCCGGGGAAGTCCTTGCGCAGGTATTCGGCCACGAGCGACGGCTCGGCCCTGAATGGCTCGGGCAGGCGGGTCAGGACCGAGTACGTCTCGAGCTCGGCGTGGGCGAGCAGATCGCGCACGTCGTGCTGCGCCAGCGCCGCCAGCGCCGCCTCGTGGTGTCGATTCCAGCTCGCAAAGGCCGCGATCACCACGCTGCTGTCGGGTGTCACCGGCGTGTCTGTTCGAGGGTCTCTCGTACCAGCTCAGCGGTCAGCTCCGGCATTGGGCGATCGGCGACCGCCGTCAGCCGGCCATTTTGCTCCTCGAGGTGCATAGGCGTCGCTGGGTGCTCAACCTCGAGCCGTCCGTCCACGGCGCTCAGCTCCAGTCGTTGTCCCGGAGTAAAGCCGAGCTCCTCCCGAAGACGCTTCGGCACGACTATCCGCCCGGCCGCGTCAATGGTTGCAATCATGGTAGAAATCTACCATAGCGATCGAGCTGTCCTACTGCGTCGTCAACACCTCCCAGCGCGAGCTGCTGCTGCGGGGCCTCGACGCGATCGCGCGCGAGCGCGAGGCGCTGCCCTTCGAGACCGAGGTGCTGGTGCTCGACAACGGCTCGCGCGACGGCTCCGCGCAGGCCGCGGGAGAGCACCCCGCGGTGGACGAGACGATCGCGCTGCCCGCGCGGCGCGGCAAGGCGGCCAACGACTCCGAGCTGCTGCGCCGCGCGCGTGGGCGCTACGCGCTGCTGCTCAACGAGGACTCGGAGCTGTGCCCCGGCGCCACGCTCGCGCTGTGGCGCGCGCTTCAGGATCGCCCGCGCGCGGCCTGCGCGGGCGCCCAGCTGCTGCGCCCCGACGGCTCCCCGCAGGCGTGCGCGTGGCGCTTTCCCACGCTGCTGACCGCGCTCGCCGGCGCCGCGATGCTGCACCGCCCGTACACCGTGCAGAGCAGGGGCCGGCGCACACGCGAGGTCGATTGGTGCCAGTCCTCCGCGCTGCTCGTGCGCCGCGAGGCCGCCGCGCAGGTCGGCTACCTGGACACCGACTTCTTCGTCTACTCCGACGAGGTGGACTTCGCGCGGCGCCTGCGCGACGCCGGCTGGCGCAGCGTGTACGTGCCCGAGGCGCAGGCCGTGCACCACGAGCAGCTGTCCACCGGCGCGCTGCCCGAGCGGCGCATCGTCGAACTGGCGCGCGGGCGCGACCTGTACATGCGCAAGCACCACTCGCTGGCCGTCGCGCGCGCCTGCCGCCTGCTGATCGCGTGGAGCTATGCGCTGCGAGCGCTCGCCGCGCTCGCGCTGCCCGGACACGACCCGCGCCGCTACTGGCTGCACGTCAGCGCCAACCTGCACCCCGGCCGCGGCGAGGGGCTGCGCGAGGCGGCCGGCGCTTCGCGCGAGGCGGCCTAGGACCCGGCCTAACAGGCGGCCGGAGCGGCGGCCACACCGCCCAGCTCCGTCACCACCGCCTCCACCACGCGCGCGTCGAGCTGCGAGCCGGCGACGCGGTGCAGCTCCTCGCACGCCTCGGCGGGGGAGCGCGCGGGACGGTAGGGGCGGTCGGTGACGATCGCGTCGTAGGTGTCGCAGGCGGCGATGATGCGCGCCGCCAGCGGGATGCTCTCGCCGGCGAGGCCGTCGGGGTAGCCGCCCCCGTCCCAGCGCTCGTGGCTCGCGCGCACCGCCGGGGCCAGGTGCGCGAAGGCGTCGATGCGCCCGACCAGCTCGCCGCCGATCGCGGCGTGGGTGCGCATCGTGACCCACTCCTCGTCCGTGAGCGGACCGGGCTTCAGCAGGATCTCGCTCGGCACCGCCACCTTGCCGATGTCGTGCAGCATCGCCGCATAGCGAACGTCGCGCGCCTGCGCGCTCGACAGCGCCATGCGCAGCGCGACGCGCTCGGCCAGCACCGCCACGTCCTCGCCGTGGCAGGCCGTGTAGTCGTCCTTGGCCTCGACGGTGCTCGTCAGCGCGGCCAGCGCCGTCGTGAACGCGCCCTCGAGGTCGGCGATCAGGCGCGCGCGGTGCACCGCCGCGCCGAAGCTCGTGGCGATCGCCTCCACCAGCACCGCGTCGGCGTCCGCGAGCGCGCCCGGGTCGATCGCCTCGATGTTCAGCACGCCCCACACCGCGCCGTCCACCAGCACCGGCACGGCGAGCTCCGAGCGGGGGTCGGTCTTGGGGTCGCGCACGATGTAGTCGGCGTCGGCGCGCGTGTCCGCCACCAGCACCGTGTGACCGCTGCGGGCCACCTTGCCGTTGACGCCCTCGGAGGCCGCCTGCTCGGTCAGCAGGAACTCCGTCATCACCTCCGCCAGCGGCCCGCGCGCGGCCACCAGCCGCAGCACTCCGTCCGCGTCCAGGCGCTGGACGGCCGCCAGGTAGAAGGCGAACGTCTCGTGCAGCTCGTCCACCACCAGCTGCGCCAGCTGCTCCACGTCGCTCGTGCTCGCCAGCCTCGCCGTCAGCCGCGCAGCCAGGCGCAGCTGCTCGCGCAGGTAGGCGACCTCGCCGGCCGCCGCCACGCTCTTGGCGCGCGCATCGGCACGATGGCGTCGCAGCGCCTCGGCGCGTCGCAGACGCTCCTTGGCGCCCGGTCGGTGGGCAGGCTTCGCTGTCAGCTCAGGCACGGCAGGGCCTACATCGGCAGCGAACCCGCATTCTTGAGCCAAGAATGGCATTGGTAGACACTCTGTGGACGCCCTCCGCGAAGCGTCCACAGCGCTTCAGAGATCCTTCAGCGGGTCCTCCGCGTATGCCTCCACCTCGCCGTGGCCGGCGCGGAACGCGGACACGCGCCGGCGGGCGTCCGCCACGAGGCTGCGCGCCTGGGCGAGCTCGTGGGGATGGAAGAAGCGGGTGGCCGCCAGCGCGGCCGGCACGAGCGCGAGCCAGGCGACGCGCAGGACGAGGCCGGCGAGCCCGTGGTCGGGCAGCAGAAGCTCGCCGGAGACCGCCACGCCGGCGAGGATCGCCGTCAGCTGCGCCAGCCGCCGCCACTCGAAGCCGACCTTGAACAGGCTGCGCGTGAGCGCGTACATGACGAGCAGCATCGCCAGGTAGGCGCCGCACAGCGCGAGCCCCGCCCCCGCGATCCCCAGCCCGGCGCCGCCGGCGGGGACCAGCGCCAGCAGCAGCGCCACATTCACCGCCAGGCCGGCCGCCCCCGCGGGGTAGTTGCGGGAGGTCACGCGCGCGCGCCCGGCGATCGCCACGAACACCAGGTACAGCCCGTACAGCGCCCACCCCAGCGCCAGCCACGGCAGCGCTTTGTACGCATCGAAGTAGCGGTGTTCGGCCAGCAGCCGCACCATCCAGCGTCCCAGCAGCCCCACCGCGCACACGACCGCGCCGGTGGCCAGCGCGTAGTAGGTGGTGACGACCGAGTACAACCGCGCGGCTTCCTCGTCGCTGTCGATCGAGTAGGCCAGCGGCGGCCACGCGTACTGGAAGCCGCGCACGGCCACGAACACGACCGTGGCGAGCTTGATCGCAATCGCGTAGTCGCCCGCGGCCGCGCGAGAGAAGACCCTGAAGAGGTAGAAGCGATCGGCCACCTGCAGCGCGTACACGCTCGCGTCGGCGGGCACCGTGGGCAGGCCGAAGCGCAGCATCGCGCGCAGGTCGCCGATCCGCACCCGCAGCGACACGCGCCGGCGCAGCACCCACCAGAGTCCCAGCACAACCACCGCGGAGGCGCCGAAGTTGCCGAGCAGCAGCCCGCGTGCGCCCTGGTCGGCGAACACCACCAGCGCCACCGTGAAGGCCACGGTCATCAGCACGTTCGCGCCCGACGCGTAGATGTAGGCGCGCGCGCGCTCGTCCACGCGCAGTTGCGCGTAGGCCATCTCCAGGTTGGTGAACGCCCACAGGCCCACCACCGCGCAGTCGAGCAGCAACGGGTCGGGGTGGCTGAGGTTCAACAGCAGCTTCGACAGCGGGCCGGCGAACGCGACCGCCACGACCGACGCCAGCGTGGTCGTCCACGCGACGGTGGCCGTGGCCGTGCGCGCGATCCGCTCGCGCCGCTCGATGTCGTGGTCGTCGAAGTAGAAGCGGATGAAGGCTTCTCCCACGCCCACGCGCAGCAGGATGCTCACGAGGATCACCGCCGTCAGGAGCGTTTCCGCCGCGCCGTACGCTTCCGGGCTCGCGTGGCGCGTGTACAGCGGCAGCGTCAGCAGCGCGAGGCCCTTGGCGAGGATGTCGCCGAACTGATATGCAGCGCCGGTCGTCACCAGGCGCTTGAGGTAGCCGAGCACGGCGTCAGACGCTAGCCGCAGGCGACTGCTGGCGGGCCAGAGCCACGCCCACGGCCAGCAGCGCCCAGGTGAAGGGGTCTTCGAGGAAGTCCGCGTAGGTCCACGTGTGCAGCACCAGCGCCGCGAAGCACGCGGCGAGCGCGATCCGCGGCGGCGAGCGGCCGGCGCCGCGGAACAGCACCGTGAAGGCGATCGCCAGCAGCGCCGCGTACATCGCCAGGCCGACGACGCCCTGCTCGGCGGCGACCGTTATCGGGATCGTGTGCGATGCCGAGGTCGCGTTCTCCGCGTCCGTGTGGCTGTGGCGCTTGTACTCCGTTTCGAAGGACCCCGAGCCATAGCCCTGCAACGGGCGTTTGGCGAACAGTTCCAGGCCGCCGCTGACCAACGTCGTGCGGCCGCTGGTGGCGTTGGCGGCCGAGCCGCCCGCGCCCTTCAAGCCGAAGTGCAGGCTCACCGGCGCCACCAGCACGAACACGAGCGCCAGCGCCACCAGGCCCGCCGACAGGAGCGCCGCCGGGCGCACGCCCCAGCACCACCCGCCGAGGATCGCCAGCCCCAGCAGCAGCGCCGCGATGCTCGACTGCGAGAAGCTCGTCACCATCCCCGCCAGCAGCCACAGCAGCACGGCCGCCCCCAGCAGCGTCCCGCGCCGGTCCGCCGGCGCCAGCGGCGTCCCGCGCCGGCCGCCACCGCCGAGCTCGGCGGCCGGCCGGCCCGCCAGCAGCACCGCCATCAGCGCGATCATCACCAGCGCCAGGAAGCGCCCGTAGATGCTCGGGTCGAAGAACACCGAGTTGACGCGGAAGTAGTTGGCGTACTGGTCCGCCGCCACCACCTTCGGGTTCAGGAACAGCGACTTGCGGTAGTACTCGACGAAGCCCACGCCGGCGAACAGCACCGCGAGCGCCACCGCCAGGCCGAGGCAGCGCGCGATCAGCCAGCGCGTCCAGCGCACGTCGCGCAGCATCACGAACAGCAGGCCGAACGGCACGTAGAAGAAGGCGAGGTTCTCCGCCGCCTTGGCGCGGTCGCTGGAGTAGACGGCCTGCAGCGCGTACAGCGCCACGGCCGCCAGCAGCACCCATTCGAGGCCGGACGGCGACAGCCACGAGCGCATGCGGGTGAGCGACGGACGCGGATCGCCGGCGGGCGGCGGGGAGAGCCTGCTGCCGCGCGATCGGCCGCGCCCGCCGCGTGACGGGCGCAGCCCCGCGCGCGCGAGCCGCGGAAGCAGCTGCACGATGGCGCCAGCCGCGATCACCAGGTACAGCGGCACCAGCAGGTTGACGGTGCGCCCGTCGGCCGAGATCGGAACCCTGAAGGGCAGCGCCAGCACCGCCAGCAGCGGCAGCGCTGCGGCGTGACGGCGCATCAGCGCCGCCAGCGCCGCGACCACGGCGAGGGCTGCGAGCGCCGCCGCGACGAGCGTGCCCGTGCTCGGAAGGCTCGCCGCGAGCGCCGGCCCCGCGAGGACGCTCACGGCGCCACCAGCGTGAGGCTCTGCGGCGAGTAGACGGGGCTGTGGTGGCTGAGCGCCACGCGCACGCGGTATTCGCCGGCGCTTGCGCGCGCGCCCGTGTTGTGCGGCACCAGGATCGCCAGCCCGTGCGGCGTCCTCACATGACCGAAGCTGCGCGCCACCCCGCGCCGCCCGTTCCAGCGCAGCGAGAACACTTTGTAGCGGGCCAGCGGGCGGTGACGCACGAGCGTCGCCACGGTGGCTCCCGCCGAGTCGATGATCGTCACCGTCGCCGCTTCCGCGTGTGCGAGCTTGAACGAGATCGCGGCTTCTTTGAGATGGCCGGCGGGGTAGGGCGAGAAGAACGGCGTCAGCTTGAAGTCCTGCACCGCCGTGGGCGTGTGCTTGAGCCGCTGCGTGATCAGGAACGCCGCGAAGCAGCCCACGACCAGCAGCGCGAACACGATCCGAACCAGGCGGTCGTGCCCCGGCGCCTGCGCGAGCCCCGGCGCGGGCGTTCGCGACGGCGCCGGCGCGTCGCCCGCCCCCGCGGAGGCAGCGGTCAATCCCCGCCGCCCAGCGCGAAGCGCTCCACGGTGTCCGAGCGCAGCCCCAGGCGCAGCGTCTCCAGCGAGACGACGTCGGCGGGCGCGATGTTGCCGAGGTTGCACTCGCTGCCCAGCTGCTTGAGCAGCCACACCTGCTGCTTCTGCTGGGGCGCGTCGAAGATCAGCCTGTCCTTGTCGATCGAATGGACGATCTCGTCGATCAGGCCCGTGCGCACCTCGCCGTTGGCTCGGTAGATGCCCGCGGTCCCCGACTCGCGCGCCTCCGCGATCACCTTCCAGGCGCCCGCCTCCAGGTCGCGTTCGATCTGCTCCACCCACACGTAGGGAGCCATGATGAAGTCGGCGTCCTTGCTGCCGACCTCCGCGAACACGGTGAACTCGCGCGCCAGGCGTTCGATCAGCTCGCGCTTGACGTCGGGGTCGATCGTGATCGTGCCGTCGGAGATCTCCACGTGGCGGAGTCCCAGCTCGCGCAGCCAAGCGGTCAGGCCGTCGACGCGGCCCTGACGGATCGCCAGCTCCGTGAGCGTGCCGCCGAGCACCACCGGGACGCCGTGCGCTGCGTAGCGCGCCAGCTTCGGCTCGAGGTTGGCGCTGACGAGCGCCGTCCCCCAGCCGAGCTTGACCACGTCGACGCTGCCGCCGGCGACCTCGAGCAGGCCCTCGACCTCGGCCACCGACAGACCCCTGTCGATCACGTGGGTGATGCCGCGCTCGCGCGGCTTGCTCGACCGCGCGGGGATGTCCAGGAAGCCGGCTATGGGCTCGAGGAGGCCTTGTCTTCGCCGACGATCACCACCACCGTCGCCGAGCCGGCCAGCGCGCTCACCGCCGCTTCGATCGGCTGCACGTGCGTCACGTCCACGGATCGCGCCACGCCTTCCGCTTCCGCCTCATGGCCGCTCGTGTACTCCACCACGCTGACCTGCCCCGAGCCCGGAGGCCGGCCGTTCAGCGCGGCCGCCTGCGAGTAGCCGTTCTGCTGCAGTTCGCCCGCCGTGCGATGGGCCAGCCCCGTGGTTTCGGTGGCGTTCAGGACCGCCACGTCCGTTTCCGCCGGGCTGGCAGCCGGCGCCTTGGCCGCCGTGCTCGACGAATGTCTCGGCCGGTGCGACCTGGCGTGCTTGGCGCCGCCGTGCGAACCCGCGTTCGACGCCGAGGTCAGCGTTTTCTGGGTGGAGGACCCGCCGAGCGAGGTGAGCGCCACCGCCACCCCGGCCGCCGCCACGACCAGGCCGGCCGCGACCAGCACCACGGTGCGCCGCCGCGAGCGGCGGGCGGTGTAGGTGGAGCGAGGACCCTCCACGGCGATCGGCGCGCGCGGCTGCGTGCGCGCGCTCGCCGGTGGAGCGGGCGCCGGCGGGCGGCGCGTGACCGGCGGCGGTGAGGCGCCCGGCGGCGGTGACGCTCCCGGCGCCTGCGTCCCGGGGCCGTTCTGCGCCGGGATCGCAGCCGCCGCCGGCGCGGCCGGCGCGAGCTGGGTTGACGCGGCCTGTGATGCCGGCGCGGGCGCAGCCTGCGCAGCCGAGGGGCTCGGCGGCGCCGTGGCCGGGGGGCTGGGGGCACGTGGAGCCGCCGCGGCGGCCGCCGCGGCCGTGGCGGGCGCGGGACGCGGCGGCTCGGGGACTCCCTGCGGGAGGGCTCCCTGCGCCGGAGCTCCCTGAGCGGGGACTCCCGCCACCGTCGGGCGCGCCTGCGTGGCGCCCGCCGCGGAGGCCGGCGCGCCCATCGCGGGGACCGGCGGCGGCGGTGCGGCGGCGGGGGCGCTCGCGGGCTGGCCCACGGCGGGCGCGCCCGGCGTTGCGGCCGGCGCAGCCTGCGCGGGCGCGGGCGCGGGCGCGGCCTGCGCGCTCGCCGCCAGCGGCTGAGCGGCGGGGACCGCGGCGGCTGGCGCGGCCACCGCCTGCGTGGCGGGCCCGGCGCCCTCGGCGGCTGCGCGTGCCTGCAGCGGGGCCGGACGCGGGATCGGGCGCACCGCCTGCACCGGCGAGGTCTGCTGCTGCACGCGCGCGGCGGCCGCCGCGCTGACGCGCTGCTCCAGGTCCGCCGCGCGCTCGGGCGCGCGCCCGGCCCACTCGCGCAGGCGCTTGAGCTCGCGCGCCTGCGAGAACACGAGCAGCGACAGGATGGCGATGCCGAGCAGGGCGGCGAACGCCGCGACGGCGCCGATCTTGGTGAACGTGTCCGACAGCGAGAACGCGAACGGCAGGAGCGTCATGAGTGCGGGGAGTGTACGAGGGGGGGATCCTGCTCGACGGGGGACAGCAGACGCTTGCGGCGCGGCGCCTCGGCCGGCGGCTCGCGCCGCGCGGCGATCAGCTCGGAGACCTTGGCGGCGAGGCCGGCGGCGTCGCCCTCCAGCACGAGCAGCGCGATCTCCTGGAACATCGATTCGACGGCGTCCGCGGCCAGCGGCTCGCGCTCGGCGAGCATGATCTTCTCGGAGTCGGTCGGGCGGCGGCGCTCGTAGCTGTTGAACAGGTCCTCGTGCAGCTTCTCCCCGGGCCGGCGTCCGACGATCTCGATGTCGATGTCGTGGTCTGGGTCCAGGCCCGACAGCTCGATCATCGCGCGCGCCAGGTCCATGATGCGCACGGGTTCGCCCATTTCCAGGACGAACACGGCGGCGCGCGGCTCGGGGGCGCCGTGCGAGGAGGCGAGCGCGCCCGAGCGGATGATCAGCTGGACGGCCTCGGGAATCGTCATGAAGTAGCGCGTCATGCGCTCGTCGGTGACCGTCAGCGGGCCGCCGCGCTCGATCTGGCGGCGGAAGATCGGCACCACGCTGCCGGAGGAGCCGAGCACGTTGCCGAAGCGCACCGCCGCGTAGCGGGTGCCGGGGAAGCGGGTGGTGGCGGCGTCCAGCGCGAGCTCGGCGAGCGCCTTGGAGGCGCCCATCACCGTTGCCGGCTCGACCGCCTTGTCGGTGGAGACGAGTACGAAGCGCCCGACGCCCGCCTCGCCGGCGACGTGGGCGACCACCTGCGTGCCGATCGCGTTGTTGCGCACCGCCTCCACCGGGTTCTCCTCCATCAGGCCGACGTGCTTGTAGGCGGCCGCGTGGAACACGACCGTGGGGCGCTGCTCGGCGAACACCTCGCGCATGCGCTCGCCCTCCTTGCAGTCGGCGAGCACCGCCGCGAGCATCGACGGCGGCACGTGGCGCTCGTCCTCGAGCTCGCGCTGGATCGAGAACAGGTTGTCCTCGGCGTGGTCGAGCAGCACGATCCGGTGCGGCTCCACGCGCGCGATCTGACGGCACAGCTCCGCTCCGATGGAGCCGCCCGCGCCGGTCACGAGCACGGTCGCGCCCGTCAGGTAGGCGCCGACCTGGGCGAGCTCCATGTGCACGGGCTCGCGTCCCAGCACGTCCTCCACGCGCACCTCGCGCACCTGGCGCGCGAGCGCGCCGCCCGTCTGCAGCAGCTCGAACACGGTCGGCAGCGTGCGCACGGGGATGCCGCGCGCACGGCACTCGCGCACGATGCGCGCACGGGTGGAGCCGGGCGCGGAGGGGATTGCGATGATCACTTCGTCGGGCTCTGCCTCGTCGAGGATGCGCGGCAGCTCGCCCTGCGTGTTGCCGCGCACGCGCAGCCCTTCGATGCGCATGCGCCGCTTGGCCGGGTCGTCGTCGAGGAAGCCCAGCGGCACGAGCCCCAGCTCGCGGTTGCGCGCCATCTCGCGCACGACCAGCCGGCCGCCCTCGCCGGCGCCGGCGACGAGCACGCTGCGCTCGCCTCGGCGGGGGCTGCGGAAGGCGGCCAGCGGCCGGCGCTCGTAAAGCGTGCGCGCGAGCGCGCGCACGCCCACGAGGAACACGAGCGACAGCAGCGCGAACAGCACGATGACCGTGTTCGGCAGCACCACGGCCACCGCCGTGATCGTGGGCGCACGCCCGTGGCCCCCGGCGATGTAGTAGTGCACGGGCCGCACGACCTCGATCGCCGCGACCGTGAGCAGCACGAGCAGCACGACCGCCAGCACGACCGCCTCGTAGTCGCGCTGGCCGGCGAAGCGCCAGCGGCGCTGGTACACGCGCGAGAACGCGAGCACGGGCAGGCTGCCGCCCAGCACCCACCAGATCGTGTCCGCGCGCAGGTCGGAGTATTGAGCCGGCAGCTTCGTGGTGAAGCGCAGCTGGAAGGCGAGATAGTAGGCGAACGCGACCAGTGCCCCGTCCACCGCCATCTGCGGCAGGGCGTGACGGTGGAGGGGAACGGCCGCCGCGCGGATCCGTCGGCGCATTGCGAAGATTGTATGCGCCAAGGAAGACCAAGCGCCCGGGTATCGGTCACGCGCCCGGGCGCGATCGTGCGCCGGGCCTCAGCGCGCGCCCGCCAGCGCCGACAGCAGCAGTCCCACCAGCAGTCGCGGATCGCGTCGCACGCGAGCGCGGGCGCCGGCGGCGGGCTCGCCCGCGCCGCCGCGGGGGGCCGGCCGGACGAGCAGGTCGAGCTCGCCCGGGTCGCCCAGGCGGCGCAGCCGCCCTTCGGCGATCAGGCGCTCGTCGAGCGCGCCGAGGCGACCGGCGAAGGTGGTGTAGACGGGCGTCCCAAGCGCGACCGCCTCGCGGTTCATGGTTCCCCCGGCCGAGATCACGAGATCCGCGTAGGCGATCAGCGACTGGGCATCGATCGCGTGCTCGGGCACGACGAACGACGGCACCGTGCGCAGCTGCGCGCGCTGCCCGGCGACGCGCGGCAGCACGACCGGCTGCACGCCCTGCTCGCTCGCCGCCACGCGCAACCGCGCGAGCACGCCCGCGAACAGGTCGTTCTCGAAGCGGTGGTACAGGGAGACCTCGGGCGGCGTGCGCACGACCACGATCGGGCGGGCGCGGTCCAGGCCAAGCTGCTCCAGCGCCGCGGGGTCGGGCTCGAAGTCCGCCAGGTAGTACTCCTCCTTCAGGCCCTCGTAGGCGCGCACCTTGCCGCGCGCGCCGTAGCGGTAGAGCCGCTCGGGCGGGATCGCGTCCGGCACCACCACCGCGCGGGCGAGGCGGCAGTTGATGTGATGCTGGACGGCCGCCCACTCGTAGTCGAACATCGTCGCGCTCGGCACGCCCAGCAGCGCGGCGGCGACGGTCACGTCGTTGGAGCCATGGCCGAGCGCGATGTCGAAGCCCGCGCCGGCGTCGCGCGCGTCGGCGCGCGCCCAGCGCACGAGCGCGCCCGAACGCGCGGCCAACCCCACCGCCTTGGCGTCCAGCCGCTCGCCGCGATGGCGCCCGATCGCCGTGTGCGCGATCCCCAGGCGCCTGCAAAGACCCAGCGTCTGGGCGAAGTCCCTGGCCGTCACCTCGACCTCGTGGCCGCGTTTGCGCAGGTCGTCGATCACCGGCGCCATCACCAACACGTGGGGCGAGTTGGTGAGGTCGATCCAGATCCTCACGGCGCGGCGGCCGCCACCGCGGCGACCACCTCCTGCACCTGCTCGGCGCTCAGGACCGGGCTCATGGGCAGCGCGACGTTCGTGCGG
>Ga0335078_10004820_pt1 | contig 19944 bp, 20 predicted proteins | sample Lox_Sample_32_FD_206711 | JGI IMG/M metagenome (GOLD analysis project Ga0335078, IMG submission 206711) | Soil microbial communities from Loxahatchee National Wildlife Refuge, Florida, United States - Lox_Sample_3.2 | ecosystem: Environmental > Terrestrial > Soil > Wetlands | place: USA... | reverse complement strand
GCCCGCCTCGCGAAGCGCCACCCACAGCTTGCCCCAGAGGCTGACCCGCATCGCGGTCAGGTACAGCTTGGCCGGGATGCCGGTATCGGCCACCGCGGCGGCGGCGCTCCGGGCGGCGTGCACGTGGTCCGGGTGCTGATAGCCGCCATTCTCGTCATAGGTGATCACGACCTGCGGCCGGTACTGCTCGATCAGGCCGGCGATCCGGGCCGAAACGGTGGCCAGCGGCACATTGCAGAATGCGTCTGGCCGGGCCTTGTACTCCCACTCCACCATCCCGGAGTCGTGATAGCCGAGCAGTTCCAGGTCGGTGACCCCGAGGTGCTTGGCCGACTCCCTCAGCTCGGCCAGCCGGATCTGCGCCACCTGCTCCTCGTCGTGCCCGTCATCGCCCGGCTTGACCCCGCCTGGGGTGTCCCCGAACTCGCCGTTGGTGCACGTGACGACCACGGTCCGGACGCCTTCGCTGGAGTACTGGGCCAGCACGCCGCCGGTGCTCGACGCCTCGTCGTCCGGGTGCGCGTGCACGGCCATCAGGGTGAGATTCTCCGCCATGGCACAAGCGTGCCCGATGGCACCGACACTCCGCCGGCCGGCACCCAGGCAACACTCCGCCAGCCGGCACCCAGGCAACACTCCGCCAGCCGGCACCCAGGCAACACTCCGCCGGCCGGCACCCGGCTAGGCCCGTTCCGGACCGGTTCCCTGCGGCCCGCGGCTATCGTTAGGGCTCGTGAGCCATGCCAGGACCCCTCCCCCCGCAGGCTTTCCGGCCCCCGGCTACGGCCCGCCCGGTCCGCCCGCGCCCCCCGGCCGGTCCCGGCCCGGCCGGCGGCGGCGCACGATCATCGTGATCGTGACCGTGGCCGCGCTGGTCGTGGTGCTGGGCGGCGGCGCGGCCGGGTACGTCCTGCTGACGCGCACCACCGGCAGCCCGCAGCAGACCGCGGCCAGCTACCTGAGCGGCTGGCAGCGTGGCGACTACCCGGCCATGGACAAGCTCAGCGTGAACAAGCCGGGCGGCGGGCTGGCCGGCCCGCTGCGGCAGTACGCGGCCCAGCTGGGCCAGCGCCGCCTGCACACCCGGCTCGGCTCGGTGAGCTCGTCAGGCGGCACGGCCAAGGCCCGGTTCACCGCCGCGGTCACCATGGCCAGCGGGCACACCTGGACGTACCACGGGCAGCTCAACCTGGTGGACAGGAACCGGCGCTGGTGGGTGAGCTGGAGCCCGGCCGCTGTCTACCCCGGCCTGCGGGCCGGTGAGCACTTCGCGCTCAGCGCGGTCTGGCCCGCCCGTGCGCCCATCCTGGCCGCCGACGGGACCACCCAGCTCAGCTCGACCGCCATGCAGGCCCAGTCCGGGTCGCTGGAGCTGCTCACCGGCACGGTGGTGGCCGCGACCAAGGCCCAGGCCAAGGCGCTGGGCGCGCCCTACCAGGCCGGTGACCAGATCGGCTCGGGCGGCATCGAGCAGTCCTACCAGGCCCAGCTGGCCGGGCGGCCGTCACTGACCATCGCGGTCCAAGGCCCGGGCAAGCACGTGGACATGACCGCGGCCCGGTTCCCGGCGGTGCCCGGCCAGCCCGTGCGGACCAGCATCGACATGCAGGTCCAGATGGCCGCGTCGGCCGCGGTGTCGTCGGCGTCCACCAAGAAGCCGATCGACATGGTGGTCACCCAGCCGTCCACCGGCAAGATCCTGGCCGTGGTGGAGCGGCCCGGCGGGTTCGACCGCGCGCTGGAGGGCATCTTCCCGCCCGGCTCCACGTTCAAGGTGGTCACCGCGTCCGGGCTGGCCAAGCAGGGCATGACCCCGTCGAGCACGGTGCAGTGCCCGAGCACGGCCGACCTGGGCGGCCGGGTGTTCCACAACGACGACAACGAGCACCTGGGCACCACGAACCTGCAGCAGGCGTTCGCCATCTCATGCAACACCACGTTCGCCATGCTGGCCTCGGAGCGGCTGGGCGGGCCCACGCTGGCCGCGATGGCCCGCACGTTCGGCTTCAACGCGCAGGCCAACCTGGGCATCCCGGCCACGCTCGGCCATTTCACCACCCCCCGCCAGCCGGTCGACCTGGCCGCGGACGCGTTCGGCCAGGGCACCGACCTGGTCAACCCGCTCAGCCAGGCCACCATGGCGGCGGCCATCGAGGACGGCATGTGGCGGCCGCCGCTGCTGGTGACCGACCCGATGCCGAAGCAGACCGCCCGGCCCCACAAGCTGGGCGCGGCCATCCTGAACACGCTGCGGCCGATGATGCGGGCCGTGGTGACCGGCGGCACCGCGGCCGGAGTCGGCTTCGGGCCCGGCGTCTACGGCAAGACCGGGACGGCCCAGTACGGGAACGGCAAGAAGTCACACGGCTGGTTCATCGGCTACCGCGGCGACCTGGCCTTCGCGGTCCTGGTCGAGGGCGGCGGCTTCGGCGCCAACAGCGCCGGGCCGGTGGCCAAGGCGCTGCTGGCCCGGGTGGCCAGCTGAACCGGGCGGCTAGCTGAACCGGGCGGCTAGCTGAACGTGACCGTGACGTGCTGGAAGCCCAGCGAGTGCAGCATCCCGGTGAGCATGCCCACGGTGTTGTGCTGCGCCTGGGCCAGCAGCGGGCTCTGCCGGGCCGCGTACTCGATCTTCTGCTGGGCAGCGATGTAGACCTGCTGCTGGCTGTTCGGGTTGCCGGAGAAGAAGTTGCCGATCCGGTTCAGCAGCCCCTGCTGCTCGGCCACCACGTAGGACTGGCGGACGTTGAGCACGGCCGGCTCGAGCTGGGCGCGCGGCAGCCGGATGGTGACCGAGCGGCGGTCCGCCGACACCTTGACGGCCTGGCCCTTGAGCTGGCCGAAGTTCACGTAGGCGATCTCGCTGCCCTGGCCGATGAACAGCGTCTCGCTGCCTTCGAGGAACGACGGCAGGTAGGCCGTCTTCTTGGTCAGGTCCACCACGACCTGGAACGACCCGCTGGCCGCCTGGTACCGGCTGAGCGCTGTGATCGACTTCAGCAGCACCGGCTGGCTGCGCACCGAGGTGCTCTCCGCGAACGGGTTGCGCAGCGTCGGCAGCAGATGGACCGCGGACAGCGCGATGAGCAGCACGGCTACCGCCGCGATCGCCCCGGCCGCCATGGCCAGCCGCCCGATTAAGCCCCGCCTGGGGGCACTGCGGGTCACGTCGTGATCGGGCGCGGTGCGTGTCATGGTGCCTCCATCCTGGCGCCGGGCGCGGACGGCCCGCCGCCGCGCCGGTTGCCAGCTACCCGGCAGCGGCCGGCCTACGCACCCATCCGTTAGTCGGCGCGGATGGCGGGTACAGATGGGGCCGGTCACCGCGTGGAGGAGTCATGTACGGCTGGTTACTGCGAGAACGCCCGCGCCGCAGGCGCCGCGGCCGGAACGGCCGGCCAAGGCGGCGGATCGGCTGCGTCGGCTGGCTGCTGATGCTGGTCGCGGTGCTGGTGGTGCTGCTGGTGCTGTCGCTGCTGTTCGGCGGCTTCCAGAAGGGCACCAGGGAGGGGCTGAGCCGGCCGGCCGCGCCCGCCGCGCCCGCCGCGCCCGGGGGCTACCAGCCGTAGATGCGGGTCGGCAGGTGGCGCAGCGGCCGCTCCTCCGGGCCGGGGTAGGCGATCATCACCACGCTGTCGTCCGGGTCGTGCCCCTCGATCACGACGATCCCATCGCTGCCCCGGGTGTCCCGGTAGGCCGAGCGCTCCTTGAGCACCCGCTCGCACCGGTCCAGGTCGTCGCGGTCGGCCGCGGTCCAGATCACGTACTGCACGCCGACCGCGCCGAGCGGGTGCGCCCCGGCACTGCCCATGGCCCGCAGGATCAGCTCCGAACCCTCCGGGCTGGCCAGCAGCGCGGCGGTCGGGGTCTGATCGCTGACCTGCAAGGCCAGGACGTCCTGATAGAAACTGACCGACCGGTCGAGCTGCTGCACGAACATCACCGCGGAGCCGATCCGGGTACCCTTCGCCATCTGCTGACCTTCCAATCCCGCCGGCTGGCCAATCCCGCCGGCTGGCCAATCCGGCCGGCTGGGCTAGCACCAGTCTTGCGCACCGCGCCCCGGCGGGTCCCGGGCGTCCCCGCATAGGGTCGGTTGAATGGACTATCGAACTCTGGGACGCAGCGGCTGCGCGGTGTCCAGCTTCTGCCTGGGCACGATGACGTTCGGCACCGAAACCGATGAGCCAGGGGCACACGAGCAGCTCGACCGCTTCGCGGCGGCGGGCGGCACGTTCATCGACACCGCCGACGTGTACAGCCAGGGCCGGTCCGAGGAGATCCTGGGCCGGTGGTTCGCCAGCCGGCCCAGCGGCGTCACCGAGCCGATCGTGCTGGCGACCAAGGGCCGGTTCCCGACGGACGGCTCGCCCAACGGCGGCGGGCTGTCCGCGCGCCACCTGACCCGGGCGCTGGACGCCTCGCTGGCCCGGCTGGGCGGTGCCGAGATCGACCTGTACCAGGTGCACGCGTTCGACCCGTGGACCCCACTGGACGAGACGCTGCGCACGCTGGATGGCTTCGTCCGGGCCGGCAGGGTCCGCTACTACGGCTTCTCCAACTTCACCGGCTGGCAGCTGACCAAGGCCGTGCATGTGGCCCGGGAGCTGAACCTGGCCCCGCCGGTCACCCTGCAGCCGCAGTACAGCCTGCTGGTACGGGAGACCGAGTGGGAGATCGTGCCCGCGGCCCGGGACGCGGGCCTGGGCCTGCTGCCGTGGAGCCCGCTCGGCGGCGGCTGGCTGTCCGGCAAGTACTCGCCCAGCCAGCGGCCGGCCGGCGCGACCCGGCTGGGCGAGGACCCGGGCCGGGGCATGGAGGCCTACGAGCGCCGCGGCGTCCAGCGGACCTGGGACGTCATCGACGCGGTGCACGAGGTGGCCAGTCAGCGGGGCGTGTCGATGGCCGAGGTCGCGCTGGCCTGGGTGACCGACCGGCCGGGCGTGACGGCCACCATCCTGGGCGCCCGCACCACCAGCCAGCTGGACACCAACCTGCGGGCCGCCGGCCTGCACCTCAGCCCGGCGGAAACGGCCGCGCTGGACGCGGTCAGTGACCCGCGCCCGCCCGACTACCCGTACGGCCCGCTGGGCCTGGAGCAACGCGACCGGCAGCTCGCGGGCGGGGGTTAGGCCCCGTTCCCCGGCAGCACGGCTCGCTCCCTGATCGGCGTGCCCAGCTCCACCGTGCGGCCCACCGTGCACAGCCGCTCATGCGACTTCCGTATCGCATCCGGCAGCAGGTCCCGGGCCGCGTTCCCGTCCGCACCATCAGGGAACACGATATCGAACGCCACGTCGATTCCGGTGAGGTGATTACCGCTGGTGTCGCGCACCTTGTCGGCCTCCACAGCGACGTGGAACGACTCGGGCTCGGCCCGCCGCGACGTGAGGATGTCCACGTCGATCGCGGTGCAGCAGCCGATCGCGGCCAGCAGCAGTTCGGTCGGGGTGAACCGCTCGTCGCCGCCGGTGCCCAGGGTGATCTGGCCGCCGCGGTCGTTGACAGCGGTGAACCGGCCGGGCGCGGTGCGCTCGATGGTCACCGCCCGGTGTGCTGAGTCAGTCGCCATGCCGTCCACTGTGCCACCCGGCCCAGCCCGGCCCGGGGTCAGGGCTGGCGGCCCAGGAAGCCGGCCAGCCGGTCGATGGCGGGTGCGCTGGCCGGCACCGGCACCTCGGCCGCGAACGGCGCGCCGGGTCCGTCCGGCCGGTCGGCCAGCCCCTCCCGGGCCTGGGCCAGCGCGCGCTCCACCAGTCCGGCCGGGTAGTCCGCGGGCTGGCCGGTAGCCCGGGCCAGGTCCCAGCCATGGCCGAGCAGTTCCACGATGCGCACCTGGACCAGGAACAGCCCGGGGGCGGGCCCCAGCGGGCCCTGGTAGCTCTCGCGCAGCACGCCCGGCTGGCCGAACGCCTGCCGCAGCCCCTGCCCGCTGCGCCGGAACGCGGCCGCCGGGTCCTCCCCCAGGTGGTCCGCGGCCCGGTCCGGGACCGGCAGGCCCTGTACCCGGGCGATGAAGACCAGGTGGCCGGTGACCAGGTGGCCGAGCACGGCCCGGACGTCCAGGCCGCACGGCGTGGGCACCGACCACTGGCCCGGCTTGATGCCCGAGACGATCTGGTCGGTGGACGCGAGCGCCTGGTCAAAGTCGGCCAGCACGTCTGGATCACTCATCGGCAAAGCATTGCATGGGCAATCACCGCACGAGCGGGCAAACCGCCCCGGGGTCGGGGATCGGCTGGGACGTGATCCTGCTCGGCCCCGGTTCCCACCCGGCCAGTCTGCGCTAGGCGGCGAGCTGGGAGTAGTGGCTGGCGTCGCCCTTGCGCACCACGCTGGTGTCGCCGTTGACGCCGACCGGGATGTCACCGGCGATGGTGACCCGGTGCAGCAGCCGGGGCAGGTCGTCGTAGTCGGCCACCGCGTAGTGCTGGGTGGCCCGGTTGTCCCAGATCGCGATGTCGCCGTCCCGCCAGGTCCAGCGCACCGTGTTCTCCAGCCTGGTCACCTGCCGCTGCAGCAGGGCGAACAGGTCGGCCGAATCGGCGCTGCTCAGGCCGCTGAACGAGCGCACGAAGTGACCGAGCAGCAGGGTGGGCTCGCCGGTCTCCGGGTGAATGCGGACCACCGGGTGCTCGGTCTCGAACTCCAAGTGCCGGAACTCGGCCCGGTACTCCTCTTCCTTCACGTCCACCCCGCCGATCTGTGGGCGGTCGGCGGCGTAGTCGTACAGGTTGGTGTGCACCGCGCGGAGCTGGCCGGCCAGCGCCTGCAGCGCCGGGTGCAGCCGCCGGTAGGCCTCGGCGGTGTTGGCCCACACCGTGGTGCCGCCGTACGGCGGCAGCGTGATCGCGCGCAGCACGCTGATCGCGGGCACCCGGTCCACGAACGTCACGTCGGTGTGCCAGCTGTTGGCCTTGCCCTGCTCCGAGTCGATCGGCAGCACCGCGGTCCCGTCACCGGCCACGGTCGGGTGCGGCTTGGTCAGCGGGCCGAGCAGCTGCGCGAACGCCCGCTGGTCCGCGTCGGTGGCGTGCTGCTGGTCCCGCAGGAACACCACCTGGTGCCGCAGCAGCGCGGCCCGCAGTTCCGCCACCGCGGCCGGATCGACATCCCCGCCGGCCCGGATGCCGCCGACGACGGCGCCGATGACGCCACCGACCTGGGTGACGGAGATCTGGTGGTAGGAAGGCTGGCTGCGGAGAACGGCCGGGCGGTCCTGGACGCTGGTCATGCGAGGGCACCTTTCGGCAGGCGGTTTCGGTTCTCTGCTGGCAGCCTGCGCCGCCCCGTCCCGCTATGTCAAGTATTACGATCGATTTAGTATGAAATTCGATTATTCTCAACGCCAGTGCCTGCTCAGAGCCGTCGCGGCGGTCAGTCCCCGCGGGCTGGTTCGAGGACGAAGACCGGGATCACCCGGGAAGTCTTCTGCTGGTACTCGGCGTACGGCGGGTAGGCCGCGACCGCCCGGGCCCACCACTCGGCGCGTTCGTCGCCAGTCAGCTCCCGGGCCACCATGGCCTGCCTGGCCGGGCCGTCCTGCAGTTCCACCCGGGGTTCGGCCCGGAAGTTGTACACCCAGTTCGGATCGGCCGGAGCGCCGCCCTGCGAGCCGACCGCCGCGTACCGGCCGTCGTGCTCGACCCTCATCAGCGGGGTCTTGCGCACCTTCCCGCTGCGCACCCCACGGTTGGTGATGACGACGACGGGCAGCCCGGTGTCCCGCAGCGTGGTGGCCCGGGTTCCGCCGGAACTCTCGTACTCCGCGACCTGATCACGCACCCAGCCTCGCGGACTGGGCTCATATTCACCCTCGATCGGCATACGGTTAGTCAATCATGAGCCCAGCACCTGCCCCCCTCCTCGCCGCCGTCCAGGCCCGGCTCGACCAGGTCATCCGGTATGACGACGAATCCATCGTGCACGACAAGTGGATCCGGCAGCGGTACGCCTGCGGCTGCTTCCCGAGCCTGATCCCGGCCCGGCGTGCCACCGTCGAGACGGCCTGGCATGAGGCGGGCCACGCGGTTGCCGCGCTGGCCGTGGGGGCCGAGTTCAGCTCGGCCAGCATCCACCACAGCCGGACGTCGGACGGCCGGGTGGCCGGCATCAGCGGCGGCCGCCGGGACCGGATCTTCGTGATCGACGCGGCCGGGCAGATCGGCCAGCGGCTGCGCGACTGGACCATGCTCGAGGACGACGAAGAGCTGCGGGCGTGGCTGCCCACGTGGAAGAGCGACGGCGGGGACGCCCGGCGCTTCCGCCGTGAGATCGCCGGCCGGGACGAGGTGTCCGCGTGGCGCCGCAGCGAGGCCGTGCTGACCCCGCTGCGGCTGCAGATCCGCCAGGTGGCCCGGGCCCTGCTGGTGCACCCACGGCACCTGCCCTACCACGTGGTGGCCGCGCTCGCGGCCAGCTGCTAAGGCAGCTGTTTACGGAACCACGGTCACCGGCCAGCGGCTGGCCCGGACCAGGTGCACCGCCAGCGAGCCGACGAACCGGTGCCCGGCCTTGGTCGAGGCGCCCACGATCACCGCGTCCGCGCGCACCTCGTTGGCCAGCTTGACGATCTCGGCGTACGGGTTGCCGGTCCGCTCCACGAACTCGGCGTCGATGCCCAGCCGCACGGTCTGGGCTTCGACCTGCTCCCGGAGTTCCTCGGCCACCTCGTCGTACGCTTCGTTCATGGAGATCGCCGCGCCCGCGCCGATCCCGGCCATCGAGCTGAACGGCCGGACGTACAGGACGATCAGCCGGGCGTGCTGACGGCGGGCCATCCCGGCCGCGTAGGCCCCGGCCCGCAGGGAGGTGTCCGAGCCGTCCACACCCACCAGCAACACGGCCGGGCCGTCCCACGGCTGATCGCTCACGGGGCTAACGGTAGCGGGCAGAATCCACGAGGGAGGCTGGGCCATCGCCGTCGATGAGGAACGGGCCGGGGTATCGCTGACCAATCTCGGCCAGCCGCTGTTCGACGGGGCCGGGGCGACCAAGCGCGACCTCGTCGACTACCTGGACGCGGCGGCCGAGCACCTGCTGGGCGAGCTGCGGGACCGGCCGCTGTCGGTGATACGAGTACTGCGCGGGCAGGCCCCGTTCATGCAGAAGAACGTGCCGAAATACACCCCGGACTGGGTCAGCACGGTCACGCTGTGGGCGGAGAGCTCACGGCGCGAGGTGAGCTACGCGCTGTGCGACGACCGGCGCACGCTGCTCTGGTTCGGCAACCAGCGGGCCATCGAGTACCACCCCACGCTGATCCGGGCCGGCCACTGGGACCAGCCCGGCTACCTGGTCATGGACATCGACCCGCCGGAAGGCGGCGACTTCCGGCTGGCCGTCCAAACCGCCCACCTGGTCCGCCAGGCGCTGGCCGAGGCCGGGCTGGCCGGCGCGGTGAAGACCAGCGGGGCCAAGGGGGTGCACGTGTTCGTGCCGCTGGACGGGTCGGCCAGCCTGGCCGACGCGGCGGCCGCCACCCGGGCGCTGGCCGCCCGGGCGGAACGGCTGGATCCCGGGCTGGCCACCACGGCGTTCATCCGGGCCGACCGGGAGGGGAAGGTGTTCCTCGACCCGACCCGGGCGGGCGGGGCGACCGTGGTGGCCGCGTACAGCCCCCGGGTCCGGCCCGGGGCGCCGGTGTCGTTCCCGCTGGCGTGGGACGACCTGGACCGGGTCAGCCCGGCCGACTTCACGCTGCGCACCGCGGCCGGGCAGCTCGGCCCGCCCGGGCGCTGGGGTGGCCTGCTGCCGGACCCGCAGCCGCTCGGCGCCGACCTGATCGCCGAGGGGCACACCATCCCGGTCCCCCGGGTGCAGGCCATGCACGAGGGCAAACGGCGCGCCCGCGCCCGCCGCCAGGCCGAGTGAGGCCATCGAGGCGGCGGGCGCGGGCGGGCCAGGCAGCTGGTCAGTCGCGGTAGCCCCGGCGGCGGCCAAACCTCAGCCAGAGGAAGACCAGTACCGCGATCAGCAGCCACGGGCCGGGCCACATCCAGCCCCAGAACCAGCCGAACGGCCAGAACAGGCCGCCGACGGCGCCGAGCAGGCGCAGGCCGGCCAGGATGAGCACCACGATCAGCACGACCCGCAGCCAGTTGTGCCGCCGCGGCTCGCGCGGCCGGGGCGGCGGCGGCCGCCGCGGCGCCTGGGATTCCATCCGGGTCACCCCCGTATCAGGTAGGTCATGCAGCAGGCCGTCCAGGTCGGCCCGGGTCTTGGCGGTCATGGCCCGGCCCAGCCGGTCGTCCAGCTCGGCCTGGTCGAGCCGGCCGTCCCCGTAGTGATGGGCCAGGCGGTCCGCCACCTCGGCCCGGTCGGCGTCGGAGACCCGCATGGTGGCGTCGGCGGCGTAGTCCCGCCTCCCTCTCCCTGGCATCTGGAAATCTCCCCGTTCTGTCTGCTCTGGCCCGGCTCAGCGCTGCCGGGACTGGACGAATGAGCTGGCGATGGACTGGTCGCTGCCCTCTTCGGGGATGAGCAGCCAGCCGGCCAGGTAGACCAGCACGGCGGCGCCGCCGAACAGGGTGAGCACGGCGAACGCGATCCGGATCAGGGTCGGGTCGACGTCGAGGTACTGCGCGATGCCGGCGGCCACGCCGGCCAGCATCCGGTCCTCGGTGGGCCGGCACAGCACGCGCGGCCGGGTGGATGACGTGGTGGGCTGCTGCCAGGTCTGGTCACTGGCGCCTGGGTTCGTGGTCGTTTCCATGCCTCCAGCCTGCGCGTGCCGGCCGCCGCGGGCCATTCGGAACTACCCTGAGCCGGCCCTGATGTTGTCCCGGCCGGGATCAGGGTTGTCCCTGATGGCCACCCCGGCCCCGGCGCGGGATGATAGGGGGATGCGGGATCGATCGGACGCGCCGGCCGCGCCCTGGGAGCACCGCTGGGGCGCCCGGCGCCGCGGCGGGCGGGCGCGCGGCTGGCTGCGCGGGCCGCGGGACGGCGGCCCGCTGCGCCGGCCGCAGGACGGCCGGCTGGCCGCCGGGGTCGCGGCCGGCCTGGCCGCGCGCCTCGGCCTGGACGTCACGCTGGTCCGCACGGCGTTCGTGGTGGCCACCATCTTCAGCGGCTTCGGCCTGGCCGCCTACGTGGTGAGCTGGCTGCTGATCCCGCAGGCCGGCGCCAGCGGCAACATCGCCACCCGGGCGCTGGCCGACCGGCGCGGGATCGGGCTCGCGGCCGGCCTGGGCTCGCTGCTGGCCATCGTGTTCATCCTGGGCTCCGCGCTCGGCGCCACCTGGCTGGGGACGGCGGCCTGGCCGCTGGTGGTCAGCGTGGCCGGCCTGGTGCTGATCTGGCGTAATGCCCCCGAACCCGAGCAGGCGCTGCTCCGCCGGCTCACCGACCCGCTGCTCGGCCTGGCCGGCGGCGGCAGCCGGAACCGGATCGTGCTCCGGATAGTGATCTCCGTGATACTGGTCGGCACCGGGATGGGCCTGCTGTTCTCCGGCCACCCGAACGGCTACACACTGCGCGGGCTGGCCGGGGTGGCGCTGCTGCTGGCCGCGGTGGTGATCCTGCTCGGCCCGTGGTGGCTGCGCATCGCCCGCGACCTGGTGGTCGAGCGGCAGGCCCGGGTGCGGGCCGAGGAGCGGGCCGAGATGGCCTCCCGGGTGCACGACTCGGTGCTGCAGACGCTGGCCCTGATCCAGCGCCGGGCCGATGACCCGCAGCAGGTGGTGCAGCTGGCCCGGGCGCAGGAACGGGAGCTGCGCAGCTGGCTGTTCGACGACCGGGCCCCGGGCTCGCTGGACGGCCAGGCGGCCACGCTGGCCGATGGCATCCGGCTGATCCAGCAGGAGGTGGAGGCGCAGCACGGCATACCGGTCGAGGCCATCACCGTGGGCGACTGCCCGCTGGACGACGACCTGGCCGCGCTGCTGGCCGCGGCCCGCGAGGCCACCGTCAACGCGGTCAAGTGGTCGGGCGCCGAGGTGGTCTCGCTGTTCGCCGAGGTCGAGCCGGCCGAGGTGGCGGTGTACGTGCGGGATCGCGGCCGCGGCTTCGACCCGGCCGCGGTGCCCGGCGACCGCAAGGGGCTGGCCGAGTCGATCCACGCCCGGATGGCCCGGCGGGGCGGCTCAGCGGTGGTGCGGACCGCCCCGGGCGACGGCACCGAGGTATCGCTGCGGATGCCCCGGGTGGCCGGTGAGCGCCAGCCGAGCCGGGCATGAACGGGCCAGCGCTCCCCCGGGTCTGCATCGTCGACGATCATGGCCTGTTCCGGTCCGGCGTCCGGGCCGAGCTCGGCGACCAGGTCGACGTGGTCGGCGAGGCGGGCGACGTGACGCCGGCCATCGAGCTGATCGGCGAGCGCCTGCCGGACGTGGTGCTGCTCGACGTGCACCTGCCGGGCGGCGGCGGCCAGCTGGTGGTCAGCGCGGTCCGGGCGGCCCATCCGGACGTGCGATTCCTGGCCCTGTCCGCGTCCGACGCCCCGGAAGACGTCATCGCGGTCATCCGGGCCGGCGCGCGGGGCTACGTGACCAAGACGATCTCCGGCCCGGACCTGGTCGACGCGATCCGCCGGGTCGCCGCCGGGGACACCGTGTTCTCGCCCCGGCTGGCCGGGTTCGTGCTGGACGCGTTCGCGTCGGGCGGCGCAGGCCAGCCGCCACTGGACCCGGAACTGGACCAGCTGACGCCCCGCGAGCGGGAAGTGCTGCGGCTCATCGCCCGCGGCTACACCTACAAGGAAATCGCCCGTGAGCTGTATATCTCGGCCAAAACCGTGGAGAGCCACGTGTCGTCGGTGCTGCGCAAACTGCAGCTGTCCACCCGGCATCAGCTCACCCGCTGGGCTACCGAGCGCCGGCTGGCTTAGTCTCTTGCTACGGTATTCGCTCCCGGCCCAGCCCAGCGGCGGCCGGTGAGCTACGGGGACTGACGCTGGAGGCACTGGTGACTGACGACCTTCCCGCGGGGTTAATCGATTTCAACGCGGGCGCACAGATAGCCAGTTACCAGCTCGAGGAGGAAATCGGCCGGGGCGGTATGGCGGTGGTCTACCGGGCGCGCGACGTCCGGCTCGGCCGCTGGGTGGCGCTCAAGGTGCTGGCTCAGGACTACGCCCAGGATGACGCGTTCCGGCAGCGGTTCATCCGGGAGTCCAGGACGGCGGCGTCAGTCGACCACCCCAACATCATCCCGATCTTCGACGCGGGGGAGGCCGGCGGCGTGCTGTACATCGCCATGCGCTACGTGGCCGGCCAGGACGTGCACAGCCTGGTACACAGGGAGGGCCGGCTCCCGGTGGCCCGTGCGCTCGGCATCGTCGGGCAGGTCGCCGCGGCACTGGACGCGGCGCACGCCTGCGGCCTGGTGCACCGCGACGTGAAACCGGCCAACATGCTGCTCGGCGGGGTGGCCGACACCGGCCGGGCCGACCACGTGTACCTGTCCGACTTCGGCATCAGCAAGCAACTGAACGCCACGTCGAATCTGACCATGACCGGCCAGGTGCTGGGCACGCTGAACTACCTGGCCCCGGAGCAGATCGAGGGCCGCCAGGTGGACGGCCGGTCGGACGGCTACGCGCTGGCCTGCACCGCGTTCGAGCTGCTGGCCGGCTCACCGCCGTTCCGCCGGGACGAGAACATGGCCGTGATGTGGGCCCAGCTGAACGCGCCGCCGCCCCGGCTGACCAGCTTCCGGCCGGACCTGCCACCAGCCGTGGACCAGGTCATGGCGCGCGCGCTGGCCAAGCCCGCCGCCGACCGCTACCCCAGCTGCCTGGCGTTCAGCACCGCGCTGCAGCAGGCGTGCGCGCCCGCGCTGGACGGCACCGTCCGGGGGCCGGGCGGCCCGCCCCCGCGGCCCGCCCGGCCCGCCGCACCCACCGCCGCCGACCCCGCGCCGACGCCCGCGACGGCTCAATCCGGCCCGCCCAGCGCTCCGACCGACGAGCCGCCCCGGCCTGCGACAACGCCGATGCCAGTCCGGCCGGACCGCGGCGGCTTGCGGCCGCTCGGCGCGCAGCGGCGATGGGGGGCCCGGGGGTCCGGGGGTCGTCCCCCGGGGCAGCAGAGCGGGAGGTCGTCCCCCCGGGCTAGAAGAGCGTGGGCCGCGGCGGCCTGCGTGGCCGTGCTCGCGGCGCTGGGCGGCGGCGCCTACGCGGTGCTGCATGACGCCGCGCTGCGCAACGGGGCATCGGCCGCGGCCGGCTCGAAGGGTCACGGCGCCCAGCCATCCGGCCCGGCCGCGGTGCCCACCACCCCGGTCGCCATCGTGCAGGCCTACTACGCGGCCATCACCCGTCACCAGTACCTGCGGGCCTGGAACCTGGGCGGGAAGAACAGCCGCACCGGCCTGACGTTCAGCCAGTTCGAGAACGGGTTCAGCGCGACCAGGGCGGACCGGGTGACGATCATCAGCCATGCCGGTGATGCGGTGACGGCCCGGCTGACCGCCGTGCAGACCGACGGCTCGGTGAAGAACTTCTACGGCAAGTACCTGGTCGAGAACGGCGTCATCACGACGTTCGCGGTCATCCCGGTCAGCTGAGCCGCTTGGCCGGCTCAGCCACCCGGGCCCGCTTGGCCGGGCCGGCCGGCGCCGGGCTGATCAGCCCGGCCGGCAGCCGGCCCGCCAGGGCCAGCGCGGCCAGCGCGGCCAGCGCGCTGAACACGAACGCGGTGGCCACCCCGGCGCGCAGGCCGGGGCCGAGGCTGGCGGTGGCGGCCACGGCCGCGCCGCCGACCCCGATGCCGGTCGCGGTGCCAAGCACGTCGGCCAGGTTCAGCGACGCGGACGCCCAGCCCTCGCGGCCCGGTGGCGCCTCGCGCAGCATCATCAGCGTGGTCGGTGCGTAGCCCACCCCCATGCCCAGCCCGGCCAGCGTCCAGGCGGCCAGCGCCACGGTCACCGGCACGGCCGGCTGGAGCACGGTCATCATCCCGCCGATGCCGGCCAGGATGATGACCAGCCCGGTGCGCACCAGGCGGCGGCCCGGCCAGGTCGTGCTGAGCTGGGCCTGCGCCCAGGCGCCCACGGTCCAGGCTAGTGTCGAGCCGGTCACCGCGACCCCCGCCAGCACCGGGGTACGGTGCCGTAGCACCGTGATGGTCAGCGTCACGTAGGCGTCGGCGCCGAAGAACCCGAACGTGAGCAGTCCCCGGGTCAAAACCGTCACCGGCAGCCCGGCCCGTGCTCGCCCGGTGCCGGGCGGCAGCAGGCGCCGCAGCGCGGGCAGCCCGGCCAGCCCACCCGCCATGATCAGCCCCACCCCGGCCAGCGCGCTGACCAGACCAGGCCGCAGGCCAGCCAGCGCGTACCCGCCCGCGGCCACGGTCAGGCCGGCCAGCATCAGCGCGGTGCCGACCGCCACCCGGACCCCGTCGGTCAGCCGGTGCTCCCCCGCGTGCCGGTTACCCGGCGGGCCGAGCCGGCGCAGCGAGGGCACCGCGATCAGCCCGGCCACGGCCACCAGCGGCAACAGCCCGAGGAAGACCCACCGCCAGCCGAACAGCCGGGCCACCTCGGCGCTCAGCGCGGGCCCGGCCAGCCCGGGCACCACCCAGGCGGTGGACAGCACGGCCATCATCTGGGCCCGCAGCCGGCCGGGCAGGCCGCGCCCGATCGAGGCGTAGGCCACCGCGGGCACCGCCCCGCCGCCGATACCCTGCAGCGCCCGGCCGACCACCAGGATCGGCATCGACGGGGCCAGGCCCGCCACCGCCAGGCCCGCGCTGAACAGCACCAGCCCGGCCAGGAACGGTACGGCCGGCCCGCGCCGGTCCGCCTCCCGGCCGGCCGCCACGATGCCGATGATGCTGCCCAGCATGAACGCGCTGAACACCCAGCCGTACAGCCACAGCCCGCCGAGGTCGCGCGCCACCACTGGCATGACCGTGATCACGGCCAGCGCCTCAGCCGCGACGAACGTGATGGCCAGCACGAGGCCAGCGGTCAGCGCACGGTTCGGCGGCGCCCACAAGCCCTCACGCATCGCGGCCTCCCCCTGACCACCTTCACCTCGGCTGGGGGCAGGCCGCAACCCTGTACCGGCCGGTAGTTCGCTCAGCGCACGCGATACGCGGCCACGGTGACGGCGACGGTCACGGTCAGCGGGTCAGCCAGGGCCGCGATCCGGTCCCGCAGCTGCGCTGGTGAGATGTGATAGGCGTTCGGGCCCATGCTGACCAGGTCACCCACGGCGGCGTGACCGAGCCGCAGCGGATAGCTGAGTTCCTGGCCGGCGATCCGCGTGAGGCCGGCCGTGGCCGCGGCCACCCGCTGCGGCTTGGCCGCGTCCACGCTGAGCAGGCCGAGCGGCCCGGCCAGCTCGGCCAGATGCTCGCGGCCCGGGGTGACCAGCAGGAAGATCCCGGCCGGGCCGAGGACCCGGTTCGTCTCGGCCGGGTTGCGCGGGCCGAACACGCTGAGCACCACCGCAGCCGAGCCGTCGGCCAGCGGGAAGGGCCGCCAGACGTCGCTGCCCACCGCGACCGCCCGCGGGTGCGCCCGGGCCGCCTTGCGCAGCGCGGGCTTGGACAGGTCCAGGCAGATGCCGGCCCGGCCGGGCAGCGCGGCCAGCACGGCGGCTAGGTAGTACCCGGTCCCGCCGGCCAGGTCCAGGACGACGCCGGGCTCGCTGGCGGCGGCCGGCGCCAGCCGGGCCGCCAGCCCGCTGACCGCGCCGGCGATGGGCGCGTAGTGCCGCTGGCCGAGGAAGCTCTCCCGGGCCGCGATCATGGCCGCGGTGTCGGACTGGTGCGGCCGGCCGCCGCCGGTATCCAGGTTGATGTAGCCCTGCCGGGCGACGTCATAGGCATGGCCGCGCGCGCAGCGCAGCACGCGCTCACGGGCCGCCAGCGGCTGGCCGCAGACCGGGCAGCGCAGCGCGGCCAGCGCGTCAGCCTGGGCTGGGGTCACTCGGCTTCCGGCCCACCGCGGTGTAGGTGGGCAACAGCGGCAGCGAGCCGACGCTGACCGCACCGGCCCGCCAGTGGCCCAGCGGGGTCATCCCCGGCGGGACCAGCTCCAGGCCGTCGAAGAACCGGGACACCTCCGGCTCGCTGCGCAGGTTGATGGACACCGCGGAGTGCTCGTTGTAGGTCTCCGCGCCGGCCGCCACCGTCTGGGCCATGATGTCGCTGGCCGCGTGCGAGACGACCAGGTAGCTGCCGGGCGGCACGGCCCGCATCAGCCGGGCCACGATCGCGTGCGGATCGTCGCTGTCCGGGATGAAGTGCAGGATGGCCAGCAGCATCACCGCGATCGGCTGGCTGAAGTCGAGGGTGCGGGTCGCCTCGCGCAGGATCGTGCCGGTGTCCTGGATGTCCGCGCTGATGTACGCGGTCTCGCCGCGCGGGTCGCTGGTCAGCAGCGCGCGGGCGTGGGCCAGCACGATCGGGTCGTTGTCCACGTACACGATCCGCGCCTGCGGCGCGTCGCGCTGCGCCACCTCGTGCGTGTTGTCCGCGGTGGGCAGCCCGGTGCCGATGTCCAGGAACTGCCGGATGCCCGCCTCGGCCGCCAGGAAGTGCACCGCCCGGGCCAGGAACTCGCGGCCACCGCGGGCCACCAGCCCCATCTCCGGCATGATCCGCAGGACCTGTTCGCCCGCGGTCCGGTCGGCCGCGAAGTTGTCCTTGCCACCGAGCAGGTAGTCCCACACCCGGGCCGGATGCGCCACCGTGGTGTCGAAGTCCGTCTCGGCGTGGTCATCGTCCCCGGCACCCCCGCCGAAGCTCGTGAGCACGTCCTCCTCGGCCACGCCGTCCTCCTCGCCAACCCAGCCTGGATGCCCCACCTTATGCTGGCCCAGGGCCGCCGCCGCCGGGGGAAGCAGCCAGACCAGGAAAGCGTTAGATAACCAGTGACCTCCCCGCCTATCGCGCCGCGCACTGCCGCGCGCGCCGAGACCCGCCGCGCGGAGGTCCGCAGCGCCCTGGTACCCATCTCCTATCCGCCCGAGTTGCCGGTCAGCCAGGTCAAGGACGAGATCGCCGCGGCCATCCGTGATCACCAGGTGGTCATCGTGGCCGGGGAGACCGGGTCGGGCAAGACCACTCAGCTGCCGAAGATCTGCCTGGAGCTGGGCCGCGGGGTGACCGGGCAGATCGGGCACACCCAGCCGCGGCGGATCGCCGCCCGCAGCGTGGCCGAGCGGATCGCCACCGAGCTCGGCACCGGGCTGGGCGCCGAGGTCGGCTATCAGGTGCGGTTCAACGACACCTCCAGCGACAGCACGCTGATCAAGGTGATGACCGACGGCATCCTGCTCACCGAGCTGCGGCGGGACCGCCAGCTGCGCCGCTACGACACGCTGATCATCGACGAGGCGCACGAACGCAGCCTGAACATCGACTTCATCCTGGGCTACCTCAAGCGGCTGCTGCCCCGCCGCCCCGACCTGAAGGTCATCATCACCTCGGCCACCATCGACCCGCAGCGGTTCAGCGATGCGTTTGACGGGGCACCGGTGCTGGAGGTGTCCGGGCGGACCTACCCGGTCGAGGTGCGGTACCGGCCGCTGGCCGACCCGGACGACCCGGAGCATGAGCCCAAGGATCAGGTGCAGGGCATCCTGGACGCGGTGGCGGAGCTCAAGCGGGACGGACCTGGCGACATCCTGGTGTTCCTCAGCGGCGAGCGGGAGATCCGGGACACCGCCGACGCGCTGGCCGGCCAGGACGACCTGGACGTGCTGCCGCTGTACGCCCGGCTATCGTCGGCCGAGCAGCATCGCGTGTTCGAGCCCGGAAGGTTCACGCACTCCCGGCTGGGCCGGCGGGTGGTGCTGGCCACCAACGTCGCCGAGACATCGCTGACCGTCCCGGGCATCCACTACGTGATCGACCCGGGCACGGCCCGGGTCTCCCGGTACAGCCACCGCACCAAGGTGCAGCGGCTGCCCATCGAGCGGATCTCGCAGGCGTCGGCCCGCCAGCGCGCGGGCCGCTGCGGCCGGACCGCGGACGGCGTGTGCATCCGGCTGTACACCGAGGAGGACTTCGCCGCCCGGCCCGCGTTCACCGACCCGGAGATCCTACGCACCAACCTGGCCTCGGTCATCCTGCAGATGGCCGCGCTCGACCTGGGCGACATGGCCGACTTCCCGTTCATCGACCCGCCGGACTCGCGCAACATCACCGATGGCACCCGGTTGCTGGAGGAACTCGGCGCGTTTTCGCCTGGGAAGGGCAACGTCAGGAAGCTCACCGACATCGGTAAGAAGCTGGCCCGGCTGCCCGTGGACCCGCGGCTGGGCCGGATGATCCTGGCGGCCGGCCAGCACGGCTGCGTCCGCGAAGTGCTGATCATCGCGGCCGCGCTGTCCATCATCGACCCGCGGGAGCGGCCCACCGAGCACCGCGAGGCGGCCGACGCCATGCACCGCCGGTTCGCCGTGCCTGGGTCGGATTTCCTGGCTTTTATCGCGCTGTGGGAGTACCTGCGCGCCCAGCAGGCCGAGTTGTCCACGTCAGCGTTCAGAAGAATGTGCCGGCGGGAGTACCTACACTACCTGCGGGTGCGCGAATGGCAGGACGTGTACGGGCAGCTGCGCCAGGCCGCGGCCGACCTCGGCGTGGTCATCGGGCGGGGCCAGCGCCGCCCGCGGCCGGCCGAGCCGGCCGAGGCCGAAGACCGGTTCCCGGCCGAGCTGGCCGACCGGGTGCACATGTCGCTGCTGGCCGGGCTGCTCTCGCACATCGGGATGCAGGACAGCCGGGACGCCCGCGGCGGCAAGCGGCGCGGCCCGGCCGAGTTCGCTGGCGCGCGCGGCGCGAGGTTCGCCATCTTCCCGGACTCGGTGCTGGCCCGTAAGCCGCCGTCCTGGGTGGTCGCCGCCGAGCTGGTCGAGACGTCCCGGCTGTGGGCCCGGGTGACCGCGCGGATCGACCCGGCCTGGGCCGAGCCGCTGGCCGGGCACCTGGTCAAGCGCGGCTACGGCGAGCCCCGCTGGGACCCACGGCGGGGCGCGGTGCTGGCCAC
>Ga0335078_10004819_pt1 | contig 19945 bp, 26 predicted proteins | sample Lox_Sample_32_FD_206711 | JGI IMG/M metagenome (GOLD analysis project Ga0335078, IMG submission 206711) | Soil microbial communities from Loxahatchee National Wildlife Refuge, Florida, United States - Lox_Sample_3.2 | ecosystem: Environmental > Terrestrial > Soil > Wetlands | place: USA... | reverse complement strand
CGATACAGTACCGGTGAGCCAGCCATAGTCCGTATGGCGGTGGCAGCCGTGCGAGCAGGAGGACGGACGCGTTGACCTTCCAGAAGACCCCCGGCGGAACCCGGGGCGCGCGGATGCCGCCGTCGAATGCGGTGACCCGGGCGCTCACCCGGGCCGCGATGGGCTGGCACCGGCGGTCCGGGGACAAGTTCCAGGGCCAGGACCTGCTGTACCTGACCACGATCGGGGCCAAGACCGGCCAGAAGCGGCAATCGGCCGTGGCCCGGTTCCCGGACGGGGACGATGCCTGGCTGGTGGCCGCGTCCGCCGCCGGGTCAGCCCACCATCCCGCCTGGTACCACAACATCGCCGCGCATCCGGACCAGGTCTGGATCGAGTTCGGCGGCCACCAGCTACGGGTGACCCCCACTCAGCTCGACGGGGACGCGCGCGACCAGGCGTGGCAGCGGATCACGCAGGTCCAGCCCCGTTATGCCGGTTATCAGCGGAAAACTGACCGCATCATCCCCGTCATCCGGCTCTCCCGCGCCGACTGAGCCTGCGGAAGGTAACCACTGCGAGCCTGAGCGTGACTACCGGCCCAGCCGGCCGGAGCCGGTGGCTGCCGGGGTCTCGACGGCATCGCGATCCGGTGCGACTCTGGGGGGCACGGCTCGCCATCGGGGGCGGGCATTGCCAGGTGGGGGTTTCCTATGAAGATCCGCATGCCTATCGCGGCAGCCGGTGCGGCTGCGCTCCTCGGTGCGGGGGCGCTCGTGCTCCCGGCCGCCGCCAGCGCCACCAGCGCCACGCACACCCTGAAGTTCATCTCGGTGACGAAGAACTCGGTCATGTTCACCAAGGCGACCGGTGGCCAGCAAGACACCGACGTCAACGCCGCGGGCAAGACCGTCGGCTACGACATGATCTACTTCACGGCCACCTCGGCGACCGCTGCCGCCGTGAACGTCACGGCCGACACCAGCGGCGGCTTCATCTACGGCACGGGCACGATCAGCTTCAAGACCGGAGCGTTCAGCAACGGCAAGGTGACCGGCGGCACCGGCCGCTTCGCCGGGGCCACCGGAACGATCAAGGCCAAGAACCTGAACAAGGCGGGCACCCGCGCGGCGGTCACGATCACCTACAGCACGTAACCAGCGGGCCGGGATACCTGCTGTTCGCTGCCCGGGACGGGCCGGCCCGGCACGACCGGGCTGCCGTCGAGGGCCCGGCGGAAGACGCCGGGCGGCCCGTCCCCGGGCGGCCGCCGGATCTCCTGCCGGGCCCACGATGCCCAGCGGCGCACGAACTCGGCATAGTCCCAGAGATAGGCGAACGAGAGGGCGACCAGGTGGGCCCGCTCCTGGAACGGCCCCTGCCCGGTCGCGTACTCCGCGGCGACCAGACGGCCGATGTCCTGCAGGCTGTCCGCCCACCTGATGGCCTCGGCCAGGGACGCGTCCGCCGCGTCCCGTTGCGTGGCGTCGGCCAGCAGGACCTTCAGCAGGCCCTCGAACTGCATCGCCGGCGGGGCGCCCGGCTCGGCCAGCCAACGGCGCAGGACGGCATGGCCCTCCTCGGTTATGCCGTACCTGGCCTTCAAGAGGTACTTCCCCGGGCCCTAGCACGCCGGCCCGAATCGTGACGAGCAGCACCACGCGCTCCGTCCCGGTCGGGCATCATGGTCCCGGGCGCCCACGGCGCAACGGGCGGGGAGGGGCACATGGTCCTGGACCTTGTGATAATCGGGCTCGCGATCACGCTGGAGCCGCTGACGATCGTGGCGTTCATCCTCATCCTCGGCGCTCAGCAGGGCGTCCGGAAGGGGCTCGCCTTCATCCTCGGCTGGATGGCCTGCCTGGTCGCGGTGATCGCGGCCGTGGTCCTGCTCACCGGCGGCGACCCGCCGAGACCGCAGACGGCGCCGTCCACGGCCGCGCTGGCGATCAAGGCCCTGCTGGGTGCCGTGCTGATCTGGGTCGGCCTGCGGCAGCGGCGGCGCATGGGCAGGCCCCGCAAGCAGCCGGGCTGGATGGCGCGGCTGGACCATCTGTCGCCGTGGGCCGCCGCCGGGCTCGGCGTGTTCCTGCAGCCGTGGACCCTGGTGGCCGCCGGAGCCGCCACGGTCGTCCAGGCCAAGCTGTCCACCGCGGGCGACTGGCTGTCGCTGGTCATGTTCTGCCTGCTGGCCACGTCGAGCTTCCTGGTCATGGAGTTGTACGCCGCGTTCGCCCCGGCCGCGGCCGGGGCGCGCCTCGCGCGGGTGCACAAGTGGATCGACACCCACCAGGACCAGGCGATCGTCGTGGGAGCCCTGGTGGTCGGCGGCTGGCTGCTGGGTCACAGCATCTACTTGATCGTCTCCTGATCGCGGGCCGGCCGGGCCTGCGCTGACTTGGCGGACAGCTCCTCCATCTCGGCCATGGCGGCCGGCCCTGCCCTGCGCTCCCACCAGACGCCCATCACCACGGCGATCCACACCCAGAACGATGCGATGATGCCCACCCCCGCGGCCAGCGCCAGGCTGACGCCGAAGCCGCCGTAGGCGTGGCCGTACTCGGCGAACCAGTTGCGCAGGAAGTATGCCAGCGCGGCGTGCACCACGACCGCGGCGCCGGTGCAGATGGCCGCGCCGGGAACCAGGTCACGCCACTTGAAGGGCAGGTCGAGCAGGAGCCGCGGGGAGACGAGGAAGAACCCGAACTCAAGGAGCAGGAGCACGGCCGCGGCCACGATCGCGACCCAGGGCGGATGGTGGGCCGCGAGGTTCCGCAGCGTCAGGGCGATGCCGGTGTCGGCGAGCAGCAGTACCAGCCAGGCGCCGCCGCGCAGGTACTTCTGCACGCCGCTCAGCGGGGTCATCTCGAAGGCCCGGGCGAAGGCGAGCTGCGCGGTCGCGCTCACGTCCAGGCCCGTGATCAGCAGGGAGATCACGCTGATGCTCAGCGCCACGCTCTTGCCGGAGCTGGCGTTGGAGAACGTGTCCCGGACGATCCGCGCGGTGCTTCCGGTCAGGTGCAGGTCCCCGGCGAGCAGGCTGCCGACGTCGCGGTGCGGGTTGAACGCCTCGATGAAGGCGTAGCCGATGATGAGCAGCGGGATGACCGCGACGAACAGGTTCAGGGCGATGACGATGGCCAGGTGCTTGCCCTCGATCTTGTTGAACCGCCGGAAGGACTCCAGCGGGAACGCCACCCAGCGGTGCTTCTCGAGCCTCTCCTGATACTGCCGCCCGCGCGCCTGGTAGTGCTTCCCGCGCGCGACCCAGGTGGACACCCGGCTGGCCTTCTCGCTGCCCGGCTCGTTCACCGCACCACCACCAGGCAGTTCATTGTGACCTGGACCCCGTGCTCGGTACCCGCCATCCCTTGCAACCACGACGTTATCGTGCCCGGCCGCGGTCAGGGCCAGCGCCGCATATCAGCCATCGGGGCCCGGGCACGTCCCCGCGGGAGGCTACTGGGCGAGTTCCGCGACGCCCTGGGCCACGGCGCACGGGGCGCACAGCGGCACGTCCACGTCGCCGTGCAGCCGGCGCGTGATCACCGCGCGGTTGTCACAGACCCCCATGTCGTCCGGATGCGACCTGGTGCAGGAGCAGCCACAGTCCTGCCGGGTCCACACGAACGAGGTGCGCCAGCTCGCCAGCACCGCGCGAACGGCCGGATCGTGGGCCAGCTTGTGCAACGATTCCCTGGCCACCGCCACCGTCTGTTCCGCCCACTCGGCCACCACGCCGGTCGCGGCTTCCCAGGCAGCCGCGAACAGCCCGCCGGGAGGGGGGGTTCCTTCACCGCTCACAGCCACAGTGTCTCACCCCGCGGCGGCGCTGACCAGCGCGCTCCTGCCCGGGTACCGGGCCGCCGGCGTCCGGCGCGGTTGGCCGCCCCGGACCGGCAGGCGCCGTCGCTACTGCTCCCGGTCGCGGCGGAGCCGGTCGAGCACCTCTCCGGGGCTCTCCGTGGTCACCCGGATCATGGCGCGGACCGCGTCGGCCAGGGCGATCCGCGGGACGTCCAGTTCGATCGCGGCCGAGTGTGCCCAGCGGGTGAGCTCCCGGTAGAGCTCCGGGCTCAGGTCGAGGGTGATCCGCACCGGCTTGGACCGGATCGCCGTCTGGCCGGCCGGGGCGGCGTCGGGCTCGGTGCGCCTGGTGGCGGCGGCGGCCATCTGCGCCTTGCGTCGCTCCCGGTCCACTGTCATGACTGCACCTTCCCGAGGGGAACGCACCGTTCGATGAGGTCATGGGCCACGCCGCGCCAGATTTCGCGGCCTATCTCGGGAATCGGCACGCCGAAACTCTGCGCATACACCTCGAGCCTCGGCACGGCCGTTCGCAACACGTCATAGCCGAGGCCCTCCAGCACCTCCCTGGCCGTGGCGGTGGAGTGCGCCCGGGTAATGCACCGGTTCAGCAGGATGGCCGAGCGCGCGGGCTGCTCGCGCACCTCGTCGATCTCGCAGATCTCCTCCCCAACCGGGGTGGTGCGGTTGATCTCGATCGGGCTCGGCGCGCACGGGATGAGGATCTCGTCGGCGTAGCGCATCGCCGACCGGGCGATGCCGGCGTGGTCCTCCAGTTGCGGGGCGTCGATGATCACCACGTCGTCCGCCTGGGCGATCTCGCCCACCCGCTGGTGCAGGCTGCGCGAGGGCAGGGCGACTATCCGGAACGGGAACGCCATCCTCGGCGGCAGCCCGGGGTCCATGGCCGCCAGGTCGGACCACTCCAGCGCGCTGCCGGACGGGTCCGCGTCGACCAGCAGCACCGACTTCCCGGCCTGGGCGAAGATGTGCGCCAGCCACACCGCCGATGTGGTCTTGCCCGTGCCCGGCTTGAGGTTGAGCAGGGCGACGCTGAGAGCCGGCATTCACGCAGTATTGCAGTGCTTACGGCATTACGGAAGCCATGGCGGTGAAATCGGGCCGGAAACCCGGGCGGCGGCCAGCCCAGCGAGAATAGCGGACTGCCGCAGGAGTATGGATATTACCCCGCGGTTCGCCTCGTCGACGACTCCGGGCCACCCACAGGCTGTGGCGCCTTGGAACCTGGGACCCAGCGGGCCGTCCCCGGCGCCGCTACTCCCCGCTGGCCGGCCGCCGCCTGCCGAGCAGGAAGTAGGCGAGCGGCGCGAGGCCGAAGGAGTTGATGAGCGTCACTGCGGGGGCCCAGAGCCACTTGGGCCCGCGGATCTCACTTGCGGGCCGGCGCTTCATGTCGATGAGCGCGGCGGCCTTGAGGGCGGTCTCCACGGCGGCACCGGCGATGATCAGCCGCCGGCTGCGCGGACTCAGATCGTTCCACTTCTGGCTGGCCACGACACCCTCCGCTTCGATGGCTTGCGACGTCCGCTCGCCGCCTGGCATTCCGGACATTCACGTTGTTCTGTGATCTGTAAGATCATCCGCAACGTCGCCGTGTCCGTAGAAAGCGGACACGGCGCGCATATTCCTGAATGTCCTCCGCGGGTGGTTCCCGCCGCAGTAGGCTGCCGCCCGACCATACCGCACGCAACCTGTGCGGAAGGAGCGGAACGGTAGCCGACTGAGCTGGCAGCTGCCAGCACCGGTCCCCGCCGTCGGTGACGGCGCCCGGTGCCGGGCAGAACTTCTAGCCCTGGAGAAGCATTGATTCCCCGCAAGATACGGTACGTAGCTCTGCTTGCCAGCCTCGTCATGGTCGCGTTCCCGGTCATCTCGGCCGGCGCGGCGCCAGCCGTCCCCGCCGCGCCCGCGGCCACGGAGTCGGGGGTGGCCGGCGGGACCATGTTCGGCGGCACCTACCCGCTGGTCTCCGAGCAGGGCAAGCTCGGCCGGAAGCTGGCCATCGTGCGCATCTACTACATGATCGGGCAGAAGTTCACCACGCCCCACATCAAGCAGTTGATGTCCGCCGGGACCACGGTGCTGGCCAGCCTGGACGTGCCGCATTCGCACGGGATCTCGTACGCCTCGATCGCGGCCGGCCGCCAGGACAAGCAGATCCTCGCCTGGCTCACCCAGGCCGAGCAGGATGCCGTCACCTATCACGTGCCCGCGGTGTACGTCGCCTTCGAGCACGAGGCCAACGCCACCGCGAACCGGGTGCTCGGGACCCCCGCCCAGTTCGTGGCCGCCTGGCGGCACATCCACGCGCTCGCCGCCAAGGCGCACCTCAACTGGAACACCGGAGGCCGGCTGCACTGGGCGATGATCCTCATGCACATGGCCTACTTCCCCAAGAGCGACCGGCCGAAGTGGTCCTTCCGGCTGGGCTTCGCCTCGGATTACTACCCGGGGGCGGGCAATGTGGACGTGATCGCCGCCGACGGCTACGACCGGGGCGGCTGCCGCACCGTGCATGGTCACACGGTGCCGACGGAGGCCTCGGTGTCCCCGGGCTCGCTGTTCGACCCGGTGCTCTCCTTCGCCAGCGCGCACGGCGGGCTGCCGGTGTTCCTGGCCGAGTGGGCCGGTGCCTACTACAGCGGCAAGCCCGGCTTCCAGACGAAGTTCATCAACGCGATGAAGTCCTACGTGCTCGGCAACCCGAGGATCGCCGCGGTCATGTACTGGGACCAGCACGGGAACATGTCCTGCCAGTTCAGCATCAGCAAGGATGCCCCTTCGGTGCGCGCCCTGACCGCCATGGGCAAGGTGCTGAACGGGCACCTCGCCGGCCCGCGGGCCGGCGCGCGGACGCGCCCCATGGTGCACCACAGCCCGCCGGCCGCCGGCGAGGCCCAGCTGCCCTGGTAGGCCAGCGGCTGACGCCGCAGCATCCTGGCCCCGGACGGGTAACCCGTCCGGGGCCAGGGCTTTTCACCGTCGTTACCGGGGTGCCGGGCGATTGTTTGCCCGTGCGTGCCCCGGGCAGCTTGGCGGCGTGAACGGACGTACGGACGGGGCCGCGCGACCCGGGGGGGTAATCAGGCACTGGTCCGGGCGCGGAATCCCGGAACGGCTCGAGCAACGGGAACTCCGGCGCCGCGGCCGTGCCCGGGCCGGCGGGCGGCCGGGGCAGCGCCCCGATCCGTCGCGGCCGGCCGGGACCGACCTGCTGCCGCAGATCAAGCACATCGTCGTGCTGATGATGGAGAACCACTCCTACGACAACTACCTCGGCATGCTGTCCGGCCGGGGTGAGGGGTTCGAGCTCGGCCAGGACCGCAGGCCCACGGCGGCGAACCCGGACGCCGAGGGAAACCCGGTCAGGGCCCATCACCTGCCGTCGGCCCGCCAGGCCGAGGGCGTGCCCTGCCAGAGCTGGCACGCGAGCCAGCTGCAATGGAACCAGGGCAAGATGGACGGGTTCGTCACCAGCACCCAGGAGGTCGATCCGGCGGCCGATCCGGCCGCGGGCATGGGTTACTGGACCGAGGCTGACCTGCCGTTCTACTACGGCCTGGCGCGCACCTTCCCGCTGGCCGACCGCTGGTTCAGCTCGTGCCTCGGCCCCACGTTCCCCAACCGCCGCTTCCTCATCGCGGGCACGGCCAACGGCCTGGTGGACGACCTGCCATTCCATCTCCTCGACTACCCGCCGGCCGGGACCATTTTCGACATGCTCACCATGCACGGCATCTCCTGGACGAACTACCACCCGGTGGCCCGGGACCGGTCCACGACCCGGCAGCTGGCCCACCACCGCCGCCGGATGGCCCGGCGCAAGCTGCTCGCGCTGGCCCAGGGGTTCCGGGGCGTGACCGACGGCATCGAAAAGGACATCCAGTTCACCGCCGACCTGTTCCCGCTCGGAATCGCCCGGCACCGGCTGCACGTCCGCGGGATGGACCGGTTCTTCGCCGACGCCGACGCCGGCACCCTGCCCGCGTTCAGCGTCGTGGACCCCTCCTTCGAGGAGTACTCCGAGGAGAACCCGCAGGACGTCCGGAAGGGCGAGAGCTTCGCCGCCGAGGTGATCAACCGGGTGATGCACGGCACGGGCTGGCCGGACACGCTGCTGATCTGGACCTATGACGAGCACGGCGGCTACTACGACCACGTGCCGCCGCCGCCCGCCATCCCGCCCGACGACACCGAGGGGCAGTGCCTGTCCGCCCGCCCCGCCTGGCTGCGGCTGGCCCACCGGGTGCTCTTTCCCTCGTTCGTCAAGGACGCGCAGGCCCCGGACGATGTCGGCCCGCTGCGCTACGACCAGTACGGCATCCGCGTGCCAGCGGTGCTGGTCTCCCCGTACGCCCGGCCCGGCTGTGTCATCTCCGAGGTGTTCGACCACACCTCGGTGCTCAAGCTGGTCGAGGAGAAGTGGAACCTGCCGGCCCTCACCCGCCGCGACGCCGCCGCGCTCTCGCCGATCGGGGCGCTCGATCTCGGCGCGCCCCCGGCGTTCCTCACCCCGCCCTCGCTGCCCGGGCCGGCGCTGAACTGGGGCACCTGGTAACGGCGGCCCGGCCCGGGCAGCCCGTGCCGGCGTCCGCCCGGCCGCGCGGCGCAACGGTCACCGGCCGGCGTCGATGACGTCGCAGTGGCTGCCCAGGCCGGTCAGGGCGAGGACCCGGCGGACCACCGGACCCGGCTGCCGGACGGCCGGCCTGCGGCCGCCCGGGAGCAGCCGGGCCGCGCCGGTGATGAGCCGCATGGTGGCGCAGTCGGCGAAGCTGACCCCGGCCATGTCGAAGACGACATGCCGTGCCCCCGCCCCGGCTGTCCACGCCAGGTGCACGGCCAGAAGCTGGGCGCTGGCCGCGTCCAGTTCCCCGGTGATGACGACCGTGGCCGTCCCCGCGGCCACCCTCGTCTCGATCGTCGCGAGCGGTGCCCCGCGCGACGGGCCCGGCGTGCCGTCCGGTGCCGGGCCCGCCCGCGGGCCGCTACCAGTAGTGCCGGCGGCCACCGACGCCCCGGCCGGTCGAGCCGAGGAGCACCAGGATGAGGCCGAGTGCCAGCACGACGATCCCGATCGTCCAGACAATGGCGATCTTGGCGAGGAAGCCGATCAGCAGCAGGATCAGGCCGAGAATGATCATGGAGACTCCCGTCCAGCGGGCCGGTGCCCCGGCCGGTGCTCTCAGGGGGCGTCTTCGCGGCGTGCGGCCGCGGGCGCGAGGAGCAGCATCGGCGTGACATGTGGGCCGCGGGAGTCTGGGCGGCGTCATGACGGCGCTACCCAGTATGCCCTAGTTCATGCGATCCGGCGCCCGCCCGGGCCGGCCGTGAGCCCGGTTCGCGTGCCCGTGTCCGGGCTCAGCGCCCGGGCGGGCCGTCCGGGCGCTGAGCGCCGGTGACGATGTCCGCACAGACGGCGGCGAGCTTGCGGCGCTGCGACCGGGCCCGCCCGCGCAGTTGCTCGTAGGCGGCTCGCGCTGTCATGCCGTCCCGGCCCATCAGCACCCCCTTGGCCTGCTCGATCACCCGCCGGGAGTCCAGCGCGCCCCGAAGCTGGGCGGCAAGCTCGGACTGCCGCTCGCCCTGCATCATGCTGGCGATGAGCAGCGCGGCGAGATCGGTGAAGGCGAGCAGCGCCAGCTCCGCCTCGGCCGACCAGGGACGGCGCCGTTCCGACAGCACCGCCACCACTCCCACCGCGTCCTGGTTGTAGGGCAGCGGACTGGCCAGCACCGCGCGGACCTGGCGCGCAACGGCGGCCTCGCTGAACGCGGGCCAGCGCCGGTCGTCCGCCAGGTCCTGGGCGCTGACCAGTGCCTTGGTGTCGAAGGCGTCGATGCAGGGGCCCTCCTGGTGGTGAATCTGCAATTCCTCGAGATTGGTGAACCTGTTGTCCGACGACGCCACGTTCCGCAGGTGCTGCTCGTCGTTGACGAGCATCAGGCCCGCACCGTCAACGCTGAACATCGTGTGCGTGGTGTCGACGATCTCGCTGAACGCGTCCTCAACCCGCATCTCGCCGAAGCGGAACTTGCCGAGTTCTACCAGGGCTTGATGCACATCATGCAGGGCGACGTCCACCGGCGGTCCTCTTCTCGTGCGGGGTCCCGAACAGGCTATGGCTGCCGCTGGCCTGGCCGGCCGCCGCCGCCGGTCACACTTTGCCCGCGCGCCTGGTCAGACGGGTTGAGGTAATGAACGCGACGGATAACACAGGAGACCACCATGCCCCTGCAGGTGACCGCCATCATGATCGGTGTCGAGGATCTGGACCGCGCCAAGAAGTTCTACGCCGACGGGCTGGGCTGCGCGATCGACAAGGACTACCCCGGGTTCGTCTCGCTGGACCTGGGCGGCGGCTCGTCGTCGCTCGCGCTCTACGAGCGGGGCGCGGCAGCCGCCGACGCCGGCGTCTCCGGCGAGGGATCGGGGTTCCGCGGGGTCTCGTTCCACTGCATCGTCGGATCGAGCGGGGAGGTGGACGAGATCATGGCGCAGGCCGTCGCGGCCGGCGGTGATGTGGTCAAGGAGGCCGCGCCCGCGCAGTGGGGCGGGTACTCGGGCTACTTCAGCGATCCCGACGGCCATCTCTGGAAGGTCGCGGCCTCCGGCTGACGCCGGGCACCCCGGCCGCGTCGGTCAGGCAAGCTGCTCGTCGCGGATCTCGTGGCACAGGCCCAGGCACTCGTCGCAGATCCGGGCGCCGGCCGCCGTTGCCATGCCGGTGACCTGGTGCCGGCGCTTCCCGCAGAAGCTGCACCGTTCCGCCCTGGCGTCCGCGCCGACCGGCTGGAGCGCCCCCGCCGCCCCGCCGCCCCCCGTCCCGGTGCCCCGTGGGCCGGAACCCTCCGCCCCGGCGGCGAGCGCCGCGTCCGCCGCCAGGATGCACCGGTCGCAGATGAACACGCCCGGCCCGGCGATCAGGGTCTCCACGTGCTCGTACTCGCGCCCGCAGAACGAGCAGGGCCCGGGCGGCCGGCCGGGGGCGCGGCGGGAGCGCCAGCCCCGGCTCCCGCCCGCGGACTCCACGATCTGATGCACCCGCTGGTGGCTGAGCCCGAGCGCATCGGCGATCTCGCGCAGCGACCCGCCGGCCAGCTGGAGCCGGCGTACCGCCCGGTGGAAGTCGGCGCGGGCGACCTCCGCCGCATGCTCGGCATCGATGACCCGCGCCTCGGCCGTCCTGGCCTGTGCCAGCAGTCCGGTATCCAGCGACATCTGTCTAATGTACCTAGACATAAGACAGATCGGCAGGGTGCGGGGCCGGGCCCGGCGGTGGGCGCGCGCATCCCGGCCTCAGCCCGGCGCGGCGGCGGGCAGCAGGACCTCGGAGCCCTCCTGCGGGTGGCCGAGGTGAGCCCAGATCTTGTTCAGCTCGGACTGGTAGTACAGCGACTGCAGGCTGAGCGCGAACATGAGCACGAGCCCGATCCAGCCCTGGCAGGTGGGGGCAAGCCCCGCGGTCCGCTGCATCTGGGCGATCCGGGTGCCTGCGCGGTAGGTGGACACGAACGGCGGCACGATGATCACCCAGCCGATCAGCACCGCCAGCAGGGAAAGGACGGGTGTCACCTCGATCCGGGGATCGAAGTCGCGCGCTTCCCGGTTGATCTTGTACCACCAGGCGAAGTAGTAGATCCCGAGCGTGATCAGCGGCCAGACGAGCCAGACCAGGAAGATGTTGCGTGCCTTGCCAGCTTGTCCGGCCATGATGTCCCCCCGGTGCGCCTGCCGCGGCAGCGGCGCGCCGGCCACGGTCTTGGCGTTATGTAACTTGATAACTACGCTTGGTATCAAGAACGGGAGGCCGCGGTCAAGCGGGAGCGCCGCCGCGGCCGGCGCCGTCCCGGAAGCGCTGGACGCCTGCCGCGAAACCGGGCGCGGACAGCACCCGCAGGCCATGGCGGAACTCGTTGGCCATCGCGTCCGCGTCCGGGAGCGAGACGGACTCCAGCGCGGCGGCACGGTCGCTGCGCAGGCAGGCCTGGGGCAGCGCGGCGAGCTCACGGGCCAGGCCTTCCGCAGCGGCCCGGGCCTGTCCCGGCGGCACGACCCGGTCGACCAGGCCCATGGCGAGTGCCTCGCGCGCGGGCACAGGCCGGCCGGTGAGGATCAGGTCCAGCGCCCGGCCCAGGCCGACCAGGCGGGGAAGACGCACCGTGCCGCCGTCGATCAGCGGCACCCCGAACCTGCGGCAGAAGACCCCGAGGACCGCGTCCTCCTCGGCCACCCGCAGGTCACACCAGGCGGCCAGTTCCAGGCCGCCCGCGACCGCGTGCCCGCTGATCGCGGCGATCACGGGCTTGGCGAGCCGCATCCGGGTGGGCCCCATGGGCCCGTCGCCGTCGGGGGCCGTCCGGTTGCCGTCGGGCCCGCCGACCGCGTTGAGGTCGGCGCCCGCGCAGAAGGTGCCGCCCGCGCCCCACAGCACGGCCACGTCGGCGCCCTGGTCGGCGTCGAACTCGGCGAACGCGCCTGCGAGCGCCGCCGCGGTGGGCCCGTCCACCGCGTTCCGCACCGCTGGCCGGTCCAGGATGACGGTGGTGACCCGCCCCGACCGCTCCGCGCGCACGCTCATGCTCCGCTCCGTCCGCCGCTGGCCAATGACTGGCGCTTATTTTGGTACATAACGGGCACACCGCAGCGCCCCGGCGCCGGGGGACCAGGGCGGCGCGGGGAACCGGGGCGCCGGGGAACCAGGGCGGCGCGGGGAACCGGGGCGCCGGGGTTAGCTGACTTCCCAGGTGTCCGGGCCGGCCAGGAGGGCGGCCAGGTCGCCGTCTCCCTGGCGCGCGCGGACGTCGGCGATCTGGGCGGCCATGAGGTCGTCGTAGCTTTCCCTGGGCACCTGCCGGAACACGCCGACCGGGGTGTGCGCGAAGTCGGAGCTGTCCAGCCGGGACAGCGCGAACGCGTACGACGGGTTGGCCGCGTGCGCGTCATGGGCGAGCAGGGTGCCCGGGTCGGCTGTGGCCGCCTCGACCGCCTCGAGCCCGCCCTGGCGGCCGAACCGCAGCCCCATCGCGCCCTCGGCGCCGAACCGGATCGGCTCGCCGTGCTGGAGCCGGATCAGCCGCAGGTCCCGCGAGTCGGGCTCCTTCAGCGGGGCGAACGCGTCGTCGTTGAAGATCGGGCAGTTCTGGTAGATCTCGACGAACGCGGTGCCCCGGTGGTCGGCGGCGGCCCGCAGCACGCCGGTGAGGTGCTTGCGGTCGGAGTCGATCGTCCGGGCCACGAAGCTGGCTTCGGCGCCGAGCGCCAGCGAGATCGGGTTGAACGGCGTGTCCAGCGAGCCGTACGGCGTCGACTTGGTGACCTTGCCCTGCTCGGAGGTGGGCGAGTACTGGCCCTTGGTGAGCCCGTAGATCCGGTTGTTGAACAGCAGGATCTTGATGTTCACGTTCCGCCGCAGCGCGTGGATCAGGTGGTTCCCGCCGATCGACAGCGCGTCGCCGTCCCCGGTGATCACCCACACCGACAGGTCCGGCCGGGTGGACGCCAGCCCCGTGGCGATCGCGGGCGCGCGGCCGTGGATCGAGTGCATGCCATAGCTGTCCACGTAGTACGGCAGCCGGGAGGAGCAGCCGATGCCGGAGATGATGACCAGGTTCTCCCGCGGCACCTCCAGTTCGGGCAGGAACGCCTGGAACGCGGCCAGGATGGCGTAGTCGCCGCAGCCGGGGCACCAGCGCACCTCCTGGTCGGACTTGAAGTCCCTGGTGGTCAGCTTCTCGTCGCCGACCGGGACCAGCGTCAGGGACCGCAGCCGGTGGGCGGCGTCGGCCGCGCCGTCGTTGGCGGCGCCGTCGTTGGCGGCGCCGTTGTTCGCGGGGCTGGTTTCAGACATTGCTGATCACGTCCTGGATGACGCCGGACAGTTCCGAGGCGCGGAACGGCAGCCCGCGGACCCTGTTGTAGGAGATCACGTCGACGAGGTAACGGCCGCGCAGCACCAGGGCGAGCTGCCCCAGGTTGATCTCGGGGACCAGCACCTTGTCATAGGACAGCAGCACCTCGCCCAGGTTGGCCGGGAAGGGGGACAGGTGCCGCAGGTGGGCCTGGGCCACCGAGCCGCCGGAGTTGCGCACCTGGCGCACCGCGGCGCCGATCGAGCCGAACGTGGACCCCCAGCCGAGGACCAGGACCTTCGCGTCACCGTCCGGGTCGTCCACCTCCAGCGGGCCGATGTCCGCGGCGATGCCGTCGATCTTGGCCTGCCGTAGCCGCACCATCTTGTCGTGGTTGCCCGGGTCGTAGGAGATCGTGCCGGCACCGTCGGCCTTCTCGATCCCGCCGATGCGGTGCTCCAGGCCCGGCGTCCCGGGGATCGCCCACGGCCGGGCGAGCGTCTGGGGGTCGCGGCGGAACGGATGGAAGTCGGCCTTGCCGTCCTCGCCCGTCCACTCCTTCGGGCTGGAGAAGGAGAACTCGTCGCGCAGCTTCGGCAGGCCCGCGACCTCGGGGACGCGCCACGGCTCGGAGCCGTTCGCCAGGTAGCCGTCGGACAGGATGATCACCGGAGTGCGGTACTTGACCGCGATCCGGACCGCCTCCAGCGCGGTCTCGAAGCAGTCCGAGGGGGTCGCGGGCGCGAGCACCGCCACCGGCGACTCACCGTTGCGGCCGTACAGGGTCATCAGCAGGTCGGCCTGCTCGGTCTTGGTCGGCATTCCGGTCGAGGGCCCGGCGCGCTGGATGTCGCAGACGATCAGCGGCAACTCGACGGAGACGGCCAGCCCGATCGTCTCGGCCTTGAGCGCCATGCCCGGCCCGGAGGTGGAGGTGACGCCGAGGGCACCGCCGAAGGAGGCGCCGAGCGCCGCGCCGACGCCGCCGATCTCGTCCTCGGCCTGGAACGTGCGCACGCCGAACCGCTTGAGCTTGGACAGCTCGTGCAGGATGTCGGAGGCCGGCGTGATCGGGTAGGAGCCGAGGAACAGCGGCAGCCCGGAGCGCCGGGAGGCGGCCACCAGGCCGTAGGCCAGCGCGCTGTTGCCGGTGATGTTCCGGTAGGTGCCCGGCTGCAGCCGGGCGGGCTTGACCTCGTACTGGACGGAGAACGCCTCGGTGGTCTCGCCGTAGTTCCAGCCGGCCTGGAAGGCGGCCTTGTTGGCCTTCATGATCTCGGGCCTGCCCGCGAACTTCGACTCCAGGAACGCGATGGTGGACTCCACCGGGCGGCTGTACAGCCAGGAGAGCAGGCCCAGCGCGAACATGTTCTTGGCCCGCTCGGCATCCTTGCGGGTGATGTCGAACTCCTCGAGGGCCTTGACGGTCATCGAGGTGACCGGGACCGCGTGCACGTGGTAGTTCGACAGCGAGCCGTCCTCGAGCGGGTTGGTCATGTAGCCCACGCGGCCGAGGTTCCGCTTGCTGAACTCGTCGGTGTTGGCGATGATGTCGGCGCCCCGGGGGACGTCGGTCAGGTTGGCTTTGAGCGCGGCCGGGTTCATCGCCACCAGCACGTCGGGGGCGTCGCCGGGGGTGAGGATGTCATGATCGGCGAAATGCAGCTGGAAGCTCGACACCCCGGGCAGGGTGCCGGCCGGCGCCCGGATCTCGGCCGGGAAGTTCGGCAGCGTGGAAAGGTCGTTGCCGAATGCCGCGGTTTCCTGGGTGAACCGGTCGCCGGCGAGCTGCATCCCATCGCCGGAATCGCCAGCGAACCTGATTATGACGCGGTCAAGATGCTGGACCTGCTTGGCCACAGTTGAAGGACCTCCTCCACGCTGCGCGGGCGGGCGCCGGAGCCGGCGTGGGTCCGTGAGCGCTAAACGGGCTGATGGGCATGCCCGGTTTCATCGTTTTCGTGGCAGGAACCTGCCCAGGTTACCGGGGAGCCGGGGCAGTGGCGGCTGGTACACGAGCACTCCGGCGAGGACTGTGACGCACATCGCATCGGCGTCCCCGGCGGGGGCACAAGCAGGCGCGTAATCCCCGAATAGGCACCGCACACGGCCCCCGCCCAACTGGCAAGTTCATGTAACACTTCCGTGCCTAAGCATACTCTCTGTGTCATAGACGCACCGGAACACTCGCGGGTTCACGAAGCCGCGTCTCAAGATCGGCAATCGCCCGTCCGTGACGGCCGGGAATAGGCTGGCTCCATGCCTGCCGTGGACCTGCCAGCGCCGCGCCGGGGCGGCGCCGCGGCCGGTTGGGATCCCGGTGCGGGCCCGGAGGAGCCGTCCCACGTCTCCGGCGCCGGCCCGGGGGTGTCGCTTCGCGTCTTCGACGCTGGCCTGGCCTGCTGCGCGGTCGAGGTCGCCGCGGCCCTGCGGCGGTTCGCCGGCCCGGCGCCGGCCCCGGGCGCCGGGGCGGTGCACGTGCTCGTGGTGGCCGGGACGGTGACCGACAAGCTGGCCCCGCTCGTGCTGGCCGCCTACCGCGAACTGCCCGAGCCCCGGCGGGTGCTGTCGTTCGGCGCCTGCGCCAACAGCGGCGGCCCGTACTGGGACTCCTACTGCGTGACCAAGGGCGCCGACCAGATCATCCCGGTCGACGTCTACGTCCCCGGCTGCCCGCCGCGGCCCGAGGCCCTGCTGGGCGGCCTGCGGCTGCTGCTGGGCGAGGGCGGGCCGTGAAGCCGGGCGAGATCCTCGCGGGGCTGGGTGGCACGCTGCCCGGTGCGCGCGTGGTGGCCGAGGCCGGCGGCATGGTCACGGTGGACGTGCCGCGCCAGGACTGGCTCCCGGCGCTGGCTTTCGCCCGGGACGAGGCCGGCTGCGACTTCTTCGACTGGCTGACGGCCGTGGACGAGCAGGACGAGGGCCTGGCCGTGGTGGCCCATCTCTACTCCATCGAGTCCGGGCTGCACCTGCTGGTGCGCACGCTGCTCCCGGCCGGCGACCCGGTCCTGGCCAGCGCGGCGGGCCTGTTCCGCGGCGCGGACTGGGCCGAGCGCGAGACGCACGAGATGTTCGGGGTGGTCTTCGACGGGCATCCCCGGCTGACGCCGCTGCTGCTGCCGGAGGGGTTCGACGGCCATCCGTTGCGCAAGGACTTCCCGCTGGCCGCGCGGGCGGCGGCGCCGTGGCCGGGCGCGAAGGAGCCCGGCGAGCGCGAGGCGTCCGCTCGCTCGCGGCGCCGGCTCGTGCCGCCTGGTGTGCCGGAAGGGTGGCCGCCCGCATGACCGGTAATTTGGCCGAACGCTCCGGCCGGGCCGAACCGGTCGGCGCGGCGCACGGGGCTGCGGTCCCGGGCGATCAGGAGATGGCTGCCGCGCTGCCGCCGCGCAGCCGGGGCGTGCTCGCCCTGTTCGAGGAGAACTGCACCGTCTGCATGCTGTGTGCGCGGGAGTGCCCGGACTGGTGCATCTTCATCGAGTCGCACAAGCAGACCGTGCCCGCCGCCGACGGCGGGCGCCCGCGGGTGCGCAACGTGCTCGACCGGTTCGCCATCGACTTCTCACTGTGCATGTACTGCGGGATCTGCGTCGAGGTCTGTCCCTACGACGCGCTGTTCTGGTCGCCGGAGTTCGGCTATCCCGAAACCGGTATCGCCGGGCTGACCCACGAGCGGGACCGGCTGCGAGACTGGATGTGGACGGTGCCGCCGCCACCCGCGCACGACCCGGGCGCGCCGCTGCCGCGAGAGGCCCAGGTGGCCGGCCCCGGGACCGGTGCGCCGTCGGGGCCCGCTGACCCCGGCCAGCCGTAAGGCACCCTGCGAAGTAACGCCTGCCGCCGTCTAACGGAAGTTGACGAACTGCAGCGCGAGGCCGAAGTCCTCTCCCTTCACCAGGGCGATCACCGCCTGCAGGTCGTCCTTCTTCTTCGAGGACACGCGCAGTTCCTCGCCCTGCACCTGGGCACGGACCCCCTTGGGCCCCTCGTCCCTGATGAGCTTGGAGATCTTCTTCGCGTCGTCCTGGGCGATGCCTTCCTTGAGGCTGACGCCCAGGCGGAACTCCTTGCCGGACGGCTTCGGGTCGCCCGGGTCGAGGGCCTTCAGCGATACCCCGCGCCGGACCAGCTTGTCCTTGAACACGTCGAGCACGGCCTTGGCCCGGTCCTCGCTGTTGGCGCGGATGTCGATGGCGTCGCCGGACCAGGCGATGGCGGCGCCCACGCCGCGGAAGTCGAACCGGGTGCTGATCTCCTTGGCGGCCTGGTTCAGCGCGTTGTCCACTTCCTGCCGGTCGACCCTGCTGACGATGTCGAAGAATGACTCGGCCACGCCTGGCTCCTCTCGTTGTGCCCGCGTCCGGCTGCTTGCCGCGTCTGGCGCGCCGGTCCCGCGTCCGTCCCCCCGGTCCCGCACCGTGGAACAGCGACGTGACGAGGCTACTGGGCTGCGGTTGCGGGGACGCGCAGTCACGCCTGACGCGCTGCCCCCGTCACGGATGGGCGCTGTGTTCGCTATCCTTCACTGTGCCGTCCTGTGTGGCGGCACGAGGCAGGTTGCCCGAGTGGCCAAAGGGAGCGGTCTGTAAAACCGTCGGCTCAGCCTACGTTGGTTCGAACCCAACACCTGCCACCACCTGCGAAAACGCCCCGCTAGCTGCGAATTCTCGCGCTAGCGGGGCGTTTCCTCTCTGTCCCGTCGTGTGTCACCTTGTCGCGCTGTAGACCGTTATATTGCGCCGTCCACGGACGCATAGCGGACCAAAATGGGGGCTTGGGAGCGGTGCGAGGAACCGTCGGCTTTGCACGGACGGCCACGGACGGGGGCCGCAGGCACGGACGAGTCCACGGACGGGGGCCGTGCGGAGGCCGGTGTGCGGCTTGACGTTCGGGGCGGAGCTGAGCGTGCATGTCCCTGCGTCCGCCCGCTGCCCGGCCGGTTCCCGGGGCGGGGCGACCGGGAGGGACGGGTGCGGTGATGGCCGGGGTAGCGGTCCGGGAGAGCGTGACGCTTGCCGGGCGGGCGGAGCGGGCGCGGGCCGCCCGCGCGTTCGTGTCTGAGGTACTCGGCTCTGGGCACCCGTGCGGAGACGTGGCTATCTTGCTGGTGAGCGAGATTTTCACCAATAGCGTTCGTCATAGCGGCTCGGCCGCTGCCGGGGAGACGGTCACGGTCGCGGTGATCGCCAAGGACGGCGTCGTCCGGGTCGAGGTCAGCGACCGGGCCGGGACGGGGACGCCACAGCTTCGTCCTGCGAGCCGTGATGCGGAAGGCGGCCGGGGGCTTCAGCTCGTCGCGCGCCTCGCGGCGCGGTGGGGCTGGCGGCGGCGCGGGGGGAGGATGGTGACGTGGTTCGAGTTGTCGCACGGCTGACAGCACACTATCGGCGGTGTACCTGCCTTATACGCGGCGTGTCCCGGTTTGACCTACGGCGGGGCTGGCATGCGCAGGGCAAAGGCCGGTTAGCTCGACTGCGTGCCCGGTGAGGGTGAATCCGGCGCGGGCGGCGACCTGCTGAGCCCAGTTCCAGATCTCCCGCCCGTCGACCTCGGTGCTGTGCTCGCATTCACGGCAGGTTAGGTGGTGGGTGAAGCTGCCGCGGCGCAGCCGGTAGCGGGTTTCGCCCCCCGGGCCGCGGATGGTATCCACGCTTCCTTGCTCGGCGAGCGCACGCAGGTGCCGGTACACCGTCGCGACGCCGACCTGGACGCCGGCGCGCCTCGCCGCGTCGCGGATCTCCCGCGCCCCCTGGAAGGCAGGCATCGCGGTCATGGCCTGGACGACTGCGGCGGCCTGCCGGGTGGAACGGACCCTGGTCGCGTGCGGCGGCATCCGGGCTCCTCACTGATCCGCGATCTCCTTGCGCCATTTTAATGAAAATGATTACCATAACGGTATTCGTTTTCAAGTCCGTCGCCGCTTGGCGGCGCTTCCCACCACGGGAGTACAAGGTCATGCGAACCCGCTCCGGCGTCCTCGCCGTTGCCGTGCCGCTGGCAGCGGCGCTGCTGGCGAGCGCGTGCTCGTCCTCATCCAGCGCTGCCGGCGGCAGTTCGGCTGCTGCCGCGTCAACAACCAAGATCACGGCGGTCGGGGCCGAGAACGAGTACGCCGACGTGATCGCGCAGGTCGGCGGCAAGTACGTGCAGGCGTCGTCGATCATGAGCAACCCGAACACCGACCCGCACACGTTCGAGGCCAGCCCGGCCGTCGCCCGAGAGATCAGCAGCGCCAGGCTGATCGTGCAGAACGGCGTCGGCTACGACGACTGGGCGACCACGATCGAGAA
>Ga0335078_10004818_pt1 | contig 19945 bp, 16 predicted proteins | sample Lox_Sample_32_FD_206711 | JGI IMG/M metagenome (GOLD analysis project Ga0335078, IMG submission 206711) | Soil microbial communities from Loxahatchee National Wildlife Refuge, Florida, United States - Lox_Sample_3.2 | ecosystem: Environmental > Terrestrial > Soil > Wetlands | place: USA... | reverse complement strand
TATTTGTTCACGGCGCATGCGTCCGTGATGCCGCATGGTGGTGGGCTGAAATGTCCCAGCCGCTCGCTGATCACGGAATCGCCACCGGCGCGGTGCCGCTGTCCAGCTGCGGAGAAACTGGCGACGAGCTCGGCGACCTCTACGCCGACGTCGACGCGTGCCGCCGTGCGATCGATGCAGCCGAGGGGCCGGTCGTCCTGTGCGGTCACTCCTACGGCGGGATGATCGTCACCGAGGCCGGCGCCGATGATCGAGTCACCCAGCTCCTCTACGTGACCTCGGTGATGCCGGATGCCGGACAGTCGCAGGTCGATCTCATCGGCTCTGAGCCAGCACCGTGGATGCAGCCGGGCGACGACGGCACCGTTGGCGTCGATCCCGAGATGATCCGGGGGTTCTTTCTCCAGGACTGCGATGAGGTCACGACCGAGCAGGCGCTTGACCGTCTCACGCGCCAGTCCGTCACGCCGTTCACGCAGCCACCCCGCCATGTCGCCTGGCAGCAGAAGCCCGCCACGTACTTCGTCTGCACCGAGGATCTCGCCACCCCAGCCGAGGTGCAGCGTCAACGCGTCAGAGCCGGCACCCGGCTCGTCGAGTTCAGCGCCGGGCACCACCCGTTTCTTTCGCGCCCGGACGCGTTCGCGCAAAGCATCGCAGCCGAGATCGCCCGCGGCTGATCGCAAGACGACCGGCTGTCCCTTCGCCGCCGACGCAGTCACGACGCCGGCGGCGCTGTTTGGCCAGCCACACACCCGGAGCAGAAGCGGGTGTCACGCCGGGTCGGGCCGCGACGTGCCTGATAGTCGCGCGAGCAGCAGTCTCGGCGGCGGTTGGGCCTGCTCTGTGGCCAGGTCAGGTGTGCGGAGGGGGCTGCAGCTCTTCGAGACAGTGGAGACGCAGCGCGCGGTCTCTGGCGAACTCGGCATCTGATAGGTCGTACCACCCCATCTCGCGCTCTTGCTCGCTGCGGAGCCAGCGCAGATCGCGCGGAGTGGCCTCGAGCACAGGTCGAGATGGTCATTTACGAGGACAGCGACCAGCAACTCGACGCCGCCCTACCTGAGGACGAGCACCGCGGAGTCGCTGTCCGCGTCCTTTTGGGTGGCGGCCACTACGGCGCGGGCTCGTCGCAGAACAGGCTGCCTACATCTACCTCAAGGGGCCAGGGCGTGCCCGTCCGCTGGTCGCCGTCGCGAGGCTGTCGTGCTGCGATGCGGACGCACCGGAGATCAGTTGTGATCGGGTTACAAACATCTTCGGGGCGGCCGGCCATCGCGGCCGGGACTTTGGCGATGCGGTCACGTATGTGTCACCTGGATCGCCAAAGTCCGCGCGGCCGGTTCGGCTGGTTGTGCGCCACCAACAATGGCGGCCGTTTATGCGAGAGCGTCCCGGGGCCGGCGCCGGCGCGCCGGCCAACCCCTGAGGGATGAGAATCGTGTTCGCGCAGCGGCGACCCTCCCCGGGCCGCTGGCACTCCCGCGGAGGGGGATCGCTCCGCGTCGACCGCGACAGGGATGTGGGACCGTTGCGGAGATTCTGAGACCCGTACGCCCATGTCGGAAGGGATTCACAAGCCAGCCTCTCGCCGGCTGGGCAGTCAGCCGCAGGCTTCGGCTGTGGCTGCGCCGGAGCCGAAGGGGAGTGTGTTCGGCTCGTCCCGCGCTCATCTCGTGGCCGGTCGTTCGTGAAGTCGGGCACGGATGATCAGACTGGGTGTTTGCTCCTGCTATTAGTTGTCAACTTCACTTCCCGTTCATCGCCCGACGGGCCGGGAGCGGGACGCTTGTGCATCGGCTCCCGGCTGATCAGGAGGAGAAACCTAGTGGCGGCGACGCCGGCGAGCCGATCACGCGACTCACGCTCCGTGATGGCCGTAGCGAGGGATCTCGGACCGATGGGACGCCTACTACTTGGCAGTGTCCGATGAACTGCTGCCAAATCCGGTACATGATCAGCTCGCCCGGGATGAGCCCTCGGCGGCGGTAGAGGCGGATCGTCGCCTCGTTCTGAGGCAGCACCGCGACCGTCAAGCTCGGGATCGCTCGATCAGCCAGCGCCGCGTCGACCGCGTCCAGCAACGCGGTGCCGATTCCCATGTCGCGCGCCTCCGGGAGCACGGCGAGCGTGTAGACCTCCGCGTAGCCAGCCCCCAGGGGGAACGTGTCGTCGCTGCCCAGGTGCAGCACCGTGAACGTGTATCCCACGCAACGGCGATCGAGACGCGCGACGTGCAGCAGGGCGCGGCTCTCAGCGAAGTACTCCTCGTACGTCGCGACTCGCGCGGTCCAGGCTCGCTCGTCGGGCTCGGTCAGCGCAATCAGTGAGAGTGCGCGATGGTGCCCGCTCCTCCGGGGTTTGCGATCGGGCGTGCTCGGTCGATCTACCGCACCCAGAGCTGGTCGATTAGCGGACCCTGCTGGAAGCTGTATTGGTAGTTGCCGACGCGGGCTGAGATGAGGTGGATATCGCTCGTCGTGGTGAGTGGGACGGCTGGGGCTTGGTCGGTGGCGGTTCGGTCGGCCTGGGCCCAGAGGGCTGCGGTGTTTGGCGAGTTGTTGCTCTCGGCCGCGACGGCGCTGTTGATCTAGGCGTCGAGCCGGTGGTCGCACAACTCCGACCAGTTGGAGTTGCCAGAGGAGCCGGGCGCGAATGATCGGCACGCGTAGTCGGCTTGGAGAACCTGAGATGCGGACGGGTATTGAAGGCCAAGCGGGATCTCGTAAAGGGCGGCCTGAGCGCTGGTCCGAGAATCGGCGAATCGCGGGGGGCCGGTCGGGTTGGAGTTGGACAAGTCCTTGACTCGCGTCGGGTATCCGAGCCGGTCGAAGAGCGAGACCAGGTACCGATCGAGCGTCCCAAAGTTCTGCTCGTCGAGGTTCCAGATCGTGATCGGGGTCCCGCGCGTGCCGGTGGCAGCGACTAGACGCCGGGCCTTCGCAAGGTTGGCTGCGTGCCAAATCCCGGCGGGGCTTGGATCGATCGTGTAGGGGCAGTAGGGTCGATGGCCGGGGAGTCCGACTGGCAGTATCTGGCATGCGGATTGGGATTCCCCGAGTGACTGTGCGATCTTTGCGCGGTCGATCGCGTAGTTGATAGCTCGGCGGACCCGGACGTCGGTGAATGGCGCCACCCGGGTGTTGAGAATCAGCGCGGTCGTGGCGCTGGTGGGGGTGATGTACAGCTGGCCGGCGAACCGCGTTTGCGCCTCGCTCATTCGGTCTTGCGGCACTCCGTCGTACATGTAGTCGGCGTTGCCTCGTTCGATAGCCGTGAGCCCGGCCTCTGCGTTTGCGATGTGTGCTCGAATGACGATCCGGTCCGGGTAGCCGTCGGGGCGCGCCGCATGCGACCACTCATGAAAGTAGGTGTTGCGCACGAGCGTCCCCGAGTAACGGGAGAGTTCGACCCACCGGTAGGGGCCCGTGGTCGGCAGCGGGTGCAGTCCGATGTCGTGCAGCGGCGTTTCGACCGGCACCGCGACGGCGTCCAGGAGCGTGAGCCGCTCGAGGAATTCTGGGTTCGGCGAGACGAGGTGAAACGTCACGGTGTTGGCGGCGTCATTGGTGGCCACGCCGCGCGAGAGGTCGCACTTGCTGGGGTTAGCGGCGCAGGCGGCGCCACCCACTACGTTGGCGAACGGGCCGCCGTAGTTGCTGTTTCCTCCGAGAACCAGGTCGCGCTGGAGCGCGCGGCGGAAGTCCTCGGGGCGGACGAGCTCGCCGTTTGAGAAGCGAATTCCGCGACGCAGCTGGAAGGTGTATGTGGTGCCGCCATCGGTCGGCGAGGGGAGCGACACCGCCAGGTCTGGGACGAGCTGGACCGAGCCGCTGCCACCTACCCGCTGGTACGCGGTCAGGCCGTCGTAGGTCAGCGGCAGCACGATCACGAGGTTCTGCGTGAGCAGCGGGTCCATCGTGTCGGCATTCCCCGTTGCCAGCACCCTCAGCGTGCCGCCGCGATGCGCGGCTGTCGCCGGCCGCGCGCCGACCCACACCAGACCGCCGGCGACCGCCAGCCCTTGGGGGCGGCTGCCGACCCGGACCGTCCGCGTGATCGCATCGGTTGCAGGGTCGATCCGCGCGACCGTGCCGGCGTACTGGCTCGAGACCCACACCCCGCCGCCGCCGACCGCGACCGCCCCAGCGCCATCGCCGACCGCGACGGTGCCTGTGACGGTGTTCGTTTGCGGGTCGATCCGCGAGACGGTCCCGTCCAGGCTGTTCGCCACCCACACCGACCCAAAACCGACCGCGAGGGAGGTCGGCCCGGTGCCGACGTTGATCGCTTGCGTGACTTGATCGGTCCGCGGGTCGACCCGAAAGACCCGGTCACCGGCCTCGTCGCTGACCCATACCGCGCCCGCTCCGGCGCCAACATCGGTCGCGCCCGCGCCGAGTGCGATCGTATCCTTGACGCCGCCGGTGACCGCGTCGATCCGGGTCAGCGTCCCGTCGCTTGAGTTGGCCACCCACACCGAGCCGTACCCGACCGCCACTCCGGTCGGCGTGTTTCCTACGGAAATTGTCTGGACGACCCGGTCCACGGCCGGGTCGATCCTGGACACCGTGCCGCCGTAGTTGTTGGTCACCCACACCGAGCCGGCGCCAACCGCTAACCCGGCCGGGGTCGTCCCAGCCTCGATCGTCTGCACCGTCGCGCGTGTCGCCACGTCGATCCGCGAGACCGTGCCCCTGCTGTAGTTGGCTGCCCACACGGCCTCGTTGCCGCCGGCGAGCACCGACGGTGAGGTCCCGAGCGGCACCACCGCCCGCAGAGCGCCGCCCGATTCGCTGATCGCACCCACTGAATTACCGGGAATTACCGTCGGCTCCGCGGTCCCGCCACCACTCACGGCAACGATTGCGCCAGCAATGCCGAGGGCCAGAAGCAACGCTGCGCCCACAGCCAGCCTGAGCCGGCGAGAACGAACCGAGACCAATGTGTCTACCGGGGTCTGCGAAGTCACCAGCGGCGCGCCGGGGGCTCCGGCGCGGGGTGGTGAAGGGTTGAGTTCCGGGTCGCGGGCGAGGATCGCCAGTTCGAGTTGCTGTATCGCTGGACCTGGGTCGAGCCCGAGTTGCTCAGACAGTGTCCGCCGGAACTCCTGGTAGGCCTCCAGCGCCTCCGCCTGGCGTCCCGAGCGGTACAGGGCCAGCATCAGCTGGCCGCGCAGCCGCTCCCGTAGCGGGTGGCGGGCGACCAGGTCGCGCAGCTCCCCCACCAGCTCCCGGGCACGACCTACCCCCAGGTCGGCCTCCACGCGGTCCTCGACCGCGTCCAGGTGGAGCTCCTCAAGCTGGGCGATCACCGCCTGGGCGAACGGCTCATAGGCGAAGTCGGCCAGCGGCGGGCCCCGCCAGATCTCCAGTGCCTCTCTGAGCACCGTCGCCGCCTCGTCGGGGTTGCCCGCCGCCAGCGCGTCGCGGCCGCGCTCGGCGAGGTCGCGGAAGCGCTCGAGGTCGAGCTCTCCGGGCGCCACCTCAAGCAGGTATCCCCGACCCCGCGTTAGCAGCACGCCCCCGTTGGCGGCGGCCACGGATTCGGGTTCCTCGGACGGAGACACGCCGTTCGGGCCAAGGGCTTTGCGGAGCCTCGACACGTACGCCTGCAAGGTACGCAACGCCGTCTCCGGCGGCGACTCGCCCCAGAGGTCGTCGATCAGCCTGTCCACCGAGACGACCTCGTTGCGATGCAACAACAGAATCGCGAGAAGGGCCTGGGGCTTCTCGCCGCCCAGCCCCACCAACCGGTCGCCGGCGCGAACCTCGAACGAGCCGAGGATCCGATAGTTCATTTTCCTGACTTCCACGGCCCCGCAGGGATTATGCCCGACCCTGCCACGGCGTCCGCGCCGCAAGAAGACTCCTGCAAACGACCATCGTCACTGGTTTGCAACCGATTTGCAACATCCCACGCCGAACATTGCCCGACATGGGAAAGAAGAAGCTTGCTGTCGCCATAACGATGATGTCGATCGCCTCCCTCACTGGGGGGATCGGTGCGCCGGGGGCGCAAGCCCAGAACGATGAGACGCTTTCAGGCACCGCCACGACGACCGGGGGAGCAACCGGACTCTGCTCGTCCAGCGCGCTACTCGCGACGGCGAACTTCAACGCCGCCGGGTCGGCCACCGCACCCTACCCCGGCACCTTCACCGAGACCAACGCGAGCGCCAGCCTCTCGCGAAGCACAGGTAAAACGCAACTGAAGCTCGCGATTCCCTTCACGATCAACTCTGGCACCACCACGATCACCGGCACGATCACCAATCCAAAGCCGTACGCCGGAGGGAGCCCACTCTGCGGCCCGTCCTTCCAAATCTACGGCATCGCCGTGGGCACAAACGGAGGCCAGTACACAGCAACGATCCAGCGACCCGGACAACCTGCCCACACGATCAGCGGAACCGCGCAGATCAACGGCGGCTTCCAGTTCCGCCCTCCTGGCCGGCAGACGACCGTCACGGAGACGCTACTGGCCTTCCCGTCACCATGAGCCTGACGGGGGTGCATCCATCGAAGCCAGAATCCCCAAACCGCGCTCCGATCATCGAGGCTCATGAAGCTTCGAGTGACCGTGCCTTGCACAACGAGAGCCGGCGAACCACCCGATTCGACTCCCGCAATGCCTCCGCCAACGAGGCACACGCCAACGTCTGACCTCGAGGCCTCCAGCCTCGACGCCTAGCACACCCATCGCTTCAGCACCACATCAATACAGGTTCTTGCACCAAGAGAGGAGTCTCAATGCAAGAGCGCAACGCAAAGTTCGTAGCACCCTTGGCCGTGGTGGGCGCCGCGCTGCTCGCCGTCTGCACCGGGTTCGCGTCAGCCTCCGGAACGCCAACCGGAGGCGAGATCCACGTCTACGAGGCGGCCCACTACGCCGGCAACATCGGGGAAGTCATCATCACCGGAGCGATCACCGACCACGGAACCGACTACCAAGGCGCTGGCCCGGGCGGGAGCAACCTGCTGAAGCTCTCAAAAGGGAGCTTCGCCGTCGATGTGAGCCAGATAGGCAACAAGCTGGCCGGTCTGCCCATTGACCAGACGACGTGCTCCTCGCACGGCACGGTCCGCGGATCACTCACCATCATCCCGAACTCGGTGGCGGACACGGGAGCGTACTCAAACATCCAACCCGGCAAAACGCCGCTGGCGGCCACGGCCAGCGCAGCGTACATCCTGCCTCGCAAGAACGGCGCATGCGACACGCGCCAAGAGGATTACCCGGGCGTTCTGATCGTCAACGGCTCAGGGACCGTCTCCTACGCCCCAACCAACAACTAACCGGGCTTGCAGCGCTGGGCGTGAGCATCGGCAGCCCAGCCCGCCGCAACCTCAAGAAGACTCAAATGCGAAGAAAGAAGAAGCTTGCCGACGACGACCTTGGGAGGAACAAACGCCGATTGAAGGGGCTGGCCTGATGCTCGTGTTAGTGGCGATCGCGCTGGTGGCGTCGACGCTGTCCGCCGCGCCGGCTTGTACCGGGCGTGACAGTCCCAAACGGCGCCGGGTATGGAGGACGGCCGGCGCGCGCGCCGTGTCGCTTTGTGCGTTCGTGATGGCGGGTGCGGCGCCTAGTCCGGCTCTCGCCTCCGCCGGGTGGTCGATCCGGTCGACCCCAAAACCCGTTTCTGGGGGGTGCTGTGTCCAGCGTGTCGTGCTCGTCGGCCGCGTCATGCGTTGGGGTCGGTGGCTATGTCAACAGCTCGAATAGGTCGGAGATGCTGGCCGAGCAGTGGAACGGCACCGCATGGCCGATCCCGGCCACTGCCAACCCACCGGGGGTCGTGGACAGCAGCCTGACGGGCGTATCGTGCGCGTCGTCCGACGCCTGCACCGCGGTGGGCAACGGCGTCAACACCTCAGACACCGACGTGACATTGGCCGGGCATTGGAACGGCACCACGCTTCTGCATCGTCGCCGCACGGCTGCAACGGCCCGCCTGCTGCTCGAGGAGCTCATTCGTCAAAGCAGAGCTCTCCGGCCCGGAGTTCGCGCCCGGCGACACAGCTCGCGCTTCGTCAATACGGGAGTGTTCAGCGCGGTCGGCCCCGTTATCGCCTGACAGGGCGGTCGCCCGCGAGAACGGTGGTTGGTCGGCTGCTTGCGTGGATCTGTCTAGCGTCGCTACGAGCTCGTCGACCGAGCGAACGTGCTTGACCCGGCACTAGCACCATCACGTTAGCTGGGATCGCCCACTCGCAAACGGCCCGATCGGCTCGCTGCCGCAACGCTGGCAGAGCAGTCGCGACTATCGCCTGATACCCGCCGTGGACGCTCGAGCCGCTTGCGACGCTCATCGTGAACCGTTGCACGATTCCGTGCGTAGTAGGTCCCAACGGCACGTCACATCCGTCGGTCGCGGCGGAGGGTCATGTGATCGGACCGATGAAGAACGAATCCGCTGGCAGTCGAGATTGCTACAGGCCGTTCGTCATATAGGCAGCACGGCAATCCAGTCCAAGAGGAACGCGAGCATGGTCTACCCACAAATCGAATATCGCGGCGCGGCGCACCCCGACCGGCTTGAAGCCGAGGCCTCCGGGTCGACCCGTGAGCTCGATAGCCGGATCAGCGACGGCATCAGGGTCCGCCTGCTTTGGCACTCCGGAGACGGTCACGTGTCGGTCGCCGTCGAGGACTCCAAGACCGGCGACCTGTTCGACGTGCGGGTCGGCGATGACGACCGCGCGCTCGACGTGTTCCATCATCCGTACGGCTACGCGGCCAGGCGCCGCCACGGCACCGGCGGGTCCTTCCCGACCGCCGCCGCCGCCGCGGTGGCGGCGTAGCCAAGCTCCGCCCGCGACGGCGTGCGCGACGTCGCGCGGTTTAGTCCTATCGCAGAAGCGCGGGGGCGGGCTTTAGTGCCGGCGAGGACGCCCGGTCGTTCGTGAAGAGGTCTGTTGAACACGCGGCGGAGGCCGCGGTCAGCTTCTGCTTCTGGCGAGCGGGGAAGGTCCGATCTCAGCCGAGACACGTGTCGGCGGATGAAAGCGAGGCCGCTGATCGGCTGCTCGTCGGCCGCGCCGTGGCCTCGAGGGGGCGAGACGAGATGACGATGTCGCGTTCTTCCTCGATGATCCGGTGCACCCCAGTCGATGGCCGGCTTGGCATCGCTCGCGGCTCCGGGAGGTTGACCGTGGCAGTGCTCGGCTGAAAGACTCGGCGCGACAGCAGGTCGCAACCGGGCCGAGGCTTGCGACAAACCAGTGGGAGTCTGGACGAGACATTTCAGCCTTGCTGCCATGCGTGCTCGTTGCTTCTGCATCCGTGGGCGTGCCGCACGCGGCTGCGCCCGGCGTGCAGATCAGTGTGCTCACCAGCTCCCGGGCCCTGCTGGTCCGCGCGCCCCGCTGAAGACTGACCGCGCGGTGCTGTCGCTGTGGAACCGGCGATCTGATCGGGCTTCCCGAAGAAAGGAATCCGGATGACTTCAACTCGGAGGACGGCTCTGATTTTCGGCGTGCTATTCCTCGCCACGTTCGTCTTCTCTATCGCAGGGGTGCTCCTCTACAACCCCGTGCTGCATCCAGCGAAGTTCCTGGCCGGCACTGGAGGTGACACGCGCGTGCGCCTCGGCGCGGTCTGCGAGGTGCTTCTCATCATCGCGAACATCGGCACGGCAGTCGTGGTGTATCCGATCTTCAGGCGGCAGTACGAAGCCCTCGCTCTCGGATACGTGACCGCGCGTCTCGCTGAATGCACCTTCATCGCGATCGGCATCGTCAGCTACCTCGCGGTCGTCACGTTGCACCAGACGACCGCGGGCGCGGCCGGCTCCCTGCTCAACGACGCGCGATCGCTCGTTGCGGTTCGCAATTGGACGTTCGTACTCGGTCCCGGCTTCTGCGCCGGCGTCGGGAACGGGCTCATCCTTGGCTACATGATGTACCGGTCCGGCCTCATGCCGCGGGGCCTGGCGATGTTGGGGCTCATCGCAGGCTCTCTCATCTGCATTTCGGGGCTCGGGGTGGTGCTCGACGTAATCCCCAGAGGCGGCACGGCTCAGGCCATCGCGACAATCCCGGAGTTCGTCTGGGAGCTGTCGCTCGGGATCTATCCGATCGTCAAGGGGTTCAAGGCATCCCCAATCCTCGAGGCCGGCCCGCCGACGTCCCGGGTGGGCGAGGTTCTCTGAGCCTCACCGTGGCCTTGGGGCAATCGCGGGGGTGTGTTGGCGCCGTCAGTCGTGGCGCTCCCCGGTCGTTGGAACTCGTGGCTGCCGCGACGTGCCACCCGTGTGCGGCGGATCACTCCCCGCCGGCTGCCGCGGCGTGATGGAGATCGCCGTAACTGAGCGCCTGCGGTTGCGGCCGTTGCAGGCGGACGACCTGCGGGCGTTCGTCGCGTACCGGTCCCACCCCGATGTCGCGCGCTACCAGTCATGGGAACCCACGTATGCCATCACCGACGCGGAGGCGCTGCTGGCCACGCAGGCCGACGTGGCATTCGGCACGCCGGGCGCGTGGGTGCAGGTTGCCGCGCTTGATCGGGCGAGCGGCGAGCTCGTCGGAGACTGCGCCGTCCACGTCCTGGCGGACCAGCCGGCGACCGCCGAGGTGGGCGTCACGCTCGCGCCCAACCGCCAGGGCTCGGGGTTGGCGACCGAGGCCCTCGGCGCGATCGTCTCGACCCTGTTCGAGGACCATCACATGCACCGCGTGTTCGGCCAGGTCGACGACCGCAATACCGCTGTGCAGAACCTCTTCGGACGCCTCGGCTTCCGCTGCGAGGCGCGCCAGGTGGAAGCAGACTGGTTCAAGGGCGAGTGGACCACGATGCGCGTCTACGCCGTGCTGGAACGTGAGTGGAGGGCTGCTCGTAGCTGACGTTCGTCGACAGTCCTTGGCCGGTGGACCCGGAAAGCCTCGCGGTGCACTGTGCGACGGGTGTTCAGGGAGGGCTGGCTGACGCGGGACTCCTGTTGAGCATGACCTGGCTAGCGGTCAAAATCAGCGTCGATGAAGCGGGGCTTGCCGCCAGACTCAGCTGGCTGGCGGCGGCGGCCGACGCTTCGCAGTGCAGGGTGGCGTGGTTGGCTCTCGACCCCGGCGACGCCGACCTCCGCCAGTTCCTGACCCACCTCGTGGCCGCGATTCAGACCGCCGAACCCGAGGTGGTGTGTCGACGCGCTCGGACTGTTGGCTGGCGGAGCCACGCCAACCGAGGCTGTGTTGGTCAGCCCTCTGATCGATCACGCGCTCCCCGTTCGTCCGTCGGGGCGTTGTAGTGGCTCGTGCTTGTCATGCAACATGCAGGACCCGCGGTTCGGGATTGATCTATTGGACCGGCTGGGCCACGCGACACGACGTCCTTGTAGGGTCGCGCTCGCCGCGGCTGCGTCGCGCGCGACCCACGGTCAGCGATGCGCGCGCTGTCGGGGAGCGGGGTACGCGTAAATAACGCGTACCTAGCGCCAGACCAGCCAAGGCGCCATCGCGTCCCTGCCCGCCCGATCGACCCCGATCGCGGACCTTACGGCTGGTGGACCTCGATCATGCGAGCGATACCGTCAGCCTCCTCCTGCGCCACGTTCTGACGCGGGTTCGGCCCGTCTGCCGCGCACGCCCGGTTCGCGGCGTCAACCGCCCGCTCGAGGGCGCCACCGAGCACCGGCGCCTCGCTCGACTCGACCCCTTCGAGCACGATCTGGTCCGCTTGCACGATGTCGTTTACGTTCAGTCGCAGGTGCCCCACAGCGGCATGGCCGACCAGCTCCCGGCTCAGCCCCGCGGCGAGGTCACGCGACCAGCGGCGGCTTGGACAGCCCGACAGCTGAACACGCACGCGCACACCGGTAGAGCCCTCGGGCAGCGGCTCGCCGTGAGCCCGACTGACGATCTGATAATCCTCGGACACTTCTGTCCCTCCTCGGGGTTGCTGCATCTCCCTCTCTGTTGGGAGAGGGTGTCCGGCGCTCGCGCAGTCGAAACAAACTTCAGCCGTGGGGCTACTCATCAACGCGCCATCCACGATCCGCGTGCCCGTCGACGTCCCGGGCAAGACTCGCGCCGCAATTGGGGCAGTCGATTCGGTCGGCGGCAAGCTGATCGCCGGGCTCCCCAGTGGTAGTCGTGGCCGACACCGGCTGGCCGCATCGCGGGCAAAGTGGCTCATCGACGGCAGACACGGCTACGTGAGCTCCCCCACACCGAAAGTATCGCACGGCAGTTCGCCAAGGGGCGCGGACTTAAGTCGGGATGGATGACTCCTGATGAGGACCGCGGTCCGGCGTCGCCGAAGCGCCTGCGGCCATTGCGGTGCCTTGTACGTTGCCGCACCGGGCCCGCGCGGCCGACGCTTACCGTCCGGCGTGCTCGCCGCGTGGCGCCCCCGGGCCGGGGGGGAGCTCGATCTCCCCGCGCGCCGCGTGTTTGCCGCATCGGTCGCATCGGAGGTCTGGACCGATGTTGCCGCCGCAGCCGGCGTGGAGGGTGAGTCGGGGTGGGCCGCCGGGGGTCGGGTAGTGGCGGTCGCCCCATTTCATGAGCACGATCAGGGCGGGCGCGAGCTCGCGTCCCTTGTCGGTGAGGACGTACTTCGGCCGGCCGGGCCGCTCTGGGTCCGGAACGCGTTCGAGCAGCTCCTCGTCGCATAGCCGCTTGAGCCGGTTGGTGAGGACGTTGGAGGCAATCCCGAGCTTCGCCTGGAACTCCTCGAAGCGCGTTAGGCCGACGAGGGCGTCACGGAGGATCAGCAGCGTCCAACGCTCCCCGATGACCTCGAGTGATCGGGCGATCGAGCAGACCTGGTCTGGATAGTCGCGCTGGAGCACGCTCCAATCGTAGCTGACTTGCTTGACAAAAGTCAGCGCCGGCCGTAGCCTGCCTTGCGTGACGCAAGCTAGCCAATCTGAGGAGGAGTAATGAAACGCAATCCCCTGATCCTGGGCTCGCTGCTGCTGGCGGCGTTTGTGATCAATCTCGATACGACGATCGTCAACGTCGCGTTGCCGTCGCTCGTGCGCCAGCTGCACGCGTCCAACTCGCAACTGCAGTGGGTCGTTGACGCGTTCAACCTGCTGTTCGCCGGATCGGTGCTGGCCGCGGGCAGCCTGTCTGACCGATTCGGGCGCAAGGGGATGCTGCTCGCTGGCCTGACGGTCTTCGGTCTCGCGAGCCTGGCCGGCGGGCTGACGGACAGCGCCGGCGGGCTGATCGCGACGCGCTCGGTGATGGGCGTCGGTGCGGCGATGGTGTTCCCGTCGACGCTGTCGCTGATTTCAAATGTGTTCACCGAGCGGGGCGAGCGCGCCCGGGCGATCGGTTTGTGGGGCGCGATCACGGGCGTGGCGATCGCGCTGGGGCCGATCGTCGGCGGCTGGCTGCTCGAGCTCTCCGACTGGCGCAGCATCTTCTTCGCGATGGTGCCGATCGCCGCCGGCGCCGGGGTCCTGGCCGCCCGCTACGTTCCGACGTCGCGTGACCCGCACGCGCCCCGCACCGACCGGGCCGGGTTCGCGCTGTCGACCGCGACGGTCGCCCTGCTCGTCTACACGATCATCGAGGCCCCAAACCACGGCTGGGGCAGCCCGCGGACGCTCGGCAGCTTCGCGGTGACCGCAGTGCTGGCGGCGGCGTTCGTGGCGTGGGAGCGGCGCACGGAGCAGCCGATGCTCGACGTGAGCCTGTTCGCCAATCCGCGGTTCACCGCCGCGAGCGCCTCGGTCGCGATCTCGTTCTTCGCGCTGTCCGGGTTCATCTTCCTGGCCACCCAGATGTTCCAGTTCCTCAAGGGCTACGGCCCGCTGTCAACCGGAGTGCGTCTGCTGCCAGTCGCCTCATCGGTCGCGATCTCCTCGATCCTCGGCACCAAGCTGGCCGTCCGGTTCGGCACGAAGCTGATCGTTGCCTACGGACTGTTCTCGATGGCCGCGTTCTACCTGTGGGTTTCGACGTCATCAGTCACGACCGGCTACGGGACGATCGCCGCGCAGATGGTCGTTCTCGGGACAGGGATGGGGCTGACGAGCGCGCCCGCGACCGAGGCGATCATGGGCGTCGTCCCGAAAGCGAAGGCCGGCGTCGGGTCGGCCGTCAACGACGCCACGCGGCTGCTCGGGGGCACGCTCGGCGTCGCCGTGATCGGCAGCGTCTACGCGTCGCTCTACGCCAGCCGGCTCACCGGCGCGCTCCCCGGAGGGCTGCCCGTCAGTGTCGTGCGGACCGCGCACGCATCAGTCGGTGCCGCGCTCACAGTCGCAGGCCGGCTGACCCGCGCCGGCCATCCGCCGCTCGCGTCAGCCATCCACCACGCCGCTAATTCGGCCTTCTTCCAGGGCTTCCACGCAGCCAACTACGTCGCCGCTGGCATCGCCGCCGCAGGCGCCGTGATGGCGCTGGCGCTGCTGCCCGCCCAACCGACGACCAGCCGCGACGACACGCCAGAGATGCCGGCACTAGGCACGCCCGCCACAGCCGCAGCGGACAGCTGACCCCACCCCCAAGCGACAGGAGACACCATGAGCACCCAGCAACTCACACCCCCCGAGACCGGTGCCGGCACCGGGTTTCAGCTGGCCCGCCCCGGCCAGCTAGGCGCGGACAACATCGAGGCTGCGCTTGAACGCAACCGCGCCTTCGCGGCCGCCGGCGGGCATGAAGGCGCTGTCGTCTTCCCCAACCTGCGCCTGTTCGTGATCACCTGCCTCGACCCGCGCACCGACCCCGCGCACTTCCTCGGCCTCGGCCTCAGCGACGCAATGGTCGTCCGCAACGTCGGCGGGCGCGTTACCTCGGAGGTGATCAACGACGTCGCGTTCATCGGCCAGCTAGCCGAGAACGCACTGCCAGACGGCCCGCTGTTCGAGGTCGCTGTGATCCACCACACCCAGTGCGGAACTGGCGCGCTCGCCGACGACACCTTCCGCCGCCGCTATGCCCAGCGCATCGGCGCCGACGAGACGGCCCTGCGCGACCAGGCGGTGCTCGACCCCGCGGCGACCGTGAGGAGCGATGTCGAGTATCTCCGCTCCGCACCCGCCGTTCCCCCGCGCGTGACGATCTCCGGGCACGTCTACGACGTCGTTACCGGCTTGCTGCGGACCGTCACGGCGGCTAGGTACCAAACTCACACCGCCTGAGGACGAATGGAGCACTTGCCTGTCTACCTCCGGGCACTCACGTACGCGGAGGTTGCAGCGATCCCGGCGGCAGCAGCGGCGGTACGTCTTGTATCGAGGGCCGCGGCAGCACCTGTACCGGCTGACTCGCGAGGGACTTGGCCGGGGCAAGGAGGTACTGATTGAGGTGCCGGCGCTGGCAAGGGCGGCGACAAAGCGCACGCGGACCGTCGGCCGGATCGCCCCGCAGGAGGCGTGATGGGCGGAGGCGGTTCGAGGCTGTCCGTCACCACCCAGATCGTCCGGTCGCTAGCTCCGGCATCGCAAGGGGACAGTGAAGGCTTGGTCGTGGATCAGGCACAACAAACTCGGCTAATCCTGGCAACCAGCGGAGAATTACAACCAGCCCAGGCACTCTGAGGCGAGCCGCCCTTTGACGGGACGACGGCCTTTGAGTCCGGCCGACGCGGGTCCCACCGCTGGTTTGGCGACCTTCCACTCGTGCCGCCCACGGTCCGGGTCGGGCGTCGCGTCACGGGAAGGTCCGACAGACCCGGCTCTTTCATCCTCGTGGACCGACCGACAGTGCTGGCGCGTGCGACGAAACGAACCCCGTGGCAATCTCGAAGTCGCACGACTGCTTCGAGCTGCGACCGATTGACGAGCGCGTGACCCGGGTTGCCCGCAGAGGCGTCTCGACAGCTCACCGGAAAGAAGTAATAGGGGCGCCCAGGTTAGAAAACACAAATGCCCCCTCCATTCTGCTTAGGATGTCGTTCACGAGCGACGCTGCGCCCCCAACACCACCCACCGGCTCTACTGTCGTCATCGATCGCGGGGCTCTTGATGACCTACTCGCGGGGATCTCGGGTCAGGGATACCAGGTCGTGGGTCCGACCGTGCACGAGGGCGCCATCGTCTACCGCGACGTCCGTTCAGCCGCGGACCTCCCGATCGGCTGGGGCGACGAGCAGGACGGTGGTAGGTATCGCCTGCGGCCCCGTGAGGATGATGCGGTGTTCGGTTACGCCGTCGGTCCGCACTCGTGGAAGCAGTTCCTGCACCCTCCGCGTCTGCGGCTGTGGCAAGCTCGGCGCGGGGAGAACGGCGACGGGCTCGAGTTCGTCGAGGAGTCGACCGAGGCGCCCCGCTACGCCTTCTTCGGCGTTCGCTCCTGCGAGCTACATGCCATAGCAATTCAGGACCGGGTGTTCCTGCCGGGTGCCAATCCAGACCAGAGCTACGCCGCGCGGCGCGAGGATGTGCTGCTGGTGGCGGTGAACTGCGGAGAGCCAAGCGGCACGTGCTTCTGCAGTTCGATGGGAACCGGCCCGAAGGCGAGTTCTGGCTACGACCTTGCGCTGACTGAGGTGCTCGAGGGCGGGACTCACCGATTCGTAGTTGAGGTCGGAACCGAGCGAGGCGCGCTTGTGCTCGCCGGCGTGTCGTACCGCCCCGCCGAGGATGTCGACGAGCGTGACGCGGCGGACGTGACCGCGGGCGCGGTGGCGAAGATGGGCCGCGAGATGCCGGAGGTCGACCTGCGGGCCCTTCTGTACGCCAACTACGAGCACCCGCGGTGGGACGACGTCGCCGAGCGGTGCCTGACCTGTGGCAACTGCACGATGGTGTGCCCGACGTGCTTCTGCACGTCGGTCGAGGACACCGCCGACCTGGCCGGCGAGGGGGCCGAGCGCTGGCGCCGTTGGGAGTCGTGCTTCTCGCTCTCGTTTACCCATGTCACCGGAGGGCAGGCGCGTCAATCGCCGCGCTCCCGTTATCGCCAGTGGATGACCCACAAGCTGGCGACCTGGATCGATCAGTTCGGCACATCTGGATGCGTCGGCTGTGGGCGGTGCATCACCTGGTGTCCGGTCGGCATCGACATCACGGAGGAGGTCTCAGCGATCCTGTCAAACCCGGCGCCGCTGGAAGATGCCTCATAGGGGGCCCATCATGGAAAGCATTCAGGACGAACTGGCAGGGACTCGGATGTTCCGGAATCTGAGTCCGGACCAGATCACGGCAATCGCCGAACTGGGCGTGGAGGTGGAGTTTGCCGACGGCCGCGCGTTGATGATCGAGGGCGACCCGGCGGACGACTTCTTCCTGATCCGGGACGGCTTTGTCGCCCTGGAGATCCAGGCACCGACTGGAACAATCACGATCGAAACGTTGCACAACGGCGACCCCGTGGGTTGGTCGTGGCTGTTCGAGCCGTACCTCACACATTTCGATGCCCGCTCGCGGGGGACGACCCGGGCGATCAAGTTCGACGGCGCGGCGCTGCGGCGGCGCTCCGAGGAGGACGCCCAGCTGGGCTACGAGCTGATGCGCAGCTTCACGTCGGTGATCGTCGAGCGTCTGCACGCGACCCGGCTCCAGCTACTCGACGTCTATGGCAGCGTCACCGTCAGCTGAGCCGCTCACGCCCGCTCTGGGCGCGATGACGCCGCACGCCCACCGGGTAGTCAGCCGGCGTCGCGAGACTCACGACACTTGGACCGTCGCCCTCGAGCCGCTGCCCGGGCAGGAGCTGCCACTGTTCGCCCCCGGCCAGTTCGGCATGCTGTACGCCTTCGGAGCCGGCGAGATACCGATCTCGCTCAGTGGCGAAGCCACCTCTCTCGACCCTCTGCGTTGCACGATACGCGCGGTTGGAGGGGTGAGCGGCGCACTGTGCGCACTCGAGCCGGGTGATCTCGTCGGATTGCGGGGCCCGTTCGGCAGCGCCTGGCCGTTGGCGCAAGCGATTGCCGGCGATGTGCTGATCGTGGCCGGCGGTCTGGGACTGGCGCCGCTTCGCCCAGCGATCCACCACCTGCTGGCGCATCGCAACGAGTATGAGCGCGTGATCATCTGCTATGGCGGCCGGGCGGCAGGCGAGCTGCTGTACGTGAACGAGTTCGAGGAATGGCGGCGGCGCTACGACCTGGACATCGATGTGATCGTCGACATCGCGGGCTTGGATTGGCACGGGAAGGTCGGCGTGGTCACAAAGCTCGTCGAACTGGCGGCATTCGACCCGGAGAACACAATCGCGATGGTCTGTGGCCCGGAGGTGATGCTGCGTTTCGTTGCGCTCACGCTGAAAGCGCGCAACCTTCCCCGCGAGCGTCTCTACATCTCGATGGAGCGAAACATGCACTGCGCGATCGCACAATGCGGACACTGCCAGTTCGGTCCGAGGTTCATCTGCCGGGAGGGGCCGGTGCTGCGCTACGACGAGATCGAGCCGTGGCTGAAGGTGCCCGAGCTATGACGGAACCGCCCGTCAAGCCGAAGCTGGCCGTGTGGAAGTTCTCCTCCTGCGACGGCTGTCAGCTGAGCTTGCTCAGCTGCGAAGACGAGTTGCTCGCGCTTGTCGGCCAGGTCGACATCGCCTATTTCCTGGAGGCCTCGCGAGCGGAGGTCGCAGGCCCGTATGACCTGTCGTTGGTGGAAGGGTCGATCACCACCGAACAGGACGCCGAGCGCATCCACCGGGTGCGGCGCGTATCGCGGCAGCTGGTGACGATCGGCGCGTGCGCCAACGCAGGCGGGATCCAGGGCCTGCGCAACTTCACCGACGTCGAGGACCTCGTCACTGCCGTCTACCCCTCACCTGAGTACGTGCGTACGCTCGAATATTCCACGCCGATCAGCGCTCACGTGCCTGTTGATTTTGAGCTGCAGGGGTGCCCGGTCAACAAGTATCAGCTGCTGGAGGTGGTGCGAGCCGCGCTCGGCAACCGCAAGCCGGCCATTCCCGCCTCGAGCGTGTGCCAGGAATGCAAGCTGCGCGGCAACGTCTGCGTGATGGTTGCCCACGGCACGCCGTGTCTTGGTCCGGTGACGCACGCCGGCTGCGGAGCAATATGCCCGTCCTACAACCGGGGCTGCTACGGGTGCTACGGCCCGATGGAATCACCGAACGCCGAATCTCTGACCACCTGGTTCCGGAAACTGGACATGGACGACGTCGACCTCGTTCGCGTATACCGGACGTTCAACGCCGGCGCACCCGCGTTCCGACGCGAAAGTGAGCGCCATGACCGTCACGCCTGACCGCCAGCCACGCAGCCGTCGGATCAGCACCGCCGCTCTTGCCCGCGTCGAGGGCGAAGGCGCCATGAGTGTCCGCATCCGCGGCCGCGAGGTCCTCGAGGTGCAGTTGCGCATCTACGAGCCTCCGCGGTTCTTCGAGGGGATTCTGAAAGGACGCTCCTTCACCGAGGTGCCGGACATCACGGCCCGGATCTGCGGCATCTGTCCGGTCGCTTACCAGACGAGCGGGTCACTCGCGATCGAGCAGGCGTGTGGTGTCACCGTCGACGGTCCGATCCGCGAGCTGCGTCGGCTGATGTATTGCGGGGAGTGGATCGAGAGCCACGCGCTGCACCTGTACCTGTTACACGCGCCTGACTTCCTCGGCTACGAAAGCGCGATCCATATGGCTGCCGACCATCCAGCGCTGGTCGAGCGCGGGCTGGCCACGCGCAAAGCGGGCAACCGATTGCTGATCACGCTCGGCGGCCGGGCCGAGCATCCGATCAACCCACGGACCGGTGGCTTCTATCGAGCGCCCAGCAAGGACGAACTGAAGCCGCTGGTCGAGCCGCTTCAGCGCGCACTCGAGGAAACGCTCGAGACGATCGCGCTCACCGGCACGCTCGCGATGCCCGATTTCGAGCGCGACTACGAGTTTGTCGCCCTTCAGGACGACGACGGGCGCTACCCGATCGACCGAGGACGGATCGTTTCAAGCAGCGGTCTCGACATCCCCGCCGAGGCCTTCGACGAGCATTTTGTCGAGGAGCACGTCGCGCATTCCAATGCTCTCCACAGTCGACTGCGCGACGGCAGCTCGTACATGGTCGGGCCGCT
>Ga0335078_10004817_pt1 | contig 19945 bp, 19 predicted proteins | sample Lox_Sample_32_FD_206711 | JGI IMG/M metagenome (GOLD analysis project Ga0335078, IMG submission 206711) | Soil microbial communities from Loxahatchee National Wildlife Refuge, Florida, United States - Lox_Sample_3.2 | ecosystem: Environmental > Terrestrial > Soil > Wetlands | place: USA... | reverse complement strand
GCGTTCGGTGTAGTGCTTGCCGATCGGGAGCGGCGGGCGGTCGACGGAGTCGGTCACTTCGAGCTTTTGTTTGCGCGCCATCTGCTCGAGGTATCCGCCGAGCTCCGGCGCCTTGCGCGCGTAACGCGCGTTGATCGCGTCGCGTCGCGCTTGCGACGCGCGCATCGTCGCGCGACTCGCTTGCACGGCGTCGAGCGCGTCGCGCAGCTCCGAGTTGCCCGCGCGCTTCGACGCGACCCACGACTCGAGACCGATCGGCACGCCGAGCAGCAAGATGCCCGCCGCGACCACGGCGAGGATCTGCGCGAGCCGCTGCTCGCGGGCGCTCATGCCGAATCGCTCGAAGAAGGGTTTGTTCTGCGCCATCACTTCCCTCCTCCGCTCGACGCGCTCGCGCTGCTCGACGCGCTCCCGTCGGATTTCTTCTTCGTCACCTTCACGTCCTCGGGGCACTTCAGATCGAACTCGATGACGTACTTCTGGCGCTCGCCGCCGACGACCTGCGAGATGCGCGTGTTCTTCACGTCGGAGAAACATTTCTCCGTCGCGAGCGACGTCACGATCGATTGCGCCTCGGTGATCGTCCCGACGACGCCGTGGACGACGACGTGGTTCTTCTGCACGTCGAGCTCCTCGATGTCGTGCGTCATCGACTGCGGGATGTGCTCGCTGAGGCGCACCATCACGTCGAACGAGTCCGCGTGCGGGAGCGGATCTTCTTCGGTCGCGTTCTGCGCGGCGAGGAGCTCCTGCGCGCGATCCGCGCTCGACGTCTCCTCGCCGAACACTTCTTTCGTCACCGTGCCGAGCGCGGACTCGAGCGTCGTGCGCTCCTTCGACGCCGCGTACATCGCCGTGCACGACGAGAACACGAAGCTCACCGCGATGATCGCGCCGAGCCCGGAGAGCGCGGGGACGCGCTCGCGGAGCCAACCCCAGCCGCGCTCGTACGCGAGCGGACCTTTGCGCATGTCGAGCCCGTCGCGCGACGTCAGCGAGAGCGCGAGGCCGATCGCGCCCGCGTAGAGCGGGAGCTCGTGCGCGAGAGACGAAGCGCGCTCACCGAGCTCGAGCGACAACGCGGGCAGCCGATGAACGGGGCGCTCGAGCTCCGCGGAGAGGAAATTCTCCGCGCCCGAGACGAACGCGCCGCCACCGCACAAATAAATGTCGTCCGGCGCGGTCCCGCCCTGCGCGCGAAACGCGGAGAGCGAGAGGCGAATCTCGCGCGCGAGGCGCGACGCCGACTGCGGCAGTCCCTCCGTTCCGAGCGAGAGCGTGCGCGCGAACACGGGCTCTCCGCCGCGCAAGAAGAGCAGATCACTCGTCTTCGTTCCGAGATCGAGCAGCGCCACGACGCGCGGCGTGCCCGCGGCGTCCGCGCCCGTGAGCTGCGATGCGTACGGCGCGAGGTTCGCGAGCGGAAACGGTCCGACTCCGAGCCGCTCCGGCTCCGCGCCGAGCGCGCTCGTCACGAGCTCGACGCGCTTCTTCGCGTCGTCCGCGCGCGTCACCGCGGAGAGCACCGCGAGGCCTTCGTCGTTGGTCTGACCCTCGAGGATTCGATAATCGATGATCGCGTCGTCGAGCTCGAACGGGAGCTGCGACTCGAGCTCGAACGGAAGGACTTCCGCGAGCTGACGCTGCGCGCTCTCGGGAATGCGCACCGTGCGGAGGGTGGTTTGTGCGCCGGGGACCGCGGTCGCGATGCCGTCCGCGGATCCTTGGCCGAGCGCGCTCTGCGCGGCCTCGCGGATCGCCGCGGCGCGATCACCGTCGGTCGCGATCGCGGCCGACGCGAGCCCTTCGAGCACGATCTTTCGATACGCGACGCGAAGCACTGCGGCTTTCACGCTCGTCGTTCCGATGTCGATGCCGAGATAACGCGCCATTCGAGTTCCTTTAGTCGATCCTGAAATAAATCACGGTGCCGCCGGTCGCGGGCATCGCGATTTGTGCCGTCGCGGAGGTGGACGAGGTGGTGAGCGCCGCTTGCGGCGTCGCTGCGGTCGGCGACGTGCCCGTCGGCGTCGCCGCGGGCGTCGTGCTGTTCAAGTTGGGTGCGTTGCGGAAGTCGACGACCTCCGTCACGCGCAGCCGCGTCTCGCGCTTGTACCCCTTGATGATGCCGACCGAATAAATCGAAAACACCTTGCTCTCGGTCGTGATCGTCTTCGCGAAATCCGCCTCCGACAAGAATTTCACGGGGGTCATGCCCATCGCCTTCAAGATTCCGCCGAGCGGACCGGAGCCTTTCATCATCGCGATGAAGTCGTTCGGCGTACCGAAGAGCGGGGCGCCCATCGTCATCGCGCGCGCCATCGTGACGCCCGAGAGGAACATGCCGGCCTGCGTGATGTCGGTGCAGATCGTCGCGGTCGGCGCGCCCGAGCACACGACGCCGAGGAGGGTCTGTGCGTTCGCGCTGTTCACGTTCACCGCGCCCTGTCCCCAGACGGTCATCACGCGCTTGTCGGGGTTCGTCGGATCGGGATCCACGAACGTCGCCCAGAAGTCGTCGGTGATGCCGCGCACCATGTGGAGCTCTTCGAGCGAGTCGTAGGGCGCGTTCTTGCGGCGGTACGGCTTCACCGCCAGCAGTTGGTAGTACGCGTCTTCGACGCCGGAGCTCATCGGCGCGTTCGGCGTGGAGGTGTCGCAGTTCATCGCGACCTCGTCGACGTCGGCCCAATCGATGATCGCCGCGCACACCGTGAGGCGATCGTGGTAGTTGCCCGTCGCGTCGCGCTGCTCGAAGAGTGGGTTGTACTGCGGCGGCGCCATCAAACCCATCAGCTCCTTCGCCAAGCGAATGTGCGCGATGTCGTTCGACGCGCCGAGGTTCACGTTGATCTTCGCGTCCTCGTCGACGATCTTCACCTCGAAGCGCCCGGCGGGAAGCCCGAGATTTTTTCCCGTGCCGAAGCTGATCTTCAGCGACTGCGCGAACTGTTCGTTCGACTCCTTGTCGTTGAACGGCGCGAGCAGTCGATCCGAGAAGGACCAAATCGGGAGCTGCGGCGGCGCGCGCTGCATCATCGCGAAGAGCGGAGAAATCGCTTGGCGGATCGTCGGCTCCATCGCGATGAGCAACCTCGAGAGGTTGACCGCCGAGCGCGCGTTGTATTCCGCCTGAACGCCGTCGCGATCGGCCATCGCGCTCGCGAGCGTCGCCGACGTGTCCGCTTGGAACTCGGCGAGCATGATCGTGAGGATGGTCAGCGCGCCGAGCACCATGATGAGCGCGATGCCGCGCTTGCGCGCGCGCGTCGTCTTCTTCTTCCTCTTCCGCGGCGCGCTCATTGTGGGATCCCGAAGGTGAGCGGCGCCGTCATCGGCATCATGAACTTCGTCGTGTACACGGGGTCGAGCCCCGCCGGGACGTGCCTGAGCGTGAGCGTGATGCGGATCTCGATCGGCAATCGGCCCTGTTGTCCGAGCGCTTGCGTCGTGTCCCACGTCTCGAGCCAAACGCTCGTCTGCGGATCCAAATAGCGGACGTCGAACGAGTCGATGTCCTCGCAGAGGACGTTCACGATGCCGCCCTTCTTCGCGTCCATGTCGGCCGGCGTCTGCTCGCGGCGCACGAGATCGATCTTGTCCTCGACGTTCGGATCGGGCGACGCGAAGTAACCGACCTCCGCCTGATCCGACTCGTGGCTGTTCGCGGTGATTCGCCGATGCGCGAACGCCTGAAAATCGAGGCGATCGAACGGCTGCGAGTTTTGCCCGATGAACGCGACGACGCGCGTCTGCAGCGCGACGTTCGCGGGGTTGTGCATCGAGAGGAACGCGCTCTGGATTTCACGCGTCATGCGCAAGATCGCGGCGCGCCCTTGCCTCGCGCGATCGCCGCGGATGCTCTCCGCTTTTTTTCCGTGCGCGAGCGAATCGAACGCGCCGTAGAGGAGCACGGCGATCATCGCGAGCACCGCGAGCGCGACGAGCACCTCGACGAGCGTCAAACCGCGAGCGCGCGATCGCGAGCGCATCAGAACGCTCCCGGCATCGCGGAAGTGCGCGGCGTGAGGCTCGTCGTCGCCGGAGCACCCGCGGAGCCCGCGGGCGCGACGCCCGCGTCGCCCAAGAAGTTTCCGAGGAAGCCGCCCGACTGCGGGTTCGTCACGTACTGCGTGAGCACGAACGTCTGTGGGTTGGGCCCTTCCTTCCAATTCACGGTGACGGTGATCTTCCGGATGGAAGCCTCCATCATCGGCTTCATCATCGGGTAGACGATGCCCATCGCCATGTCGACGAGACCCGCGGCGCCCGCCGTGCTCCCGTTTCCGCCGAGCATCGATCCGATTTGGTTGAGCCCGCCGCCGTCGAAATCGAGCGTCGCGGACGGCGCGCCGCCGTCGGCGGTCATGCCGAGGAGCTTCGCGGCGCCGCCGTCGAGATCCGTCACGCTGGTCGGCGGATCCGGCATGATGATCTTTTCGACTTTGTAGTCGCACGTGTAGAGCGAAAGATCGGTCCCCTCGCAGCAGATGACGCCGTTGTCGATGTCGTCGATCGCCGGGTAACCGAGCTTGAGCAGCTTCTCCTCGAGCTCGGTCATCTTGCAGCGTGCGAGCGTCGTCGCCTCGCCCATGTTCGCGGCTTTCTTGTTGCTCGCGGCGAGCCCCGCCTGCGCCGCCAAGATCCCCGAGAGCATGAGCCCGAAGATCGCGAGCGCGACCATCACCTCGAGCAGCGAGAACGCGCGGGTCGCGTCTCGGCTCCGCTGCGCGCCCTCGGTCGCTCCGCTGCGCTTCGATCGGGTCACGGCGTGCCTCGATCCTCGCGCTCGTTGAGATCCTTGTCCTCGGTGATCGTCGGCAGCGAGATGTTGCCGGGTTTGATCGTCACGACGCCCGTGATGGGCGACACCATGAGCGTCATCGCGTCGGTCTCGGCGAGCGAGTCGCCCTTGCGCAGCACGATGCTCGCGCGCTCGGTGAGCCCGCCGGGCCAGAAATACAAATACGCGCGACCCTTCGTTCGCGCGTCCTCGTCGTGCGCCGTCTGCACGTCGCGGAACCGAATGCCGAACGGGAGCGACTGCTCGGATCCGCCTTGGTTGTCGCTCGCGGCGTACAAGCCCGGCTTCACCGCGTGGAACGTCGGGCGCGGCGCCTGCGGGCCGGTGATCAAGCGCGCCTTCTCCGCGAGCGCCTGCCTCTCCGCTTCGGTCACGGGATCCGCGCCGCCCGTCCCCGTCGTGTCGTGCGTCTGCACGAGCATCGGTTGCTCCGATTCCTCGAGCCAGAATTTTCCGGTGTCGAGATCGAACACGATGCGCTCGCTGCGCGCGGTGACCGTCGCGCGCACGTACGCCACGCGAATGAGCCCGGTGATCGTCGTCGCGCTCTTGTGGAGCTTCGCGCCGCTCAGCTGACCGGTTCCCATCACGACGCCCGCAGAGACGAGCGCGATGATGAGGAGCACGATGAGCATCTCGACGAGCGTGAGGCCACGCTGATGCGCTCGCGCTCGTGCCCCTGGGGATGTTTGCTGCGCGAACATCGACTCACTGCTTCGGCGTGTTGTCGGGGAAGCGGATGTCGTCTTGCGTCCCCTCTTTCTTGTCCGGGCCCCAGCTGTAGACGGTGGTCGAGTCGTCGTCGCATTGGATCTTGTACGGGTCGCCCCAGGCGTCGTTGATGTCGCTCGACGCGGCGAGCTCCTTCTCGTCCTTCAAGCGCTGCACCGTCGGGCACTCGTTTCCGTGATTCGCGCGCCACGCCTCCACGACCGCGTGAAGCGCTTTGAGCGAGTTCTTCGTGTTGTCCTTTTGCGCTTGTTGGAACTTCGGCACCGCGTACACGGCGATGCCGCCCGCGATGAGTCCGACGATCGCGAGCACGATCAGGATTTCGACGAGCGTCACGCCGCGAGCGCGTGCGCGTTTGAGGGTCACGAGGAGGGACCGCGTCCGTCCTCGCCCGGTTTTCCGGGTCACGTTGTTGATCTGAATCGTCATTGTTCACTCCACTCTGTCGAGCCCACCGGGCACGCCGTCCGGGCCGTCACTTTCCAAATCGAAGCCCGCGGCGTCGCGACGCCCGGGACACGTGAGACGCAGCGGGTGACCCCACGCGTCGAGCGGCACGTCGCGCAGGTACGCCGACGCGACCATTTCGTTCCAGTCGCGCGGGCAACGGCCGGCGTGATCCGCGCGGTACTGAATCAGCGCGTGGAACGCGGTGTCGATCGTCGCGCGCGTCGCGCGCACGGCGGCCGAGCGCTCCTCGCGCCGACTGACGAGCACGACGACGACGATGAGCGCGATCGCGCCCAAGATGAACCGCCCGCGCGTGCGACCGATCGCGCCGAGCACGCCCCGGCGTCGTTCCCACGGAAAAAAAACTCGGTTCGCGGCTTTCATTGGACGAAATCGTTCATCTGGATGAGCGGCATCAGGATCGAAAACGCGATGAATCCGACCGCGCCGCCGAGAAATACGATGATCAGCGGCTCGAGCAAGCTCGTCAGCGCTTGAACGCGCGTGTCGACTTGCGTGTCGTAGGCCTTCGCGACGTTCTCGAGCATCGTCTCGAGCTCGCCGCTCTTCTCGCCGACCGCGATCATGTGCGTGACGATCGGCGGGAACTCGCCGCTGCGCTTGAGCGGGACCGCGATCGACTCGCCTTCGCGAATGGATCCCGTCGCCGTCTCCACGACCTTCTCGAGGCGCGCGTTGTCGAGGACGTTCTTCACGATCTCCATCGCCTTGAGCAGCGGCACGCCGCTCTGGAGGAGCGTCGCGAGCGTGCGCGAGAAGCGCGCGACGGCGATCATGCGCGCGAGCGGACCGAGGAGCGGCGACTTGAGGATCGTCGAGTCGCGCCAGAGTCGCCCTTCGGGTTTGCCGAGGAACGCGACGAAGCGCGAGAGGAGCACGCCGCCCACGATTCCGAGCGCGATGCCGAGCCCGTACGCGAGGAGCGACGACACGGCGAACGCGGCGAGGATCAGCGTGAGCGTGAACACGATCGTCACGGTGAGCCACACGAGGCTCGCGGTGTTTTGCTGCGTGTCCTCCGCGCCGCTCTTCGTGGCCGGCTTCGTCATCGCTCTGCGCATCGACGTCAGCGTTCCGATCGTGAGCACGAAGCCGACGGTCTCGTTCGAGCTCACCACGTCGGACACGAAGATGAGCGTCGCGGTGTACCAAGGGAGCGCTTGTCCGAGCGACGCGAAGATCGACGTCACCTTCGGCACGACCGCGACCATCATCACGCTGATGAGCGCGGTGCCGATGATGATCATGAGGATGGGATACGCGAGCGCCGCGGAGACTTTGCCGCGGAGCTTCGCTTGGTTCTCCTGGAAATCCGCGAGGCGCATGAGCACTTGCTCGAGCGTGCCGCTCGCCTCGCCCGCCGCGACCATGTTCACGTAGAGCGCGGGAAACACCTTCGGGTGCGCCTCGAGCGCCTTCGCGAGCGACTGACCTTCGTTGAGCCGATCGCGCACCTGCGTGAGGACGCGCTGGAGCTCCGGCTTCTCCATTTGATCGACGAGCGCCGAGACCGCTTCGACGAGCGGGATGCCCGCGCCGACGAGCGTCGCGAGCTGGCGCGTCATCATCGCGACGTCGCTCACGCTGACGCGCCGGAAGAATCCGAGGATGTCGATGTTGCGTCCGGATTTTTGTCCCTGCGCTTTCGTGTCCTCTTGCGCGCTCGTGAGGAGGACGCCTTCGCGCTTGAGCGCGGTGCGCAGCACGCGCGCGTTGTCGGCGTCGCGGAAGCCGTGAACCTGCTTCCCCGACGCGACGAGCACTCCGCGGTATTCGAAGACCGCCATGGCTTACTCCGCGGGCACCACGGCGCGCATCGACGCGGGCGGAGTCGACGCGGGGGACGCGGCCGTCGGATCGACGTCCTCGCCTTTCGCCGCGAGCACTTCTTCCACCGTCGTGAGCCCCGCGAGCACCTTGCGCGCGCCGTCGTCGCGGAGCGAATCCATCCCCTGATCGGCGGCGGCGCGTTTGATCGACTGCGCGTCGGCGCTCTTCAACACGAGCGGACCGACGGCGTCGTCGATCAAGAGCAGCTCGTAGATTCCGCGCCTTCCCGTGAAGCCCGTGTTCGCGCACTTCTCGCATCCGCGCGCGCGGAAGAGCATCGGGCGCACGCCCGCCTCGAGATCGAGCACGTCGCGCTCGGGGGTGCCGCGCGGGTAGTAGCGCGTGTCGGCGCGCGCGCGACGCCGCATGCGCCACCCGATGCGCTCCTGCGTGAGCCCGAGCTCCTCGAGCTCGGACTCTTGCGCCTCGTACGGCTCTTTGCACTGCGGACACAAAACGCGCACGAGGCGCTGCGCCAAAATTCCGATCACGCTCGAGCGGATCAAAAACGGCTCGACGCCCATGTCGATCATGCGCGTGATCGCGCCGGCCGCGTCGTTCGTGTGGATGGTCGAGAGCACGAGGTGACCGGTGAGCGACGCGTTGATCGCGATGTCGACGGTTTCCTTGTCGCGGATCTCGCCGACCATCACGACGTCCGGATCTTGGCGCAAGAACGCGCGGAGCGCGCTCGCGAACGAGAGACCGATCTTCGGCTGCACGTGCACTTGGTGAATGCCGCTGATCTCGTACTCGACCGGGTCCTCCGCGGTGAGGATGTTGATGTTCGGATCGTTGATGCGGTTGATGCACGCGTAAAGCGTCGTCGTCTTTCCGGAGCCGGTCGGACCCGTGACCAAGATGATCCCGTCAGGACGACGAATGAGCGTGTCCATCAGCGCGTAGTCGCGCGGGGAAAATCCGAGGTCCGCGAGATCGAGCAAGACGCTCGACTTGTTCAAGAGGCGCATCACGATGCGCTCGTAGCCGCGGCTCGTCGGGATGGTCGAGACGCGGATGTCGAATCCCTTGCCCGCGATTTTTTTCGTGATGCGTCCGTCTTGCGGCAAGCGCTTCTCGGCGATGTTGAGCGCGCTCTCGATCTTGATGCGCGAGATGATCGCGTTCATGAAATTCCGCGGCGCGCGCCGCGCGACGTAGAGCTCGCCGTCGATGCGGTAGCGCACGATGACTTCTTTCTCTTCGGGCTCGATGTGGATGTCGCTCGCGCGCTCCTTCATCGCCTGCAAAAAGAGCGAGTTCACCCAGCGGATGACGGGGGCTTCGTCGTCGGAGTCGAGGATGTCACCGGCGCCCTCTTCTTCGTGCACCTCGCCCGCTTCGGTCTCGAGCTCGCCGCCGCCGGCTTCGCGCTCGAAGACGCGGTTGATCGTGTCGACGATTTTCTCCGCGGGCGCGACGACGCACTCGACGGGCTTGCCGAAGACGATGCGCAGATCGTCGAGCGGCGCGGTGTCGAACGGGTCGGCGCAGTAGACGTGCACGAAGTCGTCGTCCTCGGCGTACGCGAGCACGCGGTGGCTCTTCGCGAACGTGATCGGCGTACGCGTCGCGATCGCGTTGGGAACTTTTTCGGGATCGATCGTGAGGACGCAGTTGAGCTGCGCTTCGTCCGCGATCGCGCGCGCGATCGCGGCGGGATCCGCGAGCTGCTGGTTCACGATCAAGTCGACGAGATCGACGCCGCGCTCTTTCTGAACCGCGTAGAGCGGCTCGAGGCGGTCCTCTCCGACGAGGCCGCGCCGGACGAGGAGCTCACCGAGAAACCGCTGCTCGCGCATTTCAATGCTCCACGCGCTCGATGTTCCGAACGGGCGGCGTCACCGTGATGTTCGCGGGTCTGCCGGCTTGCTCGGTCGGCGGTTTGGTCTCGTTGGTCTGCGTCGTCGTTTGACCGCCGCTGCCGCGCAGCTGCGACGGAAGATCGAGCGGCTCGGTGGGCGAGTGTCCGATGACGTCGCGCGGTCGCATGATCTCCTCGAGCCTCTCCTTTTCGTCGAGCGCGCGGTACGTCGCCTTGATGTCCTCGAGCAACCCGTTCGTGCGCGAGTAGTCCTTCACCGGTTTGTAGTCGTGATCCTCCGAGAACACGAAGTACCGATCGAGGAACTCCTGACGCTCCTGCATCTTGCGCTCGAAGATGGCGCGGAGATCGCTCTGCTCGCGAATGATGTACGGGGTGAGGACCAAGAGGAGATTCGATTTTTGAACGGTGTTGGTCGTCTGTCGAAACAAAACGCCCAAGAGCGGGATGTCGCCCAAAACCGGGATTTTGGTCTCTTGGTGCGCGAGGCGGTTTCGCATGAGCCCGCCGATGACGACGGTCTGCTGATCTTTGACGACGAGCTGCGTATTCGCCGTGCGCTTCGTGATGGGGACGACGCCGAGCTGACCGATCGCGTCGCCGGCCTCGCTGATCTCCTCCGCGAGCTCGAGGCGCACTTCGTTCGACTCGTTGAGGTGCGGCGTGATCGTGATCTTCGTCCCGACGTCTTGGCGCGCGGGTGACGCGCCGAAACCGAATCCGAATCCGAACGGCGACGAGCTCGAGCCGGACGAGCCCGACGTGCCCGAGCTCGGGATCCCGCCGATGTTCGTCTGGAGCGGGATGTTTTGACCGACGTTGATCTCGGCTTTGATGTTGTCCGTCGCGAGGATGTGCGGCGTCGAGAGGACGTCGGTGTCGCCGCTCGTCGTGAGCGCTTGGAGGATCACGCCGAACGCGGGGATGGTCTGTCCGGTGACGTTCGCGCTCTCCGTTCCCGGAATGCCGGGTCCGCGAAGACCGAGCGCGAGACCTTGGAGCACCGACGGATCGGATCCGAGCGGGCTCACCGTCTCGAGCGGATTCAAGCCGCCGAACAAGAGCGACTGACCGGAGCCGAGACCGAGATCGCTCAAGCCGCCGCCGTGGAAATTCAACCCGAGCTGCGTCGAGCGCGTCACGGAGAGATCCATCACGACCGCTTCGATGAAGACTTGCCGGCGCGCTTGATCGAGGCGATCGACCACCGCGCGCAGCGACGCGAAATCGCGCAGCGACGACGTGACCACGATCGAGTTCGTCGCCTTGTCCGCGCTGATCTTGATGCCGCCTTCGAAGACCTGCGTGAGCACGGGCGCGGAGTCTTTGTTGCCGCGCGTGTTGCCGCCGGCTTGTCCGCCTTGTCCGCCACCGGGTCCTTGAATGAGCTCGTTGAGCGTCTTCGTGAGCTCGACGGCGTCCGCGTGCTGGAGCGCGAGCACGTGAATCTCGCCTTCGCCCGTCTGCGGAACGTCGAGCCGCTTGATGAACTCGAGGATGCGCATGTACGCGCGCTCGGTCGCGACGATGACGACCGAGTTCGAGCGATCGTCGGCGACGACCTTCGTCACGTGAAGATCGCCGACGCCCGATCCACTGGGTTTTCCCTTGCCGTCGGACGATCCCTTGAGCTCGAAGAGCTCGTTGATGCGCGACGCGATCTCCGCCGCGCTCGCGTAGTGAATCGGCTCGATCCACATCTGATCGCCGGCGGATCCCACGTCGATCTCTTCGACGATCTGCATCATGCGGCGGATGTTCGCGCCCGTGTCGGTGATGATGAGGAGGTTGCCGGAGCTCGCGACGGTGATGTCGCCGTCCTTCGACTTGAAGTGACCGAGCACGTTCGAGATCTCGTCGGCCGGCGCGTGCTGCAAGCGCAGCATGCGCGTCACGTAGCGATCCTCGCTCGGCGCCGCTTGTCCAGCGCCGTACGTCGGCGTCGCTTGCGTCGCGATGCCGCCCGTCTCGACGATCTTCAAGAAGCGACCGTGCGGAACGACGGTGAGCCCGTTCGTCTCGAGGATCGAGAGGAACGCTTGGTACGCCTCGGCGACGGTCACTTTTTGCGGCGCGTAGATCGACGCCTTGATGTTGCGGACCTTGCCGCCAAAAATGAATCGCTTGCCGGTGAGCTGACCGATCACGCGCACGAGCTCCGCGAGATCCGCGTCTTCGAGCGAGAGCGAGACTTTGTAATTCGGATCGCGCGGCTCGTACTCGACGCCTTGCTCGAACTGCGGAAGCGACCCGGTGTCGCCTTGCGCTTTTCCGCCGGGGCCCGTCGGCTGCGCTCGGTTTCCGCCGGTTCCACCGGCGTTCGCGCCGCCGCCGCCTGCGCCGCCGCCACCCGCGCCGGCGCCGCCGCCGTTCGCGCCGCCGCCCGCGCCTTGCGTGTTCGGCGCGCCGGGTCCGCCCATCGGCGTCGTCGCGGTCGCGGTCCCGATCGTCTGCGGGCTCGCGACGTTCGGCACGCGCGTGATCGTGCGCTGCGCGTAGAGCGCCGTGGAATACGCCGCGACGATCGCGGCAGCGAAGACGAACCGAGGACGACGGAGCGAAAGGGAGCGTCCGAGACGCGATCGAGAGCGCATGATGATCAGATTTTGTTCGGGCGAACCGCGCGCGCGCCCGGCACGTGCGCCGGCTGCGAGTTCGAATCGGTGGCGTTGTCCTTCGCGGCGGGGGCGGCGCGATCGTCCTTCGCCGTGTTCGCGCTCGCGTTCGTGCTCGCGTTCGTGGGAATCGCGAAGAGCGCGACAGCGCTCAAAATCGCGAGGAACGCCACGACGGGCACGAGCATGATCGCGATCGATCGGGCCGTTTGCGAGAGCAGCGAAGAGGAGTCGGTCGGGTTCATTTGATGTTGTAGTCCAGGTTCATGTTCGAGCCCTTGCGGTTGACGGAGACCGTCATGTGATCGGCCGTGCGGAGCCGCGCGTACGCCTCGAGCGCTTTCTCGGGCGACGTCATGTCGAACCCGTTGATCGACTGAAGTCGATCGCCATTCTCCATCCCGAGCGCGCCGAGAAGCGTGTCGTCGCGCACGCCGAACAAGCGAATGCCGACGACCTTGCCGTTCTCTTGCTCGGGCACGATGCGCGCTTGTTTCATGAGCTCGGCTTGGTTCTCGAGAATCTTGTCGACGATGCCGCGGTCGACGTTGAACTCGGTCGCGCTGAGGCGAACGATGCCTTTCTTGATGTCGTCCGGCACCGCACCCGCGCCGCCCTTCGGCGGAGGCGCGCTCGCGACCGGCGTCGTCGACGGCGCGGCTTGCGGGTTGAACATCGACGCTTGGCAGAGCTGACCGCCGTTCGTGAGCCACACGCGATCCCAGCCGACGAACCTCACCTGCTTGCCGTTGAAGTCGTTGCCGCGCCGGCGGAGAAAGCTCTTCTGATCGCCGGGGGCCTGCAGCGCAGCGAGCGACCAATCCGGATCCGAAGACGCCGCGATGATGAGCACCCGCACGTCGGAGCAATACGGCGCGTTCATCGGATCGCTCAAATCGACCGGCGCTCCGACGTCGTCGGTGCCGGCCGGCCCGCGGAGAAGCGGACCCGTCTGCGAATCGAACGGATTGCGCGCGAGGATCGGATCGGCGCTCGTCGCTTTCGGCGTCGCGTTCGTCGAGCTCGCCGCACCCTTCGTCGACATCGGAGTCGCGGCGAGCTGTTTGTCGTCGGCGCCGAGGCTCGCGCCGAACAGATTCCCGACGCCGCGCGCGCCGAAGAACGCCGCGACCGAGGTCAGCGCGAGCGTGGGCGCCCAAAAGTGGCGCTTGAGGAGTTGATCGAGCGACGTCGCCATGTCTCAACGACGCTCTCAGTGCGAGCGTCGTGCCATCGAAAAACGCCCGGATTTTCGCGGTATTCCTTATCGAAGTCCGACACGTTGTCGCCCCTCGCTCCCGAACCTCGGCGCCGATGACAAAGTGACAAGGCGATCTCGCGGCTAGCGCTCGTCGGAGACGCCGTCGAGCTTGCGATAAATCGTGCGCGTCGAGATGCCGAGGAGCTGCGCGGCGAGCCCCTTGTCGCCTTTCGTGTGGCGAAGGGTTTCGCGAATCACGCGCAGCTCGAGCTCGTCGAGCGTCGTGCCGATTTCGAACGCGAGCGAGCTCTTCGCGTCCGGCGCGGCCTTCGCGATCGCGTCGGGCAAATCCGTTTCGCTCAGCGAGTCGCCGCGCGAGAGCACGACGGCGCGCTCGATGACGTTCTCGAGCTCGCGCACGTTGCCGGGCCACGCGTAGTCGAGCAAGCGATCCATCGCGCCGCGCGTCGGCACGAGGCGCGCTTTGCCGTTCTTCGCGCAATACAAACCCAAGAAGTGATCGACGAGCAGCGGGATGTCCTCGCGGCGCGCGCGGAGCGGCGGCGCGGTCACCGAGATCACGTTGAGCCGGTAGTAGAGGTCTTCGCGGAAGCGTCCCGCTTGAACCTCGGCGAGCAGATCGCGGTTGGTCGCGGCGACGACGCGCACGTCGGCGCGCGTCGTGTTCCCGCCGACCGGCTCGTACTCGCCTTCTTGGATCACGCGGAGCAACTTCACTTGGACCTGCGGCGAGAGCTCGCCGATTTCGTCGAGGAACAAAGTGCCGCCCGCGGCCTTCGCGAAGCGACCGTCGCGCCGCGCGATCGCCCCGGTGAACGCGCCCTTCTCGTGTCCGAAGAGCTCGCTCTCGAGGATGGTCTCGGGGATCGCGGCGCAGTTCACCGCGACGAACGGGCCCTTCGCGCGCTGGCTCCGCTCGTGGATGTATCTCGCAAGCAATTCTTTCCCGGTGCCGCTCTCGCCGAGCACGAGCACCGTCGCCATGCTCGGCGCAGCTTGCGTCGCGACGTCGACCACGCGCCGCCACGCCGGGGAGCTGCCGACGATTTCGCGCGTCGTGAGGAGCTTGAGCTCTTGGCGCAGCGATTTGTTCTCGGCGACGAGCTTTTGTTTCTCCGCCGCCTTGCGCACGCTCTTCACGATCGACAAACGCTTGAGCGGCTTCTCGACGAAGTCGTACGCGCCTTCGCGCATGGCGGAGACGGCGGACTCGACGGAGCCGTACGCGGTCATCAGCACGACCTCCACCTCGGGCGCGACTTGTTTGATCGCGCGCAAGAGCTCGAGTCCGGTCGTGCCGGGCATCATCAAATCGGTGAGAACCACGTGGACGCGGTGCGTGCGCACGATCTCGAGCGCTTGCTTCGCGTCGACGGCGGTGAGCGCGCGCATGCCCTCGCGCTGGAAGATTTTCTCGAGCGACTCGAGGTTCGAGCGCTCGTCGTCGACGACGAGGACCGTGATGGCGTCGGCCGCCTCGGGCGTTTGGGGTTGTGAAGGTTGAGCGGGCGGAGCAGACGAGCTGTCAAACACACGGCCACTCTGTCATGCGACGACAAGATGTCAAGCTTGCTGTCGAAATGGCGTGCCTACAACGGAGCGAAGCGCACCGATTTGGCGAGCGCGCGCAGCGTGCGGTCGAAGCGCAGCGTGCCCCGCGCGATCTCGCGCTCGGATTCGTGAATCGTGAAGGGCAGGACGACGAGCGTCTCGATGGGCGCGAGCCAGCTGAGATCTTTTTCGCCGCGAAGGTGGAGCGCGCGACCGCGATCGTCGACGAACGCGAGATCGTACGGGATGCGCCGATCGCGCAGCGCGTGGAGCGAGAGCGTTCCTTGGAGCGGCGCGTCCGCGACGAGCCCGTCGGCGTGTATGCGACCCGCGACGGTCGCGACGCGCGATTTCAGATCGCGCACGTTGGCGTCGATGTCGACGGCGATCGCGCGCTCGACGAGCGGATCGTCGAGCCAGTACATCGTGCCCGTCATGCGTTCGGCGAAGCGCAGCGCGGCCATCACTTCTCCACTTTGGTGGGCACGACGCGCAATCGCTCGACGATGCGGCCCTCCGCCGTCGCGCGCGCGATCTCCTCGACGTCCTCCACCGTCACGCGTCCGTAGACCACGTGATCCGGCTCGACCACGATCGACGCGCCGAGCTCGCACAAATCCAAGCAGCTCGTCTTGCACGAGCGGATCTTGTTCTTCGCGCCGAGCTTCGCGATCGCGCTCTTGAGATCGGCGGCGATGGCTTCGGAGTTCTTCGCCGCGCACGATCCTTTGGGATCGTCGTCGGCGCGACGGTTGGTGCACACGAAGAGATATCTCTCGCGCGACGGCATCAGCGCACCGCGTGCGGCACGTGGACGCCGTGCGATCGTGCGAAGGCGATCGCGTCTTCGTATCCCGCGTCCGCGTGGCGAATCACGCCCATCCCCGGATCGCTCGTGAGCACGCGCTCGAGGCGCGCGGCGGCTTCTTTCGTTCCGTCCGCGACGACGACCATCCCCGCGTGGAGCGACATGCCGATGCCGACGCCTCCGCCGTGATGAAAGCTCACCCAGCTCGCGCCGGCCGCCGTGTTCACGAGCGCATTCAAAATCGCCCAGTCCGCGATCGCGTCGCTCCCGTCCTTCATCGATTCGGTCTCGCGGTTCGGCGACGCGACGCTCCCGCAGTCGAGGTGATCGCGTCCGATGACGATCGGCGCCTTCACCTTCCCCGTGCGCACGAGCTCGTTGAACGCGAGCCCCACCTTCGCGCGATCGCCGTAACCGAGCCAGCAAATGCGCGCCGGGAGACCTTGGAACTTCACGCGCTCGCGCGCCATCTCGATCCATTTTTTCAGATCGGGATCGTCGACGCACGCGAGGACCGCGTCGTCCGTGCGCGCGATGTCTTCCGGATCGCCCGACAGCGCGACCCAGCGAAACGGCCCTTTGCCGACGCAGAAGAGCGGACGCACGTAGAGCGGGACGAAGCCTTCGATCTCGAACGCGCGCGCTTCGCCGGCTTCCTTCGCGCACGCGCGAATGTTGTTTCCGTAATCGAAGACCTCGGCGCCTGCGCGCTTCATCGCGAGCATCGCGGTCACCTCTTCGGCCATGCTCGCCTTCGCGCGCTCGACGTAACCCTCGGGGTCCTCCGCGCGCAAATCGGCGGCTTCGCTCAGCGTGAGGCCGAGCGGGATGTAGCCGTTCAGCGGATCGTGCGCCGCGGTTTGCTCGGTGACGAGCGGCGGCGTGACGCCGCGCGCGACGAGCTCGGGATAAACCTCGCCCGCGTTCGCGAGGAGCGCGAGGCTCGTCGGCTTGCCCGCCTTGCGCGCGCCCTCGATCCGATCGAGCGCTTCGTCGAGCGACGTCACTCGCGCGTCGACGTAGCGCGTCGCGAGTCGCTTCTCGATGCGCGCGGGATCCACTTCGACCGCGAGGCACGACATGCCGCTCATCGTCGCGGCGAGCGGTTGCGCGCCGCCCATCCCGCCGAGCCCCGCGGTGAGCACCCAATCGGCGCTCCTTCCGGTGCGCTTTTCGTACGCCTTGCGCGCCGCGACGAACGTCTCGTACGTGCCCTGCAAGATGCCTTGCGTGCCGATGTAGATCCACGAGCCCGCGGTCATCTGTCCGAACATCGTGAGCCCGAGCTTCTCGAGCCTGCGGAACTCGTCCCACGTCGCCCATTTGGGAACGAGGTTGCTGTTCGCGATGAGCACGCGCGGCGCCATGTCGTGCGTCTTGAATTTGCCGACGGCTTTTCCGGATTGAACGAGCAGCGTCTCGTCGCTTCCGAGATCGCGCAGCTCGCGCACGATGACGTCGAAAGCTTCCCATGATCGCGCGGCTTTTCCGGTGCCGCCGTAGACGACGAGATCTTCGGGGCGCTCCGCGACCTCGGCGTCGAGGTTGTTGTGCAGCATGCGCAGCGCGGCCTCTTGGACCCATCCCTTGCACGAAATCTCAGCGCCGCGCGGCGCGCGAATCGAACGCGACATGAGATTCGTTTACCCCAATTCAAAGCGGGACGAAGCCGAGATCGCTCGTCACGATGAGCCGATCGACGACCGACCCCTGCTCGCGTCCGCCGAACTCGAGCGTGTGCGAGCCGGCGGAGAGCGTGAACGTGCGGAGCATTTCGTCGGTCTGATCCTGCGCCGTGTTGATCTCGGTCCACTGCCACTGCGGGCCGACGGTCGTCGTTCCGTTTTGCCAAGACGTGTCGTATTCGATGGCGCTCCCGCCGTCGATCGAGGCGAAGAACGAGTCGGTGCCCTCGTTCGTCGCGACGATGCGACACCAGATCACGTACGTGCCCGCCGTCGCGACGTCGAACGTCCACGTCACGCTGCCCGCGTTGTTCGCGCTCGCGATCACGCTCTTGCCGCCGGACGCGGTCGGATCGTCTTGCACTTCCATCGGCGCGACGATGACGCCGCTCTCGGCTTCGAAGCACACGTTCGTCGTGCCGCATCCGTCGCTTCCGTCGTTCGGCACGTCGGCGATCGCGTCGTTCGGGGTCGAGTCTTTCGACGCGTCGCTCGCGGCCTCGTCGAGACCATCGAGCGACGGGAACAAACAACCGCACGCGAAGAGGAGCACGAGAGGATGCGATCTCATTTGAAATCTTGAACGGCCCACACGCTCCCGTCGCTCAGCGTGTAGAACCCGCACGCGACCTCGGTGTACGACGTGCTCGACATGTTGATGTAGTGGCCGTGCGTCGAGAAATCGGTGCCCGGACCCTCCGCCCACATTTGCGCGAGGCATTGCCCGATCATCGACGACGGCGGGCCCGGCCAACCCGGGCACTCGTTCTGCGCGCTCTCGCCGCACTTCGTGAACGCGCCGTGCGGCGTGTCGCTCGCGGAGTCGCTCTGCGCTTGCGAGTCCGCGCACGATTCTTCCGCGGTCCAGCGCGCGTACGGCGCGAGATTCAGCGTCGCGCGGTAGTTGTTGATCGCGTCGACGCACGCTTGCTCGGCGGAGTCGTCGGTTGCGCCGTCGGTCCCTGCGTCGCTCTGCGATCCACCGCCGCTCCCGCAGGCCAAGAGGATCGCCGCCCACCCAATCCGCATTCCTCGCATTGGAAGAGCATATCATCGCCTCGTGCATTCCAACGTCTCCGTCACCGCGCTCTACGCCGCCATCAACGTCGCGTTCAACGTTGGTCTCGCCGTGCGCACGATGCTCATGCGCCGGAGGCACGGCGTCTCGCTCGGGCACGTGAACAAGAAGGGCGAATCGAAGGAGGTGCTCGTCGCGATGCGCACGCACGCGAACAACATCGAGACGATCATGCCCGCGCTCTTCTTGCTCCTCGTGTGCGAGCTCGAAGGAGGGTCGGACGTGATTTTGCACGTGCTCGGCGGATCGCTCTTCGCGAGCCGCGTGCTCCACGCGATCGGCATGCCGCTCCGCGCGCCGAATTTTTTCCGCGCGACCGGCATCTCGGTGACGTGGCTCGTGATCGCGTGCGAGTGCGTGTACGCGGTCTTGCTCAGGTCGTGACGAGCTCGACGCGCGTGATCTCCGCGGGCGCGCCGACGCGCATCGGAGGGCCCCAATAACCCGTGCCGCGCGAGACGTAGATCGCGGTGCCCCGGTGATCGTGAAGACCGGCGACGTGCGGTTGATCGAGGCGCACCGCGTAACCCCACGGCCAGATTTGTCCGCCGTGCGTGTGTCCGGAGAGCTGGAGGTCGACGCCGTGCTTGCACGCGTCGATCACCGCCTTCGGTTGGTGCGCGAGGAGAACCATCGCGCGCGACTCGTCGCGATCGCGCATCGCGCGCGGAACGTCTTGTCCGTGTCCGTGACCGAAGCTCTTCGCGCTCGTGTCGTCGACGCCCGCGAGATCGAGACCGTCGCGCAGCGGGACGCGTTCGTTGCGCAATACACGTATTCCGAGGCCGGAAAGATGGGCGATCCACGCGTCGACGCCCGAGTAGTACTCGTGGTTGCCGGTGACGAAGAACACGCCGTCCTTCGCGCGAAGCTCCTTCAGCGGCTCGACGAGCGGCCCGAGATCCGCGACGGAGCCGTCGACGAGATCCCCGGTGATCGCGACGAGATCGGGCGCGAGCGCGTTCGTCGTGCGCACGATCTGATCGATGAACGCGCGGCCGATCGTCGGACCCACGTGGATGTCGGTGAGCTGCACGATCGTGTATCCGGAGAGCTCCTTCGGGAGCTTCGCGAGCGGCACGCGCACTTGCTTCACCGCGACGCGCGAGAGCACCGACGCGAGGCCGACGCCCGTCTCGAGCACGCCGATCAAACCCGCCGCGCCCGCGAGGATGCGCGCGAGCGCGACGCGCCGCTCTGGATCGACGCCCGCGACGCGCGCCCCCACGCGCACGAGCTCCATCGGGAGGAGCGTGAGGAACAAGACGAACATCGCGCCCATCCACACGTACGCGATCCACGAAAACGGCGCGGCCGCGGAGCG
>Ga0335078_10004816_pt1 | contig 19948 bp, 21 predicted proteins | sample Lox_Sample_32_FD_206711 | JGI IMG/M metagenome (GOLD analysis project Ga0335078, IMG submission 206711) | Soil microbial communities from Loxahatchee National Wildlife Refuge, Florida, United States - Lox_Sample_3.2 | ecosystem: Environmental > Terrestrial > Soil > Wetlands | place: USA... | reverse complement strand
TCGGCACGAGGATTATGCCGCGCTGTTCCGGCAGCGGCTGTCCGGCTACGGCAGCTACGTTGCCGAGGTCGCGGCCGCGCTCAATGACGACTCCGACATCGTCTACAGCCCGATCGAGCCGCTGCTGCTGCCATGGCCATGGTTTCGCGGCCGCGTCGTGCTCGGCGGCGACGCCGCCCACACCTTCCCGCCGCATCTGACCCAAGGCGCCGCGATGGCGGCGGAAGACGGCTATGTGCTGGCGCGCGAAGCGCTGACGAACGACGCGCCGCTCGAAACGCGGCTCCTCCGCTACTCGCAAATGCGCTACGCGCGCTGCGCCTTCGTCTACGCGTTCTCCTACCAGTGGATGCTCGACGAGCAGTCGGTGCGCACGCCGGGCGACCTCGCCGCAGCGCGCATCGAACTCGCCGCGAACGCCTCGACGCGGATCGCCGCCAGCGATCGGATTCTCGACAGCCGGGTTGTTTGAAGCGCTTCCATTTCGCGTCATGCCCGCGCTTGTCGCGGGCATCCACGTCTTAATGCCTGTTCGGGACAAAAGACGTGGATGGCCGGAACAAGTCCGGCCATGACGATGGATTGCACCGCCACTCACGCCGCGATCAGTTCCTTGATCCGCGGCCAGTGTTTGAGCCCGTCGCGGCCGGTGTCGTCGTAATCGCTCGGCGGATAATCCGAAATCGCCTTGTAGCTCGGTCGCGCCTTGATGCGGGCGAACCAGTCGGCGAGACGCGGCCGGGATTCCCAGAGCCCGGCGAGGCCGAGCCGGTCGGCGCGCTCGATGTAGGGCGTGATCTCCGCATCGGCCAGGCTGTAGGCGTCGGACGCAAGCCACCTGGTATTTTTGAGCTGCGCCTCGATCTCGGCCGCGGTCTTCTCGAACACCTTGATGTGGTCGCGGAAGAACGGCGTCTCGATGCCCTTTTCGATCAATGCGCGCTGGCGGTCGCGCCGCGCCGGGTCGGGCATTTTCATCAGCCGCTCTTCAAGCCCGGCGCCGGCCTGTTTCTTGAGCTGCTGACCGAACGAGATGGCGAAGCTGATCGTGGCGCAGGCGGTATGCAGGATATCGTCCGGCAGCTTGCACCACAGCCGCATCGTGGCGCGCTGCACCGGATCCTTCGGCGTGAGCGGCGGATCGGGGAACACATCGTCCAGATAAGCGCAGATCACGCTCGACTCGACGATGACGTTGCCGTCATGCACCAGCACCGGCACGACGCCGCGCGGATTCATCGCCTTGAATTCGGGCGTGAGCTGTTCGCCGCGGGCGAGGCTCAGATGGTGGCTGGTCCACGGCACGTTCTTTTCCGCAAGCACGATGCGGACCTTCTGCGCGCAGACCGAAATATTGTTGTGATAAAGTTCCAGCACCGACGTGCCCCGATTGCGATCAGACGAGCTTGGCGTCCAGCGTGATCTCGGCCTTGAGCACCTTGGACACCGGGCAGTTCTTCTCGGCGGCGCCGGCCAGCTCGGCGAACTTGGCGGCATCGAGGTTCGGCACCTTGGCGCGCAAGGTGAGCGCCGAACGGCTGATGCGAAAGCCCTGCCCTTCCGGCTCGAGCGTGACGGCGGCTTCGGTCGAAAGCTCGTCCGCCGTGAAGCCCGCCGCCTGCAGCCCGAACGCCAACGCCATGGTGAAACAACCGGCATGCGCCGCCGCGATCAGTTCTTCGGGATTGGTGCCCTTCTCGTTCTCGAACCGGGTGCGGAATGAGTAAGGTGTATTCGCGAGTACGCCGGAGTCACTTGTCAGCTCGCCGTTGCCAGCACGGCCGGTGCCGCGCCAAACCGCTTTGGCTTTGCGGATCATTTGCACTCTCCTCTGCCGAGCCTCACCTTCAATCTCACGTCAGAAGCCTGCCGCAAACGTCTCATTGTCCACGCTATCTGGCGCCGATCACATCACGATGACGGCCGGCGCGCTCAGACGTGCTGGCCGCCGTTGATGTGGATCTCGGCGCCGTTCACGTAGGACGAGGTGTCGGTGCACAGCACGTAGATGATCTTCGCCACCTCGTCAGGGGTCCCGAGGCGGTGCAGCGGGATTTGTTCGACGATTTTTTCGGTGCCGGGCGACAGCATCGCGGTATCGATCTCGCCGGGCGCGATGGCGTTGACGCGCACGCCAAGCGCGCCGAAGTCGGAGGCCATCTCGCGGGTAAGCGCGGCGAGCGCCGCCTTCGAGGTGGCGTAGGCGGCGCCGGCGAACGGGTGCACCCGCACGCCGGCGATCGAAGTGACGTTGACCACCGACCCCTTGGCGGCTTTCAGTTCGTCGAGCAGGCCGCGCGCCAGCATGATCGGGGCGAAGAAATTCACCTGAAAGACGTGGTGCCAGTCGTCCCGCGACGTATCGATCGAACCGAGCCGTTTGCCGCCCGGCGCCTTCGGCGAGATCGCCGCATTGTTGACCAGCGCGTGCAGTTCGCCGTGCAGCCGGCTTTTAGTCTCTGCTATCGCCTGCTCGGTGTTCTCGGGGTCGGACAGATCGACCTGGATGTGGTCCTCAGGCCCCGCTTCCCACGGACAAGTCTCCGGGAACGGATGCCGCGAGCAGGTGACGACGCGCCAGCCGGCGGCGGAAAACCGCTTCACTGTGGCATGGCCGATGCCGCGGCTTGCTCCGGTGAGCAGGAGCGTACGGCGCGGCTGGTTGGACGTAGGCATTGTTACATACTACCCGTCATTGCGAGCGAAGCGAAGCAATCTAGGGGCGGCATGCGAAAGCCGCGAGGCTGCCTGGATTGCTTCGTCGCGGAGCTTGTCATCGGGCCGGCCATTTCGGGCCGGACCCGTTGGCTCCTCGCAATGACATCCGTCACGGATAAAGCCGGGTCTTGGTCCACGGCGCGGCTGGGCCGGTGCGGCGGAACACGATCCGGTCATGCAGGCGGTAGAGCCGCTCCTGCCAGAACTCGATCTCGACCGGCGCCACCCGGTAGCCCGACCAGAAGTCCGGCCGCGGCACCGCGCCGATGCCGAATTTGGCGGTGAAGCGGGCGATTGCCTTCTCGAACGCCATACGGCTTTCAAGCGCGGTCGACTGCTTCGATGCCCAGGCTCCGATCTGCGCCATACGCGAGCGGGTAGCGAAATAGGCGTCGGCCTCCTCGGCCGACACGGGTCCCACCGTGCCACGCGCGCGGATCTGGCGCTGCAGCGTCTTCCAGTAAAACGTCAGCGCCGCCTTCGGTGAGCCATCGAGTTCGTGAGCCTTCACGCTGCCGAGGTTGGTGTAGAACACAAAGCCGCGCTCATCGAAGCCCTTCAGCAGCACCATGCGCACGTTGGGCAGGCCATCGGCACCGACGGTGGCGAGCGCCATGGCGTCGGGATTGACCGGCTCGGCGCGCCGCGCTTCCGCGAACCACTCCGCGAACAGCCGGAACGGCTCGGCGGCCTCGGTAAAGTCACCGCCCGTTAACCGGCTTGGGTGCTCAATGGGAGGAGCGTCAGTCATTGGCTTTGGGGTCTCGCGTTGGGCGTGTGGGCCAATCGGCGGGCCGTTCGCCGGTCTTTATATAGTGGAAGCGTGACGTGCCGCCTATGCGGGCCGCAGCGGCTGGCGCTGGCGGCTACGCTGTTTGGCGCGCTCGCCTCTGGCGGCTGCTCCTATCAGCTCGAATCGATGCTTTCGAAGCCGGATGCCCAGGCCGACGTCAGCGGCTCGATCAGCCGCACGGTGGCGAAGCCCGATGCCGCCGCCGTCAAGGTTTCCGAAGCCGATCTCGCCTATGCGCGGGCCGCCGCGGCAGCCGCGCTGGAACGGGGCGGCAAGGGCAACAGCGTGCCGTGGCGCAATCCGCAGACCGGCGTCGGCGGCAATATCACCCCGCTCGCCGCCTCCTACAGCGAAGGCGGCCTGTCCTGCCGTAATTTTCTCGCGAGCTATGTTAACGGCGGCGCGCAGTCCTGGCTGCAGGGCTCCGCCTGCCGCACCGCCCGCGGCGAGTGGCAGGTCAAGAACCTTAAGCCGATGAGTTCGGGCTGAACCCCTGCACCGGCCGATCGGGGCGGCACATTGCGACTCGGCCCCGATACGCCCACATAATATTGCTTAACATGGGTTAGGTGGGCGGCGGGGCCGGCCCAGACATGATTTGGAGTCCGCGGGGATGCGCGATCCCTATGACGTCCTGGGCGTCGATCGCAAAGCGAGTGCAGCCGAAATCAAGAGCGCCTACCGGAAGCTCGCCAAGAAGCTGCACCCCGACGCCAACAAGAACGATCCGAAGGCGGCGACGCGCTTTGCCGAGCTGAACGCCGCGCACGAGATCGTCGGCGATGCCGACAAGCGCAAGGCCTTCGACCGCGGCGAGATCGACGCCGAGGGCAAGCCCAAATTTCAGGGCTTCGAAGGTTTCGGCGCCGGCGCGCACCCGGGTGGCGGCTTCGGCGGCGGCGACGCAAATTTCGAAAGCTTCCATTTCGGTCCCGAGGGCTTCACGCGCACGCGGCGTGGCAGGGGCGCGGGAGCAGGCGCCGAAGCCGGCGGGTTCGGCGGCTTCGAGGACATTCTGCGCCAGGCTTTTGGCGGCGCGGCGGGTGCGGGCGGCGGCAGAGGCGGCCGCGCGGCGCATTTCGAGACCGAGGATTTCGGCACTGGCGCCGACGTGCATGCGGAGGCGACAGTCACCTTGCCGGAAGCCGCCAAGGGCGTGACGCGGCGGCTGCGGCTGCCGACCGGCAAGGACATCGACGTGAAAATTCCCGCTGGCATCACCACCGGCCAGCACGTGCGCGTGCGCGGCCAGGGCATGCCCGGTCAGGCCGGCGCGGGCGACGTGATGATCACGGTGACGGTCGCGCCGCATCAACTATTCACGCTCGACGGCAACGACCTCAAACTCGATCTGCCGATCACGCTTTACGAGGCGGCGCTCGGCGGCAAGGTGCGCGTGCCGACGCTCGACGGCCATGTCGAACTGACGATCCCGGCCTGGACCAACAGCGGCCGAACCTTCCGGCTGCGCGGCAAGGGTTTTCCGGCCAAAGCCGGCAAAGGCGATCTCCTTGCCACCGTGCGCATCGTGCTGCCTGAACAGAGCGACGCCGATCTCGCCGCGCTGATGAAGACATGGAAGGCCGACAAGGCCTACGATCCGCGCAAGGATATGTGAGTTCGCCCTATCCTGCCGGCTTGAGCGCTTCGGCCGCGCGATCCAGGTCGTCCTCGATCTGTTTGATCCAGGCGCTGTCCTCATGGCGCGCCTCTCGCGCGGCGCGGATCAAGCCGAGATTGCGCTTCGTTGACTGCACTTCCCATGCGTGGCGCGCGTGGGAGGCCGCTTCGGCCAAATTTTCGTCGGCGGCATCGCGATCGTCGCCGAGCACGGCAAGCTCGAGCAGCGTGGCGTAATCCCAGTAATCGGCGTTCTTCGCCGCCTTGCGCGTCACCGAATAGGTCACGACCGGAAGGATGCGCGCCTTGCGCGGATCGGGCTTGTCCTGCTGCTCCATCAAGGTCAGCGCATTAACGCCGGGATAAGCGTCGCGCCAGTCGGCCTCGAAGCCGTCCAGATAGGTATCGATGGCCCGCCGCAAGAAGCCGCGCGCCTCCGGGCGGCCGGCTTCCTTCGCCTTGGTCCAGCGGTCCTTGTAGATGCGGCCGAGGAGGCCGTTGGTCTCGCTGGAAGCACCGAACTCGGCGATGACCTCCTTGAGCACCTTCTCGGCGTCGTCGAAGCGCTCGACGCGATTGAGCGCGAAGCCGAGCTGCTCGCGCATCATCTTGGCGCGCTGCAGCGGCGGCGGCATGCGTTCGTACAGATCGATCATCGCCGCATGAGCCTCGACATCGCGCAGCGACAGATAAAGGTCCACGATGATGCCGGTCTCGATCTCGTTGAGATTTTTCAACGCCGCCTCGGCGGCAATCTCCTTCACCGCCTCGGCGCCGGCGCGCACCGCATCGGTGAGCCGCTTTTTGTAGCGTTTCGAATAATCAATCTGTTCGCGGAATATGTCGGTCTTGGAATGATCGATCTGCCAGTGCGGCAGCACGTCGACCAGCTGGAAGATCGGGCTGTCGTCGTGCGGCGCGTGCCGCGCCGCCGTCAGGTGCGCCGCGATCGCCGCGATCGGCGTTTCTGTGTCGAGCGGCTCGCCGGCGTCGTCGGTCTTGTAAGAAATACCGCGAACCAGAGCGATATCGAATGGGATGACGGTTCCTTCCCGGAACAGGATCGCGGTGCTTGACGGCCGCAACGCGTGCCGGATGCCGAGCTCATAGAACACGTTGGGATTGGCCCCAGTGATGTCGGCGACCGCGTAATGGCAGAGCATGAGCCGCTCGAACATCGGCTTATGGATGGTGCCGCCGATCTTTTCCTCATCGGCGCGGATCGGCTCCAGGCCGGCCTGTTCGACCGCCGGAGCGATGATCCTTTTGAACACGGAATCGAAATTGGTCACACGCCCGGCCGCGTCGGTCTTGCGGCCAAAGGGCATGAGCACAAAGCAAAGGGGCGGCGGCAAGTCTGACTGTTCCACGGACATTGCTGCGCTACCTGGATGCCGATTGCACGGCGTTCGCAGAATGCAGTCCGGCACTCGGATGCGTCAAGCGCGCTTGCGAGGCTGGTGGGAGCTCACCTTTACGCCGCGGCGTGGGCCCGCGACTGCACATCGATGTTGACGAGATCGAGCGGGGTCTGCGTGGTTTCCAGCATGCCCCAACTCTTCACCCAGTCGTAGGTGCGCTGCATCTCGTCGAGCGGGATCGGCGCCGGTTCGCAGACGACGAGGCGGCTTTCGCGCAGATCGTCGGGCGACAGCGTGCCGATCTCCGGATCGCGCGCCTTGTGGTAGTCGATGAAATAGTGGAGGTAGCCGCGCTTGTTGGCGTTGATGCGCCGCACCGCTTCGCCCACCGCGCGGTTATAGGCGCTCATCGTCTCGGCATCGATCTTGTCGGTGCCGACCTGAGTGCCGTGATAGAACGCCGAGCAGACGAGCCGGCAGCCCTTCTTCTCCGCGAGCGTCACGTAAGGCTCGGTCAAAGTCGTGGCGTCGATCTCGCCGTTCATCAACAGATCGAAGCGGAAGCGCGAGCCGTGCGGCACGCTGCACACCACGATGTCCTGGCGCGGCACAAACCCTTCCAGCATGTGCAGCGCCAGATAATGCGTGCCGAAATAGAACGGCACGCCGACCTTGCGCCGCGCCAGCTGTTGCGGCGTATAGACCGGCGAATCCGCCCGCACTGCGATCGCCGCGTAGGTGACGATGGCGCGGCGGCCGAGCTGGCGGCTCTTCACGCCGGTCGCCTGCACGCGGCAGTAATTGCCCCATTCGCAGGCGTTGTACATGTCGGCCTTGCCCTGTTCGAGCAGGCGGCCGTGGCTGCGAAACGGATCGAGGCCTTTCGGATCGAACACGTCGGTGCGCGCGCCGCGGTCGACGCCGACATTGGTGTTGGCCCATTCGACTTTCAGGCCCTCGCGGCCGAACAGGCCTTCGGCGTCGGCCACCAGTTCCGGCAGGCCCTGGAACGGGGCGGTATGTTCGATGACCAGAGTCTTCATGTGTCTAATCCCAACCTTCGGTGGCCCCGGCATGGATGCGCGGCTCGCCCGCGGCGTTTTCAGTAAGGCCGGCAATTGCCTTTGACGGTGGTGCGCAGCAGCAGCCGGCGCTGGTCGGCGGGAAAATCGGTGCGCGCGTGGCTCGAATTGCGATTGTCCCAGACGATCAGGTCGCCCTTGCGCCAGACATGCGTGTAGACGAATTCCGGCTTTTCAGAAATGTCGAACAGGCGGTTGAGCAGCGCATCGCTTTCGCCCTCGTCCATGCCTTCGATTCGCACTGACATCAGCCGGTTGACATAGAGCGACTTGCGTCCGGTCTCGTCATGCGTGCGCACTACCGGGTGCACCGCCTGGCTCGACGCGTCGACGGCCTGCTTGTCGTTGCGCTTGACCGAATTGTAGACGTAGTAGTTGACGGCTTTCAGACCTTCCAGCCGCTTCTTCGTCGCCGCGTCGAGCGACTCGTAGGCGGCGGTGCCGCTGGCGAACAGCGTGTCGCCACCGTAGGTCGGGATCTCCACCGAATAGAGCAGCGTCGCCTTGTGCGGGTCGTCACGGTGGATGGTGTCGTGATGAAACATCATTTCGCCGTCCGGCAGCGCGCCGATGGTCTCGCCGTTCTCGCGAATGTTCGAGATCAGCATGATGTTGGGCAGGATTTTGGAGAAGCCGCTCGGCAGCGTGTGCTTCGGCCGGCCGAGCGGGGCGAACTCGCCGAAAATGCCGGTGACGCGAATCAGATCCTCCTGGCTCAGATCCTGATCGCGGAACAGCAGAACCGCGTGATCAAGCCAGGCGCGGTAGATCGCCGACGCGTCGGCCGGCGATAGCGGCTGGCGCAAGTCGATGCCTGAGACTTCGCAGCCGATATATCTGGTCAGCGGCTTGAATTGCAGCCCGGTTCGCGCACTGCGTTCCGCAGCGGCGTCGATCGTTGACATCATGCTCATCATGCGTCTCGCTTTTCGGCAAAGGGATCATTGCCGAGCAGCCTAGCCGAAAACGGACGCCAATTCACCCGCCCTGCGGCGGCAGGCGCACATCAATCTGGTCATAGGCGGCTTGCGCGATCGCATGGAGCTTATCCTGCTCGGCAGGCCCGGTCAGCACGTAGAACAGATTGTTGTCGACCCAGTAATACGCCGAGTTGCGCTGGCCGGCGATGTAACGCAGCGCGGTCGGCTGATCCTTGGTCTGGCCGCAATAGAGCGTGAATCGCTCGCCCGAGGGAGTCTCGTACATGAAGAACGCGGTCGGCCCGGTTGGGCCCGGCAGCAGCCTGCCGCCGACGAGTTTCAGGCCCATCTTCTCCAGTTCGGGAATGCGTACCGGCGAGCCGACACGTTTCGACAGCCATTGCGTTAGGTGCGGCCGCTCGTCGCCCGGAACCTCGACCGGATGACGGACCTCGACGACGTAGAGCCGGTAGGCATCGAGCGCCTCGGCCGTATAGCGCTTCAAGTCCGAGGGACCGGCAGCCGCCGCGCCATGGGCGAACCAGCCGGCGGTGCCGCCGCCGATGAACGCGACGAGCGCCGCAGCAGCGGCGACCGCGATCCAACCGTTACGGCGCCGGCAAGCGAGCCGCGCGACGCTGAGCCGGTCCGGCGTCGCCTCATCGGCGACCCCGCCGTAGCGCGCCTGGATCAACTCGCCTTGTTTGCGCCACGACGCGACCGCGGCCGCATCGTCCGGGTGTGTCGCCAGCCAAGTCTCGACCGCGCTACGCCGCCCGGGCGGCAGTTCGCCATCCACATAGGCGTGAAGCTCGTCTTCAGTCACAAGGGAGTCTCGGTCGATCATCGTCTTCTTCTCTCTGTGTCATTTCACGCGGCGCAGCGCCGGGCGCTCGCCGTCCAGGTAAGAACGTATCTGCATGCGGGCGCGCGCGAGCCGCGACATCACCGTACCGATCGGGACGCCCTGTACTTCGGCGACCTCGCGGTAGGTGAGCCCTTCGAGCACGACAAGGAGCAGCGCCGTGCGCGGCTCCTCGGCGAGGTCGTCGAGCGCGCGGCCGATGTCCCGGCCGCCCGATTCCGGCCCGCCGGTCGCGGCGTCGCTGTCCTTGATCGGCATGAGCACAGGACGCCGCGACAAGGTCCGGAGCCGATTGCGATTGAGGTTGGTCAGGATGGTGTAGAGCCATGCCCGAACGTCGCCGCCATGGAACAGGTGCTCGGAACGCAACGCCCTCACCAGCGTGTCCTGCACGATGTCGTCGGCGGCATCGGTGTCGCGGGTGAGCGCCCGCGCATAGCGCCGCAGCGCCGGAATGGCCGCCTCGATCTGTTCCCGAAAATCACTCAATCATGCGCTCCGCCGTCAAGGAAAAACTGTCAGCGAAAAACCCGCGCGGCAAGCCGCCAAATACCCTGCCCGCAGCCGAACAACACCATGGCAAGCGCACTATTCCTCAACACAGGCCAGAACCAGCGGATCGGCGCACAACCGGCGCCCCCGAGGGCGACAAAGGCCGTAATCAAGCCCGGAAAGCAGGACCACGCCGTGCGCTTGTCGGATCGGGCGGCCCTATGCCATAGGTGGCAGTGGGGGATTTGGGGTCGTTCAGTTCGGACAGGGTGCCAATGCCGGAAGCACCGGGCCTGATGCGCGGCAAGCGCGGCCTGATCATGGGGGTTGCGAATCAGCGCTCGCTGGCCTGGGGCATCGCCAAGGCCTGCCGCGGGCACGGTGCCGAGCTTGCCTTCACCTATCAGGGCGACGCGCTGAAGCGGCGTGTCGAACCGCTCGCCGAGGAGGTCGGCGGCATCGTCGTCGGCGATTGCGACGTGTCGGTTCCCGCGACCATTGACGCAGCATTTGCGCAGCTGCAATCGGCCTGGGGCGGGATCGACTTCCTGGTCCACGCCATCGCCTTTTCCGACCGCGATCAGCTCGACGGCCGCTATGTCGACACCACCGCTGACAATTTCACCAAGACGATGCTGATCAGCTGCTATTCGTTCACCGCGGTCGCGCAGCGTGCCGAAAAGATGATGCCGAACGGCGGCTCGCTGTTGACGCTGACCTACTACGGCGCCGAGAAATGGATGCCGCACTATAACGTCATGGGCGTGGCCAAGGCGGCGCTCGAGGCGAGCGTGCGCTATCTCGCCGCCGATCTCGGCGGCAAGAACATCCGCGTCAACGCCATCTCATCGGGCGCGATCAAGACACTGGCGTCGTCGGCGGTCGGCGACTTTCGCTACATCCTCAAGTGGAACGAGCACAACGCCCCGCTGCGCCGCAATGTCACGATCGAGGATGTCGGCGAAGCGGCGGCCTATCTGCTCTCCGACATGTCGCGCGGCGTGACCGGCGAAGTGCATCATGTCGATGCCGGCTACCATATCGTCGGCATCAAGCACCCGGACGCACCGGATATTACGGTGGGAAAGAACGGCGACTGAAGCCGGAAGTCGCAGCCGGAATTTGCCGCTGCCGGTTTCGATTTGTAATCTCTGATGACTCGCTCCCGATTTTCAGGCTCCGGGCATGCCCGTGCTCTATTACATCCGTCACGGCGAGACCGACTGGAACGCCGAGCAGCGGCTGCAAGGCCACCGCGACACGCCGCTCAATACGCGCGGCCGCGGCCAAGCCAGTCATTGCGGCGGCATTCTGCGCGACCTGTTGGCGCGCGACGGCCGCGTGGCGGCTGACTGCGCCTATGTGTCGAGCCCGCTCGTCCGCGCGCGGCAGACCATGGACCTCGTGCGCGCCACGCTCGATCTCGATCCGAACGCGTACGCTCTCGACGACCGGCTCATCGAGATTTCATTCGGCGACTGGGAGGGACTGACGTTGCCCGAGATCGCGGCGCGCAACCCCGATGCGCTGGTGGCGCGCGAACGCGACAAGTGGGGTTTTACGCCGCCGGGCGGCGAGTCCTATCATGACGTGACGGCGCGCGTCGGCGCCTGGTACGCGACGGTCACGCGGGACACCGTGGTCACCGCGCATGGCGGCGTGGCGCGCGCCCTAGTGGCGCATTTCAATATCCTGCCGCACGAAGAAGCCGTCCACGCCGATATCGTCCATGGCGTCGTCTACGTGTTCGCCGGCGGGATGATGGGCCGGTATTCTTAGGACCGCGGCTTCGGCAGCGCTCGAATTGACACTCGGACCCATCAGGCTTTTAGAAACAGCCTGATCTCTTCTAAAATGCGCGACGCACCTGGATCGTGCTCCAGCGGCATGTGATTTTTGCCCGGCAACGGCACGAAACGCGCCCCGGGAATGCCCGCCGCCACCTCTCGCCCGTATTCAAACGGGTGCACCGCGTCGTCGCGCAAATGAAGCACCAGCGTCGGCACCTTGACCTTGGGTAGCAGCGCGCGGACATCGATCTCATTCGTGGTGCGGAAATAGCGCGCCGCGCATGCCGGCGAAGTGCTGCGGCGCTGCAGCTCATTGAACCAGTCGATCTGCTCTTTGCTGCCGCCGGGCACGAACTGCGAGGTGAACATCTGCCGGAACGCCGCATTCTCCTCGCCCCAGCCGAGCCGCACCAGCGTCTCCATCGCCTTGATTTTTTCGCGCTGCTCGTCGCTCTCCGAGCGCACCATGCGGCCGCGTGCAAAGCTGCCGTAGAGTATGAGATGGGAGACGCGCTGAGGATACTTGACCGCATAGGCGATCGAGATGGCGCAGCCTTGCGACATGCCCATCAGCGGAAAACGCCGCCAGCCGACTTCATTAGCAACGGTCTCGAGGTCCGAGACCCAAGCGTCGAACGAAACGTCGGGCACTTCCCAGTCCGACAGGCCATTGCCGCGCGCATCGTAGCGCAGCAGCGTGAAATGCCGGGCGAGCGCATGCAGGAGGTGCCGCGTCACCGGACATTCCCAGTCGTATTCCAGATGATTGAGGTAATTAGCGGCCTTGAACAGAATCGGTCCCTCGCCGACCCTGGCATAAGCGAGGCGAACGCCATCGGCAGCGCGGCAATAACTGATTTCTTGCCGCGGCAGCGCCACTGCAGCGTCTGGGCCATTCTTCGCTAAGACCCCCTCTTCGCGCACCTCGCCGATAAAACGGAACCCCTTGCGCGGCAGTGTACGGATCAGACGTTGCGATTCGCCGTCGTCGCCGATGGCGCTGCGGGCGGCGTTGATCCGGGTGCTCAGCGCCGATTCCGAGACGATACGTCCGCCCCAGATCGCGGCGAGCATATCGTCCTTGCCGATCACGCGGTCACGGTTGCGGATCAAATACGCGATCAGATCGAACACCTGCGGCGCAACCGGCACCGGCATTTCGCCACATCGCAATTCGCGCCGATCGGTATCGAGCGCGAAGTCTTCGAACCGATAGAGCAAGTTCGTCCCTCCGTCGCCTTGAGCCGACGCCTTGCTGAAGCGGTCTATGCCACCCCTCCGCGCCGCAAAAATCAAGGGTGCGGTAAGGGAAATGTAAGCGCGCGCGAAAGCCAACCGTCGCGCGGACCGCCATGTTGCCGCGATCCGCCGCCCCGGCGGCTTCACTGGAGCAAGGCCATGCAAAGCGCGACCACAACGCCAGCCCGCGCGCCCGCGCGAGCCACGTTCGACCCGATCAAATACAAGGAGGCAACCCGTGCGCAGTGGCAATCGGCAGCGCAGGCCTGGAACGACTGGAGCCCGCTGCTGCGGTCCTGGCTCGGACCAGCGACCGAACTCATGCTCGACATGGCAAAGATCGGACCCGGCTGCCGCGTGCTCGACGTGGCGGCCGGCGCGGGCGATCAGACATTGCAAGCCGCCGAACGCGTGGGCCCCAGCGGTTATGTTCTGGCCACCGACATCTCTGCCCGCATTCTCGAATTCGCGGCGGCCAACGCACGCGCCGCCGGATTCGGCAACGTCGAGACAGCGGTGATGGACGGTGAACAAATCGACGTGCCGCAAGCAAGTTTCGACGCCGTGATTTCGCGCGTCGGGCTGATCTACTTTCCGGATCAGCAACGGGCGCTCGCCGCCATGAAGCAGGCGCTCAAACCCGGCGGCCGCGTCGCCGCAATCGTGTACAGCACTGCCGACAACAACAAATTCTTTTCGATCCCAGTATCGATCATCCGCCGCCGCGCCAACTTGCCGCCACCGCTTGCCGGCCAGCCCGGACCGTTCAGCCTCGGCAGCCACGGGGTACTGGAGGACGCCTTTCGCAAGGCGGGCTTCCGCGACGTCAGGAGTTGCACCGTGGCCGCGCCGGTCGAGCTCAAAAACGCGGCGGAATGCGTTCGGTTCGAGAGAGAATCGTTCGGAGCCCTGCACCAAATGCTGGACGGCCTCGAAGCGAACGCCAAAGCAGCAGCCTGGCAGGAGATCGAAACGTCACTTGGCGAATTTGAAGGACAGTCGGGTTTCTCCGGCCCCTGCGAAATGATCGTTGCGGTTGGCACCTTGTAGTCAGGCGCCCCGCGCAAAGAACTGCGAGGCGGCCGGAGGCTGTACCGGCCGCCTGGCCTTTTTCAGAGTTAAAAAGTCATTGCCTGCGGTTCGCGCCAAGCCGGCGCGAGCCTGCTGAACCATTCCTGTTGCTCACCGTGCCGGGTGCATTTGACCCGCTCACAGGCGCGGGCTACCAAGCCGTGAGCGCGCCTCGTTCCAAGCCATTTCCGCCATGTCGTTCAACACCTTCGGCCATATGTTTCGGGTCACGACCTTCGGCGAAAGCCATGGGCCGGCGATCGGCTGCGTGGTCGACGGCTGCCCGCCGCGCATTCCGCTGACCGAGGCCGACATTCAGCCTTATCTCGACAAGCGCCGGCCCGGACAATCGCGTTTCACCACGCAGCGCCAGGAGCCCGACACGGTCAAGATTCTCTCCGGCGTGTTCGCCGACGAGGTGAGCGGCCGGCAGGTGACGACCGGAACGCCGATCGCGCTGCTGATAGAGAATGTCGACCAGCGCTCGAAAGATTATTCCGACATCAAGGACAAATACCGCCCCGGCCACGCCGACTACACCTACGACATCAAATACGGCTTGCGCGACTATCGCGGCGGCGGCCGCCAATCCGCGCGCGAGACCGCGATGCGCGTGGCCGCCGGCGCCATCGCCCGCAAGATCGTGCCGGGATTATCCGTTCGCGGCGCCCTCACTCAGATGGGGCCGCACCGCATCGACCGCGCGTGTTTCGACTGGGACGAAGTCGAGCGCAATCCCTTTTTCTGTCCGGATGCCAAGCTCGCCGCCATGCTGGAAGGCTATCTCGATGGTGTGCGCAAGTCAGGCTCATCGACGGGCGCGGTGATCGAAATCGTCGCCGAAGGCGTGCCGCCGGGCCTCGGCGCGCCGATCTACGGCAAGCTCGACGGCGATCTCGCCGCGGCGCTGATGGGCATCAACGCCGTCAAGGGCGTCGAGATCGGCGCCGGCTTCGGTGCCGCCGCGCTTTCCGGTGAAGACAATGCCGACGAGATGCGCATGGGCAACGACGGCAAGCTTAAGTTTCTGTCCAACAATGCGGGCGGTATCCTGGGCGGCATTTCCACCGGGCAACCGGTGGTGGCGCGGTTCGCGGTCAAGCCGACCTCGTCGATCCTCACGCCGCGCCGCACCGTCGATCGCACCGGCCGCGACACCGAAATCTCTACCAAAGGCCGCCACGACCCATGCGTCGGCATCCGGGCCGTACCGATCGGCGAGGCCATGGTGGCGTGCGTGATCGCGGACCATTATCTGCGTCAGCGCGGCCAGGTCGGCGAGACGCCGGCATGGCCGTTTGCGCCGCCAGTGAAGTGAATCAAATGGACGACACCCACCAGCACATCAGCACCGCCATCGCCGCCTTTGCGCGCGGCGAAATCGTGATCGTTGCCGACGACGATGACCGCGAGAACGAAGGCGATCTGTTCGTCGCGGCGAGCCTATGCACGCCGGAGAAGATGGCGTTCATCATCCGCCACACCTCCGGCATCGTCTGCGCGCCGCTCGGGGCGGACGAGGCGCGCCGCCTGCATCTCGATCCGATGGTCGCCTTCAACAATGCGCCGCTCGGCACCGCGTTCACCGTATCGGTCGACGTGCGCCACGGCCTGACTACCGGAATTTCGGCCGAAGAACGCACCAACACGGTGCGCGCGATCGCCAACGGCAACAGCGGCGCCGCCGATTTCGTGCGTCCCGGCCATGTCTTTCCGCTGATCGCGCGGGAAGGCGGTGTGCTCATGCGCTCGGGCCACACCGAGGCATGCGTCGATCTTTGCCGGCTCGCCGGCCTGCCGCCGGTCGGAGTACTGGCCGAACTGATGAACGACGACGGCACTGTGATGCGCGGCCCCGAGCTGAAAAAGTTCGCCGACCAGCACCGGCTGCAGCATCTCACCATCGCCGAACTGATCGCCTACCGCCAGGCGCGCGACAAGCTGATCGAGCGCGCCGGCGAGTTTCCGGTACAGTCGGAAATCGGCACCTTGACCGGCTATGCGTTTCTTACGCCGTTCGATCCGGTCTATCACATGGCGTTCGTCCACGGCCGCATCGGCGACGGCAAGAACGTGCTGACGCGGCTGCATCGCGCCGACATCATCGCGGACGTATTCGGCGGCGCAAAAACGATCCACAACACACTGGCGCGCTTTAAGGCCGAGGGCCGCGGCGTGCTGGTGCTGTTGCGGGACGGCACCGCCGGCGTGCCGGTGCTGACCATCCCCAAGGCCGACGAGACCGCGTCCGGCGAGGCGCGCAGCCGGCAATGGCGCGAGATCGGCCTGGGCGCGCAAATCTTGAAGGATCTGGGCGTCAACTCGATCCGGATTTTGTCGTCATCGCGTCCCATGACCTATGTGGGCCTGTCCGGCTTCGGCATTGAAATCGCCGGCATGGAGCTCGTGGAGAGTTGATCGCGCATTCGCGTACAAACTTGGAGGCGACCATGAAGACGATCGCAACGCGTATTCGCGCGGTGTTGGCAGTGATCGGTATCGGCCTCACGCTTTCGGCTTGCGGCTACAACACGATCCCGACGCTCCAGGAGCAGGCCAAGGCACGCTGGTCTGATGTCCAGAACCAGTATCAGCGGCGCGCCGATCTCATTCCCAATCTGGTGGCGACCGTGCAGGGCTATGCGGCGCAGGAGAAAAGCGTGCTCACTGCCGTGGTCGAGGCGCGCGCCAAGGCCACACAGGTCAAGGTCAGCGTCGACGATCTCACCGACCCGGCCAAGCTCAAGGCGTTCCAGGACGCGCAGAATCAGCTGAGCGGCGCGCTCGGGCGGCTGCTCGCGGTGACGGAGAACTATCCGGATCTCAAGTCCAACGCCAATTTCCTCGCGCTGCAGTCGCAGCTTGAAGGCACCGAGAACCGCATCGCCGTGGCGCGCCGCGACTACATCGAGGCGGTGCGCGTCTACAATACGTCGCTGCGTACGTTCCCGACGGTGATTTGGGCGAAATTGTTCTTCACCGACGCCAAGCCAATGGCTGAATTCACCGCCAACGAAGGCGCGGAAAAGCCGCCGGTCGTGAAGTTCTGATGGGAGACGCGCCGTTGCGAACCACGGGCGCAGCCATCGCGATCGCCGTGTTCTGTACGCTGGCGACGTTTGCGTTCGCGTTCGATTTTCCGGCGCTCACCGGCCGCGTCGTCGATCAGGCGAATATCATGACGCCGCAAAGCCGCGCCGATGTCGAAACCAAGCTCAAGGACCTCGAAGACAAATCCAGCATCCAGCTCGTCGTCGCCACCGTGAAATCGCTGCAAGGCGGCGACATCGAGACCTTCGCCAACGAGCTGTTCCGGTTCTGGAAGCTTGGCGAGGCGAAGAAGAACAACGGCGTGCTGTTCCTGGTCGCGCCGGCCGAGCACAAGGTGCGCATCGAAGTCGGCTATGGCCTCGAAGGCACGCTGACCGATGCGCTGTCGTCGGTCATCATCCAGAGCGCCGTGCTGCCGCGTTTCAAGGCCAACGATTTTTCCGGCGGCATCGAACGCGGCGTGGACGGCATCATCAGCGTGCTCTCGGGCGACACTGCCGATTGGCAGCGCAAGATCGCCGTTCGCCAGGACGATAGCAGCGCTTTCTACACCGTCTTCCTGGCGATCGTGTTTTTCTGCGTGTTCATTTTCGTATTCAGTTTCATGGTTCGTCCGTCCGGCCGCTATGTCAGCCGCAACGGCCGCACGGTTTTCGTGCCGTTTCCCACGAGCGGCTGGGACGGAGGCTCAAGCTCGTCGGGTTGGGGCGGCTCGTCCGGCGGCGGGTTTGACGGCGGATTTTCCGGCGGCGGCGGTTCGTCGGGCGGCGGCGGCGCGTCCGGGAGCTGGTGAGCATGCCGATCACAGTGGAAGACCACAAGGCGATAGCGGCGGCGATCCGGACGGCGGAGCAGCGCACCAGCGGACAGCTCGTCTGCGTGCTCGCCCATGCGTCGTCGGGTTATGCCTACATCCCTGTTCTGTGGGCAAGCGTGCTCGCGCTCGCCCTGCCCTGGCCGCTGATCTATCTGACGCCGTGGAGCGTAGAGCGGATTTTTCTGGCGCAGATCGTCCTCTTCATCGTGGCGGGACTGTTGTTTTCCTGGATGCCGCTGCGGCTCTGGCTCGTGCCGCGCCACGTGCGGCGCAGGCGGGCGCATCAGGCCGCGCTCGAACAGTTTTTCCTCCGGCACGTCGGTCATACCGCCAATCGTAGCGGCGTGCTGATCTTCGTCTCGCTCGCCGAGCGCTATGCGCGCATCATCGCCGACGAGGGTGTGGCGGCGAAGGTCCCTCAGATGGAGTGGCAAGCCGCGATCGACGCCCTGACCGGTCACATGCGCGACGGCCGCATCGCCGCCGGCTTTGTCGCCGCGATCGAGCGGTGCGGGACGGTGCTGGCCCAACACGCGCCGCCGGACGGCTCGCCGAGCCGGTTGCCAGACCGGCTTTACATAATGTAGCGCTTCACGCAGCAAACGACGCGCAATCGCCATGCTGATCGGCGTTCCCAAGGAAATAAAGGACAATGAGTACCGCGTCGGCCTCGTGCCCTCGACGGTGCGCGAATTGGCCGACAAGGGCCATCGCGTCCTGGTGCAGACGGATGCCGGCGCGGGCGCGGGGCTCGCCGACGCCGATTATCGCGCTGCCGGCGCCGAAATCGCGGCCGATGCCGATGGCGTTTTCGGCCGCGCCGAACTGATCGTGAAGGTCAAGGAGCCGCTCGCTCCCGAGCGCAAGAAACTCAAGCGCGGCCAGGTGCTGTTCACGTACCTGCATCTCGCGCCCGACCGCGAACAGACTGAAGATCTGCTCAAGTCCGGCGTCACCGCGATCGCCTATGAGACTGTCACCGGGCCGAACGGCACCCTGCCCCTGCTCACGCCGATGTCCGAAGTCGCCGGCCGCATGGCGCCCCATGTCGGCGCGCGCTGCCTGGAAAAAGAAAACGGCGGCCGCGGCGTGCTGCTCGGCGGCGTGCCGGGCGTCGGCGCGGCCAGCGTACTCATCCTCGGCGGCGGCGTTGCCGGCAGCAATGCGGCGCTGATCGCCGCCGGCATGGGCGCCGACGTCACCGTGCTCGACCGCAATCCGGAAGCGTTGCGCCGGATCGCCGGGCAATTGGGCGGCCGCGTGCGCACGATATTTTCCACGCCCGATGTCATCGAACTTTTGTGCCGCCGCGCCGATCTCGTCATCGCCACAGTGCTGGTGCCGGGCGCAACAGCGCCGAAACTGATCTCGGCTGCCACGGTGAAAGCGATGAAGCCCGGCGCCGTGATCGTCGACGTTGCCATCGACCAGGGCGGCTGCGCGGAGACTTCTCGGCCGACCACGCATTCGCACCCGACCTACATTGTCGACGACGTGGTGCATTACTGCGTTACCAACATGCCGGGCGCGGTGGCGCGCACCTCGACCTTCGCGCTGAGCAATGCCACCACATCGTTCGTGCTGGCGCTGGCCGACAAGGGCTGGCGGCTGGCGCTCGCGGCGGATGCCAACCTGCGCAACGGGCTCAACATCCACGACGGCCACGTGACCTACAGGGCGGTCGCCGACGCGTTGAACCTGCCCTACACACATGCCGACCACGCCTTGCGTATTTAAATGCAAAAGCGGAGCGCGACAGTTACGCGAAAGTAATATCGCGCGCGGCGGAACAATTGCTGTGGGACGGTCCGCGATTGCCCTATAGTCACGCCGGTTATGCGCAGCGCCATCGACTAATTTCCATCGCGCGGTGTTCATTGGCGCGTGATCGATTGTCCGATCAACATGGCGACGCTCCAGCCTGCGCCAGGAGGATTTAATGACCAAGCGGAACTTTTTTGACGCCAATCGCCGCACGTTCTTGGCCGCCGGCGGCACACTGCTGCTGGGTGCCGCGTTGCGGCCGGTCGAGAGCTGCGCACAAGCCGGTGGCACCGCCAAAATCCCGCTTGGCACGATCGGCGCCGGCCACATCGGCGGCACCATCGGCGGCCTGTGGATCAAGAATG
>Ga0335078_10004814_pt1 | contig 19949 bp, 15 predicted proteins | sample Lox_Sample_32_FD_206711 | JGI IMG/M metagenome (GOLD analysis project Ga0335078, IMG submission 206711) | Soil microbial communities from Loxahatchee National Wildlife Refuge, Florida, United States - Lox_Sample_3.2 | ecosystem: Environmental > Terrestrial > Soil > Wetlands | place: USA... | reverse complement strand
ATCGTTTCGGCGGCGACGTTGTCGCACCGGTATATCTCTGACCGATTTCTGCCGGACAAGGCGATCGATCTGATCGACGAAGCGGCCGCGTCGTTGCGCATCCAGATTGACTCCCTGCCGACCGACATTGATCAGCTGGAGCGTAAGGCGACGCAGCTTGAGATCGAGAAGCAGGCGCTGAAGAAGGAAGACGATCCCAACTCGAAAGAGCGGCTGGCCGTTATCGAGAAAGAACTCGCCGAGATTCGCGAGAAGTCGAACGCCCTGAAGGCGAACTGGAAGAAGGAAAAGGATCTGATTGCGCGCCAGCGTGCGCTTAAGGAACAGATCGAGAAGCTGAAGATCGAAGGGGAAACCGAGGAACGCAAAGGCAACCTGCAGCGGGTCGCAGAAATTCGCTACGGCCTGATTCGGCAGGCGGAGCAGGAATTGGCGAAGCTGACGGCGTCCCCGGACGAGGGCGTCCGGGGCTCCACGAACGCGGGCGGGAGCGCCCGCGCCACGCGGATGCTCAAAGAAGAAGTTGATGAAGAGGACATTGCGCGGATCGTGTCGAAGTGGACCGGGATTCCGGTCTCGAAGATGCTCGAAGGCGAAGTCAAGAAGCTGGTCACGATGGAAGAGCGACTGCGCCAGCGGGTTGTGGGACAAGATGCGGCGCTGGAGCGGGTCGCCAATGCGATCCGACGGTCGCGCGCCGGGCTGAGCGATCCCAAGCGGCCGATCGGTTCGTTCATTTTTCTCGGGCCGACGGGAGTTGGCAAAACTGAACTTGCCCGCGCGCTCGCCGAGTTTCTATTCGACGACGAGCACGCGATGCTCCGCATCGACATGTCGGAGTATATGGAGAAGCACTCGGTGGCACGGCTGATTGGCGCGCCTCCGGGATATGTCGGTTATGAAGAAGGTGGACAGCTGACGGAGCAGGTGCGGCGGCGTCCTTATGCCGTTGTGCTGTTCGACGAAATCGAGAAGGGGCATCCGGATGTGTTCAATGTTCTTCTGCAGATGATGGACGATGGACGGTTGACGGACGGCAAGGGCCGCGTGGTCGATTTCAAGAACACGATCATCATCATGACGTCGAACATCGGGTCTTCTTTCTTGCAGGCTGAAGGCCTGCGCTCTGAGGCTGAGTTCGAGCAGGCTTCGCAGCAGGTGATGAACCAGTTGCATGCGCACTTCCGGCCGGAGTTCTTGAATCGGGTGGACGACATCATTGTTTTCCGTCCGCTGGGCAAGGATCAGCTGGTGAAGATCATCGAGTTGCGGCTGGAAGACGTTCGGCGCCTGCTGGCGGATCGCAAGATTTCGCTCGAGCTGACGGACGCGGCGAAGGACTTGATGTTCACGCAAGGCTACGATCCGAACTTTGGAGCGCGTCCGCTGAAGCGCGCGATCCAGAAGCTGGTGCAGGATCCGCTGGCGATGAAGATCCTGGATGGCGAGGTGCTGCATGGCGATCACGTCGTGGTCGATGCCGACAAGAAAGCCGGCAAAATGACGTTTGTGGTGAGCCAGCGGGTCGGTGAGAAAGCGCCGGCGAAGGCGAAGCGTTAATCACCACGGAGACACGGAGTCATAGAGTAGATCAAGCAAAAGATGTCTCCGTGTCTCTGTGCCTCGGCGGTGAATGATTCGCGAACGTGCGCTTCGCGTATGATGTTCTCCTGCGCGAGGCCGACCATGACCCGAACAAGCTTCTTCTTTCTTGCAACTCTCTTGCTGCTCTCTCAACTCTCATTCTCACAGGCCGAAATGAAGTGGAAGATTCATGATCCGAATCGGCCGGTGCCGCCGATCGTTACTCCTGGAACGGCTAGCACGCAGGAGACTGCCGGCCGCGCTCCGTCCGACGCCGTTGTTTTGTTCGATGGCAAGGATTTGTCGAAGTGGGCGGACAAAGACGGCAAGCCGGCACGATGGAAGGTAGAAAACGGCTATATGCAAGTTGTGCCGGAGACGGGTTACTTGTACACGCGCGACTCGTTTGGCGATTGCCAGTTACACGTGGAGTTCTCCGAGCCGACTCCTGCGCATGGCGAGAGCCAGGAGCGCGGGAACAGCGGTGTGTTCCTTCACGGCCTCTACGAGATTCAGGTGCTCGATTCGTACGATAACAAGACGTACGCCGATGGACAGGCGTCAGCGGTGTACGGACAGTATCCGCCGCAGGTGAATGCGTCGCGGCCGCCGGGGCAGTGGCAGAGTTACGACATCATCTTTCACGGGCCGCGATTTTCCGGGAGCAAATTGACGCGTCCGGCGCGCGTGACGGTGCTGCACAATGGAGTTCTGGTGCAGGATAATGTAGAACTCACCGGACCCACTGCGCATGGGGAGCGGCCTCCGTACAAACCTGGGCCTGACAAATTGCCGCTTGCTCTGCAGGATCACGGCAATCCCGTTCGCTATCGCAACATTTGGATTCGGGAATTGCGCGAAGGCGAGTAGCCTGCACTGCCATCGTTTGTCATCCTGAGGCGCAGCCTTTAGCGCCGAAGGACCTATGCAACCCGCCGGCAGCATCGGCGCTGCACACGAGTCCACAGGTCCTTCGCGGCGAAGAGTGCCGCTCAGGATGACAATGCGTTGTTGCTGAATCCGAAGCTTTATGCCAGGTCGAACAGGAGCACTTCTGCAGCTTCGCTGGCCTTGATCGTCAAGTTCTTCTCGTTGCTGACGGCTGCGCCATCGCCTTGCGACAGCTTTTTGGCGTCGAGTTCGGCGGCGCCGCGCGCGACTTGGATCCAGGCGTGACGGCCGTTTGCCAAGTCGTGCTTCACCTCTTCTCCGGGCTTTAGCAGGGAGACGTACAACTTCGCATCCTGATTGATCTTCACCGCTCCGTCGCTGGCATCGCGCGAGGCGATCAGGCGCAGCTTGCCTTGCTTTTCAGCGTCGGGGAAGCTCTTCTGCTCGTAGCTGGGAGGCAGAGCGACCTTCTCTGGCTGAATCCAGATCTGCAACAGGTGCACGGGTTCGGTCTTGGACGGATTGAACTCGCTGTGATGAATTCCACTGCCGGCGGTCATGCGCTGGCTATCGCCGGGAAGGATCACCGAGCCGGTGCCCAGGCTGTCCTTGTGTTCGAGCTTGCCTTCGAGGACGTAGGTGATGATTTCCATATCGCGATGAGGGTGGCGGGGAAATCCGGTGTTGGGCGCGACCCAATCTTCGTTGATGACGCGCAGCGAGCGGAAACCCATCCACTTCGGGTCCCAATAGTCGGCAAAGCTGAAGGTGTGATGCGTTTTCAGCCAGCCGTGGTCTCCGCCACCGCGCTGGGCGCTGGGACGAATCGTAATCATGACCTTCTCTCCAGGGTATTAATGAGTTGATAAACGTTAGATGTTGCTCTACAAGAGAAAGCTTCAAAGGCAAAATCCACCACAGAGGCACAGGGACACGGAGAACTACTTTCTCTTTTTTTCTTTTTCTCCGTGACTCTGTGTCTCCGTGGTGAAATGTGGTGATTCTGTGTGGGACACTGAACATATGCATCGGCTCACGCTTGGCGATTTCGAACTCAGCATTTTTTCAGACGGGACGTATCCGCTGGATGGCGGCGCGTTTTTTGGCGTCGTGCCCAAGATCATGTGGTCGAAGAAGGTGGCGTGCGATGAACGCAACTACGTGACGACTGGCCTGAACTCGCTGCTGATTCGCACTGGCGAACACAACGTGCTTGTCGAAACCGGAATGGGCAATAAACTTTCCGATCGAATGATCAAGTTTTATGGGCAGCCGGCGAAGCTGCTGGAAAATCTTTCGGCCGCGGGTGTTTCGCCGGAAGACATCGATATCGTGATCAATTCGCATCTCCACTTTGATCACTGCGGGTGGAATACGGTGCGCGATAAGAATGGGAAAATCGTGCCGACATTTCCACGGGCGAAGTATTATGCGCCGGAGGGGGAGTGGCAGTACGCGCGCAAGCCGAGTGAGCGGGATGCGATCAGCTACATCTCGGAGAACTATGATCCTCTCGTCGAGAGTGGCCAGATGACGCTGCTAAAGGGCGGCGAGGAGATTGTGCCCGGGATTTTGGTGGAGACGTTCCGCGGGCACACGGCGAGCATGCAGGGGATTATTGTGCGGGGTTCCGGTGGAGGCTCCCACGTCTCGCAAAAGCGGCGAGACGTGGGGCACCCCCCGGACGAACGTGGTGGTCTGACTGCTTGCTACATTTCCGACCTCATTCCCACTACCGCTCATATCGATCTCACCTGGGGGATGGGGTTCGATCTTTATCCGCTTGACACGATCGAGAGCAAGAAGCGGTATTATGCTCGGGCGATTCCCGAAGGATGGATCACGGTCTTCACGCACGATCCCAGGATTCCGTGGGCCCGCGTGGAACGGGACGCGTCCGGCAAATTAGTTGCGAAGGAGATTTGAATGAGTTTGTGTCACAAGAGTGTTTATGGGCTTCGCGGGGTGGTGGCGAGCTTGTTCATAGTGCTCGTGCTGGCCTGCATGGCAGGAGGTCAGGATAAGGGCAAGGCACTGACGGGGCGGTTTGAAGGCACGGCTAAGGACAAAGCCGCAAATGTGATTGATGTCGCGTTCGAACTGACGGAGAAGGATGGCGCGATGTCAGGGATGATCCGGTCTTCGCATGGCGATTTCACGATCACCGGTGGTTCGCACAAAGGAGACGCGGTTACGCTCGAATTTGATACTGGCGGCGGCACCGGAACGATTTCCTTGAGCCTGAACGAAGACAAATTGGTCGGCTCGTGGAGCGTGGGGGATGATGGCGGTGAAGTCGATGTGAAGAAAGCAGCCGCGCAGCCGGACGCGCCGAAGGGGAAATCGTAGAGATTTCACCGGGTTCATCGGTGAAGAACAACCGAACCTCAGGGGCTGAAGCCCACGGCTTTTGTGCGCTCTCACGGCACGGCTGGAAGCCGTGCCCTTCCCAAACCTATTTATGACACCTGTTCTGTGGGATTCAGAGCACGCGGGCGGGGGCGCCCGCGCCACACAGTCTGGCTTCGAAAAAGTTCTCCACCCTGCTTAGCACTTCGGACGCGGCTTTTGATTCGTAGATCTCTTTGCGGAGGGCGGCGCCGCCTGGGACTCCGTGGGTGAACCAGGAGGCGAACTGCTTCATCTTGCCGACGGCGTCTGGTAACTCTTCTTCGATCAGCATCTGGAAGTAGGTGCGGATCATCTGGTAGCGGTCGAACTCGGAGGGGTGGTCGTAGAGGCAGAGGCCCTCAGCGGCTAAAGCCGCCGGAGACACGTTGCCGTTGGCGGCACGACTAAAGTCGTGCCCTTCCCGGTTCGTGCTTGTGGGCGGTTGTGATTCGCTTTCGGCAGTGGCTGTCGAGCTTTGCTCGACCGGACAGCCGGGGGCGGCTGTCCCTACATGAGCATTGCTGATTCCCGCGCAGTATTGGTCGATTTGGCGGAAGATCCAGGGATTGCTGGGGGCGGTGCGGCCGATCATGACTGCGTCGCAACCTGTCTGGGTGACCATGGCGCAGGCGTCTTCGGGAGTACGGATGTCGCCGTTGCCGATTACCGGAATCTTCACCGCATCTTTGATGGCGGCGATCCATTCCCAGCGGGCGTTGCCGCTATAACCCATTTCGCGGGTGCGGGCGTGGAGCGCTACCGCTGCCAAGCCGCAATTCTCGGCCATGCGGGCTAGTTCCACGCAGACGATTTCCTCGTCGTTCCATCCGGCGCGGAATTTCACGGTGAAGGGGATGGTCACGGCGGCGCGGACGGATTCGAAGATGCGTCCGATAGCCGGGAGGTCGCGCAGAAGGCCGGAGCCTCCGTTGCACTTGACGACTTTTTTCGCGGGACAGCCGAGATTGAGATCGACGAGATCGAAGCCGAGATCTTCGACCATACGGGCGGCTTCGGCCATAACTTTGGGATCGCTGCCGAAGAGTTGGGCGCTGATCGGATGTTCGTCCTCGTAGAAGTGGAGATATCGCTTGGCCTTCTGATCTTTCTTGCGCAGGACGCCGTCGGCGGAAGTGAACTCGGTCATGATGAGGCCGCATCCGCCGAGGTTGCGGATGAAGCGGCGGAAGACGGTATCGGTGACACCGGCCATGGGGGCGAGGACGGTGGCGGGAGAAATGGTGACGGAGCCGATGTGAAGGGTTGTCGGCACTGTTTTCAGGGACACGGGTACGGCGGAGGGATCGACCCCGCCGTTTCTCGCCGAAGTCTCCCAGAATTTACGCATACGTCAAAGGCTTTCGCCACAGAGGGCACAGGGGAAACCGACTGGCTTCTATTCTATGCGAGCTTCCCTCTACGCTCGCTCCCAAACGAAAGCCCTCGCTTTGGGCGAGGGCTTGATTTCTCTTAAATCCCCGCAATCTGCGGGGACGAAGTTACTTCTTCGCTGTTTCGGCCTTGGCATACTTGCGGCGGAAGCGCTCGACGCGGCCGGCGGTGTCCATCAGCTTCTGCTTGCCCGTGAAGAAGGGATGGCAGTTCGAGCAGATTTCTACGGCGATGTCGCCCTTATGGGTCGAGCGGGTCATGAACGTGTTCCCGCAGGCGCAGTGCACACGAACTTCGTTATAAGACGGATGAATAGCTGCTTTCATGGGAGTTCCAACCTCGATTCAGATCATTTGATTCTACCGGATTTCCACAGGATTCAGCAAACCGCAGCTGTCAGGTTTCAGCCATAAGCTATCAGCTCGACTTTACTGACAGCTGATGGCTGAGAGCTTCAAAACCGGAACATGTAGCTTGCCTTTACGAACAATTGGCGGCTGTCGTTGATGAATCCCCTCGCCGTGTTCGAGACGCCGACATTCTGCTGGACGTTGAGATTCTGCAGGTCGCTGTTGTAGCCGACATAAATTGCCGTGCCGGGATGAATCAGATAGGTGACCAGAAAATCCGCGTTAAATTGCCTGGCCGTCGGCAGATAGGTATAGGGCGATCCGACGCCTGGAGTGCCGGCCAGCAGGGCGTTGTATTGCAAGATGACGCGCATAGAGAGTTGCGGTGTGAATTGCCAGTTCACCTTGGTGCGCAGGATGTGGTCGCTGAAGATTCCGCGGCCTGCACCGGGAAATTGCTGCTGCTCGAACTGAAATGTGCTGTTCGTGGCGCGCAGGCGATCGAAGAGGTAAGAATTCTCGATTTTCAGCGGGCTGATTGGACGGAACGTCAGCGAGGCGCGGGCGTTGTCTTCGTGCGCGAGAAACGGAATGTTGTAGGGCGTGGGCGGCGCGGGCAAAACATCCGGATTGGCAACGATGTTGAGGCCAGTGCCGAAGTAATAATTCGCCGAAAGGGTTGCCCACTTCAGATACGCCGTCTGGGCGCTGGCTCCGGCTTCGTGCTCGTGATAGTCCTGGTTGGCTAGCGCGGTCGGCTGGCAGAAAACGGCGTATCCGTAAAAACAGAAATCCTGGGGCCGGAGGCGCTCGCGAAACTCCTCATAGGGTTTCACGATGAACAGAGTCTGGCCGCGTCCCCGCAGTATGAAGTACGGACGGTAGTAGGTATCGAGCCGCAGACCGGTGTGGTCGAAATCGTAACGAACGTTGAGCGATGGGCCCCAGCTTTGAATCCATCCACTCTTTGGGCGGAATCGATAGTGGACGTCTTGCACAGTCTCGCGAATGTCTACGCGATTGACGAATCCGGGGACGGATACAAATCCAGGTGTGATGTCGTTATAGAGACCGTCGTAGGTGAAGTGCAATCCGGCGCGCTGCAGTTCCAGCTTTTCCGCCGGCCCGGCGTAGTAGTTGCCATTGCCGCGATTGCCCGAACTGAATGGGTAGATGTTGGATTCGCAGTTGAGGTTGAGATTGCTGGAAGTGACGACGGCCTGGCCATCGAGACTCCACGCGGGGTTGAGTTTGAGCGTGGTGTCGATGCCGCCGACGCGGTTGAATTCTCCCGTGGTCGGGCATTCCCAGTCGGTGTAAATGGCGCCGACGGTCGACTGCTTGAAAATGTCGCGGCTCAGGCGAGCCACGGTGAAGTACGAGCGCATGCCGGAGAACTGGCTGAAGTCGGGAACCGCAAGGCCAGGACTTCGATCGTCGGTCGTCATGAGGCCGACGGCGTAGGGCCCATCTTTTCCGGTGAGTCGAATGCCGGCCGAGGGATCGCCGATGCTCCGGGTGAAAAATAAATCCATCGGAGTGCGGAAGAAATCTTCGTTCTCCAGAAAGAACGGACGCTTCTCGGGAAAATAGACGGCGTAGCGCTGGTTGACCGTGATCTGCGGGTCTTCGGACTCGACCTGACTGAAATCGGGATTCGCCGTGGCGTCGATGGTGAAGTGATCTTTCAACACGAACTTGGCGTCGAGCCCGGGCTGGCCTTGCACATCGGCGTGCTGGAAGTAGGGATTGGTTGGATCGCGCGTATCGAGCGCGCGATAGCTGCGCAGCAGACCGTAGGGGATGAGTTCGATGTCGCGGCCGGGAGAGATTCCTTCGAGGCCGGACAGCGTTGCCGCCTGCCCCAGCCGGCCCTGCATTCTACGGGAAATGTAGGGCCAGAAGGAGTCCTCGCCCTTGCGCGTGATGCCGCGGTAGAGAATGATGCCCCACTGCTGTTGTTTCGAGGAAGGAAAGCGCAGGCTCTTGAACGGGATCGCCATCCAGACGACGAAACCGCGGCCGGTCACTTTTCCGCGTGAATCCCAGACGGTGTCGAATGATGTGTCGAAGTGGCCCTGGGTCTGCTCTTCGCGGTTGGCCTCGGTCCAGATCGCGTCCCATTGCACTCCGAGCGGAGTGGTCTGAAATGCGTAGGCGCGGCGGCGGTCGTGAAAGGTATCGAGAATGATCTCGACTTGGTCGTCGTCGTGGATATCCTCACGCACCGACATGCGGGCGCGCACTTGGTTCGGATCGTCGAAGCAGACAAACACCACGTAGAGGTTTTTCTGGTCGTAGCCCAGGTAGGCGTCGGTGGGCTCGGAAACTGCTTGGCCATCGTAGGGATTGCGCTGGGTGAATCCGGTGACCTTCGCCATCCGCAGGGCGGTGTCACCTTGCGGCTGCATGGAGAGGAAGTCTTCGAGCGCCGGTGCCCGTTGGAGGCGAGGAATGGCTAACGCAGGCGGCCCGAGCTGCACGGCTGGAGAATGGGATGGAGACGCTGGGGTTTTCGCGGGAGCGGTGTTTTGCGCGACGGCAATCGGTCCGCAGACCGCGGCCACGATCAGCGAACCTCTCAATTTGCGCTTCCAACGTGCCGGGAACGGCCAGCCGAGACCCTGGTTCGAACGCACGCACCCTCGCCTACTCCTCGCACCGCAACGAGGAAGAATCTTGCAAGATACACCTTTCGCGCGCTAAACAGAACAAGAAAGCGATGTTATCCGGATTGACGAACAAGAGTCTGGATCGCCGAATCGGGCTCGGGAGCTAGCGTGCTGCGTTCACACCTACACTTGCGTGCAGTTCAGAACAGCGAGGCTTGGCGGCGGGGGGCGGCGATCTTGAAGTGATCGTAGGCCAACTGCGTGGCCACGCGGCCGCGGGGCGTGCGGTTCAGGAATCCGATTTGCATCAGGAAGGGCTCGTAGATTTCTTCGATGGCGTCGGGCTCTTCAGCGAGCACGGCCGCCAATGTGTTCACGCCAACCGGGCCTCCCTGGTATTTCTCGATGATGGTCAGGAGCAGCCTGCGGTCGACCTCGTCGAATCCGTATTGATCGACTTCGAGCAGCGCCAGCGCGGCCTTGGCGGTGGGTTCGTCAATTTTGCCTCCAGCGCGCACCTGCGCGTAGTCGCGGACTCGCCGCAGGAGGCGGTTGGCGATTCTCGGAGTGCCGCGGGAACGGCTGGCAATCTCTTTTGCGCCCGCGTAATCGATGCCGACGGCCAGAATCTCGGCCGAGCGCTCCACAATGATCTGCAAATCTTCGGGAGTGTAGAACTCAAGCCGCAGCACGATGCCGAAGCGCGCCCGCAGCGGCGCTGAAATCAGGCCAGCCCGCGTGGTGGCTCCGACGAAGGTGAAGGGCTTCACTTCCAGCGTATGGGTCCGGGCGGATGGGCCTTGCCCGATGATGATGTCGAGTTTGTAGTCTTCCAGTGCTGAGTAGAGCAATTCTTCGAGTACGGGCTGCAGGCGATGGATTTCGTCGATGAACAAGACCTGCTTGTCCTGCAGATTGGTGATGATCGCGGTGAGGTCGCCCTTGATCTGGAGGAGCGGCGCGGCGGTCGGCTGAAAGTGCACGGCAAGTTCGTTGGCAATGATGTTGGCGAGCGTGGTCTTGCCCAGACCCGGAGGACCGTAGAGGAGCACGTGATCCATCGCCTCGCCGCGAGAACGCGCCGCCTCGATGGCGACGGCCAGTTGTTCCTTGACTTTCTTTTGCCCGATGAATTCCGCCAGCCGCTGGGGGCGGAGCTTCAGCTCGAAGGAGGAGTCGTCGCCGACCGGGGCTCCCGAGACCAAGCGCTCGCGATCGTCGCCCGGGTAAGAATTGTTCTTGGCAACAGCCATTGGCGCGATAGTACCAGTTTGGCGGAACCGGTAGCCAGTGGCGTTTTTTGGTGGTGACTCCGTGGAGGATGCGCGGTTTTCGTGGCGGTGTGCGATACCGTCCGCTAAAGCGGACTAGGTTCGTTGCATTCTCGGACTCCCGGCACTGCTGTGCCGGGCTTTCACATTTCGCCGCTTCGCGCTGGAGATAAGGACGATTTTCTTCCTCTGGACGCCGGACAAAAATCAGCTCTGTCTTGACAGCATCCGTCAGTGGTTGTAAAGCCGAGCCATTTCAAAACTGCTCCGGCGGCCACGCGTCACCCGGGAATGGGCCAACCCACAGGGGCTGAAGCCCCCTTACTTTTAGAGGACGCGGTCCTTGAAGGGCCGCTCTTCGACGTCGCCTTCCGGCATTTCTCCTTACTGCATCCTGCATTTTCGGTGGCGTTCGAACGTCACCCGGCCTAAACCGGTTGTCAGTCGCGCGCTTTCATCGATGAGCCTGTGCCGGCTGAAATGCAAATTCACGGAAGGTTAACTCCACTGTCACCGCCGCTTAACAAAGGATGGCTACCTTCTTTCCCAGTCCCCTGCCAGTAGGAATCACGCCGTCTGGGCGCCTTATGGGCGAATTTCTGGCGGGATTGAAGACCTTCCCGAGTAGTCGATGACTTCCACAGTTCAAAAGCGCAGTTTGAGGAGAAACTATGACTAAGAAGCTTCTGGGTGTAACCCTTTTTCTCGCCGCTGTAGGGACGATGTTCGCGCAAGAGGGAGCGGTGCCCAAGGGCGTTCCTTCACTCGACCACGTGTTTCTCATCATGATGGAGAATCATGGGTACAGCCAGATCGTTGGGAACCCTAGTGCGCCGTTCGCAAACCAGTACGCACAAGCCGCGAATTCCGCGACTAACTATTTCGCCATCGGGCACCCTAGTTCCACCAACTATTTGGAAATCGTGGGTGGATCCAACTTCGGCGATCGCAGCGATAACGGTCCCGACTGGCACAACGCGAACTGCGTTCCGAATATCGTGGCCCCTGGCTATACCACCACTGACTTTCCCGCCAGCGCCAATGTTTGTCCGATCGCGGGGGCAGGGGTGGACGCGGCCACTCCGCCGATCGACTTGACCAACGAGTGTCCCAATCCGTCCGCGCAAGATCCCTGCCCGCCGGGCTTGGTCGACATTGATGGCAGTGGCCTGTTTGCCGCCCCAACCATTGGCAAGATGATTGGGGATCAGTTGGCGGAGCACCAACGCCGCTGGAAGAGCTATCAAGAGAGCCTGCCGCCTACCGGTGCTGACAACATTGCTTACAGCGACGGTTACTTTACAGATGTCAACTCTCCCCCCGCAGCCATTGGTTCGCTGCTTAAGCTGTATGCCGCGAAACACAATCCGTTTGTGTATTTCAAGAGCGTGCAGGATGGCAATGACCCGCACAATAGCTTGGCCAACGTTGTCGGCTTCGAAGGAAAGAGCGGGCTTTACGACGACCTTGCCTCCGGCCACCTCCCGAACCTGGCGTTCATTGTCCCCAATCAATGCAACGACCAGCATGGACGCGACAATGGTGGCTCCCAGTGCGCGTTTGACCCACTCGACGATGGCTCTCAGGCTGGCCTGAACCCCGCGCTTATCTACGTCGGCGACCTCACCTTGAGAACACTGGTGTCGGCGATCCATCGATCGCCGGCCTGGAACCAGGGGCGCAACGCCATCGTGATCGTGTGGGACGAAAACGACTACAGTTACGTGCCGAACTTGAATCAGGTCCTGCTGATCGTGGATACAAACTACGGGCCTCACCACATGAAGAGCTCGCAGTACTACACACACTTCTCGCTGCTACGCACGCTGGAAGGCGGCTTCAAGCTGCCTTGCCTGAACCATGCATGCGACGCGAGCACGGCGGTGATGACGGATCTATTCGGCCAGCCGTAAACGAGTCAGGAGCCCCATGACGGGACCAGTCGCGAGATTGGTCCCGTTGCTTTTTCCCCTTGGGAGAGTTGAGGGCAATGCTTGGCGAGGGGAAAGATTCCGCACCTCCTCTTCGGTTCGCTCAGAGTCGATGGGCGGACGAATGCGTCCGCCCCTACACTAGAAATTTACGGGCAGCTTGACCACGCGCTTCTGGATCGCCCACATGACCAGCTCAGCCTTATTGTGAATTCCGAGTTTGCGCATGAGATTGAACTTGTGTGCATCCACGGTCTTCACGCTGAGACCGAGCACGCCCGCCGCGGATCGCACCGTCCGTCCTTCGGCCAGCAACTTCAACACTTCGTTTTCTCGAGCCGTGAGCATGCGCTTGCGCGGCGCTATTTCTACGGGCTGCGTGGCTCCATGGCCTGAGTCAGCCGAGGTGGTCCGGCGGACCATCTCGACGAGTTCCTCGGCTGAAGTTGTCCTGGCGGCGACACTGGTCCGCTCGCCCACCTCGGCTTGGTACGCGGTAAGGAACAACACCTTGCTGGTTGGCGAGGCCCGCAGAATCATCTGCTCACTTTGATCAGCGGGGCACTCGAAGATCTGAGGATCGCTGATGACGACGTCGGGACGATGCCGGAGTATGCCCTGCAATGCGTCCGCCGTATTCTCAGCTTCAGCGACGACCTGCATGTCCGGTTCATCTTCGAGCAGTCGGCGCAATCCCTGGCGCAGCAACACATGATCGTGAATCAAGACGCAGCGAATGGTTCGGCCTTCGTGGGTCTGCGTGGGGGGGCACACAGCTCCTCCTTTATCGACAGGCCAGAGAGATTTAGATGAGCGGCGATTCAATCAACGAAGAGGTTAAGTTATTGTAGCCCGATCGGGCAATGGGGTTGCAGGTAAATTCTAAAATCTTCGTTTTTAGATCCGTCTCAGCGCTGGACGGGCCGAGGGAGCGGGCCTTCTCCTGTACAATCGAACGTTTATGCTGCGCTATTTCACAGCCGGAGAATCACACGGTGAGGCCCTCGTGGCGTTCCTTTCCGGAGTTCCCGCGGGATTGAAGGTGGATCAGGCGTTCCTCGACCGCGAACTTTGGCGCCGGCAGCAGGGCTATGGACGCGGCGGACGCATGAAAATCGAGCGGGACAGCGCGCACATTCTCTCCGGCATTCGCCACGGCATCACGATCGGCTCGCCGATCTCGGTGCAGCTGGAAAACCGCGACTGGAAAAATTGGCAGGAATCGCTACCTGTCGGGGACGGCGATCCGGCCAAGCACAAACGTGTCGCCTCTCCCCGGCCCGGCCATGCCGATCTCGCGGGAGCGATGAAATATAACTTCCCCGAGGCCCGTTATATCCTCGAGCGCGCATCGGCACGCGAGACTGCAGCGCGGGTGGCGATCGGCGCTATCGCAAAACTTTTTCTGCAAGCGCTCGGTGTCGAAATCCTCAGCCATGTTGTGACGACGGGCAGCGTCACGCTGCCCGACTACATTGCATGGGAGAAAATCAAAGCTCTCTACGAACGCGACGAAGTCCTGCTAAACTGCGCGGACGCTGAGATTGAGCAGCGCATGAAGGAAGAAGTCGACAAAGTGCTGAAGAGCGGCGACTCACTCGGCGGCGTTTTCGAAGTGGTCGTCCACAACGTGCCACCCGGTCTGGGCACTTATGCACAATGGGACGAGCGGCTGGATGCCCAACTGGCAGCCGCTGTCATGTCGCTGCCAGCGGTCAAGGCGGTTGAAATCGGATCGGGCGTAGCTGCCGCGTTCAGCGCGGGGTCCCAGGTGCACGATGAAATCGGATACGCTGCCGCGTCTGGCTTCACGGCGTTCTCGCGGACGCACAACAATGCGGGAGGGATCGAGGGCGGCATCTCGAATGGAGAGGAAATTCGCGTGCGCGGGTATCTGAAGCCCATTTCGACGCTGCGCCGTCCGTTGCAGTCGGTCGACTTTGCGACGCGCGAACCGGTGAAAGCCGCGTACGAACGCTCCGACGTGTGTGTTGTCCCGGCGGCGGGGGTTGCCGCGGAAGCGATGGTCGCACTGACGATCGCGCGCAGCGCGCTGGAAAAATTCGGCGGCGATTCGATGACCGAAACTCTGCGAAACTATCAAGGCTACTGTCAACAACTCAAAACGTTCTGATGATCTACCCCATCGTCAAATACGGCAACCCGGTCCTGGAAAAGCCCGCAGAAAAAGTCACCGTCTTCGATAGCGACCTGGAAAAGCTGATCGAGGACATGTTCGAGTCGATGTACGAGGCGCACGGAGTAGGTCTGGCTGCGCCGCAAATCGGGATCGGCCGCCGGATTGCCGTCATCGACGTTACTTTCAAGGAAGATCCGAAGGCGAAGCTTGTTCTGATCAACCCGGAAATCATCCACACCGAGGGCAAGCACACGCAGAGCGAAGGATGCCTCAGCATCCCGGATTTTCGCGAGAACGTAACGCGGCCGAATAAGGTCACGGTGCGCGCGCAGGATGTTCATGGCGAGGTCTACGAAAAAATCGGCGAGGAACTGTTGGCGCGTGCGTTTCTTCACGAAACCGATCACCTGAACGGCAAGCTGTACATCAGCCACATCAGCGCTCTGAAGCGCGACCTGATGAAACGGAAGATCAAGAAGCTGATGAAGGCCGGAGAGTGGTGAGGCTAACGTAGGGAATCTTTCACCACGGAGGCACGGAGTCACAGAGAACCCCAAAATTGATTTCTCCGTGTCTCTTGTGTCTCCGTGGTGAAATGGCTTTTGCCCATGCCCCTGGATCTCATCTTTTGCGGCACGCCGCGGTTCGCTGTGCCGACGCTCGAAAAGCTCGCCGCCGCTGGCCACCGGGTGCATCTCGTAGTGACGCAACCGGACCGGCCCAAGGGACGCGGGCTTGAGCTGGTCGCATCGCCGGTCAAAGAATCGGCTCTCAAGCTGAATCTTGCGATTACGCAACCTGAGCGCATCAAGACCAACGAAGAATTCCGCGGACAACTCACCGCGCTCCAGCCTGATGCCATCATCGTCGTCGGCTACGGCCGCATCATTCCGCAGTGGATGCTCGATCTTCCTCGGTTGGGCAACATCAATCTTCATGCCTCGCTGCTGCCGAAATATCGCGGAGCCGCGCCGATCCAATGGGCGATCGCCAACGGAGAGACCGTCACGGGGAATACCACGATGCGCATCGACGCCGGCCTCGACACTGGTGACATCCTTCTGCAAAACGAAGTCGGGATCAGTACGGAAGACACTGCTGAGACGCTCGCTCCGAAGCTAGCCGCCATCGGTGCGGATCTCATGGTCGAGACTTTGCGCGGGCTGGCGAGCGGAGAAGTTCATCCGCGAAAGCAGGACGATTCCAGACCGTCTCTCGCGCCGATCCTGAAGAAAGAAGATGGCCTCGTCGATTTCTCGCGCAGCGCCGAGGAGATTTTCAACCGGCTTCGCGGATTTCAGCCCTGGCCCGGTGCGCACACCAAATTCCGGGGGAAGAACCTGCAGATACTGAAAGCACGTGTTGCGGCTGAGGCCGTCGCTGCGGGGGAAATGAAAGTCGCGGGGGATCGGCTATTGGTCGGGTGCGCTGAGGGCACTTCGCTGGAACTGCTTGAGGTTCAGTTGGAGGGGAAGAAGAGATCGAGTGCGAAGGATTTTATTCACGGGTATCAACCTAAGGCGGCGGAAAAACTGGGAGTCTAGCTCGTAGCCTCAGGGGCTGAAGCCCCCTCTTTTTAGAATGCTTTACGGCGCGGCTGGAAGCCGAGCCCTTTCAAAGCCTGATTGCCTCATCAACGAACTTCTGACTCAGCGTTCACACCTCCTCTTCGCTTCGCTCAGAGTCGGTGGGCGGACGAATGCGTCCGCCCCTACACGTTTCTGCCGTGATCCTATTGGCACGACTGGAAGTCGTGCCCCTTCCGTGCGGGATGCTGCTCCGGTTTTGTGGCGGCGGTTGCGGAGTGCATGGGTCCTCCGGCGCAACGGACGCGCCATCAGGATGACAAGGCTGTCGAGCTGGCGCTCGACGGACAGCCGAGGCGGCTATTGGGTGGGGCTTTGCTTTTCTTGTTCGTAGCGGGACAGGGTTGCGCGGAGACTGCTTGCGGTGCGTTCGTCGTGCGCTCTCTGGGCTACGTCGAGGGCGCGGGTGACGGTCTGGATCGCTTCGGGGAGGCGTCCGGCTTTGTGATAGGCCTCGGCAAGGCCGGCGAGGCATTGCCATTCTTTGCCCTGGCTCAGCTCGACGGCTTTCTCGAGAGCGGCGATGGAACCGGAACGGTCTCCGCGGAGGCCGAGGATGTAGCCCAGATTCGAGTAGTATTCGGCTGACGTTGGAGTAAGCGCGATGGCTTTTTGCAGCTGCTTGATTCCTTCGTCGATCTGTCCGGTTTGGGCGAGTTCCCAGCCCAGGGCATTGCGGGCTTCGGGGAATTCGGGAGCCATGTCGACGGCCTTGCGCAGATGATCCAGGCCCTGGCGAGTGTCTCCGCCTTGGGCCAGCATGACTCCCATGTCCATTTCTGCTTTGGCGTTGCCGGGATCGAGCGCGAGGGATTTCTGCCAATTCTCGATCGCGCCCTGAGGATCGCCGGTCATGGCGAGCGATACGGCGAGGTGCGAGAACCAGGCAGCGTGAGAGGGATCGAGCGTGCAGGCCTTGCGGTATTCCTCGACGGCTTCGGCCTCCTGGTTGTTGCCGCTGAGGGATACGGCGAGGGCGAAGTGAGGGAGGGGGTCGTTGGGATCGATGTCGAGGGCCTTGCGCCATTCGACGATGGCTTCGGCCATCTGATTTTTTTCCATCAGGTCGAACGCGTGGTTTGAGACCCGGTAGACCTGCATGGCCTGGGGATCGATCCTGTCGATGCTGTCGGGTGGAATGTTCACGAATTCGGGAATGTTGACGGCGCGATTGGCGGCGGTGGTGTTGTCGACGATGATCGCGGGGCTGTCGTTGCCGTCGGCGTCGATGTGGGTGAGCATGAGGCGCGTGTAGGGTCCGCGAGATTTTGAGGAGAAGGCGAGCCAGCGTCCGTTGGGCGAGAACGTGTGCCACGAGTTCATGAGCGGCGTGTTGCAGTTCATGAGGCGGGCTTTGCCACCGGTGGAAGGGACGATGTAGAGCTTGCTGTCGGGGCGCATGAGCAGACCGTTGTGGTTCTGGACGAAGACGATCCAGCGTCCGTCGGGGGAAACCTTGGGGAAGTTGTTGCTCATGCCGTTGGCGGAGGCGCCGGCGATGGGCTGGGGTGTGCCGCCCTGTCCGTCGTTAAAAGGAATGCGGTAGAGGTCGTATTGAATCTGCGGTTCGCGCGGATCGTTGGCGTGATCGGGCTTTTCTGCGCCGGGAGGATAGGGATCGCGAGCCTGCGCGCGGCTGAAGACAAGATATTTTCCGTCGGGCGACCAAAACGCGCTGGTTTGGACGAAATGAGGATCGTCGGCGCCGGGAAGTGGGCGGAGTTTCCTGGCGTCGCGATCGTACCAGGCGAGGATGCCGCGCATCGGATAGAAGACCTGGTTAAAGTCGACGTGCTGGTAGTTGGTGCTGAAGAGGCGGTCGGAGAGTCCGGGGGCGAAGTCGGGATTCTCGGACTGATGCTTGTTACCGACGCCGGGCGGGCCGATGGAGGTGACGACGTAGCGTCCGTCGGGAGAAACCTGGGACATGAATCCGAAGCGCTTGACGGCGGGATCGGAGCGGCGGGCGTTGAGATTCTCCTGGAAGGAACTCCAGCGGACGACATCCTGATTGCGGATGGCCATGGATTTCTGGACGTCCACGACGGCGTAGAGTCCTTTGTCGTTCTTGGGGCCGTCGACATCGATGCCCATGGTCTTGCCATCGGCGGAAAACGAGTGGCAGTTGGCGCAGGTGTAGATGTTCTCCATGACGGTGCGGCTTTGGGGCTCGGCAAGATTGCGGAGCTTCCACTTGATGAGCGGGATGGCTGAGGGCGGAAGCGGCTGGATGAGACCGTTTTCGGTGCGGGGCGAGAGCATCAGGGGAACATCGCGGTAGAAGACCGGTGCGCCGACGGGGTCTGCTGAAGTGGAGATGGTGACGGTGGCGCGGGAGAGTGGCTGAGTCGACGGGGCGTCTGCGAAACCTGTGATGGTGATGGTCGCCGGTTTCAGAGATGCTTTTTTGATTCCTGCCCATGTGGATTCGTCTGGTTTCCAGGCGTGGGTGGCTGGCGTGGATTGTGCAACGCCTTCTCCGTTGCCGGTTTGGGGATCGATCTCGCCGAGCGGCGGGGGGGCGCCGGTGGAGTCAACACGGATTGGAGCTGTGTGGTCGGCGAAGGTGATGTCGATCGTCCAGCGTTTTGCGGCGGTGGAATCGCGCCAGAGGAATGTGGGAGGAGTGATCTCCGGAGGGAAGATGGAGCCATCGAGAGGGTAGTCGACGGAGATGGTGGCCGGGGCCGGGTTGTGCGTGCCGCGGGCCTGGACGCGCGCCAGGCAGAGCGTGGCGGCGACTAGGGCGGCGATGAGGAATCTGGCGGTACGGGAATTCATTGGACCCCAGGCTGAAAGACGGACGGTAGCATTGGCTGGGAGCGCGGGCTGTGATTTGGGTCACATTGAGTTCGAGCGGTCGAAGTTTGGGTTCCAGTTACAGTGTCGGCAAGAGCGATTTACCACAGGGGGCACAGAGGAACACAGGGTAATCACAAAATCGAAATCCCCACTTCTGGCGACACCGGCCGGAAGTGGGGCACGCATCTGGATGGCTTCGAAAACAGCTGTCTTAGCGGGCTTGCGGTTGTCCTTGGAAGCTGGAGGGTTGCTGGTTCAGTTTATTGAGTTGGTTGAGGGCGGAGAGGCCCTTGGACATGCTGAAGATGGCGTAGGCGTGGAAGGCGAGATCGAGCCAGAGTCCGAAGCCGAGGAAGATCAGGCCATCGAGACCGTAGAGGATCATGCCGACGAGGAATGCCCATTGCTGTCCTTCGCGGGCGAACTTCCAGAAGAGCAGGAACACGCCAGCAACGATGACAGACACGACGAGGCCGGCGATGTTGCCGGCGGTGCCTCCGACTTTCCCGATCCCGTCGGCGATTTGCGTGACGCCGAGGCCGACGATGAAGTGCAGTTTGGCGTCGAACAAGCCGAGCGCGGAGTTGATGACGGAGAAGATGGCGACGGCCATGAGCCATCCGGCGCCGGAGCGCATGCGGGCCTGGAGCCTGAGTTTCTGCTCGACGAGCGCCTGATTGACGGGACTGGTTTGGGCGACAGCAGTGCCTGCAGCGGACATAGTGACCTCCGATTAGCGAAAAATGCCAGCTCTAGATGGGGAGGTCCGCGGCTGGAGAATCTTGAAGAAGGTAGCATTGGGGCTTTGGCTGGGGAGGTTACTGGGGTACAGAGTGGAGGCTGGGGCTCCCGGTTGGCTTTGGTAACACGGTTTAACGGACTGAATGATTTTGCCGCTCTCCGTCTAGAGGCCCGAGTACTTCGTTTCGCTGCATTCCGTGAATGAAAGCTCTCACGCAGTGTACTCGCCGTATGGGACTTCACACTCCCCTTCGCTTC
>Ga0335078_10004813_pt1 | contig 19957 bp, 17 predicted proteins | sample Lox_Sample_32_FD_206711 | JGI IMG/M metagenome (GOLD analysis project Ga0335078, IMG submission 206711) | Soil microbial communities from Loxahatchee National Wildlife Refuge, Florida, United States - Lox_Sample_3.2 | ecosystem: Environmental > Terrestrial > Soil > Wetlands | place: USA... | reverse complement strand
CGCAGAGGAGCCCAGCGCGAACTCGTCGCCGTTGCGCGGCCGGATCGCGCGCCGGATGGCGGAGAGGCGGCGCACCGCTGCGACCACCGGCAGCAAGGCGCAGTTGAAGTAGGTGGTGCGGCACACGCGGAAGCCGGCGCCCTGCAACGCCGCGTTGAGGGTGCCGGCGCTGTACCGCCGCCGGTGGTGGACCCGCACGTCCCAGTCGCTCCACAGCCACGGCAGGGCCGGAACCAGGAGCAGCAGGCGCCCGCCGGGGGCGAGCACGCGCCGGGCCTCCGCGAGCGCCTCCGCTTCCGGCGCCACATGCTCGAGCACGTCCAGCATGGCCACAAGGCCGAACGTCGCGGGCGCGAACGGGAGCGCCTCGGCCCGCGCCATCGCTACGCGCCGCGTCCCGCCGGCGTGCGCGCTGCGCGCCGGCGCCCGCTCGATCTCGGTCCCGACGTCGCGGCCGTAGGCGGCGAGAAAATCCAGCTCCGCCCCGAAACCGCAGCCGACCGCCAGCACGCGCTCCGCGCCGGCCACGGGGGCGGGTCCGAGCAGTGACCGTACCAGGGCGCGCCGCCCGGTGAACCACCAGTGCGTGCGCTCGTAGGCCGCGTGCTCCGCGTAGGCCGAGGGCTCCATCGCCCCTCAGCGGCGCGAAGCGTCCGGCGCCGCGCCGCCCGCCGGGGCCCCATCCCGGGGCGGCGGCGCGCCCTGCTCGTCCCGCACCACGTAGTACGGGCGCCCGACCACCTCGTCGGCCACCCGCGCCAGGTACTCGCCGATCATCCCGAGCGCGAACAGCTGCACACCACCCAGGAACGCAATGGCGACCGTGAGGCTCGCCCAGCCGGGGATCGCCACGGTCGTGAACAGGCGGAAGTACAGCGCCGCCAGCAGCAGCGCCGCCGCCACCGCCGAGGCGAAGAAGCCCAGCGCGGTCGCGAACCGCAGCGGCCGGTAGGAGAACCCGAATACCGCGTCCACCGCCAGCTTCACGAGGTCGCCGGTCCGGAAGGCCGGCCGGCCCGCGCCGCGCGGGTCGCGATCGAAAGCGACCGTCGCCTGGCGGAATCCGACCCAGCTCCGGAGGCCGGGCAGGAACCGGTTGCGCTCGCCGAGCCCCACAATCACCGAGGCCACCCGCGCGTCCAGGAGGCAGAAGGTGCCGGCCGTGGCCGGGATGCGCAGCGGCACGGCGTAAGGCAGCAGGCGGTGGAACAGACCGTAGGCGAGCCGCCGCAGCAGCGGCTCCCGGCGCGAGCGCTTGATCGCCGTGACCACCTCGGCGCCCTCGCGCCACTGTGCCACCAGCTCCGGAATGACCTCGGGCGGGTCCTGAAGGTCGGAGTCCATCGCCACCACCGCGTCGCCGCGCGCGCGGGACAGCGCCGCCGAGATCGCCGCCTGGTGGCCGAACCGCCTCGAGAGGTAGACCACGGTGAGCCAGGGATAGCGCGAGATGAGCCGGGGATAGAGCTCCTGCGACCCGTCGTCCGAGTCGTCGTCCGCGACGACCACGTGCAGCTCGGCGCCCAGCCCGCGGGCCACCGCCTCCAGCCGCTCCAGCAGGGCCGGCAGGTTGCCCGACTCGTTGCGGGCGGGCACCGCCACCCCCAGACGGAAGCTCGCGGTACCCGGTCGGTCGGTGGATCCGGCAGCCGTCACCGTGACACCTCGCTGTCGCGCGCGTAGAAGCGATAATCCCCGACCACGCCGATCGCGTGGTAGGCCGCCAGCGCGGCTGCGAACCGCGGGTCGGCGGCGGCGAAGTAGCCCACGAGGTCCGGTGCACCCCAGGGCGGCGCGTACTGAAAGAGTAGCGCGGGCCGCCACGCGAGAAAGTCGTCGGTCACCGCCGTCACCAGGTACCGCTGCTCGGGACCGAGCCGGGCCGGCCCGCCGGGGGTCGGCGCGATCCACTGACCCCGGGCGTGGAGCGCCGGAATCATCCACAGGCTCGGGAACCGCAGCGCCCACCGGGCGCCGGTGAAGTTCACCAGGGGGAAGGCCGGCGTGGGGCTCACCGTGAGCCCGAGGATCGCCTGCCCCGGCGCGTACCGCCGGACCAGCGGCGCCAGCTCACCGCGGATCACCACCCGCTCGTACTCCCCTTCGGCCCACGCCTCCCGGCCCCGCTGGACGAGGACGACCGCCAGACCGGCCGCGAGCACGAGTGCCGGCAGCCGCGCCGCGGCCGCGCGCACGCGGGGGATTGGAGCGTGCGCCGCGGACAGCAGCGCCACGCCAAGCGCCACGAGCGACTCGGCTCGCGCCGGGTAGTAGTGGTAGCTCCAGCCCTTCTGCTGGAGCAGCACGGCGGCCAGCGACGTGAGCACTGCGACGACCATCACGTCGCGCAGCCCGCGCCACCCCGCGGCGGTCGGCGTCGCCACCATGGCGAGCGCCGCCAGGAGCGGCAGAACCCCGTCCGGCGTCGCCAGGATCCGCAGCGGCGACTCGCGGAGCAGCGCCGTGTAGACGGGGCCCAGGCGTTCGGCCAGCGCGACGTAGCCCGGCGCGCACAGCACGACGGCGAGGCCGTACGCCAGCAGTGTGGCGGCGATCGTGACGGTCTCGGCGCGCCGCCACGGCGGGCCCGCGCGGCGCCCCAGGATCAGATACGCCTCGACGACCGCCCACAGCGGCAGATAGAACGGCTTGAGCGCGAGCCCCACCGCCGCCATGACGCCCGCGCTCACCGCCTGCGCCCGCGAGGCGGACCTCCCTTCCGCGCGCACCGCCGAGAGGCAGAGGTAGGGCAGCACCAAGGCCAGCAGCAGGTGCTCGCGCTGGCCGAAGTCCGCCGCGGCCATGGGGAACAGGGCGGCAAGGCACAGCAGGATCAGGATGCGGCGCGGTCGCGCACGCCCGGGACCGTCCTCGCCCAGGCGGGTGAGCAGGCGGGCGGCGAACGCGACGACGGCCAGCGCCAGGGCCGCCGTGGCCAGGTTGTAGACGGTCAGGTCGAGCACGCCGAGCGCGTGGGCGAGCCACGCCGGCGGGATGCTGAGGGCCACGATGAGCGGCGGGTTGATCTCGATGATGTCGCGGTACAGGTGCGCTCCGGCGAGAACCCGCTGTGCGACGTAGAGGTACCAGGCGGCGTCGAGGTTCCCGCCCCAGCTCAGCACCGGCACCAGGCCGATCGCGACGAGCGCCGCCGCGACCGCCACGAACGGCCACCGCCGCCCGAGCGGGCCGCCCGCGGGACGCGTGGCCCCGCCCGGGCCGCTAGTCGAGCTCAACGATGGTCAGGTTCCGGTTGGTGTAGATGCAGATGTCGGCCGCGATCTCCAGGCTCTGGGACACGATCTCGCGCGCCGTGAGCGGGGCGTGCGCCAGCAGCGCCCGCGCCGCCGCCAGCGCGTAGCTCCCGCCCGAGCCGATCGCGAGGATCCCGTCGTCCGGCTCGATGACGTCCCCGTTGCCCGTCACCAGCAGCCCCTTGTCCTTGTCGGCCACCACCAGCTGCGCCTCCAGCCGCCGCAGCACCCGGTCGCTGCGCCAGTCCTTGGCCAGCTCGACCGCCGCGCGCGCGAGGTTGCCCGGGTAGCGCTCCATCTTCTCCTCGAACTTCTCGAACAGCGTGAGCGCGTCGGCCGCGCCCCCCGCGAAGCCCGCCACCGCCTTGCCGCCCTTGAGCAGGCGGACCTTCTGGGCGTGCGACTTCATCACGGTGTCGCCGACGGTGACCTGCCCGTCGCCGCCCATGGCGACGTGGCCGTCCTTCCGGACGCACAGGATCGTAGTGGCGCGGATCGTTTCCATCTACGCTCTCGGGTGTGCCTGGTGGTAGACGCGCTTCAGCCGCTCGACGCTGGTGTGCGTGTAGATCTGGGTGGTGGAGAGCGACGCGTGCCCCAGCAGCTCCTGCACCGCCCGCAGGTCCGCCCCCGCGTCGAGGAGGTGCGTCGCGAACGAGTGTCGCAGCGAGTGGGTGCTGATCTTCTGGCCCTCGCTCACCGTGTCGAGCAGGCGCCGCATCGCGAGCTGCACCGCCCGCGCCGTCAGCCGCTGGCCGCGCTCGCCGAGAAACACCGCGCGCCGGTGGCCGCCGCGCCCGATCTCGTCGCGCCGCAGGAAGTACTGCCGCAGCGCCGCCACCGCCGGACGCCCGACCGGGAGCAGCCGCTCCTTCCGGCCCTTGCCCCGCACCCGCACCTGGTCGGACACGAGGTCGAGATCGTCCACGTCGAGCCCGACCAGCTCCGACAGCCGCATCCCGGTCGAGTAGAACAGTTCCAGCATGGCACGATCCCGCGTCGAGCGGAAGGTGTTCTCCGCCGCGCGCGCCTCCGCCCCGGCGAACAGGCGCTCCACCGCCGCACGATCGAGGTACCCCGGCAGGCGACGCTCCGACCGGGGGGTGCTGGCCGCCTTCGCGGGGTTCACCTCCACGCCGTGGTGGAGGTTCAGGAAGCGGTAGAAGGCCCGGATCGCCGACAGCGCCCGCGCCATGGTCCGCTTGGACCAGCCCGCCTGCGCCCGGTCCCCGAGGAAGCCGCGCACCGCGAGGCGATCCACCCCCGCCCACGTCCACGTCGCGGCGCCGTAGTAGCCGTCGAGGAACGCGGTGAAGTCGGCCAGGTCGCGCCCGTACGCCTTCACGGTGTGCGGCGAGTCGTTGCGCTCCGACTCGAGGTACCGCAGGAAGTCCGCCGCCTCAGCCCTCACCCAGCCTCCGCGCGAAGTCCCGCATGGCCGCCAGCGCCCGCTCCGCGAGCAGTGCCTTGCGCTGCGCGCGGTCCCGCACCACGCCCGGCAGCGGCGGCAGCAGCCCGAAGTTCGCGTTCATGGGCTGGAACGCCGCCGGGTCCGCCCCCCGAAGATACGCCAGCAGCGCGCCGAGCATAGTCTCGGTCGGCGGCAGCAGCGGCTCGGCCCCGTGCAGCTGCCGCGCGAGGTTGATCCCCGCCAGCAGACCCGTGCCGAGCGACTCCGTGTACCCCTCGATCCCCGTGAGCTGCCCCGCGAGCAGCGTCGTGGGCGCGTCCCGCAGGGCCAGGCACGGCGAGAGGCAGGCCGGGGTGTTCACGTAGCTGTTGCGGTGGATCGAGCCGTAGCGCAGGAACTCGGCCCTCTCCAGTCCCGGGACGGTGCGGAACACCCGCTGCTGCTCGCCCGTCCGCAGCCGCGTCTGGAATCCGACCAGGTTCCACATCTGGCCGCCGCGGTCCTCGCGTCGCAGCTGCACCACGGCCCAGGGCCGGCGCCCGGTCGCGGGATCCACGAGGCCCACGGGCTTCATCGGCCCGAAGCGCAGCGCGTCCCGGCCCCGGGCCGCCATCTCCTCGACCGGCAGACAGCCCTCGAAGTAGGGCACCCCGTCGAACTCGTGCCCCTGGTAGCGGTCGGCGGCGGTGAGCGCGGCGACGAAGGTGTCGTACGCCGCCTCGTCGAGCGCGGCGTTCAGGTAGTCGTCGCCGCCGCCCTTGCCGTAGCGCGAAGCCGCGAACAGGCGCCCGCCGTCCAGCGAGTCGGCCGCCACGATGGGCGCGATGGCGTCGAAGAAGGCCAGGGCGCCCGTGCCGAGCCGTGCGGCGATCACCGCCGCCAGGGCGTCGGACGTCAGCGGCCCCGTGGCGATCACACCCGGCGCCGGCAGCGCGGTCACCTCCTCCCGCACCACGCGGATGTTGGGGTGCGCGGTGATGAGGGCGGTGACGCCGCGCGCGAACGCCTCCCGGTCCACGGCCAGCGCGGCCCCACCCGGCACCCGCGCCTCGTCCGCGCAGCGCAGCAGCAGGCTGCCGAGCAGGCGCAGCTCGGCCTTCAGCAGTCCGTGGGCATTCACGGTCTCGACGCTCTTGAAGGAGTTGCTGCAGACCAGCTCGCCCAGCAGATCGGTGCGGTGCGCCGGCGTGTGGCCGACGGGGCGCATCTCCGCCAGCGTGATCCGGACGCCGCGCTCGGCCAGCGCCCACGCGGCCTCGCAGCCCGCGAGGCCGCCGCCCACCACCGTCGCGGTCAGGACGGGACGGTGGCCGCCGCCCCCGTTTCGGCCGCCGGCGCCTCCTCGGCCGCGAACTCCGTCCCGCATTTCAGGCACTTCCGGAACGCGCCCCGCGCCTTGCTCTGCTTGCTCTCCGCGCCCACCCAGCCGCACGAGGGGCACGGGACCGGCACCGGCCGGTTCCACACCGTGAAGTCGCACGCCGGGTAGCGCGAGCACCCGAAGAACACGCGCCCGCGCTTGCTGCGGCGCTCCGCCAGGTCGCCCACGCCGCACTTGGGGCACTTGACGCCGAGCGGCACGGGCTCGGTGTGCTTGCACTTGGGGTAGCGCGTGCAGGCCACGAACTCGCCGTAGCGGCCGGTCTTGATGACCATCGGCGCGCCGCAGTCGGGGCACGGCTTGTCGTACGGCCGGTCGGGCGCCCGCGGCTTGCGTAGCGACTTGGTGTACTTGCACTCCGGATCGTTCTGCTTGGTGCAGGCGATGTACGGCCCGAACCTTCCCGCCTTCGCCACGAGCGGGCTGCCGCACTGCGGGCAGCGCTGGTCGGCCAGTCCCTCGAGGTCGTGGGCCTCGCTGATCATCTCCTCCGGCCGCGCGTCCGCGAGCGCCTTGGCGAAGGGCTTCCAGAAGTCGTCCAGGACCTCCACCCGGCTCAGCTCGCCCTCCTCGACGCGGTCGAGCTCACTCTCCATCTCGCTGGTGAACTCGACGTTGAAGATGTCGGGGAAGCGCGGGATGAGCATCTTCTCGACGGTCACGCCCAGCTCGGTCGGGTGGAAGCGCTTCTCCACGAGGCTCACATAGTGCCGCGCCACCAGCGTGCTGGTGATCGCGGAATACGTGGACGGCCGGCCGATGCCGAGGCGCTCGAGCTCCTTGACCAGCGAGGCCTCGCTGAAGCGCGGCGGCGGCTCCGTGAAGTGCTGCTCCGGCACCACGCCCTTGAGCGCCACCCGGTCGCCCACCGCCAGCGGCGGCAGCGGCGGGAGGTCGTCGAGGGTCCGGCCCTCGCCCTGCTCGCGCGCTTCGTGGTAGAGGCGGTGGTAGCCGTCGAACACGATCACCGACCCGGTCGCCCGGAACAGGTACCGGCCCAGGTCGAAGTCCACCGTGGTCGTGTCGTAGACGATGGGCGACATCTGCGACGCCACGAAGCGCTGCCAGACGAGCTGGTAGAGCTTGAACTGGTCCGGTGCCAGGTCGTTGCGGACGCTCTGCGGCGTGCGCTCCACGTCGGTCGGGCGCACCGCCTCGTGGGCGTCCTGGGCCTGCGGGTTCTGCGACGCGCCGTACAGCATTGGCTTGTCGGGCAGGTACGGCTGGCCGTACTGGCGCAGCACGTGGGCGCGGGCCGCGTCCACCGCGACGGGCGCCACGCGCGTGGAGTCCGTCCGCATGTAGGTGATGAGGCCGACCGCGCCCTCGTCCGCCAGCTCCACGCCCTCGTAGAGGTCCTGCGCCACACGCATCGTGCGCTTGCTCGAGAACCCGAGCCGCTTCGCCGCTTCCTGCTGCAGCGTGCTGGTCGTGAACGGCGCGGGCGGCCGCTTCCGCCGCTCCTTGCGCTTGACGTCGGTGACGACGAACGCGGCGTCGCGCACCGCCGCCACGATCGCCGCGGCCGCGGCCTCGGTGTGGATCTCCGGCTTCTTGCCGTCGAGCCGGTGCAGCTCGGCGTCGAACGCCTGCCCGCTCTGCTCGCACTTCGCCGTGACGCTCCAGTACTCCTGCGGCACGAAGCGCTGGATCTCGTTCTCGCGCTCGACGATCAGCCGCAGGGCCACGGTCTGCACGCGCCCGGCCGAGAGGCCCGTCTTGAGCGCCTTCCACAGCAGCGGGCTGACCTTGAAGCCCACCAGCCGGTCCAGGATGCGGCGCGCCAGCTGCGCCTCGACCTTCTTCTCGTCGATGCGCGTCGTGTGCGTGATGGCGCGCTGGATGGCGTCCTTGGTGATCTCGTGGAACAGCACGCGGCGCACGTGGTCGGCGCCGAGCTGCTGCCGGACGTGCCAGGCGATCGCCTCGCCTTCACGGTCGGGGTCGGTGGCGATCAGGACCTCGTCCACCTCCTTGGCGGACTTCTTCAACTCCTGGATCGCCTTCTGCTTGCCCTTGACGGTGACGAACGTGGGCTTGAAGCCGGCTTCGATGTCCACGCCCAGCTCGCGCTCGGGCAGATCCCGGATGTGCCCCACGGTCGCCTTCACCGTGTAGCCCTTCCCGAGATACTTGCCGATCGTCTTCGCCTTCGCGGGCGACTCGACGACCACGAGCGTGCTCTTGTCCGCCATCGTCCTCACGATCCACTACGGGGTTCCCCGGAGCGCCATCCGAGCGTTCCGGCCTGTACCACGGCATTCCGGCGCCGGTTCCCGCCGGCCGGCCCGGGTCCGGTCCCTGCGGGCGCGGAGTCTACCAGCCGGCGCGGGCGCGGGCAAGCGAGACGACGGCGGCCGCCACCTGCTCGGCCGTGCGCCCGCCGGTCGGCACCGTGCATTCCGCCTCGGCGTACGCCGCCCCGCGCCGGGCCAGCAGCATGGCGAGCCGCGCGGCCACGTCGCCGCCCGCGAGCAGCGGCCGGTCGGCCGCTGCGCCGAGGCGGGCGGCGGCGTCGGCGGGCTCGGTCTGAAGGTACACCACCAGTCCAGACCCCCGGGCCTTCGCCCGCGTAACCCCATCGGCGACGAAGCCGCCGCCCGGCGCGATCACCGCGGCGGCGCCGTCGAGCGCCGCGGCGCCGATCTCCGCCTCGAGCGCGCGGAACGCCGGCTCCCCGTCCTCCGCGAAGAGGCGGGCCACGCTCTTCCCGGCGCGCCGCTCGACGTCCTCGTCCACGTCCACGAACCGCGCCCGCAGCGCGGCGGCGACCAGGCGCCCCACCACCGACTTCCCCGCGCCGGGCAGCCCGACCAGCACCACGTGCCGTCTACGCACCCGGCTCCCACGCGTCGGTGCGCCGCGCCAGGCGCTCGAGATACCCCGCGACGTTGCGCTGCAGCTCGCCCAGCGAGTCGCCGCCGAACTTCTCGGCGTAGGCGCCGGCGAGCACCAGCGCGACCGCCGCCTCCGCGATGACGCCGAGCGCCGGCACGGCAGTGACGTCCGAGCGCTCGCTCTGCGCCGCCGCCGGCCGGCCCGTCTCCAGGTCCACGGTCGGCAGCGGGCGCATGAGCGTGGAGAGTGGCTTCATCGCGGCCCGCACGACCAGCGGCTCCCCGGTGGTCATCCCGCCTTCCAGGCCGCCCGCGCGGTTGGTGCGGCGCGCAAAGCCGCCGGTCGGCCCCGGCCCGCCCTCGGCGCGGACGATCTCGTCGTGCGCCGCCGAGCCCGGGAGACCGGCCACGGCGAAGGCCGGCCCGATCTCCACGCCCTTCACCGCCTGGATGGACATCAGCGCCGCCGCGAGACGCCCGTCGAGCCGCCGCTCGGCCGACACGTGGCTGCCGAGCCCGACCACCAGGCCCCGGGCGACGACTTCCACCACGCCGCCCAGCGTGTCGCCGGCGTCCTTCGCGGCGTCGATGCGGGCGATCATCGCCCGCTCCGCCCCGGGATCGAGGCAGCGCACCGGCGACGGGTCGGCCGCCGGGTTGAGCGGCACCGGCAGCGGCGCCGGCGGCTCGGCGACGACGCCGCCTAGGGCCGTCACGTGGCTGCCGATCTCCACGCCGAGCGCCGCCAGCAGCCGCCGGCAGACGGCGCCGCCGGCGACACGCGCGACCGTTTCCCGCGCCGACGCGCGCTCCAGGACGTCCCGCGCGTCGCGTCGGTCGTACTTCAGGACGCCCACCAGGTCGGCGTGCCCGGGCCGCGGACGCGTCACGCGCCGACGCGGCGGCTCCGCCGCCGGCTCGGGCGCCATCACGTCCCGCCAGTGCTCGAAGTCCAGGTTCTCCACCAGGAGCACCACGGGCGAGCCGAGCGTCTCGCCCGCCCGCACGCCCCCGAGGAAGCGCACCCGGTCGGCCTCGATCTTCATCCGCGCCCCGCGCCCGTGGCCGCGCATTCGCCGCGCGAGGTCGGCGTCTACGTCGGCGGCGGCCAGCGGCAGGCCCGCGGGCACGCCCTCGAGCACCGCGACGACGGCCGGGCCGTGCGACTCCCCGGCGGTGGTGAGGCGGATCACGGGCGACGGACCTCCCCAGAGAACGCGAGCCCGACCGCGCGGCCGGGCTCTGGCGTTCCACGTTCGCCGGCGATGGCGGGCGGCGCTACGGCTCGTCCACGAACGCCGGCAGCGTCCGCACCGGCGGCAGCGCCTGTCCCGGCTGCTCGCGCGCCGGGAGCGGATTGACGAAGGACGGCAGCCGGACGACCACGAGGCCGCGCGAGGTGACCCCCACCAGCACCAGGCCGGTGCCCGTATTGGCCACCCGGATCGGCCCGATGATGGTGTCGCGGATCGGCACCGTCGCGATCCGCGAGTACCAGTACGTGTCGAACACGTCGATGAACGCGTCCGGGCGGGCCGCGAAGACGAGCCGGTCGTTCTTGTTCAATCCCGCCGACGTGCGCGTGTCCGCGTCGAACGCGTTCCGGGGATCGAAGTCCATCCCCGGCTGCCCGCTGGGCACCGGGAGGAGCCCGGTCTGCCGCAGCGTGTAGTCGAACGCGTAAATCGAGTCGGCGCGCACCAGGCTCGTGCGGCCGTTGAAGTTGGTCGCCACCGACAGCACCGGCGCCGCGCGGTTGACCAGGAAGTCCCGCACCAGCACGCCGGGCGACACGCCCTGATCGACGATCGCGTTGCAGTTCAGGTACCCGAGGATGGAGTCGGTCGTCGGATTCCGCAGCGGGCACGGCGGCTGCGTGATCCGCACGATCGGCGCCCGCCCGTCCACGGCCAGCGCCCGGGCGTAGCCCTGGTCGAACCCGCCCTCGCCGATGACGGCGTGGTTGAAGTCGCCCGAGTTCCGGACGAAGGTGGACTCCTGGAAAGCCACGGTCGACAGCGTCACCAGCTTGCCCACGCCGGCGCCGAGGAGCGTGTCACGGATCGCCTGCCCGGGCAGCGTGTCCCGCACCGCGATGATCTGCAGCGTGTCGGTGCCGGGGTCGGCGAGCTCGTAGTAGAGATGGCCGCTCCTGGCGGAGATCGGCGCGGAGAGATTCTCCGACGCCAGGTAGCCGCGGCTGGTGAACGGCTGCGGCTGCGCGGGCGTGGGCGCGGTGGAGTAGATCGCGTACACGCTGTCGCACACGGCGCCGGCCAGGTGGCGGCACACCGTTCCCACGTACTGCGGACGGTCCGACAGGTCGTAGTCCGTGGTCAGGATCTCGATGCCGCCGGCGGCCGTGGGCTGCGTCGTCACCGTCTGCACGACGTAGTTCGCCAGGCGGTGCCGCTGCACCTCCGCCCGCGAGACCAGGTCCACGATGGAGAAGTTGGTCCCGCCCGAGTTGGCGACGACGACCGTGTCGGCGTTGTCGCCCAGCGTGTCGTGCGGCCAGAGGGAGATCCCCACCGGCTGCGAACCGACCTGGATGGGCGTCGTGAAGGTCCCGGAATTGAGCCGGAACACATCGACCTGATTGAGCGTCGTGTTGGTCAGCAGCAGGACGGGCCCGTTGCCGCCCACGTTGTTGGGGTCGATGACCGCATCGCCGAGCTGGCCGCCCTGTGGCAACGCGATCGTCTGCCCGGCGACGATGGTCAGCGTGTCGGTGTCCGCCGCGGGCCACTTCTTCGGCGTCCCGCTGACGCTGGAGCCGCCGCGGTTGGACGGCGTGGCGCCGTCCACCCCGAACGCCTCCACGGACACCACCCGCGGGAACGTGCTGATCGTGTCCAGGTTGAGGCGGAACTTGTACGTGACGTTGGTGCTGGTCCCGCCGAAGGTCACCGAGTCGCCGTGCACGATGGTGCCCGCCGTGTCCCGGACCAGGAAGCCGACCTTGGTGATGCCGCTCGGGTCGGTCGCGGTCACCGTGATGCTGTCCCCGACCTCGGCCCGCAAGGGCATGGTGTCCTGGACCAGCGGCGCGGTGGTGTCACCCACCACGCTCTGCACGCTCACCGTGTCCCCGGGCACGACGCCCGACGGGTTGCCGATCGAATCCACGGCGAACGGAACGATGACGACAGCTCCCGTCTTGGTGCTGGTCGGAATGGCGAGGGAGCTGGTGAAGGTCTGCGTGTCGGGCAGGATGCCGCCCGCCGGCGTGTAGACCGTCGAATCCTGCGCCGTCACCACGCCGGTCGCCCGCCACCCGAGGACCTTGATGCCCAGGGTGTGCATGCCGCGGACCTGGACGGTGACGCTCTTGCCGATCGCGGTGACGGCGCCGGGCGCCGGCTGCAGCACGGCGACGTGCGGGCCGTCCACCACCCGGACGACCGACGTATCGCGCGTCGTGTCGTTGGCGGTGTTGATCGCGACGGCGCCGACCGTCACGAACTCGGACGTCGAGTCCGTCAGTACGGCGCGCAGGTACCGCGTGATGACCGTGTCCTTGGTCTTGGGCAGCGTGACGGTGCGCTCGATGAACCGCTGGACCGTCGTATCGGTGCCCAGGTTGACCGAGCCCCGGACCGAGGTGCCGCTGATGACCAGGGAGGTCACGCCCCTCGAATCCGAGAGGTGGACCTGCACGAAGACGCTGTCCCCGACCGTCACCAGCATCGTGTCGGTCTTGGCCGGAATCTGCACCGTGACGCCCGGGCCGTTGCCGCTGCTGCCGCCCGTGGGCGTGGTGGAGTACTTCCCCTGCTCGCCGCACTGGGCCGCGGCGAACACGCAGCCCGCGAGGGCCGCCGTCCACGCCGCGAGGCGCAGGCCGGATCTACTGGTTGTTGGTCGCACTGGGGCTCAGGTCGTCGATGATGTGTGGAGTCACCAGGATCAGGAGGTCCTGGCGCACACTCTGATTGAGCGTGTACGAGAACAACCGCCCGACGAGCGGCAGATCCATCAGGAGCGGGATGCCGTTCCGGGTGGAGGTGACGTTCGTGACCGTCAGGCCGCCGATGACCGCCGTCTGCCCGTCCCCCACCAGCAGCTGGGTATCGCCCGTCTGCGTGTTCACCTGGAACGGGGTGTCGGGGAGCGTCGTCCCGGAGAGGCTCGAATTTTCCGCGTGGATCTCCATGTACACTTCACGCGTGTCCCGCACGATGTGCGGCGTCACGTTCAGGCGGATGCCCGACTCGACGAAGTTCGTGGTCGCCACCGCCGCCGCCCCGCCCGTCGTCCCCGACGCCACGTCGATCTGCCGGACCGGCGTGTTCTGGCCGACCCAGATCTTGGCCAGCCGGTTGTCGGCGACCGTCACCTGCGGCTCAGCCTCCTCGTCCTCGAGGCCGACCGAGTGCAGCGCGTCGAGGAACGCCGACAGCGAGTAGTTGCCGAGCACCGTCGTGTAGATCACCGACAGCGCGCTGCCGTTCGTCACGGCGGAGGCGTTCGCCACGCCCGCGACGGCGCTGCCGCCGAGGTTCACCACCAGGGGCTGCGTGGTCGGATACGGCGTGCCCGACGTGTCGACGCGGTTGATCACCGTGTTGAAGAACGTCGTGCCCGTGCCGAGATCGTAGCGCAGCGACATCTGGTCCAGCACCGTGCGCTGGACGAAGATGATCTTCGCCTGGATGGCCACCTGCGGGGTCCGCAGGTCGAGGGAGTGGATGAAGGCGGCGACGGTATCCAGGCGCGAGGCGAGGTCGGTGACGACCAGCGCGTTGTTCGTCGTGTCGGCCTGGACCTTGCCGCGCTTCGTCACGATCGCCGCGACGGAGGGCGCCAGCGAGGTGGCCTTGGCGTAATTGATCCGGACGATCTCGGTGGCCAGCCCCTCGAGCGAGTCCTGCGCCACGAGGTTCTGGCGGCTGTCCACGCGGATGATGCCGCCGGGCAGCTCGGTGGCGGCGAGGCCCTGGCCAGCGAGGATGGCGCTGAACGCCAGGTCCCACGGCTGGTCCTTGATCTCCGCCGTCACCGTCCCGGTGACGTCCTTGCCCGCGATGATCGAGCGCCCGGAGAAGGCCGCGAAGTTGGCGATGACCTCCTGGATCGTGGCGTGGTCGAAGGTGACGCTGATCTGCGGCTGCGTGGACGCCGGGGGGGCCGCGTCGGCCGGCGCGGCGCTCGCCGCGACGGGCGCCGGCGCCGGGGGTGGCGCGTCGGCGACGACGGCCGCGGTGACCGGCCGCACCGGGATCGCCGCCGGCAGCGGCGTCGTATCGCGCCGCGCACCGTCGCTGGACCAGGCCGCGAACGGCTGCCCGGCCGCGAAGCTCACGCGGACCCCGCTGCTGTCCTGCGACACCTGGTAGTCGCGGGCCGAGTCGAGCTCCACGACGACGCGCACGATGTCCGCCCGGAACTGCGCGTAGCGCACGTTCCGGATCCCGCCGCGAGCGACGCCGTCGTACTCGATCGTCGGCGCCACGAGACGGGCGCCCTCGAGATCGAGGACCAGCCGGGCCGGGTCCTTCAATACGAAATCGGACACGCGCACGTCGCCCGAGACGTCGACGACCACCTGCGCCCGTCCGGGGCTCGGCAGCACGCTCACGGCCGTCACGTCACCCGATCCCGCGTGGGTGGGCGGGAGCGTGGGCACGGCGGCGAGCCGTGGCGCCGCGACGACCCCGATCCCGAGGCCGACGCACGCGATGAGCAGGGCTCGCTTCATGGGTTCGCCTCCAGTGGCCGTTGGAGCGACAGCACTTCCTGCCGCTCGAATCCGAACTCTTCGACCTGGAACACCACCTCGTACTCGCGGATGTGCAGCACGCGCAGCCGGCCGATGACGTCCCCGCGCCGCAGCCGGTGGATCTTGTCCCCCGGCTCCTCGCGCACGACCGCGACGCTGCGGCCGTAGGTCGGGTCGTAGATGATGGACACCAGCTTGAGATCGCTCAGCATCGGACGGACGTCGCTGGACGTCATCAGCGTCTGGAAGGGGTCGCGCGCGCCGCCGGTGTAGTGGAACACCTCGCGGTTGTACTCGACCTTCCCGCCGGTGGTGTCGATCCCCGCCAGCGACGTGTCCCGCGCCACCGTCGCCGGCGCGGCGCCCGGCTTCTTGGCCTGCGCCGCGGCCCGCGGCACCCCGAGCACCGCCACCGCGGCCACCCCCCACCACCACGCGCGGCTAGTCATCGCCACCTCGCGCCGCCGCGGACGTGTCGGCCGCCGCGGGCTTCACGTAAGTGCGCACCGTGAACGTCGCCTGCAGCGTCGCCCCCGCCGAGGACGTGTCGGCCGCCGGACCGCTCACCCGCTGGAAATGGACGTCGTAGGGGACGATGATCCGCGGCAGGCTCGCGATGTCCGTCAGGAACTCCGCCAACTGGTCGTACGTTCCGACCGCCGACAGCTTGTAGCGCTGCGTGTCGAAGGGCGCGCCGGACTCCAGCGCCTGCGGCGTGAAGCCCGCGAACGTCGCGCCGCGCATCTTGGCCCGGCTCGCGATGTCGTCCAGCAGGTTCGGCACCTCCGACGAAGAAGGCACCAGCTGCCGCATCAGGTGCAGGCTCGACGTGAACTCCGCCAGCCGCTGCTCCATCTTGGTGAGCGCGCCCTGCGCCACGTCCCGCTTCGCCTTGCTCACCTGGGCGTCGATCGCGTTGATCTCCGTGCGCAGCGAGTCCGCCCGCAGCCCCATCGGCTTGTAGCCCTTGAGCCCGACGAGCGACAGCCCCGCCCACATGAAGTAGATCCCCACCAGCGCCACCGCCGTGGCCAGCAGGCTGATCTGCCCGCGCTGATCCTGTGGAATGAGCGCCATCGCCTAGTGCCTCGCCCCGCCGCCCGAGCGCACGCCCTCCACGACGGACGCCGCCAGCGGCACCATGGTCAGGATCGACGGCGACGGCATCTCGTAGCTGGCGTTGAGCGTGAACACGGTCAGGTCCCGCCCCTGGTCGCTCGCCATGGCGCTGGAGACCAGCGTGACCCCCTGGACGAACGGCGAGTCCTCCAGGTTCCGCATGAACCGCGTCACCGCCTGCGCCTCACCCGCCGTCTTGCCCTGGATCGTGAACGTCGTCGTGCTCGAATCGCCCTCGGTCGTCCGGCCCGTCAGGTCCTCGAGCCAGGTGTAGTCCGGCACCGCCTTCGCCACGGCGTCGAGAATGTGCGGCCACACGTACCGCGCGCGGTCGATGTCCCGGATGACCTCGATCTCCGCCAGCAGACTGTCGTGCCGCTGCTCGAGCTGGTGGCGCCGGTTCAAAATGCCCGCCAGCCGCACGCTGTCGCGCTTGGCCGCCTCGAGCTTCGGCGCCAGCGCGTCCACCGCCGAGCTGCGCTTCACGTAGAGCAGCGCCATCGCCAGTACCAGCACCCAGGCGACGCCCGCCGCCACCAACCACGGTTCCTTCACGGCGCCGAGCAGGGCCGCGACATCGGGCAGCTTGAACCCGCCGCCCTTGCCGCCGCGCTTCCGCTTCGCGCCCGGGAGTAGATTGATTGCGATCATACGCGACGCCGACCCCGGCCTATGCGGCCCGGAGCGCCAGCCCCACCGGCAACATCAGCAGGGGGCCGACCTCCTCGACCGACAGCGTCTCGAACACGCCTTCGTGAACCGCCAGGTTCTTGATGGGATCGGCGCGCTCCACCGGCACGTGCAGCCGGTCCGCCAGCACTTCGCCCAGGCCCGGAATGCGCGAGCCGCCCCCCGACATGTAGATCTTCCCCATCGCCACCCCGCTCCGGCTCGCCGTCTGCAGGAAAGCCGCCGCCCGCTCGATCCCCACCGCCATCTCCTCGCCGCGGCTCTCCACGTACGGATCCACCGCCGGATTGCGCTCCGCCGCCTGCAGCATCTTGTCCGCCTCCTCCGCCCCCATGCCCCGCTCCCGCTGCAGATCCTCACGGAACTTCCGCGTCCCGATCGCCAGATCCCGCGTCAGAATCGGCACCCCATCCTCGAGGATGTTGATGTTGGTCACCTCGTGGCCGATGTTCAGCAGCCCCACCATCCCCGTCTGCTCGTCCGGGTAGTTCAGCTCGAACGCGTTGTGCAGCGCGAACGCGTCCACATCGATGATCTCCGGCGTCAGCCCCGCGTCGGTGAGCAGCGACACCTTCGTCTCCACCAGCTCCCGCTTGGCCGCCACCAGCAACACGTTCATCTGGAGGCCCTCGCCCTCCGGATCCAGGATCTGGAAGTCCAGCTCGACGTTCTCCATGTCGAACGGCACGTGCTGCTCAGCCTCCCAGCGGATCACCTCCCGGGCGTCCACCTCCTTCATGCGGTCCATCTGGATCTTCTTGACGATGACGTCGCGTCCCCCGACCGCCGTCACGACCCCCCGCGGCTTCAGGGCCGCAGCCTCGAACAGGCCCCGGATCGCGTCGGAGACGATGCCGGGGTCCATGACCTCCCCCTCGACGATCGCATCCGCCAACACGGGCGTCGTGGCCACCTTGACCAGCTCGGGCTGGCCCTTGCCGTGCTCGATGACAACGAGCTTGATCAGCCCGCTGCCGATGTCGAGCCCGACCGTCCTCTTCTTTCGACCGAAAGGCGCCATATCCGTTTAGCGTGTAAGAAGATAGAAGAACATAGGACTGAGGGCGATCTACGATAGCGCTCGCCCCCGGCATTTGTCAAGATACTTGAAGCAAGAAGTCCGAAATCTATTGATGTCAATTACTTACGTCAATTGGGCGGTCAGAACTCCTCGAACCAGCCGCGGGCCGCCAGGGGGACCGGGAGGGCGTTCTTGAGCAGCGCAGCCGATGCCGCGCAGCTCGAGTAGCGAAACTCCGCCCGCCCGCCGAGACCCTCCGGACGCAGGTCCACGTCGGACGCGGCAACGGCTCCGAGGAAGCGGCCGCCAAGGCCCCGCACGGTCAGGGTGCCGCGGACCAGCACCACTCCGCGGAACTCGAAGCCGCCCTCGACATCGAGATTCCCCTGCACCCACAGGACGCCCTGCCCCCGACCCCCGCTGATCCGCAGATCGCCCTCAGCCAGCACCACCGGGAAGAACGACGCGCAGCCCGCCACGAGCGGCGGATCGGTCGGCTCACCCCAGTTCGCCTGGCTCGACGAATCGCAGGCCAGCGCCGTCCCCACCGGGCCGAGAAGCGCCGGCGGGCTCGCGCCGGGGGCGTAGGTCCGAGCCGATGACGCGGATGCGCGGGCCCAGGCCAGCAGGACGTCCAACTGCTCGAGCGCCTGTCCGAGGGATGGATCGCCCGCGAGCGCCGGCGCGCCTCGGACGCAGGCACCGATCGGGCAATCGGCATCGGCGACCAGCCCCGGGTCGACGATGCGCAGTCCCGGAGCTGGGAGCGACGCCGGGCACGACCAGCCGGCCGGGATGGAATCGTCGCCATTCAGCAGGCTCGACGCGCCCACGCCGACGCGGCGGGCTGCGCTCAGTGCCGCGCGAAAGTCGAGCGGAGGCGGCACCAGACGGACGATGTGGCCCACGACGTGCCGTGCCTCCCCCGACGCGCCGGTCGCCCGAACGAGGAAGAGCGTGGCGTTGAGCCGGGTCACGGTCCCCGAGAACGAAGCAGTCCCGGCGGAAAGAGACCCGCCGAAGGAGGCCGACTGCCACGGCGCCAGCCCGTCCATGCGGGCCGGCTCCCAGCCCGCCAGGGCGTCGGCCAGGCCGGCCTCGGACGCCGCGAGCGCGCGCTGCGCGGCCAGCGCGCCGCGGCCGAGGCGGACTTCCTGGAGCGCCGCGAAGAACACGCCGGCCAGCAGCGCCGAGATCAGCACCAGCGCCAGGAGAGCGACCGCGAGCGCAAAGCCGGCCGATCCGGTCCTGTGGCGCATCCGGGCCCCGCCCCCTAGTTGTTGCGCAGCGCGACGCGCACGCTGAGCGAGTCGGGATAGCGCTGGCCCGTGGCGCGCCGGCCCGGGAGGGCGATCGGCACCGTGCTGAGTCCACGGATCGCGAGGTCTACGCTGGCGGCCGCCGGAGGCTCCCCCGTCACCGCACCGGAGGAATCGCGCAGGACGAGGGCCAGGCCGTCGCCGGGGCGGAGGGGACCCGCGACCGGCGAGATCGCCGACCACGCGCCCCCCACCAGGTGGCGCTCGCCGAGCCATGCGAGGCCGTCTTCGTCGGTGTACAGGCGGTACGTCGTCCGCTGATAGGTCCTGACCGGTGCGCCGGCCGCCACGCGGGCCAGCGCGCCGACCGCAACGCTCAGCCGCAGGGACGTGCCCGGCGAGCCGTCCTCACAGCGGGCCCCAGGGGACACGGCGACGACGGCGAAGTCCAGCCAGGCGTCGGCGGAATCCGCTCCCCCGTCCACGAACAGCAGCGCGCGGTCGCGCGCGGGGTCCACGGCACGGGTTCCGAACGTGAGGCCGTCGGCGACGATGACCGACCCGTCCACCTGGTCCGGAGGCGCGCACACGACCGCGAAGCCGCGCTGGGCGCGAATGGTCACCGAGTCCCGTCCCGCCGAGACGAGGTCGCCGTCGCGTGCGTCCAGGCCCCGCAGCTCGGTGGCCAGAACGTACGCCACCGCGCGCACCCCCTGGTGCACGTCCAGCACCTCGGACTGGGACCGGTAGAACCGCTGGTTGGCTTGCAGCACCCGGCAGAGCGCGGCCGCCACCACGCCGGCGAGGACCACCGCGACCAGCAGCTCGACCAGGGTGACGCCGCACCTGGCTCCCGGGGCGGCACTCATGGGCACCAGCGGAGGGTCTCCACGAGCAGACCGTGCGCGCCGGCGGCGTCCCGATAGGTCACCGTGACGGACAGCACGCGCCGGGAGCCTGCAGCCGCCGCCGTCCAGGCCTCGGCGTGCTCCTGGTCGGCGGCGTTGCCCGCGGCCATCGCCGCGCAGCTCACCGACCGGAGCCCCTCCAGCCGCGAGCCGGCGGCCGCGGCCGCCCGCTCCATCCGGTCGCCCGACGCGACCATGCGCTCGACGCCGAGCGCCGTACCCTCCAGGGCCAGCACTCCCACGGTGAGCACGAGGGCGGCGACGAGCACCTCGACGAGCGTGAAACCGCGGCTCGCGGGCATGCCGCATCTTCGCGAAGGCGCCGACGGCGCCGGTACCGGACGGATGCGACTCG
>Ga0335078_10004811_pt1 | contig 19959 bp, 21 predicted proteins | sample Lox_Sample_32_FD_206711 | JGI IMG/M metagenome (GOLD analysis project Ga0335078, IMG submission 206711) | Soil microbial communities from Loxahatchee National Wildlife Refuge, Florida, United States - Lox_Sample_3.2 | ecosystem: Environmental > Terrestrial > Soil > Wetlands | place: USA... | reverse complement strand
GAAGACGGAAACTCGACAACACCAAGCTCCGGGACGGCGGTGACGAGGCGAGTTTCGATTTTCGAATTTCGAGTTTCGGATATGAAGGCGACCAGCGGGAAACCCGAGACCGAAGGCAGCGCGAGACGGCGCTCTTTCCCTCCCGTCGATCGCCGGCGGCAAGAGCGGCAGTCTTCAATCGTGAGCCTTTGCGCGGAGCATCCCCGCCTCTCGGCTTTCGTGGAGAACCAGATCGTGCTGGGGCGTTCCTCGGGCGAGATCGGGCGGGAGATTGCCGTTCGCTTCGGGCTGAAGGTTTCAAACGCGGCCGTGACCGCCTACCGCCACCGCTTGGCCTGGACGGGAATGAGGGCGGTGGAGCAGATCGTTGAGGAATCGCGCGAGGAGATCGGCCGGCTGATCGATGAGATGGAAAGCGATGGCGGCGGTTTCGCCGGAACCATCGCCGGCCTGTGGCAGGGTGTTCGGCGGTGGCTGGCGGGAACAGGGAATAGGGAACAGGGAGTAGGGAACAGTTAGAAGGCGGGGACTATTCCCTGTTCCCTACCTTCAAAGGAGGGCAGAGATGAAGGAACTATCGATAGCATTCATTTTCGGTTTTGGCGTGGGCGTGATCGCGGCGGCTATCGTCGGCGCGAGGATCGCCAGCGAGATCCACAAAGCGAAGCAGGAACTGACGGGCTTGTTGGAACGCGTCGCCCATGCGGTGGAGACGCGGAGCTGACTCGGGAAGTCGAGAGTCGAAAGTTGAAAGTCGAAAGTCAAGACCGGCTGCTTCCGCTTTCGACTTTTAACTTTCGACTTTCGACTCCTTCCAAGTACTGGTGACAAGGAACCAAGGATGAGTTCTCGATCGACCCATAGCGGACGCCAAGTGACGAAGCTGGGACGAGAGTTACAGCGGGCGGAGAAACTCGCCGACCGCTTGGACCGGGTGTTGGCGCTTCGGGATCAGGAGTTGGGGATGACGGGGGACGGGATTCGGGATTCGGAGTCGGAGCGAAACTCGAGAGTCGAAACTCGAAATTCGGGGCGAGTTTCGAATTTCGATTTTCGCGCTTCCTCTTCCGAAGCTCGAACCACCAATTCCGGTGCTGCTCCGGACCCCGGCTCCCTGGCGCCCCCGTTGGTTCCCAATCCTTCAACGATCCTGCCCGTGCCCCCGCCGACGCCGGGCAGCGTGACCATTGCCCAGGGGCGCGGGGACTTGGCGAAGGTGTTTGGCGTGGCGGGTACGGCGATCACTTCCGGCTTTCTGCGCGACCTGGGTGAGTACAACGGCGAACTGTTGGGGCTGGGGGCGATTCGGACCTACGAGAAGATGCGGCGCGGCGACGCGCAGGTGCGGGCCACGCTGGCCGCGTGCAAGCTGCCGGTGCAGTCGGCGAAGTGGGAAGTTGCTCCCGCGGAAGACCGAAACGCGAAAATCGAAAATCGAAATTCGGCACCAGGACGAGTTTCGAGTTTCGAGTTTCGAGTTTCGTCTACCGGCGCAGGGAAAAACACGCAGGCGAAGGCAAAAGAAATTGCCGCGTTCGTGAAAGACAACCTCTTTGGCGGTTTGGAATTTCGCACTTCGACGGGCGGATGGACCACCCAGAACTGGGACGAGGTGGTCCGCAACGCGCTGCTGATGGTCGATTTTGGATGCGCGGTGCACGAGGAAGTGTGGACGGTGGACGGCGACCGGGTACGTTTGCGCAAGCTCGCCAGCCGTCTGCCGCTGACGTTCTATCGCTGGCACACGGAAGCCGACGGGGAAACGCTGCTGGCCCTCGAGCAGTACGGGTATCGCGGCGGGCGCTTTTTGAACGTTCTGCTGCCGGCCGAGAAGATGGCGCTTTTCACCTACAACCGCGAGGGCGCCAACTTTTGGGGCATGGCCTTGCAGCGGGCCATGTATCCCCACTGGTACATCAAGAGCCACCTGTATCGCATCGACGCCATCGCCTGCGAGCGCAACGCCCTGGGCGTCCCGGTGTGGCGGCTGCCGAAGGGGTTTTCGCGGGAAGACCGCGAGGCGGCGTTCAACTTTGTCACCCAGCTCGCCGCCCACGAGGCGACGGGCGCCGTGGAGCCGCCGGGAGAGATCACCGACGGCTTCCGCATCGTCGGCTACCAGGGCAACCTGCGCGAGACGATGCCGTCGATCGAGCACCACAACATCATGATTTCGCGCGCCGCGCTGGCGCTGTTCATGGACCTGGGCACCACGGCCCAGCACGGTTCGCGGTCGCTGGGCGAGGAACACGGCGATTTCTTTCTGCTGGCGTTGCAGAACCTCGCCGACCAGATCGCGTTTGACATCCAGAGTACGGCCATCCGGCGCCTGGTGGAATACAACTTTGGCGAGGGCGCGCCCCTGCCCCAACTGGTGGTGGCGAACGTGCAGGCCCGCAGCCTGGCGGCCATCACCGAGGCGTTAACCAAGCTGGCGACGGCCGGGCTGGTGGTATCGGAGTCGAATCTGCGCGGGTTCCTCCGCTCCGAGCTGGCGCTGCCCGACGAAGGTCCGCGGGATCTGGTCGCCATCCGCGGCGAGACGGTGGCCGAGGGTGCGGAATCCCAGCCGGTGGCCGGGGTCGGCGCCGGGAGCGCGTGAATGTCGGGCAGTTGAAGACGCAAGAAAGGCAAAAGGCAAAGGGCAAAAGGCAAACGTGAAGAGGAAGGCGGCAAAAGCCGCGGGGCGACGCTGGAAGGAAAGGGGAAAAGCTGTGGCAGCAGGCGGAGTGACGCAGATCGGAAGGCGGAGGGCGATTGTTCTTCTTGCCGTTTGCCCTTTGCCTTTTGCCCTTTGCCTTTTGCCTTTCTTCCCGAACGGAGGGGTTATCGGGAAGGTGGGAAGGAAATCATGACCAGCACCTTCAATCCGGTGGCGGTGACGGACCGTTGCGGTTCGCATTTTGCCACCCTCCTCTCCGCCAGGCTGAGACCGGTGCTGCGCGACGGCAAGAAGCTGTATGAGATTCCCATCGCCGTCACCGGGTCCTGGGTGAAGCACGGGCGCAGGTTCCAGATCACTCTGGAAGACCTGACGACGATGGCGCTCAATTTCAGCAAACGCAAGAACGAGCAAATCGTGATCGATTACGAGCACGCCAGCGAGACACCCGAGGTAGCGCAAGGTGGGCCCATACCGGCAGCCGGGTGGATTCACCATCTGGAAAGCGGAAAGCGGGAATCGGCAGCCGGGAGCCGGGGAGACGCTTCCCTCGATTCCCGACTCCCTGGCCCCGACTCGCTGCGCGCCTTGGTGGAGTGGACTCCTGAAGCCGAGAGGCTGATTCAGCAAGGGGCTTATCGCTTCTTCTCGCCCGCTATTGACTGGGGTTACCACGACAAGCAAACGGGTGAGCCGCAGGGAGCTACGCTGACCAGCGGCGCGCTCACCAACCATCCGTTCCTCGAGGAGTTGCCCCCCATCATGCTGACCGACCTGGACGGGACGAGTTTGCGGGTTGTCAGTGGTCAGTCGTCCGTTGCGGAGACTTCTTCTGCCACCCACAACGGAGCGCGGACAACGGACGTTTTCAGTTTACAACTGGACGAAGAAGGAGAAAGCAACATGAAGAAATTGACGGTGCGGAAGCTGAAGGACGGAACGCTGGCCGGGCACCACGGTGTTTTTGACGGCGATGACGCGGTGGGTTATGTGCACGCCGACGAGTTCCGCGAGTATGCCAAGCAGCGCCTGGATGAGGGTGAATTCGCTGGTCTCCTCGCCGAATCTGAGTTGTCGGAGTCGACGGGGCACGCCCTGCGGCTTCTGGAGACGGTGAAAGACGGTGTGGTGAACCAGGCCCGCGCGAAGGAACTGGCTCGCGACAACAGGATCACGCTCGCCGATTACATGGCGGTTCAGGACGCGGAGAAAAAGCTGGACGAAGCGGTGCGGGAGGGCAAGATCCTGCCGCGCGACCGCCAGTTCTTCTTCCGCGATGCCCTGGAGCGCCCGTCCGAGTTCGCCGATTTCGTGAAGCGAGCCATTCCGGTGGTGCGCCTGGGTTCGCAAGGGATCGGCTCGGCGGGCGATATCAGCGTGGACGAGGAAGTCGAAATTCGTACGCGCAACCTGATGAAAGACGAAGGTCTCAGTTACGCCAAGGCTCTGAGGCGCGTGCTGGCAGGCGACAAGGAACTGGAACGGCGGTACCACGGTGTGCACCGCCGGGAGATCGGCTCCACCAGCGGCTCCGCAGTCAGTGGGGCGGAGGCGGCGGGCATAACCCAGTAAGAAGACGGTCGGCGGTCAGCGGTCGGCGATCCCGCCGGGCGGGAAACGCTGAAAAGCTGACAGCAGAAAGCTCAAAGCTCAATTTGGAGGAACCATGGCAGGGATCAACGGCTTGGCGCTCGGATTTCGTTCCGACGCCAACGTTCGAGTAAATAAGTTCAGCGTTATGGTCAAATCGTCTGCGAACCCTTCAACGCAGAGGGCTCACTACGCGGCCGTTCCGGGTGCCCCAAACGCATCCGGCATTCTGGGGGTGCTGACCGAGCACTTCGTCGAGCCCAATTACTTCGTGCCGCAGGGCACCAGCCCCACCGCGGTGACCGGGACCGCGCCTCAGCTCTATGACCTGACCAACCGCGGGATGACTCTTCAGGTGAATGGAGTGGCTCGCTGCATCTGCGGGGTGGCGCCCATCAATCAGGGCGATGTGCTGGTTATTGCCGACAGCTACGGCCGGGTCCAGAGCTTGGCCACTTCCGGAATTGCGTCGGGGTCGGCCTTTTATGCGGTGGGCACCGCCTTGCACGCGGTCGCCAACATCAACGATGTCGTGCAGGTGAACCTCGAATTCACCCAGGGCAAAGTCTAGGCGGCAGGTGGTTTGTGCCAGCGACGGATGGATAGAAACGCGGCTGGTTTGAACCTGCGTGCCTGGGCGCAGGCGCCAGCGGAAACCGCGCAGCCCCGAGGGCAGGGTGGCTGGCGGCAGATGGCTTCAGTTGCTCGGCTGCGCCCGAGCACCTGCCCAGAGGCATTGACCGGTGATGCGTAGCTGATAACAGAAAAAGAAGAGAACGCCTCTCTTGATTCTTGCCAGCTACCGGCCACCAGCCACTCGCCACGAGGGAAAAGAATGGCTGACATTTCCTTGCAATATCTCGACCAGCCGCTCAACAACGTGAGCGTCGGTTACAAGAACGACGACTATTACGCCGAGCGGCTGTTCCCGGTGGTGCCCGTGCAGAAGCAATCCGGGCGCTACTGGGTGTTCGGCAAAGAACGCTTCCGGCAATACGAGACCATCCGGCGCGCGGGAGCGGAGGCGCGGGAGATCGCTCCCTGGTCGCTCTCCAACAACACTTACTTCTGTGACGACCACAGCCTTAAGGACAAGATTTCAGATGAAGAGATCGCGAACGCATCCGGAACTGATCTCGATATCACCACCACCGAGAATCTGACCGATGCCCTGCTGCTGGACCTGGAGATCCGCGTCGCCAGTCTTGTGTTGGGTGGCGCGGTGCCGAGCACCACACTTTCGGGTACCAGCCAATGGTCGGACTACATCAACTCTGATCCAGTGTCGGCCGTGGAGGCGCAGAAGACGATCATCAAGAAGGCGATCGGGAAAACGCCCAACACCCTGGCCGTCAGTTACCCGGTGTTCGCGACCCTCCGCCAGCATCCGCGCATTATCGATCGCTTTAAGTACACGCAGGTGGGCGTGCTGGACGAAGGCTCGCTCAAGACCGCATTTGGGGTGGACAACTTCTGGGTGATGGCGGCGGAGTACGACGCGGCCACCGAGGGCCAAGCGCCTGCCCTCGACTTTGTCTGGGGCAAGAACGCGTTGTTGGCTTACGTGGTGCCGGAGCCACGCCGTCGTGAAGTAACCCTGGGCTACACGTTCCGGTGGCTGTTCGGGGCGCCGGAACTGGGTGGTACGCTGACGAAACGGTACCGCGTAGAAGCGAAGTCGGCCGATGTGGTCGAAGTGCATCGGTACGACGACATTGAGAGCGTGGCTCCACAGGCGGGTTTGGTCTTCCTGAGCGCCACGACCTAGGACCAACAAGTCGGGAGTCGAAAGTTGAAGGTCGGAAGTGATGACACCTCTGATACCTAGAGAAAACCGGCACCGGTCTCTGAGTTTCGACCTTCAACTTTCGACTTTCGACTTCGGCAAAGAACGAAAGGAGACGAATTGAATGGCGAAGTACAAGGTCCTTAGACCGATCGAACACAACAACAAGCTCTATCTTCCCGCCGGCGAGGCCATCACCGGGACTGCCAAGAGCGCGTCTCATGGTGGTGATATCTCGGTGGACAGCTCCGGAACGATTGAGCTCACCGCGCAGGAAGCGGCGCGCTTTACCAACGGGCAGCTTGCACCTCCGGCGCGGGGAGGCTCGCACTCCGCTCCGGCGGGGACTCAGAAAACAGGCAAGACCGGGGAGACCTCGGATTTTATGCCGACCCCCATCAAGCAGTAACGCCACGGCGTGAACACACTGGTCGGCCGCGGACCCTTATCCGTTGAGGTGAAAGCATGGCTATGACGATAACACCGAGTTACCAGTTTGTTGAGGAGACGTGGGTAGGCACCGCCCTCCGCAACGCCAAACTCGCCGTGACCAACCTTCCGGCGAACTCGCAGCAAGCGGTCGCACACGGCTTGCCGAGCACCCCGATCATCGTCAGTTTGGAGCCCAGGTCCAACTCGACGTTCTGGGAGTACCAGTCGGCAGATGTGACGAATATCTACGTAGGGGTCGGCGCGGCGAGCGGCACGCACGCAGTCGATATTTACGTGACGTACTGAAGAAAGGAGACAGGAGTCAGGAGTCAGGAGTCGGAATGACGACAGTCGAAAGTCGACAGTTACGAGTCAAAACGTCGAGGTGGCCACTCTTGGCTCTCGATTCTCAAGCGTTGACTTTCGAGAAGAGTCTTCATTCTGACTCCTGACTCCTGACTCCTGGCTACTGACATGGGTTACACCACGGTTGACCAGGTAGCAGGCATGTTTCCAACGTTCGTGCGTGGCACCGCACAACAGAAACCGTCGGACACGCTCATCCAGCAATACATCGACGATGTGGCGGGCGAGATCGACGCGGTCCTGACGCGGCGCGGATTTGTGGCCACGGGCCTCAGCAATACCCAGATCCAGGCGCTGCTTTCAACCGGCGGGCTCAACATCTGCGAGATGATCAACCGCTACGGCGCCGCCCGTCAGTTGGGGGAAACCCTGGCGACGTTTGGAGTGGCAACGGCCCGGCAACAAGCCGAGAGCTTCGGGACCAACTACGAACGCCTCAAGAACAGTCTTGACGCCCGAAACGAGCGTGGCGAGCCGCTCGCGAGCGGGCCCTATGACAAGTATTTCGACCCGCTGGCACGCACCGAGAGCGCCGAACCGGCCCTGGAAGCGATTGCGGGCGGGGATATGGACAGGTCGGAGACGCCGGCCGAAATGGGCACCTCGCAGGCGTTCGGCAAGTTCGATGAGCGGGGAACCTAGAAGCGGTCGAAAGTCGAAAGGCGAAGGTGGTCGAAGGCCGAAAGGGCAGTCGAAAGTCGAAACGGAAGAGCACGGAGTCGAAGGCCGAGAGGAGTCGAAAGTCGAAAACAGTCGAACATCAGGCCTGACTACGTTCGACTTTCGACTGGCTTCTATGTCATATCAACCGGCGTACCCGAACGCGTTGTTTGCCAAGCCGCTGCTGAACCAGCTTATTGCCATTATCCAGCGCGACCAGCAGGCGGCGCTGCAGATTGTTAACGCGTCTTTGGGCCCGATTGACGAGTTTCACAAGGGCCCGGGAGCAAGGACAGCATTTCCCTGGTTGACGCTGGCCGCGGACTCCGTGGTTTTTGATCGTCAGGCTGGCGATACGCGAAGCTCGCAGGCACGGGTGATGCTTACGCTCGAGGTGGGGCAATTCGACCAGGAGATGGCCGAGGACAACGCGCAGGATTACGCGCGAGCGCTCGATATGGTGGTGACCTCAGCGTCGCTCTCGGATTTCGTCACGCCGCTGCCCATCGTGCACGAGACTGTGCCCACCGGGGTCACGACGCCATCCGCTCCGGGGGCCGTGCACGATGTCTTCGTGGAGGCACACCACTACGGAATGGTGACGCTGCCGGGAATTGAGGTCCCGGTTCTGCGCGTCACGGTAGCCGTGCTGTTCGACTTGGAGGAGACGTGAGAGCGGAGCTTTCAGCGATCAGCCCTCAGCTATCAGCGATCAGCACGAAGAACCCTGCCGCCGATGCCGACGTAGCTTGGTGAGAGCTGAGGGCTGATAGCTGACGGCTTTTTAAAAGGAGTTCGCAATGCCGAGTTTTACGATTACTGTTCCGGACATTCACCAGGGGCCGGGATTCTTCTGGTACAACGTGCAGACTCCCGCCGCGGGCGCGCGACTCCTCGTGGATGGCAACGGCAATCCGATCGGGGGATCGCCGGTTCCTATGGGCGCGTCGGAGGGTGCGGCCACATTCCATTTGGAAGCAAAGATCGAAGAAATCTCGATCGATCAGGAGACTGCCCCGGTGGACGCAGTGATGATGGCCGAAAGCGCCTATCTCGAAGTGACGTTGAAAGAGTCATCGCTGGCCAAAATCGGGTACGCACTGGCACACGACACCTATTCCAGCGGCACCGACACTGGGCTGCCGGCTGGCGCGCAGAACTACGAGGAAATCACCGTGGGCGGGCTCGTTGCGGTTCCCCGATGCGCGGTAGCGCTCATCTCGCCGCGGCGCGGTTTCTCCAGTCCGGGCAAGTTCATGGTAGCGTGCCTCTACAACGCCTACCCGCATGACCCCTTTCAGGTGGGTTTCACGCGCACGAAGGAAGCTACCTACAAGGTCCGCTTCGACGGGTTGGGGGTCCTTTCGCGCACCCAGGGCGACCGGGTAGCGCAGTTCTATCGGCAGACCTAAGCAGAGTGGCTAGCGCTTAGTAGCTAGTGGCTAGTGAAGAAGAGAACGACGTGAGCCCATCTTTTTCTTCGCTAGTCACTAGCCACTAGTTACTAGCCACTGATTTAGAAAGGATAGGCCCATGGTGAGAGAGAATCATATCGCAAACGAGGAAGACTTCCGGCGTGCCGCCAAGGCACAGGCCGGTGCGGAGCGCGTCGTCTTGCCCAAGCTGGGGAAGGCGGTACTACTGCGTCGGCCTTCACCCATGTGGTTTGTCTTCCGCGGTCGCCTGCCGCAGAGCCTTGCCGCCAATTTGTTCTCCAGCAGTGGACAGAATGTGGCTAGTACGGTGGAAGAGCTAAACCTGCTCGCGGACTGGATCGTGGGGTTGCTGGGAGAGGTGATGGTGCAGCCTCGGGTTTCCGCGGAGCCCGGACCGGGCGAGATTGAGCCGGAGCTGTTAGACGTTGAGGACGTCAATTTCATCATTCGGTGGGCTTATGGCGAGGTCGGTCCCGATCCCAATCGCGACGACCTCGCCGCCTTTCGCGGCCAGCGAGAACCTGCTGCTGCTGGCCCAGGCGGCCGAAACCTGGTCATGCCGACCGAGCGAGCTGGTTGAGGCCAATGGGACCACGGCCTTGCAACTCGACCTCGCTTGTGCAGTGGCGTTATGGCGGGCAAAGGGACTAGGGACGAGGGGCTAGCGACCGGGGAATGCTGAATGGTGAAGTAGTCGAAAGTCGAGAGTTAGTTAAAAGTCGAAAGTGGAAGGAAGCGGGTAGTGGATCGGTTAGAAATCTCGGTTTGCTTGCGGGACACGGTTTGTTCATGGCCCGATGTACTGGACCCTGTCCTGCGGCAGCAGGACGAACCACTCCGGATACCTCCGCGCTCGAAGCCCCATTTGAAATGGCTGCGGGTGTTGCCCGTCGTTTCGGCGGAACAGGTCGCGCTGAGCGTTTTCCTCGCTCAGCACTTGAAGCGTGGCTATGCGGTCGGGATGATCCAGAAGAATCGTCCGCATCGCTGCATGGAGCGTGGGTTGACCGGGACGCATGGAGCACGATTGTACCATGGTCACAGCCAATGTGGAATTCAAACTGATTACCAGGCAACGGTCGGTCTTGACTTTCGACCTTTGACTTTCGGCTTTGGACTCTCTTTGATATGACGGACGGCACTTTAGGCTTTCTCTTTAGTATCGCGGGTGGTCGCGAAGGGCGCCGGTCAGGCCGCAGTTCCGGTAGCTCGTCTAAAGAAGGCTCGAGCGGGATCGAGGAGATGTCGCAGCAGATTCGCGAGTTGAGTCAGCAAATAACGAGCCTCAGCACCAGTGCACGCGCAGCCCAAACTGAGTTTGCGAAGACGTTCGGGCAGGGCCTCAGTACCCAGCTTAAGGTGGCGACTCAGGACTTGAACGAGTGGTCGCGCGGCCTTGGCACGCAGATGTCGGCAGCCGCCGTGGCCATGACGCAGTTCGGCAACGCCGCGCGTTCCGGGTTTGAAGCCTTTGCCGCTGGCATGGCCAAGGGCATTGCCGACAGCCTGGTCTATTCCACCTCGATCGGCGAGGCCATGGATAAAGCCCTCAAGGCGACGCTGGCCTCCATTACCGCCGAGGCGCTGGTGCGGGCGATCTTCAATACCGGCCTCGGCTTTTACTATCTGGCAATTCAGGCGTACGACCAGGCCGCCCAGGCCTTCGAGGCGGCGGCGGTCTTCACCAGTGTGGCGGGAGCGGCAGGCGCTCTGGGTCGCGCGATTCCTGGCGGCGCCACCGTGACCGGCCGGACCGCCGGACCGGCGACAAGAGGTTTTGGTTCAAGTGCTGGAACACAGGGTCTGTTGGGAGGTACGGCGGGACCGATGGCGCCGGGAGCGGTGGGCGCAGGACCCACCGGCAACGGGGTCATCCTTATCAACGGCGAGGCTGATTTTCAGGAGTGGGCCATCGGGCAGCTCAACCAAGGAACGTCGCGCGGCCTGACACTGAACGCGACGACGGCCCAGCGAGTACCTCCGAGCGGAGGTTAGGAAAGGAAGTGGCTAGTGGTTAGTGGCTAGTGGCTAGTGAAGATAAGAAGAAAAGACAAGAGCGCCGCGGTTCGAGTTTTTTCACTAGCCACCAGCCACTAACCACTGTTTTCTATGAGCAATCCTCAAATCGTCTACGATCCCGGCACCGGACCCGTCGCGCTGCTGTTCCAGCGGCCGCCGCGGCGCGTCCCGGCTTTTTCGTTCGCCGCCACACGACACGACAACATCGCCAGCTCGGGCGTGCGGGAATCGATCGTTGAGCGCATCGATCAGTTTTTGGAGCTGGAGATGGAATACGTGGCGTTGGGCTCCGACGTTCAGAACTGGTCGAGCTTCATGCTCTGGGCCCTGCGCGGAGGACCGTTTGCCTACTATCCCGACAGTGCGCAGACGACCTCCACCAACTACTGGCTCGAAGATACCAACTGGAGCGCGGATTATAAGTCCGCCGGACAGTACACGTTCAAGCTCAAGTTGCGACAAGTCGTAACTTGAGCAGTGGCGAGTGACTAGTGGCGAGTGACTAGTGACTGAAGCAGTGGCTAGTGGCGAGTGAAGAAAATACAAAGGCCGGAGTTGTCGCCTTTTCTTCACTAGCCACTGGCCACTAGCCAGTAACCATTTCTCAAAGGGGCGGAAATGATCAGTGGTAATCAGACCTGGCAAAACGCGCTCGCTATGCTGCAAAAGCAGCCACTCTATACGGTGGAGATTCCGGCTTTCGGGTTCATCATCGCCAGTTTCACCAGCGCCCAGACTGGGGTGACCACCGCCGGGTACGGAGTGGTTTTGTACGGGGCGGGAGGATACGGAACGTGAGGAGAGCTGTCAGCCATCAGCTATCAGCGCTCAGCAAGAAAATCACCGGCTGATGGAGGTCTTGCTTGCTGATGGCTGATAGCTGATCGCTGAAAGCTGCATACATGCCAACGGTTGCTCAATATTATCCGGGCGATTTCTACGGCGACACCGCCGCTACGCTGGCGTGGCTCTATGGCCAACAACTGCCCACGGCCGGCATCTGGCAGGCTAATGCCAACCCCACCGAGTTTCCGGTCAGCCCGGCGCCGGGATCTTTGCTGGTGCCGACCTCACCGGCGTTGGCCGAGTGCGGCATTGTGTCCCAGCAGCAATTCGCGGGCTTTGCGCAAACGGTGATGGAGAATATCGCGTTTGCCCCGCCGGCCGGATGGATCAGCGATGCCACGCTCGGGCCGGACGGATTTCCTGTCAATTACGCGCCGGTAACGTTGCCGGGCGGAAACCTCTTCAATCCTGTCTTGCAGATCACCAGCGCCGAGATAGCCGGCGCCTACGCCGCAGCGGTGGCGGCTTATCCAAACGGCGCGCCCGTCTGCACGTCCACCGGGGTCCAGACGCTTTATCCCCTGAACGGGATGACGCTGTTCGGCTACGTGTTTAACCTTCTCCAGCCGATCACCAATTACCGCGTCGACCTTTTCAGCCTTAGCGACGAGTTCTATTATCAGTCGAGCGCGCCCGGCAGCGGCCCCTACACGGTGAGTGGCCAGTGCTTCGGCCAGAATCCGACTCCGTCGGTCTTCCAGAGCGTGCTGGTGCAACAAGGCCTGAACGGGTACTGGGCCGCTCAGGTGATCGGCCCGGGCTTGGTGGTGGCGGTTCTGTACCCAACCAGCGTTCCCCGGCCTTCCACGGGCTGGAGCGGGCCCCACTTGCCCGCCGGGTGGATCTGCCACTCCAACACGGGGATCGGCTCGAAGCTCACGGGCTACTTCGCGCGCGTCTATTCGCGGACGGATATCGAATACCTTCAGGAAGATAATATCCCGATTATTCTCCAGGACCCCTATCACGCGCGCTGCGGCAGTTCGGTGGTGCCGGCGGCCGGTACCACCACCGTACATATCATCTATCAGGATGCGGTGGCGGGGCCTACGCTGGTCTACACGTCGCTCGAAAGCACCTCCGCCTTTGCCTCGCTGCCCAAGTCGTTCGCCGTGCCGACCTCCGATCCGCTTTACGTTCCCGACCCTACCGCCACCGACCTTCCGGCGTTGCAAAACCGAAGCTTCATCTACGACTGCGGGTTGGCCATTATCGTTTACTCCGCCAGCGGAAATTTTGTGGCGGCGGCGAAGATCATCCAGGAACTCAACTCGATTCTCGATAACCCCGCCTATCTTGCCTCGCTGGTGTTGGAGAACGCCGAGGACGGTTCGACGGCGCGGTGGACCAAGGCTGGTTGCGGCAGCGGAACCGTCGTCAACGTGGCCGCGACCGCCACCACGCCGCCGGAGCCGCCGTACGGCACCGGCAACCTCATTCACTTTCACGCGGCGGCTGCCGGCGATAACTTCACTTACTCGGGTTCCGGCCTTCCTGACGCAACGGACACCCAGATCAGCTTTGAGCAGTATGAGGCCGAGAGTTCAACCTTCCAGATCGATATCGGCGTCGCGACGGTGGGCGGCGCGGTGACGGACGTGCAGGTGACCAGCGCCACCACCGGTCCAGCCATGTTCAACGCGGGCACCAAGACCATCATCATCCCGATCGGCCCGGGCGCATCCGATTGGCGCACCACCGTGGTCGATCTCAAATCTCAAATCTCAAATTTGACAGGCGATACCCTCGCCTCGATCACCAGTTTCAAGGTCACGCTGACCGCGGCCGGCGACATGTATTTCGATAACCTCAGCGTGGGCACGCTCCAGCCCGCGAATTCCCTGAGCTTTTCCTATGACACCTACTACGGCCAGGTGGACCAGGCGTACATTCGCACCGGGTCGATGGCCTGGGTGGTGTATGCCTATGCCATTTACATGCAGCTTTCGCTCGATTACACCCCGGCGCTCTACATGCAGCGCATGATCAACTTCCTGCTGACCCTGCAATCGAGCGCCGGCGACCTGACCCAGGGCCTCTTCTATCTGGGATATGGCGAGTATCAGGACCCCGGCTACCAGTTTGTGCCGGGCAAGATTTTGACCGTTTCCACGGAGCATCAAGTTGACGTTTACTTTGCTTTCATGCGCGCGAGCGGGGTGCTGGGCCTCGCTGCCACCCAGTTGCTGAAGACGGCCACCATCACCAGCGCTCAGGCCACGTCCCTCGCCAACGCCGCCACCCAGGTGGCCGGCGTCGCCGGCACGGTGGCGACGCAGCTTATCGCCAATCTCTATATTGCGCCTGGAGCGCTGCCGGGGCACTTCGCCCAAGGAGCAACGGGAAACACGCTCGACACCTCGCAGGCGCTCGACGCCGGCGGCACCTGGACGGCATTGCTTTGCGACGCCTTCGGCCGCGACGACCTGGCCGCCCAGTGTCTGGAATTTGCGGCTCAGCAGTTCTACCTTCAGAACCAGACCATCGCCCTATCGAGCGCTTCCAATTCCTATAACCAGGCCTACGCGCAGCCCACCGCCCTCAGCGGCTTCAAGCCTTATAACGATAGTGCGGGCGGTTATTCCGGCTCGCCGGCGAGTGTCGGGCAGGAGGGAAGCTGGGGAATGATTCTGGCGCTGCTGCGGCTTTATGGGGTCGCCGCCGTGGACACTTATTTTGCCGAGATGAATTTTAACGGCTCGGGCGGCGGATTGGATGCGTTTCTCACCCGGCTGATCAATGATCAGCGCACGGTACGCGCCACTACCGGCAACGGGGGTGGCAATGGATCGCTGTTGGCGTATTCGCTGGCGGCGCGCGGCTTGCCCTACGAGCTGGAAGTGTGGCCGGCGTTTGCTGCCACCGCCTGGTTCTGGCTGGTGGCGACCAATCCCGGCGTGCTGCTCAGTGTCTCCAACACCGCCACCATGGTGCCTTGCCTCCAGATTCCTTCCGGAGTCTCGCAGTCGATCGACGAGTTGAACGGCGCCTCTTCCGTGGGCACCGTCACCATTCAATCGATCGACCCCAACGGCACCATCAAGGGGCTGGCGGCGCAGGATGCGCTGATCGGCAAAATGGTGCAGATCAAGCAAGGGTTCCCCTCGCTCGCTCTGGGCGACTTTGTGCCGCTGGCGACGATGCAGGTTTACCAGGTGGGTTGGACCGAGGACGGCAAGGTCACCCTCACCTGTCGAGATGTGCAGCGGTTCCTTCAAGGGCAGCAGGTGTGGACCCAGGGCGGCCCGGGGGTGTATACCCCGGGCGGGCCGGAGGCGGTGCAGCCGCAAGGTCCGGCCTGGCTTCCCAACGCGCTGCCGGTGTCGGATTCGAACCCGCGCTATTTGCAGGGCCACCCCCTCGATATTCTCCTCGCCGCACTGCAAAACGAGGGCGGCGTCGGCCAGGATCCTGCCCTCTCGGGCTCGAACTATGTGCTCGAGCGACTGGCGCAGACCTACACTGGACCCAGCTACGTTCCTGCCTCGCCGCCGCCGGGCTGGGTGACGTATCAGCCCGACCCGTTGACCGCACTCGGCGATCCCGGCACGCTGATCAATCCCAATCCGTATCTTGATGTGCCGGGCATTCTGGCGTTGCGCGACGGCCAGTTCTCCGGCGTCTGGTTTGAGTTCAGCATCACGCGGCCCATCGACCTGAAGAGTTTTATCGAAGAGCAGATTCTGAAGGTGCTGGGACTCTACACCATCGCGCGCGGCGACGGCCGCCTCTCGCTGAAGTCGATGAAGTCGCCCCAGAACCAGACGCCGGTGTTCGCCTTTACCGCCAGGAATATTCAGGGCATTCCCCAAGTCCAGCGTCGCAATGTGACTAACGTGGTCACCGCCAAGACGGACGTGGATGAATACGGCAGCGCGCTCGTTCTGGGGCCCACGACCGCCGCCCGACAATACTACAATACGCTCACCTTCGAGCAGACGCGGTCGCTCCAGACCTACCAGCAGGCGGCGATCCATCAGATCGAGTCCACCGGCCTGCGCCTCGCGCGTGGCGGGAGCCTGATGGCTTACTTGATTGCCGATCGTATCTTCCGCCGCTACGCTTTTGCGCCCGCCGTCTATCGCTTCAAGGCGTTCCTCTCTGTGCTGCCGGTGGAGCTCGGCGATCTGGTGTGGCTCACCCACCCGCTGGTGCCCGACTACCACCAGGGACGCATGGGTTTGGCCAGCGTGGTGTGCGAGGTGATCGAGCGGCAGCCCGACCTGGCCAACGGCAGCGTCTCGGTTGGCTTGCTCGACCTGCGCTATTGCCAGATGACGACGCCATATCTGATCGCGCCGGCCAGCGCCGGAATTCCCAATTGGACGAGCGCCAGCCCGCAGCAGAAGCAGCAGTATATGTTCATTGCGCAGGCGGCCACCGGCGGCACGTACAGCGACGGCACGCCGGGGAACACTATCTTTTGATTTTGGATTTTCGATTTTGGATTGAAGAGAAGACGAGAACTATAGAGGGGAAGCGATGGATCGAGGGTTTTGGTCTTTAATCCAAAATCCAAAATCCAAAATCTAAAATGTCTCAACTGACCCTTAGTTCCATTCCTGGCTTTTTCGACATCGCGGACACCGTCCTGACGGGCAACCAGCCGCTCACCGACGATTCGCTGCTGAAGATGAGCCACAACGCGAAGTTCGCCGCCGTGCGCCCGGAGGTGATTTTCATGGGCTTCTACCAACCCGGAGACACGGTGCCGGCGCCCCAGAGTCCGGTGGACGGCTATGCCTACTCGCGGGCCGAGTGTATGTTCATCCCGCTGTTTGCTTCCAGCCGCTCGCCCGCCGCCGGCTTTGTTTCGGGGCAGCAGAGTTTTCCGGTCTTATCCAGTACGGATCCCGGCCAGGGCAGCCTGATCGTGGTTCCGTACCAGCTTGACGTGAACGACGCCACCGGGCGGGTTACGTGCCAGACCTACTGGTCCGTCAGCGGGGCCGAGAATCAGGGCCTGGTGAAGGTGTACTGCGTTGGGGTGCGATCGAGCGTGAACGTTTCGAATTAGTCGAAGGTTGAAGGCCCAAGGTCGAACAGTAAAGGCCTTTCGACCTTCGACTTTTGGACTCTCTTATGGCGGTTACCAGAACCATTCTGCCGCGCAAGGGTTTCATCCAGCCGCAGCACGGACTCACCGGCTACGAAGCCGATCAGGACGGCAACTGGTCCTTGCTGGATGCCAACGTCGCCTTTCTCGCGGATTTGCAGTACCGCGACCTGGGAGTGAACGGGGTAGTGTCGGGGTTCAATTTATCCGTATCCGCGTCGCTCACGCCCGGGCTGAGCGCCGGGGTCCTCTACGCTCAGGGCATTCGCTACGCTCCGGCGTTAGCCCCAGCCCTGGGGCCGGCTCCGGCAAGCTCCACCTCCTGCCTTTTCTACAATTCGAATTCCGGATTCTATTATCAGGCGGCAGCCGTCGGGGCCAACAGCGGCGACGCCCTGGTGGGCGAGGTGGTGACCGGACCGGCGTCCGTGACCTCGGTGACGCCGGCGACCAGGATTTATGGACAAGTGGCCGCTTCACCCGCGGCGGCGGGGAATTTCACCCTTCCGCACGGGCTGGGGCGAACGCCTGTGGGGGCCGTGATCCAGATGACCTCCGGCGGGGCGATTTGGTTTCAGGCGGCGGGGATGTTTGACGGCACCAACGTCTATCTCGTCGCCTCGGATGCGGGCGTCACCGGCAAAGTGCAGGTGTGGTGATCCCGCGGGTTGAGGGAGGTAAGGCGATGGATATCATACGCGACAAAATGGAGGTGCCCGTTACCGGAAGGCTGCAAGCGGAGAAGTTCAAGAGCCTCCAGAAGTGGTGCAGCAGCTCGCTGCGCAAGCGGTCGGAGGTGATCGGGCTGGTCCTGGAACGAGTGTTGGAAATCTATGAACACCAGGAGGGCACGGACCAGCCGCTGGAGCAGTTTATCCGCCGCCTGCGCCTGGATCCGCCGTCTTAGCCGTGTCTGGAACGTCTCAGATGTCTAGAACGTCTAGAATGTCTAGAATGTCCAGGATGTGTATGACGTAATAAACATTCAATACCTTGACTAGGCTCGTTGGCTGGTGTACGCTCTCTCTATGACGCGATCATTGGGCGCTCAAAAGGAGGCGAAATCAGCAATGATTCCATGGCCAACCATGCAGTAAGCGGCGGGAATGCCAGGGGCCTTCTCAGGGTGGACGAAGGAAGAACCAAAGGAGGCCCCCGTGCGTTTCATGTTTTGGGTTTTAGACGCTTGTGTTCTATTCAGCCTTTCACTGTTGTACCTGCACCAGGGATACCACAAGAAGAACCCGTTCTTCACGGTCTGGCTTTGCACCGGAGTCCTGATGGTGCTGGCGGCGGCCTGGGGACTGGCCGCGGGCACCCCCCGATGGATGAGCCAGGTGCGGTTGATTGGCGACTGGGTGGAGTACGCGGTGGCAGCCGGAGTTCTCATCATGGCCGTGACGCGGCGCGACTGTCCCGTTAACCGAAGCTTGCTCTGGGGCTTGGGCGCCATGTTGATCTTGAACGTCTTCGCGCGTTGCATCGGCGCCGGCACCGAACAGGCGGTGCGCGTCTGGTTGCGAAACATCGCGTTCTTCGGACCGGCCATTTTTCTTTTGATCGCTCTCTCGAGTATCAGGCTCGATCGACTGCCGCTCTGGGTGGACTCGGCTGTGCGGCTGATCGCTTCGGGTTCCGTCGAGGAGCCGGCAATGGCCGCCATGCAGGAGGCCGCGTTGGGAACCCCGCGCCGACAGGGCGGGTAAGGGCTGCCGGCTCGGAGCGGCTTCGCATCGGATAACCAGGGGAAACGTGTGTCCAACCGAGGCTCGAACCTGGATCTGTCCCCTACAGGTATTTGCGATTCGCGAGCGAACGACTTTCGACGAAGGCCAAGAATTTGTGCATTGGTCTCGAGTGAAGCGAAGGATTCCCGATTGACGATGGAAGACTGGAAAGGCTCGGGCTTTCTTTTCCAATCGTCGATCGGCAATTTAGTCCCCAGTCCCTAGCAAGGAGAACCCGATGAGTCTGATTCAAAAAGAAACCACCCCGGCGATGATCGAGGCTAATCGGGCCAATGCCCAGCACAGTACGGGGCCAATTACCCCGGCCGGCAAGCAGAACTCCAGCCAGAATGCGGGCAAGCACTGGGGCTACGCGCAGATTTTCCGGACCTATCTCCCGCAACTGGGCGAGCATCCCGGAACTTGGGAGGAAACTCGACGTGAAGTCTGCACAGGAATCAAGCCCGAGGACGGCTTCGAGGACGGCTTGGTGGACGACCTGGCGGAGTTGCGCTTGAAGCGGCAGCGCTTGGTCCGCGGCCAGTTCGGAAAGCTCGCGCAGCGACGGCGCGACCTGGAGATCGAAAGGGAGCAGCGAATTTACGGGCAGTGGAAGGGAATGAAAGGCACCGCCTTGAAGATGCTCATGAACGCCCATGGCCTCGCCGGCCTTCCCGACGGAGACTATAAGTTCACCTATGTCCTTTGCCTGCTCCAGGACGTGCGGGCCCAGTTGGAACTCGAGGGCTTCAAAGCGTCGGGCGAAACATGCCTGCTGGCGGTCTACGGCCTTCACCCGGGCCCGACCGGTAGTGACCTGATCGGCAACTACAAGGCGGGCTTGAAGGCCCAGGACGTGGAGGATCGCGCGCGGCGGCAACGATCTTTTGTAGCGGAAATCTCGCGCGAGATCGAATCGTACCAGCACCTCGAGTTGCTCTACCGCGAAACCAGACTCGAACTTTCGGAAGCGCAACTCGACGCGGCGCTGGTACCGCCGAAAGAAGAAACCAAGAACTTCCTGCGCCTGGAAAGGGCGATTGAGTTCGAAATCCAGCTCAAACTCCAGCAGTTGTACGATTGGCGGCGGGAGAAGCGGCAAGCGAATTCTATTGATGTGACTCCCTCCGATCAGCCGGCGAACCCCGACCGTCGGAAACCCGGCAGTCAGCCCCCCAAGCGCAAGAGGGGCCGGCCCAAGTGGTAGCCTCGCTTCTGGCTTCGCTCTTTACGACTATTTATGATTAAAATAACAAATAAAAATTCGCGGAAATGTGCCATCTGTACGGAACGACCCCGTCAGGTCTATGAAAATAATCGTACCGTGGCAAAAAGGAGACACCCGATCTTAGGGTTAATTAAATATATAAACTGCGGTC
>Ga0335078_10004810_pt1 | contig 19960 bp, 18 predicted proteins | sample Lox_Sample_32_FD_206711 | JGI IMG/M metagenome (GOLD analysis project Ga0335078, IMG submission 206711) | Soil microbial communities from Loxahatchee National Wildlife Refuge, Florida, United States - Lox_Sample_3.2 | ecosystem: Environmental > Terrestrial > Soil > Wetlands | place: USA... | reverse complement strand
GCCGAACTGGCGCTGCGCGAGAGCGAGCGGCGCTTCCGACTAGTCGTCGTGGCCGCGCCGAGCGCCATGGTGATGATCGACCGCGCCGGCAAGATTGCCATGGTCAATACTCAGGCCGAGCAGGTTTTTGGTTACGCGCGGACCGAGCTGGTAGGGCAACCGGTCGAGATGCTCGTGCCTGAACGATTCCGCGGTCATCACCCGGAGTTGCGGAAGACATTTTTTGCCGATCCGCGGCCGCGGCCGATGGGGGCCGGGCGCGATCTCTACGGTCTCAAGAAGGATGGCAGCGAGTTCCCCGTCGAGATCGGCTTGAACCCGATCGAAACCGGCGAGGGCCTTATGGTGCTGTCGGCGATCGTCGACATCACCGCGCGCAAAGCTGCCGAACTGGCGCTGCGCGAGAGCGAGCGGCACTATAGCATACTGGTCGAAGGCGTCACCGACTACGCGATCTACATGATCGATCCAAATGGCATCGTCACCAACTGGAACCGGGGCGCTCAGCGCATCAAAGGCTACCGCACCGAGGAGATCGTCGGCCAGCACTTCTCCTGCTTCCATACCGAGGAGGACCGTGCCGCGAATATGCCGCAGCATTCGCTTGAAATCGCTGTTCGCGATGGCCGTTATGAGGCCGAAGCCTGGCGTGTGCGCAAGAACGGCAGCCGTTTCTTGGCCAACGTGGTGATCTACGCACTCAAGGATGACAGCGGCCAGTTGATCGGCTTCGCCAAGATCACGCGCGACGTTACCGAGCGCGTCCAGGCAGCACGCGAACTGGAGGAGGCGCGCATCCGTCTAGTGCAGTCGCGCGCCGAAGAGGCGATGCATCGTATGCAGGCCGAGCTTGCGCACGTCGCGCGCATAACGACCTTGGGCGAGCTGACCGCGACGATCGCCCATGAAGTGAACCAGCCGCTCGCCGGGCTGGTGGCCAGCGGCAGTGCCTGCTTGAACTGGCTGGCCAGCCGACCCCCTGACCTTAAAAAGGCAATACAATCTGTTGAACGGATCGTCACGGCAGGAAAACGGGCCGGCGATATCATTCACCGTGTGCGTGCGCTCGCGACCAAGGCTAGTATCCAGAAGGCACCGCTCGACATCAATAGCGTTATCAACGAGGTCATCGCCTTGGTGCAGCTTGAGCTGATCAACAACCGGGTGTCGCTGCGGACTGAGCTCGCGCCCTCTATGCCCCCAATCCTCGCCGATCGGGTCCAGTTGCAGCAGGTGATCCTCAACCTGCTGATGAACGGCATCGAGGCGATGCAACCGGTCACCGAGCGGCCCCGTGAACTAATGATCCGCTCGCATCGGGACCAAGCTAACCAAGTTCTGGTGATGGTGCGGGACAATGGCGTCGGGATTTCCGCCGACAACGCGGATCGATTATTCAACGCCTTTTTCACCACCAAGTCCAGCGGCATGGGCATGGGACTGTCGATCTGCCGCTCAATCATCCAGGCCCATGGCGGACGGATATCGGCCGCCAACAATGCCGGGCCGGGCGCAACGTTCCAGTTCACGCTGCCATTGCATCAATCCGCCGGTGGCATTCACGATTCATCAGGTGTGCCCTCGCGGCTAGGCACCGCAAACTGAAAAATGGCGCCGTGGGGGACGTTCGCACTCACCGTCAGCCGTCCTCGATGCGCTTCGACAATCGAGCGGCAGATCGACAGGCCTATTCCCAGCCCTTCAGGCTTCGTGGTGTAGAAAGCCTCAAAGGCGCGTTCTAAGTCTGCCGGATCGAGCCCTGGCCCCGAATCCTGTACTGCAACCGAGACGGAATCCTCTCCGGATTTTTCTGTCTTGACGAGCAGTTCTCGCGGCCCTTCGTCGACTCCACTCATCGCTTCAATCGCGTTGATGATCAGATTCAGGATCACTTGCTGCAGCCGGACCCGAACGCCTTGAATGGGCGGCAAGCCCTCAGTGAGTTGCGTTTGAACCGAGATGCCGTGCTTCGTCGCTTCACCGCGGGTAATGACAACTACCTCGCGGATGGCGTCGTTCATATCGAAGTCTTCGGTCCGCGCCGGCACTTTCTTGACCAGGGTGCGGATTCCGCTGATTATGGCACCAGCGCGACTGGCATCCCTGATAACTCGTTCGATCGATCGCCGTGCCGCCTCCAGATCGGGTTTGTCAAGCCAGTGCAGGGCGGCTTGGCCGCTGCTGAGTGCGCCGGCGATAGGCTGATTGATTTCATGCGCAATCGAGGCCGTCAGCTGCCCCAGCGAGGCGACGCGATTGGCATGCGCAAGCTCTGTTTGTACCTCGCGCAAGGTCTCGGCAGCGCGCTTACCCTCGGTGATATTCTCGCAGACGATCAAGAGCACCGGACAGTTGTTGATCAAAGTAGCTCTCGCCGTCTCGCGAACCCAAATCACCTCGCCAGTCTTACGGACATTGCGCAGCTCCCAGCTAAGAGCTTGGCCCTGTTGTTCGAAGCAGCGAGCGGCGTTTCTCGTGACCGCCTCACGGTCGGCCTCGTGAAATATGCTTTGCACGGGACGGCCGGTCAATTCGTCAGCCCTATAGCCGAGCTGCTCGGCACCGAAAGGGTTGACGGAGATGATGGTGCCGACAGCGTCCACCAAGAAGTACATGACGGGATTGTTCTCGAAGACAGCCTTCCATTGCTCTTCGCTCTCGCGGAGTGCTTTCTCGGCCCGTTTGCGCTCGGTAAGGTCGAGCACGAAAGCGACGCCTTGGTTTCCGCCTTCTTCGAACGTTGCAGCACCGCGCAGAACAGGCACGCGGCTGCCGTCCTTTCGGCAGTATTCCCTTTCGGAAGGCTGTATGGCTCCGGTCCCCTCTGCCTCTGCAACGGCCCGGGTATGTTGATCGGGTTGCTCCGGTGGCAGCAAGTCCGTCCAGCGGAAGCGGCCGCCGACTAGGTCATCACGATTGTATCCCACCATTTGGAGAAACGCGTCGTTGGCTTCGAGAATGTGCCCGTCCATATCCCAGATGAAGATCCCTATTATGTTGGCGTCGACTAGGCGCCGGATCCGAGCCTCCCGTTCACGCACGACCGCCTCCGCTTGGCGCCGAGCCATCACGTCCTGGGTCAGCTTTTCGTTGGCATCACGGAGGTCGCGATAGGAGTTGTGCAGTTTATGAGACAACACATTGAAAGCCGTGACGACCTGCTGCAGTTCGTCCTCCTGCCGGGGTGAACGGCGCCGCAAGGCTAATTCCAACGGCGAATCATTGATGCGATAGCTGCCCACATCCGCTGCAATTGCGGAGAGATGGCGTGTGACGAGAGAATGAAAAATATAAAGAACGAATAAGGAGATCAAGAATGTCTGCGCCGCTTGGTTGCCTAAAGTGGTCAATGCGGAACTTTCAAGCCTACGATAAATATTGGAAAGCGTGGCTTCGACATGCAGTGTGCCGATCAGTTTGTCCTCCCCCTGCACAGTGTAGTGCAGTGGATAGTCCCGCGCGATGATCGGCGATTCGGAGTTCCTGCTAAGCTTTACGATAAGTGGATTGCCGGTGGGCCCACCCTCATGCACTTCGGCGGCACGGATGTCAGGAAGTCGAAGAATTCCATCGAGCTGGAGCTCCAGCTGCTTTTCGTTGAGGGCCCAGAGACCTTCAGCAAGACTGTCCAGGTAGCTTCCACTAATTTGATTAAGTCGCAATTCGAGGGCCGAGACGTTGCGCCGGTAATCGATGTAGAGTTCTATCACGGTCATGATGAGTGTGACGGAGCCACTGAACAACAGAACGCCAATTAGCAGGCGCGCGCCTATGCTATGGCGGTTCACGGCGAGTGATCCCAAACATCCGCGTACATGGGCCGCGAGCATGCTGGCGAAACTCGATAGGCGCTTCAAGCGTTCATCTCCACTTTGCGCCAAATCGGCTCAGCCGCCGCCTTTGATGGACCAAAGAGCCATCGTTTGCTGGCCATGGCTATCGCCTTTCTACAATTCGCGAGCCGCGCAAGATTTCCACCGTCTTGCTGAGAGCTGACGCTAACATCGTTGGCTGACCCTCTCGATTGCTGATGATAAATAGCTTCCGTGGAATCCAGGCGCTTCAGCGCCCCTCAAGCTTGGGCATCTTTGCCCAGGCCGGCAGAAGTGGATTCTCAAGCTCGATGAGCGTTCGGTGAGGAAAATTGAGTTTAGCAATTACCGAGGAGAAGTACTTCTCGAAATGCCCATTTAAGCTGCCGTCCTTCTGCATCTCTTGTAGCCCGTACCGGATCCGTTCGGCCAAGTGCGGCGCTGACTTGGAAACGTAGACGTAGATCGCAGATGGGTAATGTATGAGCAGATGCTCGTCGATGATCAGGTCTGGATATTTGCTTACGTAGCTCTCAAATTCATCGAGAACCGTGGCTGCGGGACGGGCAATCAGGTTGAATCGTCCCCGTCGCAGCATCTGCACCAACGAGTCGTAATTGTCAGCGTCGGTCCTGACATGAATGCCATTATACTCGTATATCGGAGCATTGATCAGCTGCTGTCTATCGCCGAGCGTTAACTGCCGCATGCCGGCGATGTCTCGCACCTGATCTATCCGAGCCTGGTCGGCAGCGCGGATGAAGCCGACGTGATAGCCCCACAGACCCTCGTCCAAGGGGATGTCGATTGGTGTCAACCCCTCATCAATCTCCCTTCGGCCCGGGGGGAGCACTACCACATTGACCAAATCACCTTTAAGGACTTCCTGGTGCAGCCGGGCGAGGGACATTTCCGTCGTCACAGGCTCGTTCTTGTACGGACCGTAGCGGGCGACGCTGCGCGCCAATGCTTCATCCAAGGGCGCGTAAGCGTATTGATAATGGACCATGAATATCCCGTAATCATAACGGTGCACCACGTCCTCGGTCTGAGGTGGGGAGATCGATTCCGCGCAGGCCATCCAAGCTCCTGCCGCATAGCAGCTGAGGCCAAGGAGTAGCGTCCCGACCGAATCACCTCTTTGATTAGAGAACGCGAACATGGACCAATTCTTGGCTGCTCATGGCTGTCCATCGCGCCGGCAGAGAAAAGGTATTGTTAGCATACAGCAAAATCATACCGTCTAGGACATATTCTGCCCTGCCCCGTTTTCACTGCGCCAGTCCACCACGCGAGCTGAGTGCGGCGTTCGAGCGTCTAAACTGGAGGCCTCTTTCGTTTGCGCCGTGAAATTACTCCAGACTACCTAGGTGGCCTCTCTTAAAGATGTAACGATTAAAGTGGTCGTATGAGAGTCTGACCTGGAGCGGCGCGGCTTACGTCTTCATGCTGGAAATGCCGAGCTTGTCAGCCATTCGCACCAGATCAACCAAAGACTTCGCCCGCATCTTTCGCATGATTTGGCTGCGGTGAACTTTCACCGTCATCTCGCTCAAATCAAGCTGAAAAGCGATCTGTTTGTTCGGCCGGCCGGTAATCACTAGGGACAAGACTTCCCGTTCACGCGAGGTCAAGGAATCGAAACGCTCGCGCAGTTCGGCAACGACTTTGGCCTCCTGACGCCGGAGACGATCGCGCTCGATCCCCATCTGGATCACATCAAGCAGTTCCTGTTCGCGCAATGGCTTAGTCAAGAACTCGACGGCTCCTAATTTCATTGCCCGCACCGACATGGGAATGTCGCCGTGGCCGCTGATGAAGATGATCGGAAGATGAACACCGGATTCGATTAGCGTGTGCTGGAATTCCAGACCGCTCAATCCCGGCAATCTGACGTCAAGCACGAGGCAACCAGGTGCGTCGGGGCGCTTGCTCCGAAGGAACTCCTGTGTCGAGCCGAACGTCTCCACTTGGAGGCCGACCGAGCGAAGCAGATCTTCGATAGCGCTGCGCACCAGCGCATCGTCGTCGATCACGAAGACGATCGGCTTGCCTTCCGTCATGATGACGCTTCATCCTCGCCGGTCGGCAGCGTGAACCGGAATATAGCGCCCCGCGGTGAGTCGGGCGTCGCCCACAATCGCCCGCCGTGGGTCGCAATAATCGTTCGGCTTATCGCCAGCCCCATTCCCATGCCATGGGTCTTGGTGGTGTAGAAGGCTTCAAACAAGCGATCGAGCGTCGTCTGGTCCAAGCCGGGGCCCGAATCTCGAACTTCCACGAGGACACCGTTCGAATCGTCTTTCACCGAACGGACCAACAGCTCTCGATGCTCGCCAATTGCGCTCATGGCTTCGATGGCGTTCATCAACAGATTGAGAATCACTTGTTGCAGTTGGATTCGGTCTCCGTAAATGAGCGGCACATCATTCGAGAGCTCGGTCCGCAATAAAATGCTGTTGCCTTGAATCTCGCTGCGGATCAGCGCGATGACCTCGAAAATCGTGTCGTTGATCTTCAACCAGTCCCGCGACGTCGAAGATTTCTGGACCATGGCGCGGATCCGGCTGATGACCTCTCCAGCGCGATTGCTGGCATTGATCATGCGTTCGACCGAGTTCCGTGCCGCTTGCAGATTAGGCGTTTCACCGGAGAGCCAATGCAAACAGGCGTTGCCGCTGCTCGCCAATCCGGTGAGCGGCTGATTGACTTCATGAGCAATCGCAGCGGTCAGCTCTCCCAGAGTCGTAACCCGAGCGACGCGTGCGAGCTCCGCTCGAACCTGATTCAGCTCCTCCTCCGCTCGTCGGATCGCGGTGATGTCCATCACCGCCCCAACGAACTCGAGTTTGTCGGACGCGTCTTTCACGGCATGAGCCACGACATGGAGGTGTTTAATCGAGCCGCCAGGCATCAGCAAACGATGCTCAAAATCCAAAACTTCGCCATTGACCGACACGTGTTCAAGGAATTGCCGGACGCGAGCGCGATCGTCAGGATGGACGCGTGTCAGCATCAGATCCATTGTGGGCTTCAGCGCCCCGTCGCATTCAAAAATTCTGAAGGTTTCTTCCGACCAGGCAATTTCGCCGGTGGCAACATTCCATCCGAAACTACCAGTGTGGCTGATCCGTTGCGCCTCCGCCAGATAGGCCTCGCTTCGTCTCAGCTCCTCGATCCGCCGCTGCCGCTCGGTGGTGTCGCGCCCGACCTTCGACGCTCCGACCAGATTTCCCGATTTGTCGAACATCGGGGATACGGTAACAGCCATATCGATGCGCCTGCCATCCTTTGCAACACGAACGGTCTCGTAACTCTCAATGCGTTCGCCTCGTCGCAGCCGCGTGAGAATTTCCGGCTCTTCAGCGTGCAACTCTGGCGGGATTATCCGCGTGATCGGCTGGCCGATAATCTCGGTCGCCTGATAACCGAAAATGCGGGTCGCGCCGGCATTCCAAGAAGTGATGCGGCCATCGAGGCCTTTGCTGATGATCGCGTCCTCGGAGGAGGCGACGATGGACCCCAGGCGCGCCAATTCGATGCCCGCTTCGTAATGTTCCGTGATATCTTCGCATACGATCAGGACATTCAGTTGCTTGTCGGAGCGCCGCAGCGCTTTGGCGTTCTCACGCACCCACAGCACCGTTCCGTTTTTGCGGATCTTTCGAACCTCACAACTGTTCGACTGGCCGAGATTGGCCAAGCAGACGGCAAAGTGTTTTTGGACAACCTCACGGTCTTCTTCAAAGAAAACATTCAGAACGGTTTGCCCGACCAATTCGTTGACGGTGTAGCCGAGCTGCGCGGCGCCAAACGCGTTCACCGACAGGACCGTGCCGCCCGGGTCGATGATGAAATACATGGCCGGATTGTGCTCGAAGACTTCCCTCCATTGCGCCTCGCCCTGGCGCAGCTCCTCCGCCACCTTGCTCAGTTTTGCCGTCAGACTGCTGACGATGACCGAGGTCGTCAAAAAAGCGATCAAAGCCAAGATATCTTGCGGATATTCCATCCGCAGACTGAATAGCGGCTGGGTAAAAAAGAAATTCAAAGTCCCGACGGCGATGATGGAGAGAACGACCGATCCGAACAGACCGCCCATCAGAGACAGCAGCGCGATCAGGATCAAAAAGCTAAAGCTGGTGGTCGCGAGGTTAAGTCCAAGCCGAAAGCACACGAACGTCAGCAATGCCAGACCAATGCCGCCGAGGAGAAGCTGCGCGGCTGAACGCCAGGCCTTCGATCTCCAATCGCGCTTCATCGCTCTACCGGGTGTTTCCCCTAAGACTGCCTGCCGGAGCGGATCAAATTTCACGTGGCGATCAGCGCTCTTTCCCTCAACGCAATCTCATTCTGGCGGGACTGTTTTCTTGGTCAATATGTCCCTTTAAGCGGGCTATCCGCCGTCTGGGGGTCGACTACTCGGATTGGGGGCCCGCCGAATTGGAAGAGGCGGCGTCTGTACTAAAGCCAAAAAAGTCGAAATGCCATCGACGATCACGTGCCTAAGGAGTCGTTGCCGCAACTGCTTGCGACCAAAATCCTGGTACCCCGATCTGTACCTGGACTGATTGAGCGCCCCCGGTTGCCCAGCTTAGCGGCGCGAGTACAGGCGAGGCCGTGGAGCATCGTAAAAGGGGCCGCCGGTTTCGGCAAGACCTCGCTTAGGGTCAGTTCGGCAGAATCGCTTCGGCCCTGGCATAAATCTGATCGCTTGGATTGCGCTCGATGCAGAGAACAACGAGCCGACGCGATTTCTCTTCTGTTCGTCGCGCGCCTTGCCGCGGGCGCGTTGGTCCACCTCAAGGTGCTACCCTCGGGATCGCGGTTTAATAACAATTCATCGGAATTTGGCGAACTTAACTCGGCTGTCGAGCCAAGTCCCATAACCTTCGCAAGGTGTGGAAGCTCCCCGCGCCGAGCTGACTTCGGCGACGGCGAGGTGATGGCTTGCGGATTCACCGAAACCTGGACACGGTCTTTATCCCTTTGAATAGGCGACACATGACGAGTAAGACCAACGAATCGAACGTTGCCTCACGGGTCGATACGCAAAATCAGAATCGCGCACGCAAGACATGGAGACAGGTGCTCTCCGAGAGCGCTCCATTGCTCCTGCCCGTAGCGCACGATGCCCTGACGGCGCGCATTATCGAGATCGCAAGATACCCGGCCTATCAGATTGGCGGCTTTGCCCTCGTCGGTTCGCGTTTCGCCTACCCCGACATCGATCTCGCACAATATGGCGAGAACAGCACGGTGATGCGCGACATCATTGCTGCTTCCAACCTGCCTGTGCTCGTCGATGCGGATGACGGCTATGGTGACGTCAAGAATGTCACTCGCGTCGTGCAAGGGTACGAGGCTATGGGTGCTTCCTCGATCTTCCTGGAAGACCAACTGGCGCCAAAACGCTGCGGCCACATGGCTGGCAAGCGGGTCGTGCCCGCCGAAACGCATGTCGCCAAGATCCGGGCCGCGGTTGCCGCTCGGCACAATTCAGAGACATTCATTATTGCGCGCACCGACGCCCGCGCTCCGCTAGGGCTCGATGAGGCGCTGCGCCGCGCGGAGCTCTATGTGAAAGCCGGGGCCGACGGCGTGTATGTCGAGGCCGTCGAGAGCACCGAAGAACTCGAGCGGACGGCTCGTGCCCTGCATGGCGTACCGCTCGCGACGTCGATCCTGGAAGGCGGTGGCCAGACGCCCTGGATGGATCCCAAACACCTCAAGTCTCTTGGCTACTCGATGGTGCTCTATCCCACGACGGTCATTTTCCAGGTGACCCGCGCAATCCAGAAGGCGGTTGAGGGCCTCAAAGCGGGCCGACCTATGTCGGCCGACGATTCGGTCACCTTCGAGGTGTATGAGAACATGCTGCGGCTGCCGGAATGGGCCGATACCGAGAACGAGTTCGAAGGCACACTTGACCCACTGGGCGTTCCGTCGCGCGGTAGCGCCCCCGGTTCGGCCATCGACACGTGAGCCGGCGGAGCTAGATGGGGTTCACGTAGCTGGACCTTGACGGCGACTTCCCCTGTCGATCGTCTGTACCGCTCATTGCCGCGTGTTGTGGCACTTCCGCATTGACCAGGAGGGTAAGCGCGGCGGTCCAGCGATCGAAGAGACTTTGATATACTTTCGAGAGGAGTAGAGACAGACGAACAATGATGTTGCACCTGCTATCCTATGCCGAAAATCTAATGGTTCGTTGGCGGGGGCGCTATGATCCCGATGAGTGCAGATCGTCACGCCGCCTTCAAAGTTCCCGTCTGCGCCGCGCTTCGAATCACGTCGATCATCGGTTGCAGATCGATGAGCGCGATCGTCATAGCGGTAATTTTGCCGTTGGCATTGAACTTCGTGTAAATAACGATGGGCCAGGATTCCGGATCGGCCCCTTCTTTCGTCGATTCCAGCGCGAAATTGCCGAGCAGCGCAACGTCAAAACCGCTCACGATCTCGGACGTCACGCAAAGTCCGCGTTTGATGTCGTTATAAATGCCCTTGAGTATGCGCTTCGCGTCAGCGCGTCCGCAGACCTGCACGTTGCCGCCAATCGCAGCTAAATCGTCAACCTTGTCGAAGTCGATCGATCCCATCCTGATGGAAAGAACGACGTCATTGGCAAGCAGGTCATTCCACGTGATCAAGTCCCAATCGCGAAGGATATGTTGAGTCATGGTTTTTGCCCGTGCGAGGTCCTCGGCATTCAGTTGCCGCTCGGTATCGATTGAAGACATCTGATCGTCTCCTGATTTGCCGTCGATGCACTGGCTTTGCCACAAAAGCGAGGACGGTCTCACACCATCCTCGCCGACGCGGCCGAACTTAAGTGGCTGCTCGCGCCAAAGATTGCACGAAATTGCGGGCCTCGACCGCGAGAACAACAACGGCAATGCCCGACGTGAGCAGATTGACCCCGACGAGCAGACCCAGGGTCCAACTGGCGCTGAGCGGCCAGTAGTAAATGATGATCGCAGCAAGAATCAGATCGGCGATGCCGCTCACGAGCATCCAGCCCCATGAGCCAGGCACGACATCCCGATACGTGAACGATACCACCATCTGGAAAATGCCCTCGACAATAAACAGCGCCGTGAGCACGATCGTGAGCGATACTGCGCCTTCGCCAGGCTTCCAAATCAACATGACGCCGACTGCCAGCGACAAGGCTGCCGTCAGCAGCGTCCACAAGAACGCCGGCACGTCACGAGCCGAAAACATGGCAATGAGACCGACGATGCCGCTGATGAGAAACAACCAGCCGACGTAAATGTCGACCGCAACGGTCGCCAGGAACGGCTCGGCAATGGCGAGACAACCCAGAATGAGCATTGCCACGCCTTGGAACATAAACAGCTTCCAATGCGCGTGCAGCGCTTCTTTGAGGGCATTCTGCATTTGGCTGAGATCTTGAGCTGTAGACATTGAAGTCCTCCGATTAGGTGGGTTAGCTGCGGCTTCTCACGCCAATCGTCAAGTTGCATGGCAAATACTGCGGGCATCAACCCACGATTGGAGTTGCCTAGTTAGTTAGCGCGCATTGCTCGGAGGTCCGAGTTAAGTCCGCCAAATTACGATGAATCTTTATTAAGCCGCGCCCCGGATGACGCGTAAATACGGGTCATGTTCGGCCGATATCTAAATTGCTTCAGAACTATTTGCTCGGATTTGGCCGGCTTTACTTGGCGTCGCCGAGAAGAGGTGCAACGACTTGCTGCCCGGCGCTTTGGTAATGCTGCATTTGCGTTGCCGTGCGCCCGACAGGGAACGACAACCGTATCGTACATCCCATGAGATCACGATTGTGCAAAGGAGACAGGCCGTGCCGCAGTTAAAATGTACGAAATCAAAAGTGTGGATCCCGCCAGTCTTGTTGATGATCTCGGTCTTATTCCCGGCACAAGCTCCTCTTCCAGTACCGGTGAACGACCAGGAAACCGAACTCGGACAGGCGGTGTACAATGAATTGCGAGACAAGGGGGAGATCATAGAGTCATCTTCCCTCTACGAGAGTCTGAGACCAATTACGGAGACCATTTCTCGGGTGGCTCAACCTCGCTACCCTCATCCCTTCAAGTTCTTCCTGGTCCACGAACCCAAGCCAAACGCGTTCGCGACGCCCGGGGGGAACGTATATGTCGTGGACTCGTTATTGTATTTTGTGAAGAACACCGAACAGTTAGCGGGAACGCTGTGCCATGAAGTCTCGCATACGATCCACCGCGACGCCATGAACAAACTAAAGGAGGAGCGGAAAATCGAAGCGCGCGAAATCGGGGCTGCGATATTGCTTGGGCCAACGATCGCCCAAATGATCGCTATCAGTATGCTCGGCGACCTCAATTCGCTCGCCTACTCGCGTGACGTCGAGTCATCGGCCGACGTAACCGGATCGGACATTTGTGCGGCCGCCGGTTACAACCCGTGGGGCCTGGTGTGGTTGTTTGAGGAATTCCAGAACGCCGATCCCAAGCAAATCCCCCAGCTTTTGTCCGATCATCCGGCGAACGGAACCAGGATAAAAACTCTCGAGCAGCATTTTCGTGACAATCCGGCGGTCTTTGCCAAGTTCAATTCGGATCCGAAGTCGGCGACGCCGTTCGGCGTGCCTAAAGACGCAACCGAGCGGTTCTTGCGGCCGGCAAGCAACTAGGGCGTGGACCCATCAACACGAAGCTACAGCGGTATTGATGTGATCAGATGTAGTTTGTCTGTACACTGGCAGGCTGAATTGAAACGTCGCACCCGACCCGGCGTTGCCGGAGGCCAACAGCTTTCCGTCGTGAGCTTCGATAATCGAACGGCAGATTGCGACCGCTGGATTTGGTGGTGAAGAAGGCGGTGAAGAGCCGGTCCGCGTTCTCAGCTGAGATCCCGACACCGCAGTCCTTTACTGTTACTAGTACTTGATCTGCTGCTTCCTCGAGCGATCGGACCACTAGCTCGCGCGGCCGATCCGCGACCGGTTGCAATCGCTTCGATGCCATTGATCAGTAGATTGATGATCATCTGCGGCAGCTGGATCCGATCGGCGAGGACCGACGGGAGATCGGGTGCAAGCTTCATCCGCAGCGATACCTTATGGCTGGATATCTCACGCTCCACCAGTGGGATAACCTCGTTCAGGACATCATTGATATCGAGCGGCGCCTTCTGAGGCGCGCCCTTTTTTGACAGCGCGCGTACGCGCTCGATCACTTCGCTGGTTCGATTGGCGTTCCTTATGCTGCGTTCAGCAGATTTTTTTGCCTTTTCAATATCAGGTGGTTGACGGTCGAGCCAGCTCAAACAAGCACCACCGCTGCTCACTAGCCCGGCGAGCGGCTGGTTAAGTTCATGCGCAAGTGAGGTGTTAAGTTCGCCCAACGTATTTACGCGCGCAAGGTGGGCGAGGTCCGCCTGCAATTCCAGTCGCAGTTTCTCAGCCTGCTTACGGTCTTAGATTTCTCTTAGCAACTCCTAGTTAGCCGTCTGGAGTTGCGCCGTGCGCTCAGCCACGCGCTGCTCCAACTCTGCGCTGAGCCGGCGGAATCTTTCCTCGCTTCGCTGCAGTGCCTCCTGCGAGGAATGCAGTTTCTCAACCACCCAGACGATCCCAACCGTATAAAATAGATTCAGAACCATTCGGAACACAGTCGGCGTGCCGATGTGCTGGAGGGCAAAATATGCCGAAGCAATGGTACCGCCGATCAGTGCTAAGACTCCGGCCCTCCAACCTCCCACCCATGTAGCCAGCGCCACCCAGCTTCGAAGAAGAGAAGAACAGGCTGTTGGCGGCTATACTAGCAGGCTTCCATCACGAGCCTCGCCCGTCCGGCGGCAATATCACTGGTTTCGGCGGTTTCGGCCTCCTCTTTTCATCCCGCGATCGCCCCAAGTGTCCCATTGTGGCGCAACGCTGAGGCCGCCGCTCCGTCACTTAGAGTCGAGGTGAGCGGATTGCTATTCAGGTCGCTCATGATATCGAATTAGCTATGGCAACTCTTGGCAGCCGGTGTCCCGAACCTCGTCATGAATGCTCCGATAGCTCGCTCGGTCTGTGGCGTTTGACATGCTGACCGGGCGGCAACTTTTCTAGGTCACAGCGCTTCTTGAAAGGGTTCCGCGTCAAACTTGGCCGAGGCGATCACTGCCGAGCCACGGATCCGGTCGAAGCGAGCTCAGCGGAATATCATCCGGCCGCTTCTCGATCTCTACCTCGCGGACTCTAATAGAGCTAGCACCGTGGTCCCGCAGAATCTGTTGCGGTGTTTTCTCGGGCGAACGGACGCGGACCAATAATATGAAGCCTGAAGCGGCGGTCAGTCCTTCTGGAAGATTCGTGCGTTCTTTTCCCGAAAGCCACGGCGTAGCGACGTATCCGATGCCGGCGGCGGCGGCACCCGCTAGCAGACCGCCGAGCACAGCCGAGCCCGATCCGCCGCCTGAGGCCATAATCCAAGACACCGCCGCCACGGCGCAGATCGTGCCGAGGGTGCCCGCTACCACCGCTCGCGCTGATGCGAGATCGTCAGGCATGATCATCGGCTGCCCCGTGAGGTGCGAGATTTGCGGTTGATTGCCAATCGTGCCGTCGACTGGCACCTGGTGGATGTTGGATAAGGCGTCAATGTCAGCTCGATCGAAGCCGGCGCGCTGTAACGCCTCGACTGTCGCCTCGAGATCGCGGCGCGAGCGAAAGACGCCTGCAACCTCGCGCACTTTGGCGCGCTCGATCACGTCATCGGATGGTTCAATCATGGGGCCGCTCCCTTGCTTGGCCAACATTGCCGACTATTTTGAGCGCGAGAATCGCGCATTACCCAGGCCGGAATAGTGGCCGGCGAGAAATCATCACGTCAATTTGCAGTTAGCCCAAGTGAAACCCGCCAAATCTGAGCAAATTGTTCTGAAGCAAAAGCCAAGGTGATATGTCTTCCCGTGTTGGGACCAACCAGCCTCGGTCGAAGCTGGCGCCAGGAAGCAAACGGACTGCAGGTAGAATTGGGCGCATCCAGACCCAGCCCGCTTTGGCCGTCGGTGCGATTACCGAATTTACCGCTGATTATTTCGGCACCTGCGTCAAATCACGCCGGCTGGTTGCGCCGAACAGAAATCCTATTCCGACTGCGAGTGCTAGAGCTAAAGTTGCATAGGGCTTGTGTTTGAGCGACTCATCGATAGCGTCGATCAGGGCTTCCGCCACGGCGCTGCGCAATTGTTTGATTGCGTCTCGCGTTTCGACGCTTCCGTCGGTGGCATCTGGCACATCCGAAGTCGCGCTGGACATGGGCGTACTCCTTTTGGCGCTAAGGTGCTTTTTGCCGCCGATTCAGCCAACCCGAAAATGCCGCTTGGCCTTCATTGCGCAAAGAGCTCAATGACGTGGATGGCAAGTTTGCCCTTGGCGGGCGAACTGCCCGTCAAGGGATGCCGATAGGCGCCGAAACTGCGATGATGCCCGATCAAAAATCTTCAGTCCGCGTATTCGAACGGCGGCATCGCCTTGAGCGCGTCCTTTGTAGCGCCCGAAAGCATGAACTTGCCATCGGCGCTCTCCTTCATCTGGCTCACCGGTATCGCGACATCGTGCCTCCCCATCCCTAAGAATCCACCGGCGCCGATGATCGCGTACGACACCGCCTTATCGGGTGCAACAATGACGTCTTCGACCCTGCCGATTGAGTCACCGCCGTCGTTATAGACAGTCTTGCCCAGCACTTGCCGTTTGACGCTCCATCCCGTGGTGACGTCGCGCAGTTCCGCATAGGCAACTCCCAGCTGAGTCGAGCCGACGACTGTCTGACTGACGGAAAGACCCGTCGCACCCAATGAGACAGCAACAATCGCGATGGCCGTCATGATTTTCCGTTCCATGAAAAGACTCCTTCGTTGTGGCTTGCACCAGGTAACCGGCCGGATCCGGATGGCGTTGCTTACATCGCATCGTTCTTGAACTCGAATAAAGTCTGACAAATCCCGCCAAAGCGTTCTGAAACGATTGCCTGGGCCGCCGCTCGGCTAGGTCGCGCCCATCAGCCTGCGGTGGACTCGCCCGCACGACTGGCCTCATAAAGAAACCAGGTTCGCCGCTCGGCCTCGTCGATCCAGTTCTCCAGCAAGCTTGCGCTGGCCACGTCACCATGCTCGTCGCAAAGTGAATGCGTCTCACGCATATGCGCCGCGAGCTGCTTGTTGTCGTCGCGAAGCTCAGCCAGCATGTCAAGCGGCGTCACGTAGTCGGCGTCGTTGTCCAAAACTCGCTGCAGACGGCTGATCTGGCCGATCGAGTGCAGGGTCATCCCGCCGATCTTACGCGCGCGTTCGGCCATCGCGTCGGTAGCAGTGAAAATCTGATCGCTCTGCTCATCCAGTAAAAGGTGGTAATCGCGGAAGTGCGAACCCGACATGTGCCAATGGAAGTTCTTTGTCTTGATGTATAGGGCGAACATGTCGGCGAGCAGAATGGTCAGCGCGCCGGAAACATCCCGTGTCGCACCGGGAGCGAGATCTGTCAGCGTAGCGAGCGGCGCCATTCTCAGTGATTTCGCACGATCAGCTTTCATTGATCCACTCCTTTGCGATCACAACGCCGATATGGCACGACAAGGCGCTTTTCGGTCGATACGTCGGATCGCTACTCGAGCCAAATAAAGCCTGGCAAATTTCGGCAAATGGGCTGCAGCGGCGATGCCGCGGCCCACCGTTTAGCTTTGCCCTCGCTGCAGCTGGCTGCCTTTTGTGAGAATTTGGAGGGCTTAGGCAGACTTTACTCCATACCGGGCGCAAACTGAGCTAACCAGACGCGACCATGTTCGCACACAAGCGAGACACGACGATGCGCATGAGGACGCAGATCGCAATCACTGGCATCGTGCTCGCCGCAGGTGCCGCATTGAGCGCGACCACGGCTGCAGTTTGTGAGACCCTGGAGGAACGACAAGGGTGTATCGGCGACGCCTTCCAGTTCTGCCAAAAAGAGATCCCGGATCGCGCGCGTGTGTTCGCTTGTCTGACGGACAACAGGAACGTGATATCGGCAGCCTGCCATGCCGTTATGGCGCCTTATTTACCACCGGATCCGCAGCCGAAGAGCAAGAGCATGCCCAAGGCCAGGTCCCGGTGATGCGCCGATGAGCGTGGGCGCCTTGCGATGCTTTGACGACAATGGGCGACTGTTTAACAGACAGGTGCGAGATTACGAAACAAGTTTCGCACAAAGCAAGCGGTGCGTGGGAGCGAAACGGGCCGAACAAATTCAACAGAGCACCCCCGCTGCGATAGACGGAAGAGCGCCCAACCTCCTTCGGTATTATTTGCCGAGATTTACACGGCTTTATTCGCTCCCCTGAGTTGTGCGGGTTAGTGTGTTCCCATGATAGGCCGGTACCAGATGGTTACTCACGATGACCGGGTGCCCGGCCCACGATCGATCAAGAGGAGTATCTTGCGATGTGCGACTATAGCCTGCACAATGTTGCATCCCGGCCGGCCAAGGTCGGAGACAAGCTGATCACTCACAAATTTCCGAGCTGTACCTCCGGCTTCACCGCCGTAGGCGACCCGGACGTTGCCGTTTGCTTGATGCCGGGCACTGAGCTCGCATTCGAAGAGAATGTCACCTACAATCATCTGATATCCATCCTGCCCTGGTTCCGCTTCGGCGAAGTCGGTGCGAATATGGCGAGGTTCCGGCAAATCAACATGGACCAGCAGTGCGTCCATCACGACGCCCTCGAATTCGCAAACGGTAAGGTCGTGCTGCTCACGCGGCTTCAGCCAGGTCAGCGCGCCAGCGTGCTGCAATTGCCGTCGATGCATCATCCGACTACTAAGGAAGCTGTCGGGCACGAGGCCAGTACCGCAATTGGCTGAGGTTCAATGTCTCGAGACAGATCGGGCTTTCTGTTGCGAGGCGATTATGTTGAGGGAGCACGCCGGCCCCTGCGCCAGGCGCAGGTGAGCATTCTTGACGCAACTGAAGATCGACGCCGACAAAGTAGACGATTGTCGTCCGGTAGACATCCGAGAGAAAATTGCCGAAAATTTTCGAGAGAATGCCTTGCATAGCAAAACCTGCAACGGCAGGGGCCGATGACAAACCGGTACGCAGGAAGCTTAGTGATGTCCCCTTTGACGATAGCTATTCTTCTTTTCGCATTTGGCTTCATCGCCCAGGAGGTCACCGAAGGCAATCTGGATCGACACATCATTCTCGCTTTGCGCAACCCCGACAATCCGTCCGTTCCGATCGGCCCGCCGTGGTTACAGGAAGCGGCGCGCGACATAACCAGTCTCGGTAGTATCATTGTGCTCGTGATCATAACATTTGCGGTTGCGGGATACCTGTTTTTGGCCGGCAAACCTGCGGTGGCCTGGCTGATGCTGATCGCCGTATTCGGCGGCGTCACGCTGAACAATCTCCTCAAATTCGTGTTCGCGCGTCCTCGTCCGGATTTCGTGACCCATGCGGCGCGGGTCTTTACTACAAGCTTCCCGAGCGGCCATGCCACGCTATCTGCGATCACCTATCTGACGATAGGAGCTCTACTCGCGCGAACCTACCCCTCTTTCATAATGGGTCTCTATTTCATGTCGCTCGCCGCATTTCTGACCGTGCTCATCGGTGTAAGTCGAATTTACCTCGGTGTCCATTATCCGACCGATGTTCTCGGGGGCTGGTGCATCGGTGTCGCCTGGGCCATGGCTTGCTGGGTGCTGATGTCGCTGGTCCAAAATGGAGGACGGGTCGAACCACCTAGCCCGCTATGACGGCCGCCAAAGGGAGCGAAACGGGATCATTTGACGTACGCTATGGCGTCGCTTCCTTTAGAAAAATCCATGAGCCCGACCTGCATCCTCAACGGCGCGTCCATTCATGTGGAAGCGGCCCGTGCGCTGATCGCCCGTATTTCGGGCGAATTCGGCGTGCCGGCGAACGTCGTCGTGGCGCGAAGTGGCAACGAGCTTTCGCCTTTGGCCGCGCGCGCCCTAGCTGAGAGCAGCCAGCCGGTGGTAGCAGGTGGAGGCGACGGAACCATCAATGCCGTAGCCGGCGTGCTGGCAGGCACCAAAATCGCGCTCGGTGTTCTGCCGATGGGCACGTTGAATCATTTTGCCAAGGATGTCGGCATTCCTCTGGGTCTCGAAGCCGCTGTCCGCAATCTATTTACCGGCCAGATCATCAAAGTTGATGTCGGAGAGGTCAACGGCCGTGTGTTCGTGAACAATTCCGGCGTGGGTCTCTATCCGCATATCGTGCGTCAGCGGGAGGAACAGCAGCGCCATGGCCACACCAAATGGGTGGCGTTCGTGATCGCGGTTGGTTCGGTGCTGAGGCGCTACTCCCGGCTTCGTGTGCGAGTGCACATGGACGAAGCGGAAGCACTGGCCCACGTGATGCCGTTCTTGTTCGTCGGCAACAATAAATATGAAGTCGCGGGATTGGAGATCGGTAGACGCATGAGTTTAGATTCCGGTCGGCTTTGGCTTTGCACGGCGTCGCAAACTGGTCGCCAAAACCTCGTGCGCATGGCCCTGAGGGCGCTCACGGGACGCGTGACCGACCATGAGCTAAACGCTTTCGAATCAGAGGAGATCTGGGTCGACACCGGAACCCAGCGGGTCAACGTGTCCACTGACGGTGAAGTCACTATCATGGATGCGCCGCTGCATTACGGCATTCGTCCCCGTGCACTCGGCGTCGTTGTACCAGTACGAAGCGCCGGGTCATGAAGTCGCACACACCGCTTGCAGCCAGCGTACGTGAATTGGGCGAAAGCGAATGAAATTAATCGGAAGCGGATCCAACCTGAAAATCTTGTCGTTGTGGCTGAACCACTTAGGGCCGATGTCGTGGCCTGCTCCCGATCCGCTTTAATACGGGAATCGGTTCCAAGCCGCCCATTTTCGGGCGCGGCCGCGAGCGTGGCATGCCGGTCGGCGGCGCCGCCAAGTCCTGCGGCGCTGGTTGCACGGTCACCGCTTCACGAACTGGCCGCTTGCCGAGCAGCAGATTCTTGATCTCGTCGCCGGTCAGGGTCTCGAATTCGAGCAGACCCTTGGCCAGCGTTTCGAGATCGGCGCGCTTGTCGGTGAGAATCTGCTGCGCCTCGCTGTAGCCGGCTTCGACCAGCCGCCTGATCTCGGCGTCGATCTTCTGC
>Ga0335078_10004809_pt1 | contig 19969 bp, 17 predicted proteins | sample Lox_Sample_32_FD_206711 | JGI IMG/M metagenome (GOLD analysis project Ga0335078, IMG submission 206711) | Soil microbial communities from Loxahatchee National Wildlife Refuge, Florida, United States - Lox_Sample_3.2 | ecosystem: Environmental > Terrestrial > Soil > Wetlands | place: USA... | reverse complement strand
GACCTTTACTACTTCGAAGACGCGGTCGCGAGAGCGGTCGAATCACTCGGCATTCGCGGGTTCCTGGGCTGGGCGGTGCTCGACCCGGAGATGACGACCCAGAAGGGGGTGCCGGTAGAGAATGCGAAGGCGTTCATCGGGCGCTGGAAGGGCCATCCGCTGGTCTCTCCCCTCGTGGCTCCGCAGGGAGTCTACGTCTGCAACGCCGAGACCTGGGGCAAGGCGCGCGACGTGGCGTCCGCCGACCACACCCTGCTCCACTACCACCTTTCGGAAACGCGCAAGGAAGTGCACGACCACGAGGCAAAGACCGGACGGCGGCCGGTCGTCTGGCTTAACGAGATCGGCGTTCTCGGCGCGGGCTCGGTCGCCGCCCATGCCGTGTGGCTCACGGGAGAGGAGATCGAGCTCCTCGCCCGCCAGGGAGTGGGGATCGCGCACTGTCCGAGCTCGAACATGAAGCTCGCGTCCGGGGGAGTGGCTCCGGTCGTGGAGCTTCGGGCCGCGGGCGCGACCGTCGGACTCGGTACGGATTCGGTCGCGAGCAACAACTCGCTCTCGATGCTGCGCGAGATGCACATCGCCGGTCTGGTGCAGAAGAACCAACGGTGGGACGCGAGCGTTCTTTCGGCCCAGGAGCTGCTCGATTTCGCGACGATCGACGGCGCGCGGATCCTCGGCCGGGCGAGCGACCTCGGCTCGCTCGAGGCGGGAAAGCAGGCGGACTTCTCGTTCTTCCGGCTCGACCACCCGACGATGGTGCCGTCCCGTCCCGAGGCGATCGTCTCGCATCTCGTCTACGCGGCGTCCGAAGAGGCGGTCGATTCGGTGTACGTGGCGGGCGTGCCCGTCGTACAACACCGCACGCTCTCGCGGGGCGATTGGGGCGAGATCCGGAAATCCGCCGAGAACGCGGCGGAAACCCTGTGGGCGGCCCGCCCCAAGTGATCCTTCGACCGTTCGGAGGTTACGACGGGCCGAGCGAGTCCGCGAGTCGGGCCGCGAGCTTCCACGCGAGCTGTTCGGGCGGGTCTTCGATCCCGAGCTCCCGCAACGACGTGAGCCGTTTCGCCTCGCGCTCGGGCATCCGGAACACCTCTTCGAGGACGGGCCGACGGATCTCCCGAGGTACGATCCCGTGATGGAGGAGGGCGGTGGCGGAAAGGTGCTGGGCCGCGCCCCCGAGGACCTTCTCGCCCGCGGCGAGGACCGAGCCGCGGGCGCTCAGAAGACAGTACTCGGGAAAGCTCCCGGGAGGATCGACCCAGGCCGCGGCCACTCCCCGCTCCGCGAGGAAGCGGACCACGCCCTCGCCGAGACGACCGTAGGCGCGGACGTAGTCCGTCCCGACGCGCGGGTCGTTGCGGGGCAGGACCACGGACCAGGCGAGGTCCCCCGGACCGTGAAGGAGTCCCGACCCGCCGGTGCTGCGTCGGACGGTCGGGACGTGGGCCTTCGCGGCGGCGATCACGTAGCGGGTTTCGGCGTGTTCGGCAACTCCGAACGATACCGCAGTGTCGGTCAGCACCGCGGACCGGACCGCCGGGACCGCTCGTCGAAGAATCACCTCATCCGTGCGAACGTTGTCGGCGCACGTCACGCGAACATCGACCCACGTGGTCAGTCCGGGCGGGCGAGGGGCTCCCGGGACGGTCGCGCCCCGTTCGGGAATCGTCCTTCCCCCCTCGCCCGAGGGGACCTCCAAAGGCTAAGAAGACACCGTCGCTGGTCGCGACATGGCCGAACTCGCGGATTTCCGCCTTCATCCCGGCGACCCTGCGCCCGACTTCGCGCTCCCGGGGGTCGACGGAAAGACGTACCGCCTGACCGAGTTCGCCGACCGCAAGTTGATGCTCGTGGTCTTTTGGTGCAACCACTGCCCGTACGTCCAAGCGTGGGAAGGGCGGATGGTCGAGATCGGCCGGAAGTACCAGCCCCTGGGGGTCGGAATCGTCCTCATCAACTCGAACGACGCGCGCGCGTACCCGGAGGACCGGCTCGAGCTGATGGTGCGGCGCGCCTCCGAGAAGCACTACCCGTTCCCGTACCTTCAGGACGAGTCCCAGGAGGTCGCGCAAGCCTACGGGGCCCTCGTGACGCCGCACCCGATGCTCTTCGGTCCCGACCGAAAGCTCCTCTTCCAGGGGCGGATCGACAACGACCACCAGCATCCCGAGCGGGCGAACGAGAAGTACCTCGCCCGCGCCCTCGACCAGGCCCTCGCGGGGTCTCCCGTAACGCCCGCAGAGCTCCCGGTCGCCGGGTGCACCGTCAAGTGGAAGTCGTAGTCGCTACCGGGGGCCCGGAGGTCCTCTCGCCCCGAGCCGACGTGCTTGGACTTGATGACGGCGGGATTCGAACGCCTTCGCGAGTCCGGGGTCGAGTGGAGAGCCCGCGTGGTCGAGGCGCGCCGCGATCGCCGCCTTACCCGCCAGGGCGCGGGCCAGTTTGCCTCGGTCCGATCGCGGAGCGGACTGGATGGCGGGATGCAGGAACAGCAATCCGTGCCGGGGCGGAGGCGCGCGGCCGCGCAGGTGTTCGAAGAATGCCTTCTCCGCTCCGAGGACCTGGACCGTGCTCGCCGGGAGACGCGCCAGTCGGTCCAGTCCCCCGGCTTGCGCCACGAGCCGAGCCGAGAGTTCGGGGCCGAGAAGCGCGGAGAGGTTGGGCGTGCGCACCGGCGAGGTCGCGGTCACGGCCTCTTCGAGCAGGTTCCGGGCGTCGGATACCGCCGCGTATACCCCGGCGAGTCGACGCCGGGCTTCGAGGAGCGCAGGATCTGACGGGGCGAGGCCAGGTCGGGAGTTCCCTTCGACCGCGGCGCGAGCGGCTCGTTGGTGGTCGCCGGGGTCGAGGTCCGGTGAGTCCCGGGACACCCAGCTGCCGAGTCGTTCGCCGATCAGGTTGCGGACCCGGTCGAGGTCGGCCATGGCTCGGACCGCTTCTTGGACGTGAATGGACGGGTCCCAAGCGGCTTCGAGGCCCACCGAAGCATCGTCCAGCAGCGCCTGCGCAAGAAGGCGGGCTTCCGGCCGGACGACGCGCTCGGGAGGACCGATCGGAGCTGCCGGGTCGTACCGAGGACCGTGACTCGAGAGTCGCCGGTCCCGCGTAGTCCAGAGCGAACTCTCGGCGGACTCGAGTAGTCGTTCCTCCTCCGGCGTGAGGCGCCCTTCCCGTCGGAGGCGAGCTCGCTCCGCAAGAGGGGAGACGGCCGAGGGCGCCATCACCGATAGGAGGACCTCCTCCCCCTTGACGAGGAACGTCCCGTACCACGTCGAGACGACGCTCTTCACGACCCGGCGTACGCCGACCGAGATAAATAGGACGGCGAGGGTCGCGGCGCCGATGGCGTCGTCCCCTTCCACCGAACTCGTTCGCTCGGAACGGAGGGGGGCCACGGCCCTCCTCACGCTCAACAACCCGCCGGTGAACGTCCTCTCGAAGGAGGTCCTCGAGAGCCTGGCGGAACGGTTGGACGAGGCGGAAGCCGACCCGACCGTGCGCGTGGTCGTGCTCGCGAGCGCCGCTGAGAAAGCGTTCGCGGCGGGCGCGAACATCCGCGAGATGGCCCCGCTCGACCCGGAAGGCGCGCGCGTCCACGGGGGGCGGGGGCAGGCCGTGACCCGACAGATCGAGCGATCGACGCTTCCGGTGGTCGCCGCGGTCCACGGCGTGGCCCTTGGCGGCGGGTGCGAAGTTTGCCTCGCCTGCGACTTTGTCCTCGCGAGCGAGGACGCGCAGTTCGGTCAACCCGAGATCAACCTCGGAGTCATGCCGGGTTGGGGCGGAACTCGTCGATTGCCGCGTCGCATCGGCATCGTCCGGGCACGGCGTTGGATCCTGACCGGCCGGTCCGTGGCGGCGCGAGAGGCGTTTGAGCAGGGGTTCGTCGACCGAGTGGTTTCCCGGGCCGACCTCCTCCCGACCGCACTCGCTCTCGCCGAGGAACTTGCTGCCAAACCCCCGATCGCACTCGCGGCGGCGAAGTACGCCCTGCTCAACGCGGTCGACCCATCGATCGACGAAGGGCTCGCCTACGAACTCGACCTCTGGTCCCGATTGTTCGCGACCGAGGGTCAAAAAGAAGGGATGAAGGCGTTCCTCGAGAAGCGGCCGTTACCTCCGATGGACCGGCACCGCTGGGAGTCGAAGTCGACCGGGTTTCCGTGGGCGGACGGGACGAGCGGGGCGTCGAAGGGAAAGCGGAATAAGGAGTGAACGCCGAACCGAGACCTGCGCCGCGGTGGCTCAGCTGGCAGAGCGGCTCCTTGGTAAGGAGCAGGCCGAGGGTTCAAATCCCTCCCGCGGCTCGGGGTGAAAACGGGCATGCGCCCGGCCCGTGCCCAAGGGATAGTTTACCCGAGGATCCAGACCGTCGGTCGTCCGGGACCCGCGCGCTGATTGCGGTTATGTCACCGGCCGCGCGGGTCGTAGCTCGGGTCACGGAGATTCCGCCCTGAGCGCGGTGGGTCCCGAGACGGCGGAAATCAGACGCAGAGCCGACGACTGCCCCATGGCCAGGCGGCGCGAGCCGGGAAGACCTGCGCCGTGAGCAGGTTTGCGCTCACGAGCCGGTGGCATCACTACGTCGTCGCGGGCATAGATTTGCCTGGATTCGGATGAATGAGTAAGGGCAGCAGAAGGGCAGCTCCTGCGACGGAGAGGACGGCAGAAACACCGAACGCGAGGGGCGCGGAGACGTAGGTCCAAAGCCCCCCGACCAGCAGGGACCCAGAGAGGATCGCAATTCCCTGGACCATTCCAAGCCAACCAAAGGCTGGCCCAACGAATTCGGACGGCATCCGCCGGGCGACCCATGCCGACTCGGTCACTCCTTGCAAGCCGACCTGTACCCCTGCCACGGTGAAAGCCAGGATTCCCCCGAGGAGCCCGGTCCCGCCGATGAGGAGCAGGTCAACGACCGCGAAAAGCCCGAACGAGAGCGCGACCAGGCCGAGGCCCGGGGAACGGTCGGCCCAGCGACCGGCGGGGTAGGATAACCCTGTAAAGATCAGGTTGTAGAGCAGATACAGCAGCAACGAAGTGACCACCGCCTCGACCAGCGAACCCCCATTCGAGGGAAGCAAGTTCTCGCCGACTCGAAGTAGGGCCAGGAGGATGCTGAAGTAGCCCAGGCCGAACACAATCTCGGCGAGGAGAAACAGACGGAACGACGACGGGAACTCTCGCCAGCGAACCCGACGCCGATTCCCAAGGGATGGGGATTTGCGCGACGCTCGGTCCTTCACGAAGAGGAGCAGGACCGCCACAGCGACGAACCCAGGGACGACGCTGATCGCGAAGATAGTCCGAAACTCCCCCAGTCCGCCGATGAGGAGCAATACCACGGCGGTCGTCGTCCCCAGGACGGCCCCCGCGGAGTCGAGGGCCTGTTCAAGGCCGAAGGCGATTCCCTGGTTCTTGGCGGAAGTGGCGTTCGAAAGAATCGCCTTCTTGATCGGCTGACGGGAACCGCGACCCAGCCAGGCACCCACGCGCAACACAAGGACCTGGGGCCAGACGACGGCCACGGCGATCAACCCGTGACAGATCGTCATCGTGATGTAGCCGTACGACGCCCGAATCTGGCGACCGGTTCCATGCGACCATCGCTCCCCCGAGATCAGCTGTATGCCGCTCTGGGCGAACTGAGCGGCCCCGTCGATCAACCCAACCACAAACGGACTCGCCGCCAGAGAGAATGTGAGAAAGAACGGCAGGACAGGTAGAATCATCTCGTACGACCAGTCGGAGAAGAGACTCGTGACCGAAACGGCCCAGACGTCTCGCGGCAGTTTCGCGGTCGTTTCGGATTGCGGTGGCGGAGCGGCCTCCACCAGGACGGCCGATGATTCCATGGCGGAAAGCTGCAAGTTGGCTCAACTCTCAGATGAGACTCGAGTGGTGAATCAAACCAGGCATCGCCTCGTGCCGGAAGCTGACCTCTTCTCGAGAGCGGAGTCTGCTTTGGAGGAGTTTGAGGGGACGGCTACGCGCCATTGTGGGTTTGTCTAAGGAACAACGAGAACCGGTCGACCGGCGCGGGAAAGCACCGCGCTCGAGACGGAACCGAGTAAAACCCGGGCCGGGCCGCGTAGGCCTCGTGTACCGACGATGATGAGGTCCGCCTTCATCTCGGACGCCGCATCGAGTAGGACTCGTGCCGGAGGCCCATCACGTACCCAGACGGTCGTCGGAATTGCGAGCGACTCTGCATATCGGGTCAGGTCCGTCAGCGCATCGGCGATGGCCGCCGTCGCCATTCCCTGCTCTTCGTCAGTGCGAGGTTCGGCGACCGCACGGGGTGTTTCGCCCGCATGTACGATCCAGACCGAAGCCTCGGCGGCACGTCCCCAGGCGAGAGCGAGTCGGGCAGCCCGTTGCGAGGGGTCTGAACCATCGAATCCAACAAGAATCCGCTGCGGTCCTCGGGTCAGATCGGGCGTCGAGGAGGCCTGCGCCATCGGTCAGCGACCCCTTGCGAGATATTTGTCGGCCGCGACGCGCGCTTCCTCGTCATCCGCGACGGTCGGCTTCTTCCCTTCGCGATCGATCTGGGCCAAACCGGCCTCGAGAGCCTTTACGCGCAACGCGAGCACGAAGTTGTCCTGGTAATATTGGGCAGCGACGGTGGTTAGTCGCGCCCGTTCGCTAGCGCAATGCGAGAGATCACGCGCAACTTGCCGTAAGCGCACCTCCGGCGACTCGGCGGCGGTGCGTGCGCTCGGGGACCCGCGCTCAGGGAGCGGAAGGACAGGGAGAAGTGACTCGAGCCAAACCCAGAACCCTTGCGGCCCTACTTCGTCGACCTCTACCCACGGCCGAATATGCTTTCGAACTTCCGTGGGCGGGGTCCAATCGGCTGGCGCCGCGCGGTCGCGCTTGGGTGGCTCAGGGTCGTTGTGCACGTTCTGCCTCCTAGGGGTCATCGGCAGGGTGCTGCGGTTCCCACCCGCTAGTCAACGGGCAGTGGCTGACCCCACAGCCATCGAGCACAAGCCACCGGGGGTATTTGTGAGGGCGGTCGAAGGTTCCAGACCTCGACTAGGGCGGACTGGGCCTCTCTACCGCCGATCTCGTGCGGATTCGGTCGAGCGCCCTTCTTGCTGCCTGCCGAATAGGAATACTGTTCTCTCGAGCGAGCAGCTCGATAGTTGGAACGGCCCCGGTGTCGCCGATGTCGCCTAGCGCTTCCAGGGCCGCTAGACGAACGTAGAGGTCCGGCTCTGTGAGTAAGCGAAGAAGAGTGGGGACGGCTTCTCGCATTTTCCGTCGACCCACCAGCGAACATAGACGTGCGCGCGTCTCGGGCCGCGGGTGGCTCAGGGCGGCCAGGAGCTTCTGGTCAAATGACTTGGAGGCGGCTGTCACACCCTTTCCACAAACAGGACAGTTGAGATCCTTGGCCGGAACCAGGGACCAGCAATTCATGCAGTAGGCCCACATCGAATCCCCCTACCCCTCCAGAGTTCGTGACGTGATTCGAGCAACGGTCGTCATTGCGCGCGCCGATTGGTCGGGAGATTCGCTCAGGGGGTCTCCGGAACACCGACTCGTTCCATTTGGTCCAGAACGGTCAGCCACTGCTCCCGCGTCTCCTCCCACTTCCGCGCGTTCATCGCGTTCATCTCGTGCCTTAACCTGCCCGCCTCCAACGCGACACGTAGCCCCTCCGAGTCGGTCTCGAATTGTATCCGGGTGCGGCGACGGAACTCATGGACTGACTGCTCGGTCCGCTCGGTCAGATTGCTTCGAATCCGACCACATTGGGCGTCCAGCTCCTCCTCCACGATCCTCCGGACTCGAGCTCGGAGGCTGCGTCGGAGAATCGCTCCCGGCAGTATCAGCAGGGTTTGGCCCGCCATCGTCCCCTCGTAGAGTGGCTCGATCGCCGAACTGTACCGCACCGCGTCCGAGAGCGGAACATCGGCGATGATGGGGGTACGCTGTATGTCGAAGAGACCGGCGGCGATTTGCTCGAAAGCCTCGAGAGAGCGCTGGAGTCTTTCCTGGTACTGACGGAATGCCATGGCCATCGCTTCCGATAGATCGCGCACCCGCGCAGCCCGCAGCGTCGCCACCAACGGAGTAAGCTCTGCGCGGAAACGCTCGTCGAACTTCCGTGCAATCTGCCCTCCCGATAGGCCATGCATGTCGCGCACGAACTCCTCCATTGTTCGGGCGACAGACGGGGTCATTGCCTCGCGAAACGTACTCAGACAGAGATCGCGAGCCTCGAAGGCAGTGCGGACCGCGTCATCGAGGAGGGCGTCGGACGCACGTCGCTCGAGTTCGAATTCGGCCAATCCCAGCTCAAGCCCTCGTGATTTTTGCGAGAAGATTCTATCGGAAAGTCGGGATGAGCGGAGAGACAGTTCGATGACTTCTTTCAGCCGGCGCGCGTACAGGACTATGCGTCGGCGCCGCACATCCTCTACGGATCTGATTCTATCGTCGACGAGGTAATGGTTCAATTCCTCAAGAAAGGCTGGAAGCCCCGACAGGTCAGGGCCATCGTGGGCTCCGGGGCGCGACCGACGGAGTGCCTCCCGAGCCGAGACAGGGAAGATCCTAGGAGACGAGAACCCGCATTGCTCCCGAAGCAACGTCTCCGTATACTGGAGCAACTCCCGCAACTCAGCCGCGGTCAGGAGATCGACCTTGTTGAGAATGAAGAAGAACTTCGTCGCATGTTCCGCAGCGTCAGCGAGGAAGATTCGTTCGTTGTCCGTGAGGGGGGGATCCGGAGAGAAGACGAAGATCGCTCCGTCGACTTCAGGCAACAGGGCGCGGGAAGTGGCGGTATTCTCTGCGACGACCGAGCCGATGCCCGGCGTATCTACGAATGTCACCTCTCGGGCCCAGTCCGGAAGAGGCACGCCGACGTCCACACTACTCACGCCGAGCCGGTTGCCGGGATTCCGGAGTTGTGTGACGTACTGCCCGATTGCCTCCAGCCGGACGCTGGTCGAACTCCCGTCGGACAAGGTGATTTTCGCCTCGCCAACACCGTCGTGAATTGCGATTGGAACGGCCGTGACGGGGAGGAGGCCCGACGGGAGAAACTCGCGGGCTGCAATCGCGTTTAGAAGGGTCGACTTGCCTCTCTTGAACTGACCGAGAACCGCGACCTTCAGGTGACCGCGCGAGATGGCATTTGCGGTCTGCTCTATCGAGGAGGCGAGAGTACCGAGACCGAGTCCGAGGGCGATCGAGCGTAGAGATTCAAAATCTCGCGCAGGCGTCGCACCGAGCGAACCTTTGGGTCGTCCGCTCGCGTCCCCTGCCACGATTGCTGCCTCGTAGGGGTCATCGGCAGCCAGCTGCAGTTTCCGGCCGTGTTCTCGCGGCCGGTGGCTGACCCCACAGCCAAAAGAATGCACTGCGACTCGCTATATTACCCGGGTGGAGCGCGCTCGGACTCATGAGAGGCGGGCGTCGGTGCACACGGCCCTCGTTCTCGGTGGCTCGCCGGAAACCATTCCGGTGACAGTGCTAAATACCGGCTAATGTACCCAAAAATTGGCGGAGGCGTCCGCCGGCCGAACGATCGGCAAACCGCCCACGGGCCAATGACGCCTACCCTCCCGAAAGGGGGTAGGCAAAAGTGGACCCAACCGCACAGGTCGTCAACGTCCTACAGGCGGCTACCGTTCTCTTGCTCTCGCCGCTCCTCGCTGGGATCGCGGCGCGCGCCAAGGCGTGGACAGAGTCTCGTCATGGACCCTCGGTTCTGCAACCGTACCGTGACCTCGCCAAGTACCTTCGGAAGGAGACGCTTCTACCGGCCGGCTCGTCCCGCCTCTTCATCGTCGCGCCACTCATCGCTTTCGGGGCGTACCTGACGATTGCCATCGTCGTACCGGTAATCACCCCCTACCCCATCCCGTTCGCATCAACCGTCGATTTCCTCGGCGGCGGACTGTTGTTCGGTCTCGCCGGAATTCTGACGGCCCTCGCGGCGCTGGACGCGAGCAGCAACTACACTGCTCTAGGCGCCAGCCGCAGCCTCTCGTTCGCCGCGCTCGCGGAGCCGACCCTGATCGTGGTCTTCTTCGCCGTGGCGGTGATCACGGGAACCAATAATCCGTACGTCACTAACAATCTGATCGCGTCGAACTTCTCGGTTTACCTATCGCCAACTCACTTGCTCGTCACTGCGGCCTTCTTTCTCTTGATCCTGGTCGAGACCGGAAAGCTACCCGTAGAGAGCGCCGGCCTGATGGAATTCGGGATGCTCGAAGAAGGGCGTACTTTCGAGCATTCGGGCCCGCTTCTCGGCATCTCCCGTTGGAACGGCTGGATGAAGCAGTTTCTTCTGTACTCGGTATTCCTCAATGTTTTCCTGATTCCGTGGGGGATGGTCAGCACGCCGACCGTGGGCGGGGCGCTCGAGAACCTCATCCTACTTCTCGGGAAGCTTCTGCTCCTCGTTGCAGTCGTTGTCTTCGTCGAGGCGACGTTCGCCAAAGTCCGTCTATTCAAGATACGCGATTTCCTCGCGCTGTCGTTCTCGCTGGCAGTGCTCTCGGTGTTTGCGTTCGCCGTGCTGGGGGTGCCCTAGGTGCTGGCGACGGATCAGGTGGTGGCCCTGGTCGGGGTCGGAATCCTTCTCACCGCGCTCTACCTCCAGGCCGAGTCGTTCGTAGCACCGTTGATCCCGACGATCGCTCTTCAATCGCTGCTACTCGCAGTCCTCCTAGGATGGCTGGCTTGGACCGAGCACAGCGTCGACCTGGCAGTCGTTGCCGGGGTGGTCGTCGCGATCCGGGGCATTGGGATCCCGTGGGTGCTCCGGCACCAGATCAAGGCATTCCGGTGGAAGGTTCGTGAGATTCACGCGGCCCACCGGGTCACGGGCCACGCTCTCGCTGCGGTCGCGCTCGCGGTTATCGCGTGGTTTGTCTTCGAAGAGACGCTCGGCCCGGTCTTCCCGTCCCCCGCGTACGCACTCCCGTTCGTCCTCCTCGTGCAAGGGTTGCTCATGCTCGCGACCCGGTCGAACACTTTGGTACAGGTCATCGGGTACCTAGAGGAAGAGAACGCGATCGTCTACGCCGCCGCGATTTTGGTCGGCGGTTTTCCGCTGCTCGTCGAGATAGTCGTCTTCCTTGACGTGCTTGGAGTTGTCCTTGTCGGGGTCATCCTCTCGATCCAGCGTGATGTCACCGGCACTTTGGAAGAAGGGCAGGAGGAGACGCTCTCCGGATGACGCCCAGCGATCCCACGGTCTGGTTGTTCCTAGTTCTCGTCGCTCCGGCAGCGGGGGCCGTCCTCGCGCTGATCCCTCTCCCCCGGGTCAGCGAATGGTCGGCCCGGCTCGCGGCGCTCGTGACTCTGGCGGCAGCACTTGCCCTCCTTGCAATTGCCCCCTCCGAGCAGTGGGGAAGTTACCTCGGAATCGACCAGCTGAGCGAGGTGTTCCTCGTCATGGTGGCGGGGATCTATACGACCTCGACGTGGTACTCCCGTCGATACCTGCGGGCGGTCTCGCACCCATATCTCGGAGTCTCGACGTACTACGCGCTCCTCGCGGCGTTCGCGTTTGCGATGGTCGCGACCCTGGTGGTCAGCGACCTGGGCCTCATGTGGATCGGCCTCGAGGCCACCACGATCGCGAGCGCGCTCCTTGTCGTACTCGAGCGGAAGCCGACGAGCGTGGAAGCGGCCTGGCGGTACACGATCATCGCCTCCGCAGGTCTCACCATCGCCCTGTTCGCGCTCATCCTGCTTTACGGCGCCACCGGGACGCTGAACATCTTCCGACTTGCGGAGAACCCGCCCGCCCTCTCCCTTCCCATCCAGATGGCAATCGCGCTAGCTCTTGTGGGGTACGGCACAAAGGTCGGATTGTTCCCGATGCACACGTGGCTCCCGGATGCCCATTCGGAAGCCCCTTCGCCTGTCTCGGCGATGTTTTCGGGCGTTCTCCTTCCCACCGCCCTCTATGCCTTTGTGAGGGTCTACCGGATCCTTCCCTCTCCCCCTGTTGCCCTTTCGGACCTGGTCTTGGGTTTCGGGGTGGCAACCGCGCTGGTCGCCGCGTTCTTGCTACAACGTCAACGGTCGTTCAAGCGACTTCTCGCCTACTCCAGCATGGAGGTCATGGGTCTGGCGGTCATCGGCATCGCGATTGGCGGAGTCGCCCTGTACGGGGCGCTCATCCTCCTGGTCGCCCACGCCTTCGCGAAATCCGCTGCCTTCTATTGCGCCGGGAACGTTCTCCAAGAGACCGGAACAACGCGGATCGAGGATGTTAGAAACCTTGGAAGCCGCGCTCCATGGACCGGTGCGGCCTGGGTGCTCGCTGCGTTCGGGGTCACCGGGGCTCCTCCGTTCGGGACCTTCCTCGGTGAGTTGCTCATCGTCACTGGGGCGCTCGCGACCGGGAACGTGCTCCTCGCGGCCGCCATCGTAACCGCCATCGCCGTGGCCTTCCTGGGTGTGAACTCCCAGATTGGTCGGATGGTATTTGGAGGTGGTTCGTTCGAGAATCCTTCCTCGACTGGACACCGGCTTTCCGAGCGCGGCATCAGCGTTGCGTACCTCAACGTCGGGATTGCACTCGCGCTTGGGGTCGTGAGCCTTCCGTACCTCACCGAAGCGATTCGTGCTGCTGCCACGCTCTTGGGGGGGTCGGTGCCTTGAAGCCCCCTGCGTGGAAGGTCGTTCGAGGGGTCGACCTGTCCTCCGGGGTCCCGGTCAGGGCTCCGGCATATCGTGCAGCGGACGGCACCTTCGCGCTCTACAATGACTACACGGAGGGGTCGACCCTCCTTGTCCAGGAGATCCCACCGCTCCCCGCAAAGGGACCATTCGCTCTGTGGTCGCGAGCCGAAGGCTCGCATCCGCGTCCCCTAGGCCCGGTCCGGGTAATCGACGGGTACGGGGTCTTCACTTTCCCTTACGGCCCCGTGTCGATGGGAGTCCCCGACGCCGGGCGATTCGACGTGCGGACTTGGGGCGAACGGATTCTCGACTTGGTCCCGCTGGGAGGGTTCAAGTCTCGGCGAATCCAACAGTCGATCGTCGGCCAAACCGTTCCGGACGCCGCCCTCAGGGTGGAGAGGATGGCGGGGCACGTTGCGGCGGCCCACGTCGCAGCGTTCCTGAGTGCATCCGAAAGCGCGCTCGGCCTGGACGTACCGCGAGAAGAGCTTTGGATTCGCGCCCTCGCGCAGGAGCTCTCCCGCGTTTACAACCACATCCACAGCTTGGCACGAGTTGCAGAGGCGGCTTCGCAAAACGTTGGACTCGCGCAGGCCCACGCCCTCGCAGAGGAGGTTCTTCGGTTACAGGGAGTCCACTTCGGGCACCGATGGCTTTTTGGAGCACTCCTGCCCGGCGGCCCCGCACGCCATCTCGCCGCGGCAGATCGCGCGAAGCTCAACTCGGCGCTCACGAACCTGGCGCAAAGCTTCGATGAGCTCTGGGAACTGTTCCTTGAGTCCCGCATCTTCGTCGACCGAATCCAGACCACCTGCCCGGTCTCTCGTGAGCAAGCGGTCGAGTGGGGGGCGGTCGGGCCCACCCTGCGCGCGGCCGGGGTGGTCTGGGATGACCGCCTGCGCGTCCCAGTCCCGCCGTACAACGACCTGTTCGTTTCCCTCCCTCGAGAGACCGGAGGCGACGCACTCGCCCGGATGGTGGTTCGAGCGGAGGAGGTCCGGGCGAGCTTCCTCGTGTTGGAACAGCTGCTGGACCGCTGGCCCGGCGCCTCGGTGGCCTCCGAACCACCCTTCCCGGCGGTGGCGCCCCGCCGCGGGATTGGCCGGGTCGAAAGCCCGGGCGGGGACCTCGTTTACGACGTCACGGTCGACACGCAGGACCGCGTCGCGGCGGTCGGTCTGCGCACCGCCAGTGACGCCAATTTTCCGGTCTTCGCGCTCGGCATGAGAGACGCGGTCTTCACAGATTTCCACTTCGCCTACGAGAGCTTCGGACTCTCCTTCACTGAGACGGACGGGTGAGCGAAGGTGCCGAGCTGGATAGGTCAAGCAACCCGTCGAGGGATCCTTTCATCTCGATACCCCTCGGAGCCTGCGACCACGGACGAGGTGCCAGCCAGTGGGCGACCCCCCACACGTCAGGGGTCGTCGGCACCCCGAAACAAAGCAACCGAGGCTTGTCCGGTGGAGGCTATTTCGGACGGGACCGTCGACCAAGGGCGATGCATTCGGTGCGCCCGGTGCCTGGCCAAAGGGTTCGCCTTCGCTGGCCTGGTCGAGGCATCGACTCGTCGACGAAGCGATCTGGTGTGGACTCAGGGGCAGCGGTTGGCCCTACCGGCAATCGACGCGCCACTCGGAAGCCTCGGACGTTCGCTCCATGTATTCCTCATCGACGTCGGCAGCTGCAACGCATGCAACCTCGAGGTGCTCGCAATCTCGAATCCTTACTACGATTCCACGCGTCTCGGGATTTTCTTCACTAACTCGCCGCGTCACGCAGACGTGCTCCTGGTCGTTGGAGCGTTGACCGAGGAGATGGCCCCGGCGCTCAAGAGGGCATACGAGGCGTTGCCCGAACCGAAGGCCGTTGTCGCGGTGGGAGCATGCCCGATCAGTGGCGGCGTGTTCCGTGGCTACCCGGGAATCCAGGACTCGATTGAATCCATGGTGCCGGTCGACGTCTTTGTTCCGGGTTGCCCTCCATCCCCAATCGCGGTGTTGGACGGCCTGCTTCGCCTATCGGGCCGGGCGCGTCAACCATCGGAGGGTCCATGATTGCCCCGTCCGGGATCGTGCTCACGGTCGCGGTGGCCGGCTTCTTTGTGGGTGCGTTGTTCGCTCCCCTCGGTCGTCGCCTCTCCTATGCGATCGCCCTCGTCTCTTCGGTTCTCTTTCTCGGTGCCGGGATCATCGCTCTCGCCTTCGGTTCCTTCGCAGGCCCGAGCTGGACCGATCCTATTGGGGGCGCGGAATCGATCGCCCTCGACGGTCTATCGGGCTTTTTCACGATCGCTGCGGGACTCGTATGGGTCGCCACATCGGCCTATTCGCTGTGGTACGACCATCGTCCCTCGGCGTTATTGGCGGCGGCCTACTGCGTGACGCTCGGCTCGATCGCCCTCCTTCTGGCGTCGACCGACCTCGTCTTCTTTCTGATCGGCTGGGAGGGAATGACCATCGCCGCCTACGCGATGATCCTCCAGGCGATCGGCCGCCGAGACCGGGTCTTCTCCGCCGCGTTCGTCTTCCTTGCGTTCGGAGAGGTCAGTACCCTTCTCGTGATCGTGACGGCCGCGGCGCTCCACGCTGCGAGCGGTTCCTTCTCACTTGCGCCGGTCGTGACCACTTCGTGGCTCGCGAGCCTGGTCTTTGTTGCCGCGCTGCTCGGATTTGGACTCAAGATGGGGATCGCGCCGTTTCACCTGAGCGAGTGGCTCCCGATTGCGCACTCCTCGGCTCCCTCGAACGCTTCCGCGGTGCTGAGCTCAACGCTGACCCTGGCCGGCGTTTACGGACTGTTCCGCGTGGTGAGCCTGCTACCGAGTCCGCCGGCCTGGTGGGGGGCGTTGACTCTAGTCATCGGGGCGATTTCCGTTCTGCTCGGCGCACTTTTCGCGGCGGTGAGCGAGCACACAAAAGGGCTCCCAGCCTATTCCACGATAGAGAACAACGGCCTGATCCTGGTCGCCCTCGGCGTCGCTCTTATCGCGCGTTCGGAATCCCTTGGGGACCTTTACGCGTTCGCCCTTTTCGCCGCCTTCTTCCAGGCGATCGCCCACGCGGTTGCGAAGACCGCCCTGTTCCTGTCGGCCGGGTACGTGGAGCACTCCGCGAAGACGTTCGACCTGAACTCGGTGGACGGGCGCGCGAAGGTCACGGGCCAGGCGGCGTTCCTCGGCACTGCGGCCGCCTCGCTCAGCCTCGCCGCGGCGCCCCCGTTCGCGGGGTTCGTGAGCGAGTGGATGATTCTGGAGGCGCTCTTCCAGTCCTACCGATTCAGCTCGATCTATCTCCAGTTCATCGGCCTGCTCGCCGGCGCGGCGGTGGCGCTGGCAGCCGGTCTGATCGTCGTCGCGATGGTGAAATTCTTCGGTTTCGCATATCTTTGGCATCCTCGCTCGACTTCCCCCGGCGAGAAATCCTCCGGCCTCGGCGCAGTGGTCCTCGCCGTTGGAGGCGTGGTCGTGGGTCTCGGGGTCGCCGCCCCTTGGATCCTCCGTGCCCTTACTCCGAGCGTATCGGCACTGGCCGGGACCTCGATCGTCGCCCCGGTGGGCAGTCTCTTGGACGTTCCCGCCGGATGGTCGATCCTCTCAGGCGCGCCGTTTGGCATCCTCTCCCCTCCGATGGTCCCGATCGTCCTCGCAGTGGGGACCGTCGTCGGAGCCGGATACTTCCTGCTCGGGCGTGCGAAGCGGAGCCGACGAGTCGACCCCTGGATGGCGGGCAGCGCCCCCGGAGCCGCGGGCGAAGTCTACAATTCCTTCGGGTACTCGACCGGGCTGCGTGTGATGTTCAGTTCGTTCTTCGGCACTCGAGAAGTGCGCTCCGCCCGGGGCGCCCAGGTCACGGCGGGGGTCGCAACTCCGGAAGCCTACAACGTGGAGCTGGACGTCCTCGACGTCTTCAAGGCATTCTACGAGGGATTGGTTCGATTCGGCGAGGACCTCTCTTCATACCTCAAGGCGGCAATCATGCCGGGCCACCTCGGCCGCTATCTATTCTACGTTCTCATTGCGGTACTGTTCGTCGTCATTTACACCGCCGCGGCCGTCGGATGATGATACTCCTCGGCGTGCTTTCTCTCGGTAATCCCGAACCGCGCGTAAAACGGCGCCGCCCTCTTCAATCGCGGGCGAGCGCCTCGGCCACGAGTAGTCGCGACTAACCCGAGGGCGTGCTTAGGCGGCCGGGCGCGTCGCAGCTCGGGTCTCGGAGTTTCCGCCCCGGGGGCGGTTTCTCCTTACGGGTCGGCCTCCACCGGGTTGTTGAAAGGGATTCGAACCAAGGGGGCAGGCCCTCCCGCGGCTCGGGGTCAAACGGGCACGTGCCCGGCTCATACTCAACGGGCATATTTTGAAGGGTCAGCCTCCTTCTCAGTCCGATTCACACTTCTCCGCTCGGGTAGTTGTTAGCGTACCCGAGTAAGAGTGACTGATCCTGCATCCCATTCCTACAGGGAGACGGCCAAGGCTGTTTCGAGCAACCCCTTGACACCGAACAAGTGATGCCACTTGGCGGCATACCCAATCTGGAGAGGACTTACCGTGAAACGGTGGTCTCGCTCTAGAAGCTCAGCGTTTCTGGTGGTTCTCGTGATTTGCCTGTTCACGACCACTGGCGCGTACCAGCTTCGACTTCCTCCATCTCAAAGCCCGTCTGGTCCGGCTGTTCAATTTGCCGAGTCCACGGGGACCCAGAATGGGGGTCACGAGCACGCGGAATCGGGGATCGGGAGTGCTTCTCATGGTGAGATGGGCGTTCTTCCTGACGGGGGCTCTCCTATTCGTGATGGGGCAACCCACGCCTCCTCGGGCCCGAACTACTCCGTGACACTGACGGAAACTGGACTTCCCCCCGGCACACTTTGGTCGGCATCGATCAACACCGGGTGCTTGTGTTGGCAGAACTCGACCACGTCCACAATGGTGCTGTCTGCGCCCGACGGCTACTGGAACTGGGCAGCATGGGTTCCATCCTACCAGTATGCGGCGACACCTTGGTTCGGCTGGTTCACCCTGAACGGAACCCCACTCTTCGAATCAGTCGTGTTTGTTCCCGGTTCGGAGGTGTCGTTCAACGAGGTCGGCCTCCCCGACGGGGTTCCTTGGGTCATCGGTTTCTCCAATGCTACCTGGTGGTCGGCGACCACCAGTATCAGCATGGCCATGCCGAACGGTTCGTTCCCGTTTTTCGCGGGCCCGGACTTTGAAGGACCACCCTACTATGGTGCTTTGCCGTCCAACGGGACAGTACTGGTTCACGGGAGTTCGGTGTCGGTCCTCATCAAGTTTCTGGAGGCATACGAGGCAAACTTCACGGAAGTGAACCTTCCCGCAGGTACGAATTGGTCTCTCACGATCACCGGGAATCTGTCCCAGTCAATCGTGTTCGGGTCCTTCGGCGGACACGCACCCGGAGATACGTTCTGGTCGTACTCGATTTACTCCACGTTCCAAGTCTTCGTGTCTAACGGAACGTGGACTTACACTGCCTCTGCCCCAGGCTACAAGGACATCTCCGGGACGTTCGAAGCGAACGGCAGCTATCTACCGAGCGTCCTTCTCAACTTCAGCAAAGTCCCCCCCGCGCTCCCAATTTGGGTGGTCCCGATTGGTGGTGGAATGGTCGTTGGGGCACTCGCCGCGTTACTGAGTCACAGGTCACGGAGGCGGCGCCTGCCGGTGGGTTCGAATTGATACATTACCGAGAGCGGCCGAACGGGGCGAAGTTCAACTAAGTCGATTCTTCGGCTAAAGGCGAGTCGTGCCCGCCGAAAACACCGCTGCCGTATCGGAGAGGCCTCGTCAACGCCCGTCGGCATTCTGGGACCTCTCACCACGCGACGAGCCGAGGCCCTGACGCCCCCTCAAAGTCGCCCCATGAGCAACGCCGAACCATTCGGGGTCACTTCGACCTTCCGCGACGTGGGACGCGCTCTTCGGACCTCTCCTAATCAGCCCACGGACGGGCATCGAACTGCTCGGGATACCTGTCTGGCGACCCTGTCCGTGCCCAAACCGGAATCACCCTGTTCCGGGATCGACTCCCGCCAGGGGGCTCGATGGGGGCTTCGAACTTTCGCTAAAGTCCTCCCGCGGCTGTTTTCCTCCGAGTATTCGCGCTGCGAGGCTGTTGGGGGCCCGAACCCGCCGGGGGCTCGAATCTCCTGCGACCAGCTCGGGCGGGGTAATTCGATTAACGTCTACGGTGACGGTCAGTCGGTCGAGACGGAACCGAACGCCATCCTGGCGAACGTGCCCCTCTTTCCCCGATCGTATTTCATCTCAGCGAAATCGCATAGGATGTTTCCCCACATCGATACCGTTTTCCTCAGGAATTCGTCGAGGCCAACGGTGAAGACCTCTACCTTTTCGTTCACGCTCGTGGACTGAGGTGCAACTTTCCTGCAGTTCCGCGCGAGGTACCAGCAGGTCATCCACCGCGTCACCGGCCAGGCCGGATCGGTGCCAATCAGCGTCCAATCTTCGGACGCGTACCCCGTCTCCTCCCGGAGTTCTCTCTTCGCGCCTTGAAGCGGCGTCTCACCTTCCACTGCGCGTCCCCCCGGAATCCCCAGATACCACCCAGCGATGCCCGGCTGTCGCTCCCTCGTCATCAAGACCTTCCTTCCCACCGTCGCGATGATGTTCACGCTGGCCGGTCTCCATACCGTCTCGTAGGTCGCGTAGCGACCGTCGAACATCTTCTGCTTCCACTGGTAGACGCTGAAGACTCTGCCCTTGAACACGAGTTTCGCGTTCTTGGGCGGCGCCCTCCACGCTTTGATAGCGGCTCCTTTTAATGGCACGAGTTCACCCCGGGCGCTTCGCTGCCAGTAGGAGCCTAGCCAACTAATGGGTCTATCGTGAGCGGTCTCGGAGGGATTCGAACCTAAGTGGCGGGCCTTCCCGCGGCTCGGCGTCAACTGGGGCACGCGCCCGGCCCTTTGTCCTTGGGTAAGTCGACCGCATTGCGGTGTGCCCCGTCGTCCCGAGGTACGCCCTGCCGGTTTTCTTAGGAGCCAAGGAACTCGTCCCGACCGACGTGAGTCATTATAGGTCGGTCGCGCGATTCCGACGACAATGGGCGCGAAGAAGAAGCTCGCAGCGACCAACCCGAGACTGGTCTACCTCGAGGATCGCGGAGCCGTCTACGATGCGCCCCTCGACGTGGTGTGGGACTTCTGGCAAAATGATGAGACGTATCACTCCAAGGCCCACACCTCGAAAGTGCGGAACTTCCGGGACAAGAAACTCTCCGAGGTGACGACCCTCGTGCGCTACGAAAAGCTC
>Ga0335078_10004808_pt1 | contig 19971 bp, 17 predicted proteins | sample Lox_Sample_32_FD_206711 | JGI IMG/M metagenome (GOLD analysis project Ga0335078, IMG submission 206711) | Soil microbial communities from Loxahatchee National Wildlife Refuge, Florida, United States - Lox_Sample_3.2 | ecosystem: Environmental > Terrestrial > Soil > Wetlands | place: USA... | reverse complement strand
GAGAGCTCACCGCACTCGCCGTCGTTCCGTACCGCTGCCCTTCGTGAACCGCCGTGATGATCGTCACGCCACTCGCGAAATGCCCAATCACATCACGAAACTCATTAGCGTCAAGGCGACGCATCGTCTCGCGGGTCGTCATCGAAGAGCTTTCCACGCGTCTTGGGTCCTCCGTCTCAGGCCCTCGTTGAGGCCTCGGGGTCCAGCAGATGCCCCAACCTGTTCCGCTTCGTGTTCAGGTACGCGAGATTCTCACCAGTAGCGCGCGGGGGTAACGGCACGCGGTCGACGATCTCGACGCCAAGTTCCGCTAGGGCGCGGCACTTGTCTGGGTTGTTCGTCAGCAGCCGCAGGCGCTCGATGCCAAGGTCAGTCAGGATCTGCGCGCTGAGGCCGTACTCCCGCGCATCGACGGGAAGACCGAGCTGGAGGTTTGCATCAACCGTGTCGTGACCGCGGTCTTGGAGATTGTAGGCCTCGAGTTTCTGGCTGATTCCGATGCCGCGGCCTTCATGACCGCGCATGTATACAACGGCGCCGCGCCCTTCTCGCGAGATCGCCGCAAGCGCGTCGTCGAGTTGCGCGCCGCAGTCGCAGCGCTCCGATCCAAAGACGTCGCCGGTTAGGCACTCGCTATGTACGCGCACGAGCGGCGCCTCCGGCCCGCCGACGTCACCGCAGGTAAAGGCGAGGTGCTCGGTACCATCAATGAGCGACTGCCATGCGTGGCATTCAAAAGGTCCGTGTCGTGTCGGAACGCGCGCTGTTGCCGTCTTCAGAATGAGACGCTCCTCGCGAAGTCGGTATCGAATGAGCTCTGCGATAGTGACCAGAGGTAAGCCGTAGGCGCGTTGAAGTTCTTCGAGTTGTGGCCGGCGCGCCATCGCGACTCGATCAAGCGTGACCACTTCGGATAGCACCCCCGCGGGCTGAAGGCCTGCAAGCTGTGAGAGATCCAGCGCGGCCTCGGTGTGACCTGCGCGTGCGAGAACGCCGCCGTGCCGCGCGCGGAGAGGGAACACGTGCCCCGGCCTGCTGAAGTCGCCCGCGACCGCCGCCGGATTTGCCAGAGCACGGATCGTAATGGCGCGATCCGCTGCGGAAATCCCACTCGTGATGCCCGTGGCGTGATCCACAGACACGGTGAAAGCTGTCCGGTGTGGTTCCCGGTTCTTCTCGACCATGAGCGGTAGCTGCAGCGCGTCCAGTCGCGCTCCGGGGAGCGAAACGCATATCACCCCAGACGTGTGGCGAAGGAAGAACGCGATCTTCTCGGGTGTCGCTGCCTCGGCGGCAATGATGAGGTCGCCCTCGTTCTCACGCGACTCGCTGTCGGTGACGATCACGATGTCTCCGCGTCGGATCGCGGAGATGGCGGTGGTGACGGGTAACGACAAAGTGAACGGAGATCTGTGACGTATGATCGAACTGAACTCGGTTTAGGATCTTAGAGGATCCGGGGCGTCAAGACAAGCTTCTCGCCCACTCGACTCCGACGTGAGCCGCGATCGGCTGCGACAGCTCGCGAGCAGCGCGACCGGATGTCGGCGCTGGCCACCAACCGGGTCCCGTCCGGGGACGATTCCGACAGGCGCGCCACCCTTGAGTCGGGCGGGCGCCGCGTCAGATGCCAAGGCCGTCGCGCCTCTCGGCCGAGGCTCCTTCGGGCCCAGGTTACGGGACGAGTGTGGGTGTCCAGATGGGGTCGCTCCGGTCGCGGGAACCCAGGACCGTGCCCGCGGGAAACGGTTCGAAACCCTGTCCGACATCGCGTCGCAGCCACTCAAAGGCCACGACGCGTCGCACGACGGCCCACCGACTCCCACGCCGGCAGAAGTCATCGACATAGCGCATGTACACGAGGACGAAGGCGCCCGCCCAATCATGCTGCTCGGCAGTGACGTGGTGCGCGATCGTGTAGGTCTCGGCCCGAGCCGAGTCGCCGTCTAACTCGATGAGCATATTCCCGACGAAATGGAGGGTCCGCACATACGTTGCCAATGCGGCCGGGCTCTCCGCTGCTTCGATGAAACCGGACACCGGGCCCGAGTAAAAGAACCCGTAGTCCACGTGCGCGTCGTCGAAGAAGCACTCCTTCATCAGGTCGATCTCCCCACGATCGCACCCGCGGAAATAGCGCAGCAACACGTCGCTGATTGCGGCCCTGTCGGCGAGTCCGCGCCATACCTCGTCGGCCCCGATCATTTGGACACCACCGCCTCCTGTTCCGCCTGCCCTACGTTTCCGGACAGAATTGCCGCCGCGGCGGCGCGTCCCTCGGCGATTGTGTGCGCGACGCGACGCGGGACTACCGCATCGCCGATGACGATCACGCCGGGTAGGCTGTGCTCAAACTCCGACCAGGACCTCGGCTGGCGCTCACCCGCGACAATCACCGCGTCGGCGGCAAGCCATTCCTCCTGATTGAGCGCGACGGCGGCCAGCCGGACGCCGTCGGGCTCGATAGCGGTAACCACCGTGAGTGGTTTCATTTCGATCCGCACCCGTCCGCGGATTCTCTTCAGAAAGCCGACGCGGCCCTCGCCGGGTAGCGCGGTCGCGAACGCTGTGCCCGGCGTCACGACTGTGATCTTCCGCACGCCGCCTGCGATGCCCAGCTCGATGGCGTTTGCCGCCGGCCACCACCCGAATCCGTCGTCAACGACAACGAGATGTTGAACATCGGCAAGCTCGCCGGCGCCTGCGGCGATTGCCGCGGACACCGTCCGGGCGGGAGAGTCTGCGATGTCGTCGCGGAGAGTTTCCTCCGCGCCGCTCGCGATGATGACCCCGTCGAAATCGACCAAAAGCTCCGGCGACGCGGTCGTGCCGAGGCATAACCTGGTTCGGCCGGCGTCGATGTTCCGCTCGTAGTACTCGATGAGGCTCTTCCAGCCGCCGCGATGCGGCGCCTGACTCGCGAGCGCGATCGCACCGCCTGCCCGATCACCGGCCTCGTAGATGACAACCTCGCAACTGCCGCCGTTCTGGAGGGATAGGGCTGCCTCGAGCCCGCCGGGTCCGGCACCGACAATCGCCACCCGGGATGGCGACGAGCGAAGCTGCCCGCGGATCAGCGGGGCTGCACGTCGGTGTTGGTCGCCCGGAGCAGCGAGGTCTGGGTTTACCGTGCAGAGAAGCGTAGGCGCAAATGACCGGCAATCCTCGGTGCATGCCACGCACGGTCTGATCTCCGAGACTCTGTGCTCGAAGAGCTTCCGTGGCAGATCCGGGTCCGCTATCAGTGCCCGCGCCATCCCCACCATGTCTGCACCGGATTCCAGCGCGGCTTCCATCGCCGACACGTCTCGGAAGCCATGCGAGATGAGCAGCGGCTTCCCCACGGCCTGGCGCAAGCGTGAGACGTCGTCCAGCAACGGCGGGCGCTCCGTGGCCATATCCCGGACGTAGTCGGCTCGCATGCCAACGGTGAGATTGACGTAGTCGATCACGTCGTCCAAACACGCGAGAGCCTCGCCAGCGTCATCCGCGGTCAGCCCGGCATCGTCAGCGTCTCCAATTGAAAGCCTGATACCGAGCGCCGCCGTCGGTGCGGCTTCGCGGATGCTCGCGGCGATTCGTCTGACGAGTTCGGCGCGGCCCTCAGCGGACTCCGCACCGGGTCGCCGATTCGTCGTTGCCGAGAGGAACTGCGCAAGCAGGTAGCCGTGCGCCGCATGAAGCTCGATCCCGTCAAAGCCGGCTTCGGCCGCGTGGAAGGCCGAGATCCGGAATCCTTCGATCACATCGTCGACCTCGGCGTCGGTCAACTCCCGTGGTCGCGTCGGCTCACGCGGCGAGCGGACCGCCGACGGCGCGACTGGGGCGTAGTAGGTCTCAACCCCAAGAGTCTCGCGGCCAAGATGGACCAACTGCAAGATCGCTGCCGCACCTCCGCGATGCATCGCCTCCGCTCGTAGGCGCAGACCGCCCAGCGAGCGCGGCGACCAGGCCTCCGTCAGGTTTCGCGCACGATACGTTGATGTCGTACTCGTCACGGTCGCGCCCGCGATGCACATTGCGACACCCCCGCTGGCGAGACGTTCCCAATAATCGGCGTCGGCTTGTGATGGCACGCCGTCCGTGACGGCCGCTCGTCCGTGTGCGGTAGCGACGAGGCGATTCCGAAGCTGTATGCGGTCCGTGAGGGCGAAAGGGGCCGCGAGTGCGGTGGTGCCGTTGGATCCAACGTAGCTCGTCATTTTCTCCTCGGGTGGTTCGGTGCCGCCCATACCCTAGTCAATGCGGAAGCCGATCTTGACTGTCGCTTGATACTGCTTAATCGTCCCCCCTCAACACTGCCGCGTACCGTCACGACGTCGAACCAATCGATGTTGCGTAGCGACTCGTTCGCCTTGGCCACCGCGTTCTGGACGGCCTGTGTGAGTCACTGGCGGACGTTCCGGTCACCTCTACGGACGTGGAGACAGGATCGGGCATCTCTCGAACTCCTTTCACACCCGGCCGCCGACTGCGTCCAGGTAACGCTCGGTATAGGTAATGACATGGCGCACGTGGCGCCGGATTGCGGCGACAGCTTCGTCAAGTGCTCCATCCTCCAACGCCTTCAGGAGAGTCCGATGATGCTCATACGCGTCAACGGCCGCTCCGTGCTCGGCGCGGTGGTCCGCTGCGCTGGCGGACGTGAGGAGGGTGATCATTGCTGCGACGTTGACGCGGCGGTAGGCGTCCAGCAGCGCTGGGGTGTCGGGAAGTCGGATGAATTCCTCGGCGGCTCTGGCGTATCTCGGGAGATGCGCGGGCAGGTCGAACAGCGCCGGCGGCGCCGGGCGGCTTCGCTCGATCACCTCGCGGACCTCCTCGAGACGCTCCTGCGTGACGCTGCCGATCGTCATACGCAGAGCCCCGAGTTCGATGGCGCATCGAGCTCGCAACGCCTCCTGCAACGCGTCTAGGGTCAGCGGGACAACGACAAAGCCGCCATCGCCGGTGCGCCTCACGAGACCCTCGCTCAGAAGCTTCGTGAGTGCATGGTACGCCGACCCACGCGGAACATTCAGTTGCTGCGCGAGCCGATCGAGATCGAGTGGCTCACCCAGCGGGATCTGACGATTGATCACGCGCGCACGAATCTCGCGAAACGCGCTCTCGTCCTGCTCGAGCTCGAGCCGGCCAAAGCGACCGCGAAAATACGCCAGCGGCGCCCCCGGCTGGGCCGACGCATGGTCCACCTCCGCCAAGAACACCGAATGCGTACCCCCGGTCACATCCTCGACAACTCGGCACTCACACGTCGCGAGCGCATCCTCAAGCAGCGGGGCGCCGCTAATCCCCTGAGTGATCTTCAGGCCCTCGAACTTATCGCCGCCCTTCATCGCGAACTGTATCGCCGCGTCGGGCTGGTCCTCCCTCAGAATGTTCACCGCGAATCGTCCTGCCGCGCCGATCGCCTGCCCCGTGGTCGACGTCTTGTTCAGGCAAACCAACAGCATCGGAGGCTCGAGCGAGAGAGAGCTCACCGCACTCGCCGTCGTTCCGTACCGCTGCCCTTCGTGAACCGCCGTGATGATCGTCACGCCACTCGCGAAATGCCCAATCACATCACGAAACTCGTTAGGCTTCATACGCCTAAGCCCGGAGCCTCGATCGAGTCACACCCACTCGCAGTGGGCCTGGAGCGTTTCGCCCGCACCAACCCATCCCTTTGACCGTGCGTACTCAACCATGCCGTCGAAGGCTCGCAGCCAGTCCGGGTCCGTGCCGCGGCTGCCACTGAGCCGCTTCAGTGCGTCGATCTCGAGCAGGACATCACCGCCCGGCTCCAACCGGCCGACGCCGGTGAGCGCGCCGTCCAGTCGTGGGCGCCCCAGCTCACCGCCGCGCACGACGACCTTAAGAGAGTCGAGGGCATTGGCTTCCTGAAGCCTGACGGCCGGCTCCGCGCCTGTCAGATCGACATCGAGAAACATGGCTTGATGAACTCCTAGCCTTCTAGCTGAATGGACGGTTGCTGGGATGGCACTGCTGTGTTTGCGGCCTTTGGCCGCCACAGCTGTCGAATATCACGTCGCCGCCAGCTGCAGGCGCGCGATTTCCTCCGGATTCATCCGCTCCCCATCGACCTCTGCAACGATTCTCCCGTCGCGGAAGACGAGGATCCGATCGCAGGTGTCGCAGAGCTCCACGTCGTCCGAGGACGCGATCACGACGGCCGACCCACCTGCGGCTACATCCCGTGCGAGAGCGTGAATTGTCCCTTTCGCCCCAACATCGACGCCTTGCGTGGGTTCATCGAGCAGAAGGATCTTCGGGTCGCGTCGCAGCCACTTCGCCATGACGATCTTCTGCTGGTTACCTCCGGACAAGGTCGCAAAGACCGCATCTTCGCGAGGAGGACGCACATCGAGAATGCGAATCCACTTCTTGACCTCTTCCCGTTCGCGCGCCCTGTTGACGCGCAAGAGGCGCTCCGACAGCGACTTGAGATCGGTGAGGACACAGTTCTCGCGGACGGTCATCGCCGTGATGGAGCCGTCGGCGTGACGGTTAGCGGGAACGAGCGCCATACCGGCGTCGATCGATGAATCGACATCTGCGGGCACGGCCGCTCCAGCGACCCTGACCTCGCCGCCTCGGGATGCGACCCCAAAGATGAGAGGTAGCGCTTCTTCACGCCCAGAACCCGTGAGGCCGGCGAGTCCGAGTACCTCGCCGGTCTTGGCGGCGAGATCAACGTTGTCGATGACGACACCTCGTAGCCCGCGGATCTCGAGCAGGTCCTCTTGACGCCCGGCGTAGACGCGGTCGTGAGGCGGCCGCAGGTCGACCCCGCCAATGATCAGTCCAACAAGCCGCTCCTCATCGAGCTCAGACTTTGCAAACGTGCCTACCTTCCGGCCGTCGCGCAATACCGAGACGCGATCGGCGATGGCGAACACCTCGTCGAGACGATGCGAGACGTAAAGCACGCCGAGGCCTTTCTCACGAACGCGATTGAGCGCCTCGAACAGGATGCGCACCTCGTGCCGTGGCAGCGACGCCGTGGGCTCATCGACAACGAGTATCCGCGCTTGCTCCCAGTGATCCAGAGCGCGCGCGATTGCGATGCCGGTTCGTTCGGCGGCAGCCAACTGACTGACGGGACGGGAGATGTCAAACTCGTAACCAATGGCACGGATTCGCTCCTCGGCGTCTCGGCGCTCAGCTTTCCAGTCAATTCGACCGCCGCGGCGCGTGATGTATCCGCGACCCAGCGCGAGGTTCTCCACGGTGTTGAGAGATGGGACCAGACCGAGGTCCTGATGGACGAACCGCAGGCCGGCCGCGCGCGCGGCGGATGTGTCGTGGAGTTGGACCTCGGTCCCGTCGAGTCTGATGTGAGCGCCGGGGTCAGCTGTGTGGTACCCGGCGAGGATCTTGATCAGCGTGGACTTTCCGGAGCCGTTCTGCCCCACCAGCGCGTGCACCTCTCCCGGCCTGAGATCGAAGTCGACCCCATCGAGCGCCCGGGTTCCGGGAAAGGTCTTGCTGAGGTTCCGAATGTCCAGAATCACGCGGCCGTCGTCCGCCCCATTGGAGGACATCACGCTGCCTCCCCTTCGGCATTCCGTACCTCGCGGAGCTTGCGGACCGCCGGCCGGCTCGCGATAGCGACGGCGACGATTAGCGAGACGCCCTCGAACAGCGGCTGGCTCCAGGTCGCCGCCGTGCTTGCGGAGAGGACCAGGCCCTGGATGCCGAACGCGAGGGCGAAATACGCGATCAGGGTGCCCCACACGTTTGGACGCTGGGACAGCTGCGAGGCTCCCAGGAACACCGCCGCCACGGCCGGAAACAGATAGCCCGGGCCGATGTCTGCCGAGAACAGCCCCGTCTGCATCGAATAGATGATCCCGGCCAGGGCGCAAATGAAGCTTGATGCGACGAATGAGCCCCAGATCATCCGGTTGGTCCTGACACCGGACAGGCGGGCTGCATCTGGGTTGCCTCCAGTCGCAAAGAGGTAGCGACCCACGCGCGTGAACTCGAGCACGTACCAGAGAATGAGCGCAACGACGAGCAGAATCACGCAGACCACGGGAATCCCGAGGATGTTGTTGTTACCGATGTTCGACCAGGAGTTCGGGAATGTTGCGGCCAACTGCTGGTTGTTCGAGATTAGAAGGCAGATCGCCAGAAGCACCTGGCTCGTGCCCAGCGTCGCGATGAAGGAATTGACGCGCAGGCGGACGACGATAAAGCCGTTCACGAACCCCACGGCCAAGCACGCTGCGATCCCGATGAGCGCGCCCAACACCGGAGGAAGCCCGGTATGGAGCTCGAGGTAGACCGAGAGAGCAAGCGCGAGCGACATGAGCCCCCCGATGGAGAGGTCATAGACGCCTGCGGCCAGCGGGACCAGGAACGCGAGGGCTAGCAGGCATGTGACGACCCCGGAGCTGAAGACCAGGCGGAACGTCGTCCCGGTCAGAAACGTGCTGGGTGTGATGATCCCGAACAGGATCATGAAGAACACCCAGAGATACACGGCGCTCAGCCGCGTAATGCCGAGCCTGGCCACCCACGGTCGGGCTGGCCGCTCGGCCTGCTCGGGGTCGATCTCGGGTGGCGCGACTTGCGGCTCGGCCGCTTGAGGCAGCAGGGTCACGTCCGTCGGATCCTCAACTCCGCCTTCTCGAGTCATGTTCCTCTCCTCTGGCGTCAGCAATTCGCCGCGCCGATCTGCCTATCTGAGTTCAGTTAAGCTACACCTTCCCCGCCGGCTGTCAAGGCCGGAGAGGCTGCCGCGCGTCCCCCTTCCGATCCGGCTGGACCCGTGGTGCCGGGAGAAATCTCGCTAACACAGCCCCAACTTGACGCCGCTAGGCCGCTGGGCTAACGTAGCGCTCCGATGAGCTGAACTAAGCTCATTTCAAACAACTGGCCCGGGGCATCTGGGCGAACCAATACAGGAGGGACGTGAAGTGAAAGTGCTGCGTTACATAGCTGCGCTCGTCGCCGCCGCGCTCATCGTGAGCGCATGCGGGTCAAGCGGTAGCACCACGAGCTCGACGCCGAGTAGCAGCGGCGGCGGAACTAGCTCGACGGCAACAGGCAGCTCCACCGGCTCGTCCTCCGCCTCGGTGGCGCCCGCCCCTACCACCCCGCCCACAGCGATTCAGGTCACGACCCCGCTTCCCAAGGCGCCGCCGGCAGGCAAGAAGGTCATTGCCCTGATCTGCCAGCTCCCGTCGTGCTCCCGTTACGAGAACGGGATCAAGGCCGCGGGCGCCGCGCTGAAGTGGAGCGTTCAGTTCATGACGCTGAACAACTCAAACCCCGCGGCTTCGCTGACGCAGGCCGTGAGCCAGAAGCCGGACTACATCTTCCTGTCCGGGATCCCCGCCTCGGTTCTGAAGGTGCCGCTCCAGGCGGCGCATTCGGCCGGTATCCCCGTGATCTCGGCGGCGGATCCGGACCCGGCGTCGCCGTCCGGCTTCGCTGCCCAGGTGGGCGGCACGCTCGTCCCCGACGCCCAGAACGTCGGCCACTGGATCATCAACGATTCCGGAGGGAAGGCGAGCGTCGTGGCCGTGACGATCCCGCAGTTCCCCGTCCTCGTGGGCGAGACAGACTGGTACAAGAACAACTTCACGAAGCTCTGTCCAGGCTGCAAGTACAACGAGCTCGACGTGACGACCGCCGATGTCGGCGCTGGCAAGACGCCATCGCTTCTGACGGCCTACCTCCAATCACATCCGGGCACCAACTACGTCTTCTTCACATTTGCCGACCTCGGGACAACGGTCCCGCCGGTTTTGAAGAGCAGCGGCTTCTCGTCCGTCAAGCTCACTGGCTGCTGCGGCGATTCAACGATCGGCAAGCAGGTCAGCGAGAGCAAGCAGCAAGCCTGGACGATCGCGCCAAACGAGTACTCGGGTTACACGGCCCTTGATGCGATGGCGCGCCTGTCGGTCGGGGAGAAGCTCACTACGAGCTACCTCAACTCGATCTTCCCATCGCCCAGCTGGGTCGTCGACAGCCCGGCGAGCGCCAATCAGTACCTGAAGCCGTCCGGCTTCGACTGGTTCGGACCTACCGGCTACGAGCAGCAGTACGCAAAGCTCTGGCAAGTGGGCTGATTCCGTAAGTCCATCATGGCGGAACGTCGAGCGGGCACCCCCGCTCGACGTCTCCATCATCAATGACAGCGTAGCGTCGGGCCCCACCCCTGCCCACCTTGGACCGCAGCGCTCTCGGTCCGAGAGCTTCCCCGTCACCCGCCCCACGCTCGCGCGCCTCGAAAAGGAGTCCTGGCAGATGTCAAGCAGTGAGATCGCAGCGAACAACACCCGTTTCTGCGAAGCGCTAGGGCGGAGGGACATGGAGGGCCTCCTGGCGTTCTATGACCCGGACGTCGTACTTCTCATTCCGGGTGCGCCGGCGATTCGCGGCCGCGAGGCCGTCCGCGCTTACTACTCCGCCGTGTTCGAGGCAGGTGTCAAGGCCGCGCACATGGAGAGCTTCGAAATTGCCGAGCTTGGTGGCGCGATGCTCGAGATGGGCACCTACACTATGACCCTCGCCGGTCCCGACGGCGTTGATGTCACCGACACTGGCAAGTATTTTGTCGTTCACCGCCGCCAAGCCGACGGCGAGTGGGCGATGTGGCTTGACATGTTTCATTCAGACGGAGGGTAGACCCGTCAGGAGGCAACTGATGCACCGAGTTCTGTTTGTTGTCTACCGGAAGCCGGGCCTGACTTTTGACGAGTTTCTATCCCACTATCGGGATGTCCACGTTCCAATTGCCCAGCGGTTCCCCAAGCTGCGCCGGTACGAGATCTTCCCGCTGGCCGCGGAATCCTCGGAGGGCGATGGCCCGGATGCGTTTGCCGTCATGACCTTTGATCATGCTGCTGACTTCGAGGCGGCGGTCGCGAGTCCGGAGTTTGCCGAGGCGGTGGTCGACAACGAGAGCTTTGTCGACCGCTTCGAGACCTACATCGTAGGTCATATCCCTGTCGTCGACAGCTGATGCTCGCGCGCATGGCTAGGAAAGTCAGTCAGCGGAGCAGTGGGGAGCCGGTGTACCACCTACCTACGCAAGCACACTCCGCCCCGATGGAAAAGCTACGGGCGTCAAAGGCAATTGCGGGCCGCGAAGTACGCTCAGCTCTCATCTAGGGCTAAAGCGATGTCGCACTACCCCCTCGTGCGCTCTCCACTTCGCCGAGGCAGAGCGCCGCACGAAGTGACTGTGATCCACAACTCACGAAACACCCTCGACCTAGGAGATGGCAATGACCGACGAGGACCTTCGGCAGCAGACCGTCGACATCGTCACGCGGTACATCGATGCGATCAACGCATGGGATTTCGACACTAAGCGCACAATGCTTCATCCTGACATGGTGTTCGAGATGCCTTTCGCCCCCCCGGGGTTCGACAACCAGATCCGCGGCGCCGAGAACTACCTCGCCTTCGCCAAGCAGGCGATGGACATCGTCGGCGACGAAAACCTCCACGATCTCCGAGTCGAGACGTTCGCATCGGATCCCGGGGAGGCGGTCTGCTTCTACAAGAGTGACATGATGATCCAGACCACCGGCCTGCCGTATAGAAACGACTACATCGGACGTTTCACGGTCCGCGACGGCAAGATCACGCGTTTTGCCGAGTACTACGACGGTGTCCGTCTCCTTGTGTCGCTTGGCGGCTCTGTGAACCAGGCCACGCTTGATAGCCCCGAAGCCGGCGGCTGACACTGGGCACCTTTCGCGTCCCGCCGCGCCTCCTCGGTGCTGGGCGGCATCGGCATGACCGGCGTAGCCCCCGTGGGGAGTTAGACGAACCCATCTGGGCCGAGGCCGATTGTCCTGAACGCTGACCATGGCGACACGGGGCACGCCTGGCGAAGGTCACAACGTCCCGGTGCCGAGTCCGGGCTGACCGTTGTCCGACGCTCCTCGCCGATGATGCTTCGTGTCGCCTGGCGGCCGCCCGTCGCAGGGATGTCGACCTCAGTCGCCCCGCGACGGTCAGACGCAGGGCGCTTGACGCGGGACCCACAGGAACCTATCGTGGAAAACTGAAGTCGAGTGAGTTGCGGGAGTCCGGCGCAAATAGCAAGGGAGTCTGAATACATGGTTGAGAATCCTGCCGGTGCGCCGACTCGGTTCGGTGTCTTCATGGCGCCGTTTCACCTGGTCGGCATTAGTCCGACGGTCCACTACGAGCGTGACCTGACGCTGATCGAGCGCGCAGACCAGCTCGGCTTTCAGGAGGCGTGGGTCGGCGAGCATCACTCCGGTGGCCACGAGCCCATCGGTTGTCCCGAGCTCTTTCTTGCTGCAGCAGCGCAGCGGACGAAACAGATCCGGCTCGGGACGGGCGTCAACTCGCTCCCGTACCACAACCCGTTCATGGTCGCAGAGCGGCTGGTGCTGCTGGATCACCTGTCAAAAGGGCGAGCCATGATGGGCTTCGGGCCCGGCCAGCTTGCGTCCGATGCGCATATGTTTGGGGTCGACACAACTAAGCAGCGAGACATGTTGCTCGAGGCGGCGGAGGTCGTCGTCCGACTCATGCGCGGCGAAACCGTCACGATTGAGACCGAGTGGTTTAGGCTCGAAGACGCCCGGCTGCAGGTACTGCCCTACAGCCTTCCTACGCTCGAGATGGTCGTAGCCGCCGTCGCCTCGCCGTCCGGCCCGCGGACGGCGGGGCGGCTCGGCCTCGGGATGATGAATCTTGCGGCCACCGGCCCAGACGCGTTTGCCGCCCTTCGCGGTCACTGGGATGTGACAGCTCGTGAGGCTGCGGAGCACGGTCAGACCGTGAGACGAGACGGCTGGCGACTGGCCGGGATCATGCATCTCGCCGAAACGGTGGACCAGGCGCGCGTCGAGTGCGAGTATGGATTTGAAGCCATCTGGCGGTACCTCGGTGAGGTATCGCCGCTGCCGCTGTCGCGTGCGACGACGACAAGCGAGATGATCGACGAAGCCAACGAAGCCGGATTAGTCTGCATCGGCACGCCCGACATGGCGATCGAGCTGATCAACCGACTGACGGACCAGACGGGCGGGTTCGGCTGCTTCGTGATGAATCTCACCGACTTCGCGAGCCCCGACGCGAGGCTACGGTGCATCGAGCTCTTCGCTGAGCGCGTCATTCCGGTCTTCCGCGGGCAGCTGAAGTCGATCTACGAGTCGAATGCCTGGGTTCTGGGAACTAAAGGAGCCGAGGAAGAGGGCACCGTGTGGAAGGAGCAGACCATCCAGGCGATCACTGCGGCGTCCGAGGCGTACCAGAGCGAGCGGTCGCCCGGAGCTTGAGGGTCCTGGGGGGGCCGGCCACACGGTCGGTGCTCGCACCTTCTCGACCTCCACCCATGCGCTTGGGCCCGACGCGGTGGGGTCCAGCTGGTTCCCCTCACGACCTGCTTGACAGAGGCGGATGCCGGCACCGGACCATCCGTTGGTGCAACTGCTTCTATGGTGCACGGTCAGAGTGTTCGCTGTGCTCACCCACGCGCAGGGTGTTCAGGTGACAGGTTGACGTCAAGGCCGACTGACCACAGCGCCCCGCGAGGCCGTGGCCGGACGCCACCGGACTGGTGGCGTCAAGTCACGAGCTGCCAGGTCGCAGACGGGCGGATCCTCATCCTCAGGTCGCGCGAAGTCGCCTCACCTGTTGCCTCGTCCGACGTGCGACGTGCGGGGATGCGTGCCTCCCGCGCCTCTGATCCGGCTCCGCTTGCTCGTGGAGCGCAGGGCCATTGGGGCCGCTCGTTGTTACACCACACGCGAGTGGCCACCCGATACGCTCTCCGGTCTGTCCTCGGGCACCACCATCGTTGACGATCGGCATGCGATCGAGCACCTCCTAGCGCGGTTCTGCTCCGCGGTGGCCCGGATGGACTTCGAGCTTCTCCGTCTGACCTTTCACCCTGATGCACAGGCACACTTCGGAGACTTCGTCGACGGCCCGGTGGACGAGTACTTGGCTTTTGTCGCGTCCCTGAGGGCTTGCCCGGACTCGAGCGCACGATGCACCAACTTGGGAACATCAGCTACCGGATCGAAGGTGACGTGGCGTTCGCCGAGTCTTACGTCACTGCTTACCACGAGGGAGCCTTGGATCACAGTTGGTGCCGCGGTCTCGTGATGATCGGGGCACGCTATGTCAACCGTCTTCAGAAGCGCGCAGGAGAGTGGCGTTTCTCTGACCGAACCTGCGTCTACGAGTTTCCGCAGAACGTCACAAGCGGAGAGGTACTGCCCCTACCTCCGGAGAGCATGGGACGGCGGGACCGATCCGATTTGCGCTACGCCGTGTAGCGCCCACTCTGGCCGGACGTAACATCGATACAGGCGCCGCTTATCTGTTCAGCGGCGTCTGACGCCAGGAAGACGGCGGCGCCTGACACTTCGTTTGGCGCGATCGGTCCGGCTCCGTTGGGCGTGAGCCCGACCCAGGCCTCCATCACGTCGTCGCGCCCGGGCTGCTCGAGATCCGGGCGAAATAGTCGCCACACGCTCGGATTGTTGATCATGGCGGAGTCGACCATTCCCGGCACTATCGCGTTGACGGTGATTGCATGGGGAGCAAGCTCGAGGCACAGCGACTTCACAAGCCCAATGACGCCCCATTTTGCTGCACAGTACGCCGATAGATTCGGGTAGCCGATCCGCCCGCCAGCGGACGATGTCGCGATAATGCGGCCGCGCCGGCGCTCCAGCATCGTTGGCAACACGGCTCGGATCGAGTTGTACACGCCGGTGAGATTCACTGCGATGTTGATGTCCCATACTGCCGGGCCGGCGTCGAGGAGAGGCCCGAATGCGAGCACGCCCGCGTTCGCACACAGAATGTCGATTGTTCCGAATTCCTCGGTTGCCGCGCGTGCGACTTCGGCGAGCGAAGCTGGCTCGCGGACGTCGGCCTGAAGCCCAATGCATCGTCCGCCCGCCCCGACGATCATCCCCGCTGTCTCGGCCAGATCAGCCTCCGAGGCGGTGTCGTAGGGAACCGCCTCCATCCTTTGGGGTGCGTCGCATATGACTACGGCCGCGCCTCCTTTAGCGAGAGCGATCGCATGGGCGCGTCCTTGACCCCGTCCACCGCCGGTGATGATCGCGACCTTGCCGTCGAGTTTTCCCACAAGTCCTCCATTGCAATTTCGCCGTTCAATGGCGCGCCACGGACTGACGGACGCGCACCTCTTCGCAAGGGGGCCATCGCCAGCCCCGAGACAGCCGCTTCCGCGGCGGCATCCCCGGTTAGACGCCGCGAGCGCTCGCCTTACGTGGCCGGCGTCGGAACGTGAATGCTGCCGCCCATCGACTTCAGCAGGCGGACTGTGTCAAGGTGCTCCGCGAATCGGACGATCTGTCCATCGCGGCATGTGACTCTGATGAGGAGGTCGTTCTTGTACTCCCGTCCGGTGCCTTTGATCCGGGTGTCGACGCTGTACTCAGCGAGCAGCTCGTTCGGGTCGTCGTCGAACGTATGGATCCGGACATTGTGAATATTCTCCGGCTCCACGAAGTCGACGATGCCGCGGATGAACGAGATCGCCTCGTCGCGCGACTCGAGGCGTTGCGGCACCCCGAGCTCCGGCGGACACCAGGGTAGGCCGTAGACCAGGTCCTCGGCGAAGATCTCCTCCATGGCGTCGAAGTCCCAGGGCGCGTTTACGGCATCCACCCACCGCTGCACGAGCGCGATGTTCGCCGCCCGGAGGTCGTTGCTCATTTCTGTCTCCGTTTCGAGATCGTCGTTTGGACCGCTCACGATGCGATGCGATGCGAGTCCGGGGTACGAGGCGGTCAACGAGGTATCGGAAGCGACGGCGAGTCGCCTCGGCCCATGAATTCTTCTCTTCCGCCCAACACCTGACTCGGATCAGCTCGCTAGGATACTGAAGTGAGATCAGTTCTGTCAACTACACGAAGCGCGAGGCGACACGCTCCAACTCGGCGTCGAAGCGATCGGGCGTCCACACGCCCCACTCTGTCGACCCCATGTGGTCGCCGAGGCCTTGAATGACCACAAGACGGTGCGCGCCGGCTTCCGAATAGCGCGAAAGGAGGTCCTGAGATTCAGCGCGGTTGCCGCCGGGGTCGTACTCGAAGACCGTCACCTCCAGGGACTCGACGTCGCGATTGCGCTTCTCGCACTCTTCGCGGAGCCGCTGCATTTGCGCTGCCAGTTCCTCTGGCGAGAGGAGCATCGGCAGCCAGCCGTCGGCCCATTCCGCGACCCGGGCCGGCGCCTTTGGCCCCCAGGTCCCAAGCAGGACAGCAGGCCCGCCCGGCTGGGCCGGCCTCGGATTCAGATGTACCGGGGGGAAACTGATCCATCGTCCGTTGAACGGGCGCGCGGGGTCGGTCCACAAAGAGCGGATCGCCTCGATGTACTCGCGTGCCTGTCCAAGCCGGTTCGGATAGTCGGCCCCGAGCAGCTCGAGCTCCTCCTGCAACCACCCGGCCCCCACACCGAACAGGAGCCGTCCTTGCGAGAACCAGTCCAGGGTCGCTGCTTGCAGCGCAGTGAGAATCGGATTCCGTGCCGTAACGATGCATATGCCCGTGCCGAGCTTTAGCGTTGACGTCGCGGCTGCTCCCATCGCGAGCGCGACAAAAGGATCGCTGACGTGGGCGTAGGCCTCCGGAATCTGGGCCTCGCCGGTGCCCTGCATCGGAGTCGTGGTGCTCACGGGAATGACGGGGTGATCACCGACCCAGAGCGACTCGAAGCCAGCGGCCTCGACACCACGAGCCAACGTCCCGGGGTCGACGGTGTGGTTGTTTACGTTGAGCAGCATCCCGACTTTCAACGTAGGCCCTCCTCGCGTAGGCGCTGCCTCGATGCCTCGAGCCGCCAAAGAGGAGAGCGTACCCCAGTTGAAATCAGTTGTGCGCTGCAGTGACGCCGCTGGGGCCGGTCGAAGGCGAAACGCGAAGCCGCAACGGCAACGACGCGCGGGACGCAGACGTGGGGACGGAGGGTCGGGATGGTCGAGGCGTGACTCGACGCACGCACGCGCGAGTGCTCCGTTGTAGTGCGCTCGGACGCGAGGAGACGACCCGTTGTGGTCGTGCCTCCTCCGTCGTGCGACCGCAGAAACCCGCCGTCGCTCGCGCCCAGTCCGGTAGTTGGCCCCGCTGTGCGCGACGCCCGCTCTAAGCCAGTCCCAATCGGCATCCTCAGGGTGACCGCGGGCGTCGCTTAGGTTGAGCCGACGTCGAGCCTAACGCGGACGACGAGCGGATGAGTGCGTGGCTCCAATTGTCCAGCGCCCACCGTCACCCCTGGCCCGCTCAAGTCGTGACGCCTTAAATCAAATCGGTGCGCGGCCGGTGTCCGGATCGAATCCAGGAGTCTCTCCCGCCGCATCGTCGCCACGCACGTCGCGATTCGAACTGACCACTACCTCTTATCCACGCACCGGGCGCGCTGAGGTTCAGTCGTGCCGTCCTCCGCGCTGACGGGACCGCCTCGCCGCGCCCCGGAGTCGGCGCGCCTTTCGCCCGATTTGACTGAGGAGCCGCGCCGAGCCGCCGCAGAACCCTGGGAGACCTGCGGCCGCTTGACTTGAAGTCAGGTCAACCCTATAGTCTATGCCGCGATGCGGACGACCCACCTCGGCGGATGCCGCCGGACACGAACAGGCTGCTGCGTCGGTCTCCGCCCGGCAGGCGAGCCGCGGCGGGTCGACCCGACGTGACCGCTGCCTCGTCGATTACGCTAGGCGACGACTGGCACCTCGACTTCATGACACCCCCCCGAGGTGCCGCCGGCGCGAACGGCCTGCGCTTCGGGCCTGACGGTGGCCTATATGTGGCGTCAGCATTCGGCAGCTCCGTCACACGTATAGACGTTGACACCTGCGCACGGACCACGGTCTGCGGCGCCGCCGACGACATCGTGTCACCTGACGATCTCACGTTTATAGGTGAGACGTTGTACGTAGCCGAATGCATGAACGCCCGAGTCAGTGCTTGGCGTGACCGCCGCGCTCAGATAGTGACGGACTTCTTACCAGGCGCGAACGGGATCGATGCGCTGGGGGAGAGGCTGTTCGTCGATCAGTTTCTCCCCGAGGGTAAGTTGTGGGAGATCTTTCCCGGCGGCGGCCCACCCCGCTTGCTCGCCGAAGGCCTCGCCGGCCCGAACGGGTTGTGTGCGTCGCCTGATGGGTTCGTTTACTTCGTTCAGGTCTTCACCGGGGAGGTCATGCGGGTTCCCATGGACGGCGGTGAGGTCGAGCGCGTGATCGGGGGCCTGTCGGCTCCAAGCTCGGTCCGGCTCGGCCCAGGAGGGACGATCTATGTGTCACAGGGCAGCAACGGTGAGGTCTCCGTCATCGGCCCGCGCAACCGTGAGGTCCGGCGGTTCGGTCACGCACGCCCGGGGATTGACAGCCTCGCCGTTGGAAGCGACGGCCGTGTCTTCATTTCGTACTACATCGATGGAGCCGTGTACGAGCTTGGTCCCGACAACGCACTGCGAGAGCTCATGCCGCCAGGTTTGCTGGGTCCATACGGCATCGCTGCCAACCATGCCGGCGTCTTCATCGCAGACGGTCTCGCCGCCGCTTCCTTGGGGCCAGACGGCGAACTCCTACCTGCTGGTAAGTTCACCGATGCTGGCTTCCCGGGCTACGTGCGAGGTTTGGCTGCCGCCTCGGCGAGCGATCTGGTTGTCACGACTTCCGAAGGCCGCGTCGCGCGTTATGACCCGGCGTCGCTGTCGAGCGAACTCCTCGTGGACGGCCTCGCGGAACCCATGGGCGTTGCTCGGCGTGCCGACGGCTCGTTCATCGTCGCCGAGGCCGGCCTTGGTCGGGTCGTCTCAATAGCCGTCGATGGTTCGGTGGCAGCGATCGACACGAATCTCGATCGGCCGATCGGGGTGGCTGTCGATGGAGACGAACAGGTCCTAATCTCCCATGAGGCCCGCGGCACCGTGGAGCGACTCGGTGGCTCCCCCAGGGTGCTGCTCGATGGACTCGATCGTCCACACGACATCGCCGCCACGGCCGGTGGGATCCTTGTCGTCGAAGCCGGAGCGCGCCGTCTGCTCCGAGTCCCACTAGACGGCGGCGGGGCGTCGACGGTGGCGACAAATTTGCCGATCGGCACAGACCATGGCCTGCGTCCAACGCTGGGCGGCTTGCCGGAGATGATCCCGGGGCCGATTAGTCCGTTCTCCGGCCTGGCGGTGGATAGTCGCGGGCGAGTGTACGTCGGTGGCGACGCCACCGGCGTGGTGATGGCGCTCGCCGACGTCGCTGCCTAGTCGAAGACTGTTTTGAACACACTGCGAACAGAGCGCTGCGTGAACGGCGGCTATAGCCCGGGCTGCGGCGATTCTCCCACCCGTAGGGACGAGCACAGTCATCCATGCATACACCGGACATCCGAGGAGGGAGCCAGATGCCCAAAAACGACTTAGCAACGACCACGCTTCTGTCCGGCCCGGCCATCGTCACTGGAGCCGGTCGTGGGATCGGACTTGATATCGCGGCGCACTTGCTCGATGCCGGATCGAGTGTGCTGGTGTACGACATTGATCGCGACACGGGAGAGGCCGCGGTCGAACAGCTGCAAAGCTCGCATCCTGCGCGGCGCGTCATTTTCCACTGCGGCGACGTCGCCGACGAGGCGTCTATGCGCGAGGCTTTTGACGTTGCGGTGGAGCAACTCGGCGTACCGAGGATCCTTGTCAACAATGCCGGCGTCAACGATCTTCGCCCTCTGGTGCGACTCTCGACCGAAGAATGGCGGCGAGTGTTCGACGTTATCGCCCTTGGCACCTTCCTGGGAACGCGCGAGATGGCGCGCCGATATATGGAGAACGACTTGATCGGCGGGTCGGTCATCAACATCAGCTCGCTCAACTATCTGATCGCGACACGTGGCTACGCCCACTATTGCGCGGCCAAAGCCGCGGTGTCGCAGTTCACGCGAGCCGCCGCTCTCGAGCTTGCGCCGCTGCGGATTCGGGTGAATGCAATCG
>Ga0335078_10004805_pt1 | contig 19984 bp, 18 predicted proteins | sample Lox_Sample_32_FD_206711 | JGI IMG/M metagenome (GOLD analysis project Ga0335078, IMG submission 206711) | Soil microbial communities from Loxahatchee National Wildlife Refuge, Florida, United States - Lox_Sample_3.2 | ecosystem: Environmental > Terrestrial > Soil > Wetlands | place: USA... | reverse complement strand
GCGAGCCCGACGCGGCGGCCCGCTTCTATCGCGACGTCTTCGGATGGGAGAGCGAGTCGTTCGCGCCGGGAATCAGCCTGTTTCGCCTACCGGGCTACGTCGGCGGCGAGCCGTCGCAGCCCGTGCCGCGTGACGTGGTCGCGGTCATGGCGCAGGACGACGGTCCGGCCCGCTGGAGCGTCGACTTCTGGGTGACGGACGCCGATGCCGTGGCCACCCGGGCGCCGGGGCTCGGCGGCAGTGTTGTCGTCGCGCCGTTCGACAGCATCCCGACGCGCCAGGCCGTGCTGGCGGATCCGTTCGGGGCGGTGTTCTCGGTGACCACGGCCCCGGGCAGGTGAGCGCGACCGCAGCCGGATGATGCTTCACCGGCCCCATGGATGCCGCCGGAGGCGGCCCAGTTACTTGAGCTCGGCCGAAGTCTTTCCGAGTAGCTGCCGCGCCACGATCAGCAGCTGGATCTGCTGCGTGCCCTCGAACAGGTCGAGGATCTTGACGTCGCGGGCCCACTTCTCGAGCAGCTCGCCCTCGCCGTATCCGATCGATCCGCACAGCGCCACGCACCGGAGCGCGATGTCGGTGGCGGTCCGGCCGGCCTTGGCCTTGGCCATCGACGCCTGGAGCGAGTTGGGCTTCTTGTTGTCGGCCATCCATGCCGCCTGCATCGTCAGCAGCCGGGACGCCTCCCAGTCGGACTCCATCGCGATGAACTCGGACGCGGCCGCGACCTGGGCGTGGGGCGGGAGGTCGTAGTCGATCTCGACGCCGGCCTCGCTCAGCAGCTCGCGCGTGCGCTCGAGGCACGCGCGCGCGACGCCGATCGCCATGCCGGCGACGAGCGGGCGGGTGTTGTCGAACGTCTGCATGACCCCGGCGAAGCCGCGCCCCCGCTCGATCTCGGGGCTGCCGAGGAGGTTGTCCTTCGGGATCCGGCAGTCATCGAGGCGCAAGTCCGCGGTGTCGGACGCACGGATCCCGAGCTTGTGCTCGAGCCGCTCGAGGATCAGACCCGGGTTGTCGCGCTCGACCACGAACGACTTGATCGCGGCGCGCCCCTGCTCGTGGTCGAGCGTCGCCCACACCACGATCAGCTCGGCCCGGTCGCCGGCGGTGACGAAGATCTTCTCGCCGTTCAGCACGTACTCGTCGCCGTCGAGCGTCGCGGTCGTGCGGATCGCAGCCGAGTCCGATCCGGCCTCGGGCTCGGTGATCGCCATCGCGGCCCATTTGCCGCCGAACCGCTTGAGCTGCTCCTCGTTGGCGACCGCCGCGATCGCGGCCTGGCCGAGCCCTTGGCGGGGCATCGTCAGCAGCAGTCCGACGTCGCCCCACGACAGCTCGGTCAGCCCGAGCAGGCTTGCCATGTTGCTGGCGTTGCGATTGACGTCGCGGTCGCGGGCCGGCTGCTTGCCGTGCCCCTCGCGGGCCGTCCTGGTCCCGTTGCCCTCGCCCACACTGCCGGCGCCGGCGCCGCTGAGCGCGCCGCCCGCGTTCATGCCGTCGATCATCGCGGCGAGCATGTCGAGCTCCTTGGGGTAGCTGTGCTCGTCGCGGTCGTATTTGCGCGAGTTCGTCCGGAAGATCTCGGTCGCGACCTGGTGGGCCTGGCTGACCAGGAACTCGAACTTCCTCGGGGTCTCGAGGTTGATCACACGACCAGCGCCCCTTCCATCACGCCGGCCGCGCGCAGGTCGCGGTACCACCGCTCGACCGGGTGCTCCTTGATGTAGCCGTGGCCGCCGAGCAGTTGCACGCCGTCGGAGCCGATCGCCATCCCGCGCTCGGCGCACAGTCGCCTGGCGAGCGAGACCTCGCGGGCGAACGAAGCGCCGTGGTCGACGCGGCTCGCCGCGCGGTACGTCGCCAGTCGCATCCCGTCGAGCTCGATCGCGATGTTCGCGACCATGAACGCGACCGCCTGGCGCGAGGAGATCGGCTCGCCGAACGCCGTGCGCCCGTTCACGTACGGGATCACGTGGTCGAGCACGGATTGACTCGCGCCGACCGCGACCGCGCACCAGCCGAGTCGCCCGAGCTGGACGCACTCGGCGAACACATCGCGGCTGCCGTCGCCGAGCAGCGCGCCGGCCGGGAGCTTGACGTCCTCTAGGATCAGCCTGCCGGTGGCGGCGGCACGGATCCCCATCGCGGGCTCGGGCTCGATCGAGAGGCCGGCGGCACCGGACTCGACGATGAACAGCGCGGGGTGGCTGCGGCGTGCGCCGGCGGGATCAGAATCCTCGAGCTCCGCCGCGACGATGAACAGCTCGGCATCGCCGGCGCGCGGCACGAGCGACTTGACGCCGGCGAGCACGAAACCCTCGCCGGCGCGGCGCGCGCGCGTCTGCAGTGCGAACGGATTGAACAGCGGGCGCGGCTCGACCAGCGCGAGCGCGGCGGCGGGCACGTTGTCGCCGACGAACGCGGGCAGGTACGTGGCCTGCTGATCGGCATCGCCCCATAGGCTGAGCGCGGTCGACACGCCGGCAGGCGCGAGGCACGCGACCGCGATGCCCATGTCCCCCTGCGCAAGCGCCTCGGCCATCAGCACCGTGGTCACCGCGGAGCGCTCGGCGACCGCGCCGCCCAGCTCCTCCGGAACGCCGACCATCGTCAGGCCGAGCTCGTTCGCCTGCCGGACCAGGTCGCCGGGGGCGGCGCAGGCCTCGTCGGCCGCCTGCGCGGCGGGCCGGAGCCTGGCGAGGGCGAACTCGTGAACCGACTCGCGCAGCATCTGCTGCTCCTCGTCGGGCGTCAGATCGAACAGGTCGACGGCGCCGCTGTGCGGCTGGCGGGCCGGTTGCGAGAGTCTGTGGGTGGCGGCGAACGTCCGGCCGGCGCGCGTGGCGGTGCGCACGGTCGCCTTCGAGGCGCCGTGCAGCATCCGCTGCGCCGGATCGCGCAGCCCGAACCGGTCGATCAGTCCGTTGCCCGCGAGGCGATTGAGCGCCCGCAGCCCGACGGCCATTCCCCGTTCAGTGAAGTTCTGCGCCGCCATGCTCCGGTTGGAACGATAACGCGAATCGATGTAACGTTGATCGATGTCGAATCAGATACCCTGCAACAGGCGGACGAATCTTGCCTCTTACGGGTTTCTTATGCGCCGGCCGTCATCCTGGATCGCACATTGCGCGTGCTGATCGCAGAGGACGAGACGAGGCTGGCCGAGGCGATCGCGCGGGGGCTCCGCCGCGAGGGGATGGCCGTCGACCTGGCCCCGGACGGAACCGACGCGCTCGTCAAGGCCCGCGTCGTCCGCTACGACGTGCTCGTGCTCGACCGTGACCTGCCCGGACTTCACGGCGACGACGTGTGTCGGACGGTTCGCGGCGAGCGGCCGGAGACCGGGATCCTGATGCTGACCGCGGCGGGGGCGCTCGAGGACCTCGTCGAGGGCCTGTCGCTCGGCGCCGACGACTATCTGCCCAAGCCGTTCCGGTTCGCCGAGCTGGTCGCCCGGATCCACGCGCTGGCCCGCCGGGCCTCGCCGAGCCGCCCGCCCGTGCTCATGCGGGGCGACATCGAGCTCGACCCAGCGCGCCGGCTCGTGAGCCGCGCGGGGCAGGGGGTCGAGCTGACGCGCAAGGAATTCGGCGTGCTCGAGGTGCTGATCGACGCCGATGGGGCTACCGTATCGGCCGAGGAGCTACTCGAGCGCGTGTGGGATGAGCACACCGATCCGTTCACGAACGTGGTGCGCATGACGATCATGACGCTGAGGCGCAAGCTGGGTGATCCGCCGGTCGTCGAGACGGTGATCGGCGTCGGCTACCGGATGACCTGATGCGCATCGGGCCGGCCTCGATCCGCATGCCGGCGCCGACGATCCGCCTGCGCCTGACGCTTTTGTACGGCCTCGTGTTCCTCGTGACCGGGGCCGTGCTGCTTACGATCGGCTACGAACTCGTCCGCCACAATCTCAACGGCTCGGGCACGCTTCGCGGCGAGCTCAACCGGCTGGGCCTGACGCCACAGTTCTTCGGCCGCCCGCCCGGATTCGGCCCCGACTCGACCGGGGCTCGCATCCTCAACGCCTTCCGTGCACAGCTGCGCGCCGACGCGCTGCACCGGCTCTTGATCGAGTACATCGTGGCGCTCGGCGCGATGACGATCGTCTCGGTGGCGGCCGGCTGGCTGCTCGCGGGCCGCGCGCTACGGCCGCTCCGCGACATCACCGCCACCGCCCGCCGGGTGTCGGGCGAGAACCTGGGTGAGCGGATCAGCCTGAAGGGCCCGGCGGACGAGCTCAAGCAGCTCGCCGACACGTTCAACGGGATGCTGGCCCGGCTCGACGGGGCGTTCGCCAGCCAGCGGCACTTCGTCGCGAACGCGTCGCACGAGCTGCGCACGCCGCTGGCGATCATGCGAACCGAGGTGGACGTAACGCTGGCCGATCCGGACGCGAGCGTCGAGGAGCTGCGGCGGATGGGGGACGCGGTCCGCGAGACCGTCGACCGGTGCGAGCGGCTGATCGAGGGACTGTTGATGCTGGCCCGGAGCGAAGCCGCGACCGGTCGCGAGGAGCCGGCCGACCTGGCCGCGCTGGCGGCTGACTGCATCACCGACCTGCGGGCGCGGGCGAGGGAAGCCGACGTCGAGGTGCGGGACGACCTCGAGCCGGCGTGGACGCGGGGCGAGCCGGCGCTCCTGGAACGGATGATCGCCAACCTGGTCGACAACGGCATCCAGCACAACGAGCCCGGCGGGTATCTCCGGGTTTCGACGCGGACGGTGGCCGGTAGCGTGTGTCTGACCGTCGCCAACGGGGGGCCCGTGATCGACCCCGCCGACGCCGAAAAGCTGTCCGAGCCGTTCCGACGCCTGGATCGGGCCGGCGGCGGGTTCGGGCTGGGGCTGTCGATCGTGCGCTCGGTGGTCGTGGCGCACGGCGGCACGATCGAGATCGAGGCGCCGGCGGGCGGCGGTCTCGTGGTCCGAGTAGAGCTGCCGGCGCTCCCGCGGGTGAGCGTCACGGTAGTTCCTAAGAGGACCGCAAGAGTGCTTACGTAGAGCTGATACCGGCGGCGCTACAACGCTGAGGCATCGTGAGCTCCGCATTCAAAGCCGCGCGCGGTCTGCCTGCCGTCTCCCCGGCAACGGATTGCCACTCCTATGAACAGCCGCCGGGATCGACCGTCTAGGCCCTGGCTCCTGTACGCGCTGGGAGTCGTGGCGATCGCCGTCGCCGTACTGGCGGTGACCGAGATCGGGCCGCCGACCAGCTCGGCGCGGACCTCCAAGGAGACCGTCACCGCGGAGCAGGGCGTGGTCCAGTCCACCGTCAGCGGCAGCGGCAATATCGCCGCGGGCACCGACGTCACCGTCAACTTCAACACCAGCGGCACGCTCCAGGACGTCTACGTCAAGGTCGGCCAGCACGTCAACGGCGGCCAGCTCCTTGCCGATCTCGACCCGACGTCGGCCGATCTGCAGCTGAGCCAGGCGCAGGAGCAGCTGACCGCGGCCGAGGACCAGCTGACCTGCCTCCAGTACCAGACCACGGCGAACTGCGGTTCGGGCGGGTCGGGCGGGGGTTCGGGGTCGGGGTCTGCGTCCTCAGGGTCGGGATCGTCGGGATCCACCAGCACGACCAGTTACACGCCGAGCTCCAGCGGGACGGTTGAGTACGCGTCGTACGAGCCGGGGTCGACGACGCCGGGAACGACGACGACGGGGTCGGGTAAGACCGAGAAGCCGAAGGGCGGGTCGACCGGATCGGGTGGGACGCCGACTGAGTCGGGGGGAACGAAGGTCACGAAGACCACCCCGAGCGTGACGGTGACGGTCGTCGTGCCGAGCACGAAGGGGTCGACGCCCTCGGGCAGCGGCGGTGGGTCGGCCGCGAAGACCAGCTCGACGTCCACGACGACCACGACGTCGACGCCGTCACCGAGCAGCCTCGCGTCGGCCCAGGCCTCGGTCTACAGTGCGCAGGCCGCCGTGCACAGCGCCGAGACCGCGGTGAACGACACGAAGCTGTACGCGCCGACGAGCGGGACGATTGCCTCGCTGTCGAGCCTCACCCCCGGCGACGCGGTGTCCGCCGGCAGTTCGGGCAGCTCAACGAGCAGCTCGTCGTCATCGTCGGGGTCCGGCTCTGGCAGCGGAGCGACCGGCGCCGCGACCGCCGGCAGCCTCGGCAGCTCGGGCTCGGGCTCGAGCTCGTCCTCGTCGACCGGTTCGAGCTCGGGGTTCGCGGAGATCGTCAACACGAACTCGCTGACGATGACCGTCGCGTTCAGCGAGTCGGACATCAGCAAGGTCAAGGTGGGCCAGTCCGCGACCGTCTCGCTCGATGCCCTGGCGGGGGTCCAACTCGCCGCCCACGTCAGCTCGATCGCGCTGGTGGGAACGACCAGCAGCAGCGTCGTCTCCTATGACGCGACGCTCACGCTCGACCAGAACGACTCTCGGGTCAAGCCCGGCATGAGCGCGTCGGCGTCGGTGATCACCGGCCAGGCGTCGGGCGTCACCGTCCCGAACGCGGCGGTGACCGGGAGCGGCTCGCTCGGCACGGTCACGATGGTCAAGAACGGCAAGGACGTGGCCCAGCAGGTCGTGGTTGGGCTCCGGGGCGACTCGCGGACGCAGCTCATCAGCGGCGTCAACGCCGGCGACCAGCTGGTGATCACGATCGCGCTGCCGTCGCTGGGCTCGACGTCGACCGGCGGCTCGGGCACGGGCAGCGGCACGCTGGGCGGCGGGGGCCTCGGCGGCCTCGGCGGCCTCGGCGGTGGCGGCTTCACCGGTGGTGGCGGCGGCGCGTTCTTCCGGCGCGCCGCAGGTGGCGGCTGATGGCGCGCGACGAACGTCCGCCGCGCGCGGCCGTGGCGCGAGCGCAGCGCGTGCTGCACGCCCGGCGGGCGCAGGCCAAGCGCGGTGCCGGCGCTCCGGCACAGCCGGCCGCGCGGGCGCCGTCGCTGATGGCGGGTTCCCGGCGCGCGCCCGTGATCGAGCTGATCGACGTGCACAAGACCTACGCCGTCGGCGACCTCGCGGTGCACGCGCTGCGAGGGGTGAGCCTGCGGATCGAGCGCGGCGAGTACGTCGCGATCGTCGGCGCGTCCGGCAGCGGCAAGACCACGCTGATGAACATCCTCGGCTGCCTCGACACCCCGAGCACGGGCACGTACCACCTGAACGGAATTGACGTCCGCGGGCTCGACGAGGACACGCTCGCCGACATTCGCAACCGCCACATCGGGTTCGTGTTCCAGAGCTTCAACTTGATCCCGCGCACGCGCGCGCTCCAGAACGTCGAGCTGCCGCTGTCGTACGCCGGCGTGCACCGCTCCGCGCGTCACGACCGCGCGCTCGCGGCGCTGCATCAGGTCGGGCTGGGGCCGCGCGTCCATCACATGCCCTCGGAGCTGTCGGGCGGCCAGCAGCAGCGCGTCGCGATCGCCCGCGCGCTGGTCACCAACCCGGCGATGATCCTGGCCGACGAGCCGACCGGTGCACTCGACACGGTCTCCTCGGCCGAGGTGCTCGGGATCTTCGGCCGACTCAGCGACCAGGGGCGAACGATCATCCTGATCACCCACGAGCAGGACGTCGCCGCCCACGCCCGCCGCGTGATCCGGATCAGCGACGGCACGATCCTGTCCGACGAGGTCACCGACTCGGACTCCGCGGAGCGCGTGCGGTGATCGAGACCGTTCGGGTGGCCCTCGCCGGCCTGGCCGCGAACAAGCTGCGGTCGGGGTTGACGATCCTCGGGCTGATGATCGGGGTCGGTTCGGTGATCGTGCTGATCGCCGTCGGCACCGGATCCTCGACCGCGGTCGAGAACCAGATCGACCAGCTCGGGAGCAACGTCCTGCTGGTCAGTGGCGCGCCGACGCTCGGCGGGCTGTTCCGGCGCCAGGCTTCGGCCAGCACGGGATTGACCGTCGCCGACGCAAACGCGCTGACGAATCCGGTCCAGGCGCCGGACGTCGAGAGCTCCTCGCCGGTGGTGACCGCGGACAGCGTGACGCTGACCTCGGGTGACACCACTTACTCGCCGTCGTCGTTCGTCGGGACGACCAAGTCTTACGAGGGGGCGCGGAGCTACACGATGGCCGAGGGCTCGTGGTTCACGAACGCCGACGAGCAGAACCACAGTCGCGTGCTGGTCGTCGGGCCGACGGTGGTCAGCGAGTTGTTCGGGGGCCAGGATCCGGTGGGCCAGACGATCCAGGTCAACGGCACGAACTTCCAGATCATCGGCGTGACCGCGCCGAAGGGCTCGAACGGCACCTCCAACCAGGACGACGTCGCGATCGCGCCGCTGACCGCGGTCCAGGACACCCTGACCGGGTACGGGAACATCAGCCAGATCGTCGTCCAGGCGAAGTCGCGCGGTCAGCTCAACGCCGCGCAGACCGAGGTCACGAACATCCTCAACCAGCTCGATCCGCCCGCGGCCGGGTCCACGTCGAGCAACTTCAACGTGATCAACCAGAGCTCGATCATCCAGACCTCGACCGCGAGCAGCAAGGTGTTTACGACGCTGCTCGGCGAGGTCGCGGCGATCTCGCTGCTCGTCGGCGGGATCGGCGTGATGAACATCATGCTCGTGTCGGTCACCGAGCGCACGCGCGAGATCGGGATCCGCAAGGCGGTCGGCGCCCGGCGCAGCGACATCCTGACCCAGTTCCTGGTCGAGGCCGTGCTCGTGTCGTTCTTCGGCGGCGTCGCGGGGGTGATCGCCGGAGTCATCGGCAGCCAGTTCAAGATCGCCGGCGTGGAGCCGGTGATCGCGCCCTATTCGATCGCGCTCGCATTCGGGGCGGCGGTCTTGACCGGGCTGTTCTTCGGGACCTACCCAGCCGGCCGCGCCGCGGCGCTCCGGCCGATCGAGGCGCTTCGCTTTGAGTGATCAATCTGAACAACAAGCCAGAGGTATCGAGATGAACGCCATCCCCTACGACAGGCCCGGGGAGGACTGGGACAGCTATCAGGAGGGGACCGAGGAGGAGCAGTTCGCGCTCCCCGGGCGCCCTCGCCGGCAGTGGTTCAACCGCAAGACCGCGGCGCTGTTCGCGGTCGTGCTCGGCGCAATCGGCTTCTACGCCGGCGTGCGCGTCGAGAAGAGCCAGCTGTCGAACTCGAGCTCGACCACGGGCGCGTTCGGGGCGGCCGGCGGTGGCGCAGCGGCTTCGCGGGCCGCGGGGGCTCGCGGGACGGGTGCCAGCGGCAGCGGCACGACCGGCGCCGCCGGCGCCTCCGGAACGGGTGCGGCGTCACGCGCCGGCGCGAGCGCGAGCGGAAGCGGCTTCCGCGGCCTGTTCGGTGGCGGTGGCGGTGGCTTGGCGAGCGCGGCCGGCGGCGCGGGCGCGACGTTCGGCACGGTCAGCAGCATCAGCGGTGACAACCTTTACATCACAGAGACCAGCGGCAACACGGTGAAGGTTGCGCTGTCGGGCGCGACCAAGGTCACCAAGAACGTGACGGTCGGAAAGAAGGCAGTGCGCCCGGGCGACACGGTCGTCGTCGCCGGCGCGAAGAACTCCAACGGCACCGTCGCGGCGACCACGCTGAGCGACACCGGTGCCGGGGCTGGCGCCGCCGCCGGTGGCGGCGGCTCGAGCTCGAGCAGTAGCAGCACCAGTGGCTCCTCCGCGGTCAGCTCGCTATTCGGGGGCGGGGGCGGATGAGCAACAGGCTCCGATCCGTGCTCACTCGCCGTTTCGGGGCGGGAGCGGACGAGCTAAGGCGCCGCCGTCAGGCGCCGCCGACCATCACCAGCACCAGACCTCTCCTCTGCGCTCAGAGGCGCCGCCGTCAGGCGCCGCCGACCATTCCACTTCCCGGTTCGGGGCGGGAGCGGACGAGAGCTTCACTGACGAAAGGAAGCAGTGTTCAAAGTGTTTGACGTTGGATCAAGGCGAGTGGCAGTCGCGCTCGTCACAGTGATTGCCAGTGGCGCACTGGCCGCGTGCGGCAGCTCGAGCAACACCACGAGCAGTACGACCGCCTCGGCGTCGGCCTCTGGTTCGACTTCAGGGGCGGCGGCGGGCGGCGGCGCCAACAGCGCCCGGCGCGCGCAGCTCGTCTCCTGTCTGAAGGCGCACGGCGTGACCCTGCCGTCGCGGCCGGCCGGCGCACCTCCGGGTGGCGGTAGCGGTGGCAGTTCCGGGACCGGCACGGGCACCGGGACGACCACGACCCGGCGCCGTGGCTTCTTCTTCGGCGGCGGTGCCGGTGGCGCGAACATCTCGCCGAAGATGCGAGCCGCGTTCCAGGCCTGCGGCGCGAACTTCGGCGCCGGCGGCGGTGCGTTCCGCGGGCGGATCTCGCACACGGCGATCAACAACTTCGTGGCGTGCGTGAAGCAGCACGGCTACCCGCAGATGCCGAGCCCGAATTTCTCGGGCAAGGGTCCGATCTTCCCCAGGACCGTCGAGACGAACGCGAAGTTCCAGGCCGCCAGTAAGTCCTGCCAGCACCTGCTGATCCCGCCGCGACCGAGCGGTGGCTCGAGCGGGGGAACCAGTACTACCTCGGGGGCGTGACGCCCAGTCGGGAGTTGACATGAAGATCAAGTTGCCGTCGAACATGCGGGCCGCCCCGGCGGCGGGCGTTCCCGATCCCTCGGAGCCGGCGACGATGCCGCTCGGCTCGCCGCCGTCGGCGGAGTCGGTCGAGCCGGTGGTCCCGCCACCGGTCGCCGCCCCCGGCGAGGAGCCGGGCGAGGGCGCATCTCCCGCCGCCCGGCAGGCCCTATGGGCGGGCGAACAGGCGCCGGTCGGGTCCGTGATCGGTCAGGTGCTGCCGATGTACTTCGTCGGCGACGAGTCGCACTCGATGGCCGGCGAACCGATCGCCGCCGTCAATCAGGGCCTGATCGACTTGCGCGACGAGGTGGCCAAGCACCCGCTGATCGGCAAGAAGGTGCGGTTCGGGATCATCACGTTCGCCGAGACCGCGCAGACCCGCCTCGAGCTCTCGGAGCTGAGCGAACAGCTCGTGCTCCCGGCGCTGTCGCCCCGAGGCCGGGGGACGAGCTACGCCAGCGCGCTCGAGGCGCTGCGCCAGACGATCCCGGCCGACGTCGCGCTGCTCAAGGGCAACGGGTATCAGGTGCACCGACCGTCGGTGTTCTTCCTCAGTGACGGCCTTCCGACCGAGAAGGCCGAGAAATGGCGGGCGCGCCTGGCGGAGCTCAAGGACCCGAGCTTCAGGGAGCGCCCGAACATCCTCGCGTTCGGCGTCGGCGAGGCCGATCCGGAGGTGATCGCGCAGCTCGCCAGCTCGCCCCGTTACGGGTTCATGATGACCCAGGGGGCGTCCACGGCGGGAGCGATCGCCGAGTTCGCGTCATCGATGCTGAACTCGATGGTGGCCTCGGCCGAGCGGCTCGATCGGGGTGATCACACGATCGAGTTCGAGAAGCCGGAGGGATTCGTCCAGCTCGACGCGCCGCTCGTGTAGCGTCGAGCGATGACTGCCGCCGGACGCTCAGCGCCCGTCCGCCGTCGCAGGCTGGCGCGCGGACCGGTGACGATCGGTGAGCCGGCGGCCGCGATCGAGGCGCGGCTCGCCGCGGCCGAGCCGTACCGTCCGGACACGATCGCCGACGGCGGCACCGCATTCGGGCTGACGATCAGGGCCGCCTCGGTCAGGGGCCTGTACAAGCGCTACACGGGCGGGCCGCGCCAGGACGACATCTGTTTGCGATCGCACGCGGGTTCCGACACGCTGGTCGCCGCGGTTGCGGACGGCGTGTCCGCTGCGGTGAGGTCCGACCTCGGTGCGGCACTTGCCGTGCGGTACGCGACGGCCGCGGTCGTCCGACAACTCGATGATGGTCGTGGTTCGATTGACTGGGGCCCGGTCTTCGAACAAGCCGCGTGGGCGTTGGTGGAAGAGCACCGTCGCGCGTCCGGCGATGCCGGCGCCGGGGTGGAGGAAGCGTCTGGGTCGTTGGCCACGACCCTGCTGGTAGCGGCGGTTCGCGACTCCGACGTCGAGCTGGCCGCGATCGGCGACTCGCCTGCGTTCGTGCTGCGGGGCAAGGACTACGATGCGGTCGTGGGCGAGGCTGAACACCACGACGGGTTGATCGGCGGTGGGGTGGACGCGCTCCCGGGGTGCGCCGGTGCCGCGCAGGTCGCGCGTTGCTCGCTCGAGCCGGGCGCGGTACTGCTGTTATGCACCGACGGCCTGGCGATGCCGCTGGCCGGCGGTGGCGGGGAGGTCGGGGCCACGCTCGCCCGCGAGCTCGCGCGCCCGCCGGACATCGTCGACTTCGCGCGGCTGCTCGACTTCAGCCGCAGCACCTACGACGACGACCGGAGCCTGATCGCGGTATGGGGAGCGGCTCGGTGAGCGCGCTCGTCGACTTGGGCGCCGGGATCGAGCGGCGTGCGCTCGCGGTTGAGGAGTTCGGCGAGCTCGTGCCGATCTCGCGGTTCGGCGGACAGGGCCGTGTCTACCGGCCCGCGGGCATCCCCGCCGGCCTCGGCCCCGGACCCGTGGTCGTCAAGCTGTATCGGCGCCCGCCCCCGGCCGGCGCGGACCAGGTCCTGCGCGAGATGGTCGCGTGGGGCCACCTGCTCGAGTCCGATCAGCGCGCCGCGCTGCAGCGGGTGGCCGCCTGGCCGCTCGCGGTCGTCCGTCGCGGGAGGCTCGCCGCCGGGATCGCGATGCCGGACGTCAGCGGGCGCTTTTCGGCCCCGTTCGTGATGCCGAGCGGTCGCCGCGAGCGCGTCCTGCTGACGCTCGAGCACCTGCTCGGGGCCGACGACTTCCTACAGCTGCGCGGCCTCGGCGTCCGGCTCGACACGTTCAGCCGTGCCGAGGTGGCAGAGCGGATCTGTGACGCGCTGGCGCTCCTGCACCGGCACGCGATCGTGGCGAGCGACATCGCACCCAACAACCTGCTGATCGCATTCGGGGCCGGCGACGAGCCCGAGGTCTGCCTGATCGACTGCGACTCGATGGTGTTCCACGGACGCCAGGCCCTCGTGCCGGTTCAGACCGGCGACTGGGAGCTCCCGGCGGACTTCGCCGAATCGCCGAACACGCGCGCCGCCGACGCGTACAAGCTCGGGCTCGTGGTCCTGCGGCTGTTCGCGCGCTCGCACGACGCGCGGGCGGCGGGCGCGCACGTGCGGCACGTGCCGGTTGAGCTCCGCGGCCTGCTCGCCTGCGCGCTCGATCGCGACGCGGTCAACCGGCCCCCGGTGGGCGAGTGGCAGCGGGCACTGCGCGGGCTGCTGGCGGGCGGTCGGCTCAACAACCGCTACCCCGGCCCGGCGCCGGCGCCCCGAGTCGTGGTCGGTCGCGCAGCGGCGCCGGAGCCGAGGCCCGGTCCCGCCGGGATGCCCGCCGGGGCTGCGCGGTCGGCGGCCCCGGGTGCGTTCGCGCGGGCGGCCGGCGCGGGTGCGTTCGCGGGGGCGGCCGGCGCGGGTGCGTTCGCGGGGGCGGCCGGCGCGGGTGCGACCGGCGCGGCGGCCCCGGCGACGCCGCCACTGCAGCTGAACGGGGCGCTGTGGCTGCGGCGGGCGGTCGTCGTGGCGTGGATCGTCGCCGGCACCGCGGTCCTGCTGCTCGTGCTGTCCCGGCTGTTCGCCGGAGCGATCCCGGTGGCCGACGGTGGCGGCACCGGCGCCGGCGCCCAGTTCGGGACGGGCGCGACCAGCCCGTACACCTACCGGTCCTACGACTACGGGCGCCAGTCGGCGCCGGCCGCTCCTCTGTTGTACGGACCATGACGGTCCGCTCGCTTACGGAGATCTGACGGGTCACGGCATACGCTGACGGGCGCGACGACTGTGCGCCTCGTCGCTTGCGGATGGACTCCCCGAACCCCGCAGCTGGGGACCGGCGGCGGCCCCGGGTCGTGACTCCCGCCCGGGTCCGCCAGCCGGTCCGCAGGCCCTTCAGCCGCGGCCGGCCGACCGGCGGCGGGTGCGGGAGAACAATGTCGCCGCGGCGTAGGCGGCGCCGGCGAGCCCGATGATCGCGCTGCTCGGAGGGAGCGAGGCGACCTCGTAGCTGAGCGCGAGTCCGCCCCACATCGCGACCACGGCGATCAGCCCAGACAGTGCGAGTCCCCGGGACGGGCTCGCGGTGAGCCGGTGGGCCGCGCCGGCCGGCGCGGCCAGCAGGCCGAGCAGCAGGAGCGCGCCCACGGCCTGCGTGCTCTCGGCGGTGACCACCGCCAGCAGCGCGAGGAAGCCGACTCCGAGCGCGCGCACCGGCACCCCGCGGACCGCCGCGAGCTCCGAGTCGAGCGTGGCCAGCAGCAACGGGCGCAGCGCCAGCAGCACGCCGGCGGACACGGCCAAGCCGACCGCCGCGGCCAGCCGCGAGCCGCCGGGGCTGAGCGAGTAGATCGACCCGAACAGCGTGTTCGCGGCCGCGATCCCGGTGCCGCCCTCCGAGCTCGTGGCGAGCACCGCCAGCAGCAGCACCCCGATCCCGAGGATCCACGCGAACACCGTTCCGATCACGACGTCGTCGGCCTGACCGCGGCGACCGAGCGCCGCCATCCCGCCGGCGACGGCAAGCGTCAGCACGAACAGCCCGATGCGCTCGTCGAAGCCGAGCACCGCGGCCGTGATCGCGCCCACGAACGCGACGTGGGTGAGCGCGTCGCCGGCGAACAGCTGACCGCGGAGCACCACGAACCAGCCGACGACGCCGCATCCGAGCGCGACGAACGTGCCGGCCAGGTAGGCGTTGCGGACGAAGTCGTGGGCGAACATCAGTCGCCCCGGTGGCGGCGGCGAGCGGTCGTGTGCCAGAGCCGGGCGGCCAGGTACAGGGCAAACGCGAAGCTGGTGACGTAGAACCCCACGGGCCAGATCGAGAAGTACGCGACCCCGAGCCCGAGCCACACGACCGCGAGCGCGAACACGACGCTCAGGACGAGCCCGAGGCCGGGGCGCATCGTCAGCTGCTGGGCGGCGGCCGGCGGCGCCACCAGCAGCGCGAACACGAGCAGCGCACCGGTGATCTGGCTGGTGGCGGCGACGGCGAGCGCGAGCACCAGCAGGAATCCGAGGTCGAGGGCGGCCACCGGCAGCCCGCGGGCGCGGGCGCCCTCGGGATCGATCGTCTCGAGCAGCAGCGGCCGGGTCGCCGCCGCCACCATCGCCAGCGCGGCGATCGCGACCAGCAGCAGCGTCAGCACCTGACCGCGGCTGACCCCGAGGAACGTCCCGAACAGCAGCGTCTCGGTGCCGCCGAGCACGGCGTTGTTCAGCGACAGGAACAGGAATCCGGCGGCCAGCCCGACCGTCTGGACGGTGGCGATCGTGGCGGTCTCGGTGCCGTAGCCGCGACCGGGCGAGCCGAGGCCCGACCCGCTGCGGCCGCCGCGCATGAACACGGCCGCGGCGCCGCACGCGAGGTAGTAGCCGAGCGCGGTGGGGAGGCCGGCGAGCGCGGCGCCGGCCGCACCCGGGAACGCCATCACCGACAGCGTGTGGCCGGCGAAGCTCTGCCGGCGCAGGACCATGTACCAGCCCACGACCGCCGCCAGGACCGCGATGATCGTCCCGGCCTCGAGCGCGTTGACCATGAACGGATACGTGGTGAGCGCGTTGAAGTCGTCGACCGGGTTGAGCGAGAGCGACGGGCTCACGGCTGGTCGTGCTCGTGGTGGTCGTGCGCGTGGCGATCGCCGTGATGATGGGGCGCCTCGGGCTGCCCGACGACGACCAGGCGCCCGTCGGTGGTCCTGAGGACCTCGATCGGGGTGCCGTACAGCTCGCTGAGCTTCGCCGAGGTGATCACCTCCTCGACCGATCCGCTCGTCGCGTGGCCGCCGGCCATGTAAATCACCTGGTCGAGATAGCCGAGCAGCGGGTTGACGTCGTGGGCGACGAGCAGCACCGAGACGCGCTCGCTCGTGCAGATCCGCCGCAGCAACGCGGCGACCGACGCCTGGTTGGGGAGGTCGAGGCTGTCGAGCGGCTCGTCGAGGATGAGTAGCTGGGGATTGCGTACGAGCGCCTGGGCGATCAGCAGCCGCTGCTGCTCGCCACCGGACAGCTCGCCGATCGCCCGGTGGGCGTAGCCGGTCGCGCCGACGGTCTCGATCACTTCGCCGATGCGTGCGGATTCGGCCTTGCGTCGGCGGCGGGTCGCGGTCGTGAGCGCGACCGGGATGCCCCACCGCGTCCCGTCGAGGCCGAGCCGCACGAGGTCCACCCCGCGGATCCGGGTCGAGGAGTCGAACGCGTGGCGCTGGGGCAGGTAGCCGATCGCCGCGCGAGCCTGCGCCGGCGGGCGGCCCAGCACGGTGACCGAGCCCGACTGGAGCGGGAGCAGGCCGAGGAGCGCGCGCATCAACGTCGACTTGCCGGCGCCGTTGGGGCCGAGGACCGCAACGAACTGGCCGCGCCCGACGGTCAGCTCGACGTCGGTGAAGATCCGTTTGCCGGCGAGGCGGACGGATGCGTTGACAAGCTCCGCAGCAGTCGTCGCCTGCTCCGGGCTCAGCTCCGTGGTGGTCATCGCGCGGTCGCCTGGCGGAGCGCGCGCTCGATCCCCTCGAGCTGCGTCACCTGCCACTGCTCGAATGTGTCGGTCTGCGGCGACAGCGTCTCGGTCACGGTGGCGATCGGGATGTGATTCTGGCGGGCGAGCGCATTGAGATGCTGGATCGCGGGCGTCGCGTTCTGCGAGTTGTAGACCCACACCTTGATCTGGTGTCGCGTGATCTGGTCCTCGGTGGTGACCGTGTCCCGGGCGCTGACCTCGGTGCCCTCGCTGATCGCCTTCATGAAGCTGGACGGCGTGATCAGGTTCAGGCCGAGCGCCGGCGCCTGGAGCGCGAAGATGCTCTCCGAGGCGCCGACGGGGACGCCGGCGTAGCGGCTCCTGATCTGCGTGATCAGCGCGTGGTATTGCCCGAGATCGCTGGTCTCGAAGGTGTGGAGTTGCCTGGCGAAGTAGGCGCTGTGCTTGGGATCGAGCTTCTCGAGTTCGGCGGCGATCTTGCCTGCGACCGCCTCGACTTCGGCCGGGTCGTACCAGCGGTGCGGGTTGTCGCCGTCGTGGAGGCCGAACAGATCGCCGACGGTCAGGACGATTCGCGCCGAGTCGGGGTCGGCGGCGAGCAGCTTCGGCGCCCACGGGTCGTAGCCGATGCCGTTGACGATCGCGAGCTCCGACATCGCCATCGCGCGCGCGTCCTGCGCGGTCGGCTCGTAGGAATGCGGGTCCTGCGCGGGGTTGGTGACGATGCTCTGCACGTCGGCTTGGTTGCCGGCGATCTGCTTGGCGATCGAGCCCCAGAAGTTCTCGGCGGCGACGACGCTGACGCGGGTCGTGCCCCCGCTCGAGATGCCGCCGCACCCGGCGACGGAAAGCGCCAGGAAGGATGCGACGAGGAGGGCCGGCACGCGTCTCATCTGAGGTCCGGTAGCCTACCAGAAAATGAGACTGAGTCTCGGAATCATTCTCGTTTTGCCGGGGCGGCGGCTAAGCTGTTGCTGATATGGCAGGCTCCTCGATCATGGCCACAGCGAGCGGGGCTCAGACGTGGACCGAGCACGTACACGCGGAACTGGCGCGCGCCGGCCTCAAGCGCGGCGGCGCGCGCGAGCGGATCATCGGCCTGCTGGCCGGCGAGGGCTGCGCACTCACCGCCGTCGAGATCGAGGACGCCCTCCGTGCGCTCGGCAGGCCGACCGCCCGCGCGAGCATTTATCGTGTGCTCGATCTGCTCGTCGAGCACGGGCTCGTCGAACGTGTGGCGATCGGCGACGGGCAGTCGCGGTTCGAGCGCGTCGGGCTGGGCGGCGCGCACCACCACCACCTCGTTTGCGATCAGTGCGGACGGTTGGTGGCGTTCGACGACCCCGAACTCGAGCGAGCGATCGACGACCTGTCCGAGCGTCTCGGCATGCGGGTCGAACACCACGACCTGGTGCTGCACGGCGGCTGCGAGGAGTGCGAGTGACCGCCTACCAGGCGTCGACGTAAGGGCGGCGCTTGGTCTGCCGTGCGGGGTCGCGGACGTCGTCCTCGAACAGCATCGCGATCCAGCGACGGCTGTCGGCCGGATCGATGACGTCGTCGATCTCGAAGTAGGCCGCCATGTTGACGCCCTTGCCTCTTTCGTAGGCCCCGGCAACGGCGTTGTCGAAGGCCTGCGCGCGTTCGTCGGGATCGGCGATCGAGTCGAGCTCGCGGCGCATCCCGAGCCGGACCGCGCCCTCGAGCCCCATCGCCCCGAACTCGGCTGTGGGCCACGCCACCGTGAACAGCGGCGCCTTGAACCCGCCCCCGGCCATCGCCTGCGCGCCGAGACCGTAGCCCTTGCGGAGGACGATCGTGCCCGTCGGGACGCTGAGGTTCGCGCCGGTGAGGAACATACGGGAGAAGTGTCTGACGGTGGCGGTCTTCTCCGCGGCAGGTCCGACCATGAACCCGGGCGTGTCGCACAGAAACAGCAGCGGCAGCGCGAACGCGTCGCACAGCTGCATGAACCGGGCCGCCTTGTCGGCGCCGTCGGCGTCGATCGCGCCGCCGAGGTGCGCGGGGTTGTTGGCGATCACGCCCACTGGTTGGCCGTGGTTCGCTCTGGCGAGCGCGGTGACGATGCCCGCGCCGAACCCGCGTCGGAGCTCGAGCACGTCGTCGAGCAGGGCGTCGATGACCGTGCGGATGTCGTAGACACGCCTACGGTTGGCGGGGATGAGGTCCCGGAGGGCGTCCGGGTCTTTCGGTGTCCCCGGTTCGGGTGTGACTTCGTTGAAATACCCCAGGTAGCGCTTGGCGGCCGCTACCGCGGCGGGTTCATCGGGTACGCGGAGATCGACGACGCCGTTGGCGCATTGGATATCGATCGGGCCGACGTCCTGGGGGTCGAACACGCCGAGGCCGCCGCCCTCGATCATCGCCGGCCCGCCCATGCCGATGCTCGAGTCCTTGGTGGCGATCACCACGTCGCAGCAGCCGAGCAGCGCGGCATTGCCGGCGAAGCAGTAGCCCGACGCGATCCCGATGAGCGGGACCAAGCCGCTGAGCTGTGCGAACAGGTGGAACGCGCGGCAGTCGAGCCCGGCGACGATCGGCCAGTCGACGTCGCCCGGCCGTCCGCCGCCGCCCTCGGCGAACAGCACGTCCGGCACCCGCCGGCGTTCGGCGAGGTCGAACAGCCGATCCTTCTTCTGGTGATTGCGCATCCCCTGGGTGCCGGCGAGCACGGTGTAGTCGTACGACATGACGATCGCGGGCGCGCCGGCGATCGTCGCGGTCCCGGCGACCAGCCCGTCCGCCGGCGTGCGTTCGATCAGCTCCTCGCGCGGGCGCCGGCGCTCCTGTGCGGCGAACATCAGCGGCCCGTACTCGACGAAGCTCCCAGGGTCGACGAGGTCGGCGAGGTTCTCTCGCGCGGTGCGTTTGTTCTGGGCGTGGCGCTTGGCGACCGCGTCGGGGCGGGCGGCGTCGAGCGTCTGGTCGTGGCGGCTTCTGACTGCCTGCAACTCGTCGCTGGGTCCGGGTGGGGGGCCGTGTCTTTCGTCGTGGTTGCGCTCGCCGTTCCCGGGGCGAGGACCGCGAGCAGCTGACCCTCGTCGACGGTGTCGCCGACCGCGACGTCGAGGCTGCGTATGACCCCGTCGACCTGGGCCGGGATCTCGTGCTCCATCTTCATCGCCTCGAGCACGACCAGCGGCTCGCCGGCCGCGATTCGCTCCTCGGCGTTGCGGGCGATCGCGATGACGGTGCCCGCGAACGGGGCGTGCAGACGGACGTCGGGCACGTTGGGCGAACGCTACGCGACGACGGTGCGGACCGCCGCGAGGATCTCCTCGGGCGAGGCGTTGTCGCCGGCGTCGGCGGACATGTGCGACCAGGCGATGGCTCCGCCCGGCGCGACCACCAGCGAGCCGCCGAGCTGGGCCGAATTTCCGACGGTCCGGGTCTGTATCCGGCGCGTGCGCGCGCCGGCGAGGATGCCCTTGGTGACGCTCCTGGGGCCGAACAGCTCGGTCATGTTCGCGATCTTCGCGCCCGCCGCCCGGTAGCTGATCCG
>Ga0335078_10004804_pt1 | contig 19986 bp, 16 predicted proteins | sample Lox_Sample_32_FD_206711 | JGI IMG/M metagenome (GOLD analysis project Ga0335078, IMG submission 206711) | Soil microbial communities from Loxahatchee National Wildlife Refuge, Florida, United States - Lox_Sample_3.2 | ecosystem: Environmental > Terrestrial > Soil > Wetlands | place: USA... | reverse complement strand
AGCGGAGTCTACGATTTGCCAAAGTTTTACCAGGGCAGCTCTCACATCGCGCGCGGTGTAGCCAATAATTGGGAGACTGATGGCATCCTGACACTTCAGACCGGTCTGCCATTCTCCATTATTTGTTCTGACGGCTCCTCACTGAACAACTACGGGTATGTCGTACCCGGGCAGCCGTTCGTGACTTCCTCCGGCTCAACCGTCTCCCGGTTGAATGACTACTTCAACACTGCGGCGTTTGGCGGTTGTAGCGAACTCGCCAATATCGCTCCATTCGGTGACGCCGCCCGCAACCTGCTGCGTGGCCCTGGCCAGAAAAATGTGGACTTCAGCCTGGTGAAGTTCTTTCCGATCACGGAGAAATCGCAGCTTCAGTTCAGGGCGGAGTTCTTCAACATCTTTAACTTCGTGAACTTTGCCCAACCGAACAACAATTTGTTCGTGCCGGCGACATTCGGCAAAATTAGCGCGACCAGTGCCGGTCCGCGCATTATTCAGTTTGCGATGAAGTTCAGCTTCTAAAGTTTTGGTTTGGTGGTATGGCGAGTCTATGCGGCTGGATGGAAAAGTAACACTCATCACTGGAGGCCTGAATGGCCTGGGCCGAGAGGCTGCTCTCGTTTTTGCCCGCGAAGGCGCGAAGGTGGCGATTTGTGATCTCGAGGCGGATGCGGGAGAGTTGTTGGCTTCCTTGAATTCTCCGGAACAATCTTTCTATCGGGCCGCAGACGTCTCGCAGTTCGGTCAGGTGCAATCCCTGGTTGAGGCAGTGCTCGAGAAATTCGGCCAGATCGACGTGCTGATCAATAACGCAGGCATTACCCGGGATGCGACGTTGCTCAAAATGACTCCCGAGCAGTGGAGTCAGGTGATCGCGGTAAATCTAACGGGAGTTTTCAATTGCACGAAGGCAGTGGCACCACACATGGTCGAACGCCGCAAGGGCAAGATTATTAATACTTCATCCGTCGTAGGTATCTACGGGAACTTCGGCCAGACCAACTACGCCGCAACCAAGGCTGGTCTGATCGGAATGACAAAGACCTGGGCCCGCGAGCTGGGACCGAAGGGAATCACTGTGAATGCCGTCGCACCCGGATTCATCGCCACTGACATGGTGAAGAAAATGCCCGAAAATGTATTGCAGGGCATGCGAGATCGCACTCCCTTAAAGCGCCTCGGAGAGCCACGAGATATTGCCAACGCTTATTTATTCTTCGCCTCGGATGAAGCCAATTTCATCAACGGTGCCGTGCTGAGTGTCGATGGGGGACTGACCCTGTAATCTTATAGACGGCCATGGCACGCTTCGCAACCATTATCGCCACCGGCAGTTATTTGCCTGAGATCGAAGTCAGCAATGACGTTTTGCGGAAGCGCTTTGGTGCCGACGCGGACAAGATCGACAAGCTCGAAGCCTCCACTGCGATCCGCAAGCGCTGGTACGCACCGGACGGCTGGGCCACGTCGGACCTGGCGTTGCGCGCCGCTCGCCATGCATTGGAGCGTGCAGGACGCAAGCCGGAAGATGTGGACCTAATCATCCTGGGAACTGATTCGCCAGACTTCGTCACGCCGGCGACATCAGTCGTTATCCAACACAAGTTGGGTGCAAAGAACGCCGGCACCTTCGACGTGGGCTGCGCTTGCGCATCGTTTCCCACCGGGCTCGCTGCGGCCGCCGGACTCATCGCCAGCAACCGGTCTCTACGGACGGTGCTCGTGGTTGGCGCATATCTCATGCATCGGCTGGCCGATCCAAACGATCCGACGATTTTCTTTTATGGCGATGGCGCGGGAGCCGCCGTGCTCGAGGCATCGGACCATCCCGGCTTCATCGCCGCAGCCATGCAGGCCGATGGTTCATACAATCGCAACTGGGGCATTTATTCCGGCGGAACGGCGGAGCCCGCCAGCGAGGCATCGGTTCGCGAAGGCAGGACGAAAGTAAAGTTCATTGAGCGCTATCCCCCGGAAATCAACGAGCAGGGCTGGCCGAATCTCGCCCGGCGTCTGTCTCGCGATGGCGGCTTTGCATTGAAAGATGTCGATCTTTTCATCTTTACCCAGGTGCGCAAGCCCACGATCGAGAAAGTCATGGCAGATCTTGGGATGCCACTCGAGCGCGCACACACCATCATGGAGGAGAGCGGCTATACCGGCTCGGCCTGCGTTGCCATGGCCTTTCATGATGCGATCATGAAAGGCAAGCTGCATTCAGGCCAACTCGCCCTGCTCGTCGGCTCCGGAGTGGGCTATAACCAGGCGGGGGTTGCGTTCCGCATGCCATAGCGCAATCACAATGCTTTACGGCGATATTCTCGGTGAACGCGCTCGGCTTACCCCAAGTGACATCGCCGTCATCTGTCATCCTGGCGAGCAGCGATTTACCTACGCTGAGCTTAATAATCGTGCGGTCCGTTGTGCTCGCCTGCTCCTCGATCGGCTTCATCTCAGCAAAGGTGATCGCATTGGCATACTCGCACGCAATCGCGTCGAGTTTCTCGACGTGTTCTTCGCCGCAGGAAAAAGTGGAATCATCTCAGTGCCTCTGAATACGCGCCACACTCTGTCAGAATTAATTGCTGTTGCCAGTGACAGCGGAATGAGGGTTCTTTTCTACGACGGTGAATTTGCGGAACAGATACGTGAGCTGAAACGTGCAACCTCCATCGAGTTCTTGATCGCTCTCGATCCGATCGATCGTACCGAATTGGATTACGCGGACAGCGTGACCAGTCTCGACGCAACAAACTGGGTTGCTCCTGCCCATCACTCGGAAGATCTTCATTGCCTGCTCTACACCAGCGGAACGACCGGGAAGGCCAAAGGCGTGATGATCCCGCATCGCATGGTCGCGTGGAATGGATACAACACGGCCATCTGCTGGCAGCTCCGGAAAGAGGATGTCAGCCCGGTGTTCACGCCTCTGTACCATGCCGGCGGGCTGTTTGCATTTCTCATCCCCATCTTTATTGCTGGCGGCACGATTGTCCTGCACCGGGAGTTCGACGTGCGCGAGATTTGGAACTCGATTGAACAGCACAAGTGCACCGTGGTTCTTGGAGTTCCAACCATTTTCAAAATGCTGATCGAGGCTTCCGAAGCTGCCACGGCCGATCTGCGCCACGTGCGCTGGTTCATCAGCGGCGGTGCACCCCTCCCGGTCGATCTCATCGATGCCTACCACCGGCGCGGCGTGATTCTCAAACAGGGCTATGGGTTGACTGAGGTTGGCGTCAACTGTTTTTCGATGACCCCGGAGGAAGCCCTTCAAAAGCGCGGGTCGATTGGCAAGCCAATGATGTTCACCGAGGGGCGGCTGCTTGGCGCCAATAATGAAGACGTTGTTTCAGGCGACACCGGCGAACTCTGTCTCCGTGGTCCTCATGTCTGCAAGGGCTACTGGAACAATCCACAAGCGACGGCTGATGCAATCGATCGTGACGGCTGGTTTCATACGGGCGATCTTGCGCGCTGCGATCAAGACGGGTTTTTCTACATCGTGGGCCGCGCCAAAGATATGTTTATCAGTGGCGGCGTGAATGTTTACCCGGCAGAGATCGAGTCTCTCCTGCTTACCTGCCCCGGTGTTCGCGACGCGGCTGTGATTGGCATTCCTGATCCGAAATGGGGTGAAGTTGGAGTCGCGTTTGTTGTGCGCGTCAGTGACCAGGACCTTTCAGCCGAAAAGCTAAAGGTCTTTCTCGCGGGCAAAATTGCAAAATACAAGATTCCACGCGACTTTTGCTTTCTCGATAGTCTGCCGCGCACTCCATATGGCAAAGTGTTGAAGTCCGAGCTGAGGTCGCGCATCGAACAGCGGGACGGCTCCATTAATGGAGTTTCCCGAACTAGCTGAAGGTAGTGCCGAAGCAGAGCGCGTCGAAATTCAAAAACAAAAGGCGATCTCGTTAGAGATCGCCTTCGCGAAGTCCGCGCCTTAGACCGCTTGCACGTTCTCGGCTTGCCAGCCTTTGGGTCCCTTGGTCACGTCGAACTGCACGGTCTGGCCCTCTTGCAGGCTCCTGAATCCGCCGGCCTGGATGGCTGAAAAATGCACGAAAACGTCTTCGCCATTCTGGCGGCTGATAAAGCCATAGCCCTTGGCGTCGTTGAACCACTTAACTGTTCCTTGTTCCATGTGTTTGTACTCTTGTTCCTTTTTCTGTTTTTATTGTTACGCTGGAAAGATTCGGAAGAAACCTGCGCAGATTACTTGCTGTTAAGGCGAGAGCTGCTCACGACCGATTCGGTCTAACGTACAAACACATCTTACGCATAAGATCAGCAACTTGGCAAGCTAAATCGGGACACATGCTGGAGCAGCACTTTGCGGATATGACGGGCACGCGTGAATTCGTGGGTGGATGCGCAGGAAAAACGCCGCAATCAAGCACGATGTTCGCCGATAGCGTACACTGAAGATACCAACCTCGAAGAAACGACGTCTGTTCACGCCTTCGGATTGAGAGATCGAGAAGCGTAATCCGTGCGCCGTTTCTCTAGACTATTCCGCTTAAAGTACTGAGTCGGTCACAGATCGCAGTTCCTGAACACTGAAACCCTTAACCTCTTTAACTTAGGAGTGGAGCATGTCCGCACGGAACGGTGACAAGTCCCGATTCAATCGGGAACGCAAGCAGAAAATCGCGCGTCGCAAACGTACGCAGGAACTGCTTGGGCGAGCAGCCAAGCCGGCGCAAATGACAGCCGCTGCGCCGCCGAAGTCGGTGACGGCATGAACACCCCGCTGCCCCCGGCATTAGCAGCCTCCGCAGTTACCCCCGTTGCAGTCAAGAAAAAACGAGTGCTGCTGGTCGACACATCCCACGCGAAGCGGGAGTTGCGTGCTGAGGTGATGAGAAAGCTTGGTATGGACGTCGATTGCGCCGCCGACCTCGCCGAAGCCCGTTCCTGGTGGAAGGCAGCGCTCTACGATCTTGTCCTGATCAATATGCAAAACGAGCGGGGCCATCGCGATAAATTTTGCGATGACATCCGCGGCGCGACCCCTCCGCAGCGAGTTGCATTCCTGGTCGGAGTGCCGGATTATGTTGCCGATTTGCCTGACATCGATGACGCGACCACAGTGGATCCACTCGACGACTCCAGTGCGTTGAAAGTTGCCCCTTCTGCTGATGTTGGACAATCGCCTCAGCCCTGGGGCATTCTAGAAGCTTCACGGCGAATATCGGCGGTCCGTTCTGCGTCTGCGGTTCGCGCGCGGGCCATCCGAGCCATACCCGCTCCGCCACGAGATATCGAAGAACGTCACAAGAAACGCGCCGGAGTTTCGACTACTCTGGACGAGTTGCTGAGAGGGGAATTACGATGAAAAATCTGTACGTTGGAAATCTGCCGCACAGCACAACCGAAACCGAACTCCGCGGTCTTTTCGAGGCGCATGGCGCAGTGGAAAAGATCACGCTTGTGACCGATCGGGACACGGGACGATCCCGCGGTTTCGGGTTTGTAGAAATGACCAATCCCAATGAGGCTGATAAGGCAATCGCTGCCCTGAATGGGAGCGATTTAGGGGGACGGACACTGACGATCAACGAAGCCAAACCCAGGCCGGAGCGTTCCAGACGTGGAGGGCGTGGTTTTGGCGGCGGAAGTGGTCGTGGGCGCGACGACTACCGTGGCCATCCTCGGCAGCCGCGCGAACCGCGCTGGTAGCCTTTTGAAGGCACAAGGTCCTGCGTCGCCAGATACCTGCCGACGATGACCAGGGAATGCTGAAGCAAATCTGAGGAGACACAAATGCCAAAAGGCAGATCCACATTTACCAAGCGCCAGAAAGAACACACCAGACAACAGCGACAGCGGGACAAAGCCGAGCGCAGAAGTCAGCGAAAACAGGAGAAGGGGGTTGCGGGCAACCTCGACGATATGGCTGAACTGCGCGAACATGCCGAGCAACAGGCGGCGCTATTCAACATTGGTCGAGACGACGCCGATATCGACCAATCAGTCCCCGGCACCAGCGTCGTTCGGGAGCCGTGATCATAACTCGTTGGTTTCCCGGCACTACTATCGAGATGTGAGAGTGAGCATCGGCGCATTGAGAATAAATGACAGCAACACAGATCTAGGAGGTGAGTGTGGCAGAAGTTCGATTGCAAGACGGTGAATCCTTGGAGAACGCGCTCCGTCGATTCAAACGTAAGGTTCAGTCGGAGGACATCATCAAAGAGGTGAAACGTCATTCCTATTACCTGAAGCCTGGAGAAAAGCGCCGCGTGAAACAGGCCTTAGCACGGAAGCGGGCACGGAAAAAGATCCGGCGAGAAGGTACATCTACCAAAGACTCGCACCGGGATAGTTGATCAATTGGACTCAAGCCGCAGCTCTGACCGTTAGGATGGCTTCTCGTATGAAAAACCATCTCCCGCTCATCCTGCTGCTGACCCTCCTGCTTGCCGGATGCATCAACAACTCATCTGCGTCGCAGCGCTTTGTTCCGGTTTCGTCTCTTCCGGCTAGTCAAGGCGCTACAAACATTCCGTGGACGGGATTCTTCGCGCTGGACACAGAGACAGGGCAACTTTGCCGGACGGTAGAGGGAAAGCAATTTCCAGACGCGGACCACGTCAACAATGAATGGATAAACAAGCTGCCGCTCTGCGTTAATTTGTTGCCGATAGCCGGAAAGAGATAGACAGCCCTCGACCCTTGTCTTCCCCGAACGAGATTAGGACACTACCGTTTCGGGAGCCACTGCTGGTGGTCAACGCTTTTGAAGCCTCGCGAAGGACCAACGGCCCCACACGTTCGGAAACGGCATTCCCAGCCACCGGGCCATGCCGGTCTCGGACGCGAGTTCCTCTAGGTTCACCGTCAGCGAACTGCGGCTTGTTGCATCCGGCAGGGAATGGACACGGTACAATTCCCGCATACACAGATTTCAGGGTCGCTAACCGCAGCAGAAGATTATGCCGCAAACCATTGAGTATCGGAGAGAGCGTTCACCCCGCCCGCGCTGGTTGTTCTTGATTCTGTTTCTGATTGGTTTCGTGATCTTTAGCAGCCGGACGACATTGTCCTATTACGTCGATGCCCTCTGGTTCGGCTCGCTTGGCTACGGAGACGTGTTCCGCAAAAGCCTGAGCCTTCAATGGATAGTGTTTGCCGCATTTCTTGCGGCCACATTCCTGATCCTGTACGGCTGGTTTCTGGCGCTGCGGCGCGCGTATCAGCAGGATTTGTTGAGCGGCAGCATCATCTTCATTGGCCGGCAGGCGATCAAATTGCCGGTCGAGCGTGTTCTGACGGTGATTGTCCTGGCTGTGTCGCTGGTTATTGCCGCCATATCCGCGGCTGCAATGATGGCCGAGTGGCCAACCCTTGCCCTTTATTGGTATGCCCCCCGCAACAGCGGCGGGATGGTGGACCCTATTTTTGCCAGACCATTGCATTTTTATCTTTTCACGCTACCCGCCTGGCAGCTTCTCACAGCCTGGTTGCTGGCAATGGCCGTCATCGCGTGCATCGTCGCTTTCTTCTTCATTCTCATCACCGGCAGCACGCACATTTTCGCGAGCCGTGAAAGGCAGTCCCTGCCATTGCCATGGCGCGGGCTCTCAATTTCTTTTGCCGGTCTCCTGCTCGTCCTGGCGATGCACGTCTATCTCAGTCGTTTCGACGCCTTATTTCAGGCCCATACCATCTTCAACGGCGCGACCTACACGGACGTGCACATCATCTTGCCAGGCCTGCTTGTGGTCTGCGCTGCGTTAGTTGTGGGCGCCATGATTGCGCTGGTAAACACGGTCACTACGCCGCGGGTGCGCTGGCTGGCCGCCTCCGTAATTCCGGCGATTCTCATTTATCTCGGAGTGCAGATCATCGCCTGGTACGTTGGCAACTTCATCGTCAAGCCCAATGAGTTGGTACGCGAGCGGCCTTACATTGAAAACAATATTCAACTGACCCGCAACGCTTATGGCCTGGATCAAATATCGCGGCGAGAGTTTCCAGCGGAGACGACGGTTGCGGCGACCGATCCCGCAGATAATCAGGCCACTTTGCAAAATATCCGTCTCTGGGATTGGCGCGCCTTGCAGGATACTCTGCGTCAGATTCAGGAAATCCGCACCTACTACGATTTCCCCGACATTGACATCGATCGCTATGAAATCGACGGCAGCCTGCGGCAGGTCATGCTCGCCGCACGTGAACTGAGCATCGAGAAGCTGCCGGAAAGCAGCCGCAATTGGATTAACGAAAAACTCATCTACACCCATGGCTACGGGATCACGATGAATCCCGTGAACGGCTTCACGCCGGAGGGGTTGCCCACCCTGATCCTCAGCAACATGCCGGTCCAGAGCACCGTGCCGGGCATCAACGTCACTCGACCCGAGATCTATTTTGGCGAACTGACGGATACCGATGTCTATGTGAAAACCCGGCAGCAGGAATTTAATTATCCGCAGGGCCAGTCCAACAATCTGACCTCTTACGAAGGCACAGGTGGAATTCCCCTCGGCGGATTCCTGCGTCGCATTCTCATTGCCTTCAATGAAGGTGATATCACCAAGTTGCCTTTCAGCGACGACATCAATCCGCAAAGCCGCTTGCTGATGCGACGAAGCGTGCGCGATCGCGTGCAGGCGCTGGCGCCGTTCCTCACCTATGAATCTGATCCCTACATCGTCATTGGCAACAATGGCCGGCTGTCGTGGATTCTGGATGCCTTCACCACCTCGAACAGCTATCCCTATTCGACGCAGTACACCATCGGCGACACCCAGCTTAATTACATGCGGAACAGTGTCAAGGTTGTCATCGACGCCTACGACGGAACTACAACATTCTATGTGTTCGATTCCCAGGATCCGATCATCGCGGCCTATCGCGAAGTATTTCCGTCCTTGTTTAAGGATGCTTCGGCTATGCCGCCCGGCCTCCGAAAACACGTTCGCTATCCCGAGTTCTTGCTGAAGTTGCAGGCGGTCGTCTATGGCCTTTATCACATGACCGATCCGGAAGTGTTCTACAACCGCGAGGATTTGTGGACGGTGGCTTCTGAAGTTGGTCTGGGCGATAGCGGCGAGCAGCGCACCATGGGCATGGAACCGAATTACGTTCTGATGAAATTGCCCGGTGAGACGGCAGTGGAGTTTGTCGCCATCCTGCCGTTCACGCCCGCTAATCGGAACAACCTGATCGGGTGGATTGCCGGCCGCAGTGATGGCCAGCACTATGGCACATCGATTGTTTACGACTTTCCCAAGACACGGCTGGTGGATGGTCCTCTGCAAATCGAAGCCCGCATCGATCAGAACGCGCAATTGTCTGGACAATTGACGTTGTGGAATCAGCAAGGCTCGCATGTGCGGCGCGGAACGCTGCTCGTGATTCCCTGCGGACGCGCATTGTTATATGCCGAACCCATTTACCTGCAGGCTGAGCGCAGCCCGATGCCGGAACTGCGTCTCGTCGTGCTCGCGCTACAGGACAAACTTGCCTACGGACCGACTTTCGAATCGGCAATGAATTCTCTATTTGGTGCAGCGGCACCCTCATTGAGCGCAGCCGTTCCCCCTGCTCAAGCGCCCGCAGCGACGAGCAAATCCGCGGCAGATTTGAATGGCCTTATTTCGGGAGCTGCTCAGGACCTGGCCGATTATCAGAGACTCACCGCGGAAGGGAAACTCGGCGAAGCCGGACAAAAGCTCGAACAACTGAAGCAGAAGCTTGATCAATTGAAGGCACGTTGACTCATTTTTGAGCGGCGGGTCACCTAGCTCTTGCTCTGTGTCCGTTGCAACTGTCATCTCCTCTGCTAGCCGGACCGCGCGTTGACTCGTGTTCTCCAGCTTCGTAATATTGAGTCGCCTCCCAATCGCAGTTTCGGGTCTGCCTCACTATGATCGGTCAAACCGTTTCGCATTACCGGATTCTCGAAAAACTGGGCGGCGGCGGAATGGGAGTGGTGTACAAGGCCGAAGACACAACTCTGGATCGATTCGTCGCTCTCAAATTCCTCCCCGACGAAGTCGCCAAAGACGATCAGGCTCTGGCGCGATTTCGCAGAGAAGCGAAAGCGGCTTCCGCCCTCAATCACCCCAACATTTGCACCATTCACGAGATTGCCGAAGAAGCTGGACAGACCTTCATCGTCATGGAGTATCTGGATGGCGTCACGCTGAAGCATCGCATGGCCGGCCAGCCGCTGGACCTCGAGACTATGCTGTCGCTGTGTATCGAGATCGCCGACGCGCTCGATGCAGCTCATTCAGAAGGTATCGTGCACCGGGACATAAAGCCGGCAAACATTTTCATCACCAGGCGTGGACACGCGAAAATTCTCGATTTTGGTTTGGCGAAGGTCACGCGGCTCACCAAAGAGATGGCTGGTGGCCCCACAGCCGCCACCGCCGTTGCCATCGATTTCTTAACCAGCCCCGGTTCGGCGGTTGGAACCGTGGTTTACATGTCGCCGGAGCAGGCCAAGGGTAAGGAACTCGACCACCGCACCGATCTGTTTTCTTTCGGCGTGGTGTTATACGAAATGGCAACCGGTAGATTGCCTTTTCATGGCGATACCTCGGCAACAATTTTCGACGGAATACTCAATCGCACGCCGGTTCCGCCGCTGCGCCTGAATCCCGATCTTCCTCCCAAGCTCGAAGACGTCATCGGAAAGCTTCTGGAGAAAGATCGCGATCTGCGATATCAATCAGCCGCGGAACTCAGAGGCGATCTCAAACGGCTGAAGCGCGACACCGAGTCCGCAAGGTATCCGGCGGCAGACTCATCTCCCATCGCTAGCACGTCTCAAGCCATTCCGCATGCCGACCATCCATCCAGCAGTTCCGTGCTGGCCGCAGCCGCACGACAACACAAGGCGGGTGTCGGCGTAATGATGGCGCTCGTGTTGCTCCTCGTTGCAGCTGCCGGATTTGGTGTTTACAGTCTTTTCTTCTCGGCTCGTCGTTCGCCGTTTGAAAGCATAAGAATCACCAAGGTCACCGGCACTCACAACGCGCGTCTGGGGACGATGTCACCTGATCAGAATTATCTGGCTTACGTCGTGAGCAATGAAGGCGACGAATCTTTGTGGCTGCGGCACTTGTCAAGCGAAAGCAATGTGCAGATTCTTGCGCCCCAACGTGTTCGTTTCAACGCCTTGCGTTTTTCGCCTGACGGCGGTCACATCTATTACTCGCACACCAACCCGGCGAGTGGTCCGGCCGCACGCGAATTCGATCTTTACCGCATACCCGTGCTAGGCGGGTCTCCGCAACTGCTCACCAAAGACATTGATACCGATCCCAGCTTTTCTCCTGACGGACAGCATTTCGTTTTTGTGAGGGCGAATGATCCCGAGCCGGGCAAGTATTTTGTGATCATTGCCGATGCCGATGGTAGCGACGAGAAGACCATCGCCACCGGACCAATGAGTCAGCCAATGGGCGAGGTAGCCTGGTCGCCCGATAGCAAGACCCTCCTGGGATTTGCGTTCGTACTGTCCAAGGACAGTCTCATGTCTCTAGTTTCGATCGATGCGAACACCGGCAAGCAGCGTGTAACGCCTGGTTCTCCATATACCGGATTTGGCAACATGGCTTGGCTGCCGGATGGAAAAGCGCTGGCAGTTACATTCTCGACGCCCGAGACCAACTTCATTCGCCAGCAGATCGCGATCATCAGCTATCCCGAAAATAAATTTCGTGCCATCACTGCCGATACCAATGACTACGCCCAATTGAGCATCTCGTCCGACGGCCGGACTATCGCCGCTATCATGCGTCAATCCGTGCGCGACCTTTACCTGAGTTCTGGGCAGAAGGCGGATTACTCCGACGCGAAACAGATAACCTCTGGCGATCCAATTCAATCCGTTTCCTGGGCCAGCAACGGCAATCTGCTCGTGGAGCAGATGCCCATTACCCAGATTATGGGCACTGACGGCTCCGAGAAAGGCCAGATTGGTTTCCCTAAAGAAGGTGCATCCTTTCAGCCTGAGGGGTGCAGCGATGGCCATGTAGTGTTCACGCGCGCACTGTTGAGATCGATGTCGTTGAATGTGTGGCGCAGCGAGGCGGATGGTAGCGGTTTGCACCAGCTCACAACCGGCAAGAACGATCAATTTCCCGAGTGCTCTCCGGACGCCAAGACGCTCTTTTACATTGACGTGACGGCCGACGCATATATGAAGGTACCTGCAGCGGGAGGCAAGCCAGAACGATTCTCTACTTTATTTCCCGAAACCAGTTCACTTTATGATATTGCTCCCGACGGAAAAACCGTTGTTTTGGGCACATACGATTTCAAGGAAGAAAAGCCGGTCATGGCGTTGGTCGCGCTCGATTCCGGCCAGCTCCTGCGGAAGTTCGAGTACGACGTGCGGCACGACGGAGTTGTTCGCTTTAGTCCTGATGGGAAGGGAATCGTCTACCCCATTTACGAAAAGGGAGCCGAAAATCTTTGGCTGCAGCCGGTTGATGGCAGCCCCGGCCGGCAGATTACAAATTTCAGCTCACTGAAAATCTATTCATACGAGTGGACGCCGGATGGCCACAGCCTGGCCTTGGTACGCGGAGATGCTCCCACAGATCTGGCACTCATCCACGACACTGGGCAAAAATAGCGGCGCAGTCAGCGTCGTATTCCGCCTGACTACGGCGTCAGCAGAATCGGCGCGGCCGTAAGGGTGATCGGCGAGCTGACCGTGTATGACGCCCCCGTCAGGTCCTGATAGTGCGTATATTGCGACCCGGGAGTGTAAGAACTGGTGCCGCTTTCGTCCGGGGAATAGTACCAGACAGCCAGTTCCTGCTGTTTTGCCGAGTTCACAATGCTGCACGACCACGTGTAATTACCAGGATTGTTCGGATCAGGAGCGGGGCTGCAAGGCGATATGGACGAGTTAACCAACCAGTCATAGACTTGCCCATAAGCAACGCCCGCCGCTGTGGCCGTGCAGACCAAACCAGGACAATCATCCGTGATCTGTCCCCATTGGTTTTCCTCGCCGGACATGCCTGGTGTACTTAATCCCCAGGGAAACCAGAAAGCTGACTTCACCACCTGCGAGCCCGCCTGCAGCAGATACCAGCGCGCCAGCCACTCAGTCTGCTGGTTTATGTCTTTGATGTTGTCTTTGCCCCAGCTGCCTTCCGAGTCGTACAGGGGCTTGTTGGCGAGCCCGTTCGTATCCAGTATGTTTCGAAACGTCATGGCGCGGGTCACGATGTCATCGTATCCCGATGCGCTGCAGTCTTCCGGAAAGGGATAAGGCGTGAAACCGGTGGGAGCGAGGTATCCATGGAACGAGCCACCATCGGCAAAATCGGCGCCTGTGGCTCCGCTCGACAATGAGGTTTGCAAGTAGCCCTGCAGCCACGCCGCTGCGCCCTGTTCTCCTCCGACGATGTCCGTGACTGAAGGCGCTCCCAGCAGGGAATTGGTGTGAATGATTGGAGCCGCCAGGCTCGCCAAGGTCACCAGTCCAAGCTGCGAACCGGCCCAGTTTTCATCGGAATTGGCCTCGTTCCAAACCTCGTAATACTGAATTCGCGGTGCCGTGGTTCCGTTGTAATGATTCACCACAGCGGTGATGAAATCGGTCCAGTATGAATTGGACTGCGGCGGCGCGCTGCACCAGAAGTTGAGATGGCAGTCCTGCGATTGCTGCCACTGCGAACTGACCGCCCAGTACGGCGTCCAGCCGAACGTCACCATGAAGGGCAATCCGTTGGCCTTGGCCAGGTTGGCCGCCTCGTCGTAGAGGCTGAAGTCATATACCCCCTGCTTTGACTCGATGGTGGCCCACGCCAGCTCGGTCAGATGGCCGAGAGCGCCAATGGGAATGGGCGGGTTCGCGGTTGGAGGATAGTTGTAGAGCGCCCCGTTATCATCTCCAATCGTCATTCCAAAGAAGCTCGGAAGAATTGCCCCGGCTTGAACAGGCGGGGTACCCACTGTGACCGTCGCGGTGCCGTTGATGTTGCTCCCGGTTGGTTGCGCTGTGATAGGAGCTGTACCAAGACCTGCGGCTGTAGCTGTTCCTGCGCCAGTGCCACTGGCAACAATGGTCGCGATACAGCCGTTTTCGGTGCTCCAGTTGACGGCCGAAGTGATGTTGGCCTGGCTGCCGTCCTGATAAGTTCCGGTTGCGGTGAAAGCCTGCTGTGCGCCGACCTGGGGCAGGTCGACCGAGCTTGGCGTGACTGCAATCGCAGTCAGATTATCTGTCACCGTGAGCAGCGTCGAACCTTGAACAGAATCGAGGGTTGCACTGATCGTGCTTTGCCCTGGCGGGTCGCCCGGCTTAACTCCTCCAACTACTCCCGTGGCTAAGCCCGTGCTTGTGATGGTCACAACCTTCGTTGCCGACGAACTCCACGCGACGGAGTTGGTGATAATTTTCTGCGAGCCGTCGCCGTAGGTTCCGGTCGCAGTGTATTGTTCGGTTTTACCGACAATGATCGATGCATTAACCGGCGTAACTGCAATGGAGACCAAAGCCGGAGTCACGAACAATCGCGCTGAACCGGTGATGGATTGCAAACTTGCCGATATTTGCGCTTTGCCCGTCCCTACTCCCGTCGCCAGGCCTTTGCTTGTCACGGTCGCAACCTTTGCTGCATTCGACTTCCAGGTAACTTGCGCAGTGATGTTCTTTTTTTGCCCATCGCTGTATGAGCCTATCGCGGCGTACTGCAGTGTCTGGCCGACGGCAACGGACGCTACATTAGGCATGACGCTAATGGACTGTAAAGTCGCAGGAACCTTTATTTCGGCGTTGACCATTAGCGCGAAACCGGCGCTGGCAAACAGCAGAAGATATCGCAATCTCAAGGGCATGGCTTTCATGAGGCTCCCGTACGCGGAAAGCTCTTTTGTTCCGAGGAGGGGAGACTACTGCGGTGGGGTCACATTTTGTTATGGAAAAAGGTCGGTTGTCAAGGGCCTACCCCCTCCCCCGCCGAATCTCCGGAATCATCAACATGCCCTCTTGATCGAGTGCAAAATATTCCAGCCAAAAGAGTTATAGGCAAAATATACAAAACAAAGCACTTTTGGCCCGCGCGGGCATTTGTCATTTGAGACGACTATCGCGTGAGATGACTATCGCGGTGCCTGAAACCTTCAGGGTGGTCCAGCGGGGAAGTGATGTCAAGAGGAAAGGGATGCAGGTGAACTAACTAGTTGCCGATTTGCGACAAAGGTGGTCGCACGAGTCGCGTACGCGCATAGGAAGGCCGGAAGTCCTGGGCCCCAGCCTCCGCAGCAGACGCGGAAGCTGGCGCCCGCCTTTTTTCCCCGACAAAACCTGGCCCCGCTTCGACGCCAGTTTACAAGACCTTTACTCCCCGGAGACACGCACGCCCGAGCTCTCGTCCATTCTTTTCCTGTCGGTTCGCACTTGAGGGCCCTAAAGACAAAATTGTGACAAGTGGGGCCGCATTCTAACTAAGATTCGCAAGGAGACAGTATGAACAGAACTTGTATCTCGACCGGCCCCGCCAACTCGATCATTCCGAGCGGGGCCCAAACCGCAACCAGAAAACACTCATTCCTGCTACGGACGGTGCTTGCACTGGCAGCATTAACCTGGCCGCTTGCGGCGCAGTCAGGTCCGAAAGAACTCGTCCTGCACACCTGGGTGGACACGTCGACCAACGAAAACGGCGGTTCGGTGGCCGGCATGGCAATTGACCCGGCGGGGAACGTTTATGGCGTAACCTTTGGCACGGGAGCCTGCAGCGTAGGCTGCGGCTCGGTTTTCAAACTGGTCAAGCAATCGAGCGGCGGTTTCAAATATCAGACTCTTTACAACTTCAAAGGAGACCTGGCGGGCGATGGCTCAAATCCCTATGGCGCTCCGATCCTCGACAGCGCAGGCAACATCTATGGCACAACTATGGGCGGGGGCTTTGGACTGCAATCCGGGGTCGTCTACAAGCTGACCCCGACCGGCAACGGGAAATACACGGAAACCGTTCTTCACGAATTCGGGGCGTTTGGAACCGATGATGGCTCGGAGCCTTTCTCTACCCTCGCTTTCGATAGCGCCGGCAATCTCTATGGAACCACTAATCTGGGCGGAGGGGGCGTGGGAGGCACGTTCTGCCTGAACGGCTGCGGCACAGTGTTCAAGCTCACTCCGAATGCCGACGGAACGTGGACCGAGGGCGTGATCCATAGTTTTCCCGGATCGGCTGGGAGCACTGACGGGCAGAATCCCCATGGCGTCGTCGTCTTCGACAGCAAGGGAAATTTGTGGGGCACAACTCAGAATGGCGGAAACATGGAAGCCTGCCTGCAGTTTATCGACGTGACAGGTTGCGGCACAGTTTTCGAACTAACTCCTCAGGCTGACGGCACCTGGACCGAGAGTTTTCTGTTCCAGTTCGATGGCGAGCCGACGGGATTCAATCCGTGGGACGGCATGGTGATTGACAAAGCCGGCAATCTTTATGGAATGACGACCAACGGGGGCGGAGGCAACGGCGCAGTGTTCAAGCTGACCCCGCAAGCGCAGGGAGGGGTGAAGGAGACGATTGTTCACGCGTTTGCCGTTTGCGGCACAACATGCCCGGATGGAGGAAACCCGGAGAACGGCATCACCATTGACACAGCCGGCAATCTTTACGGCACAACTGACTTGGGCGGCGGCGGGGGAAGTGCGACCGGCGACGGCACCGTCTTCAAACTTACGCGGAACGCGAATGGCACCTTCACGGAGCACATTCTGCATCGCTTCACCGGCGGCAGTGACGGGGGCTTTCCGCTGGATGATCATGTTGCGGTGGATGCCAACGGAAACGTCTTTGGCACTACTCTCAACGGCGGCGAGATTGGATTATGTCCGCTCGGATGCGGAGTCGTGTTCGAAATCAAACCATAGCTGGAGGGGAAAGGGCCACGCTGCGAAAGCAGCGTGGCCCGATCAGCATCACGGTACCGGTTCAGCGAGGGCTCCCCCGCGAATTATTGCTTTGTCTCCAGAACGGAAACGAACTGGCTTCTCGGTCAAGTTCTTCCCGTGGCACAAAAGCGAACCGCGTGCCGGCAACGACCTACTCTCCCGCGGACCTCCCGCCCGAAATGCATCACGGTCTAAATGCCCAGGCCACCATCAGCGGAAACTCTTCTCGCCAGAATGCGCCACCGTGCGTCCCGGTTCGCTCATTCATGACGGCATCCGCACCTGCGCCGCGCAGCGCCTCCGCCCACCGCTTTGCGTTCTCGAGGAAGAACGGCTCCTCTGTGCCTGCGACCAGGTACGCCCGCGGAAGCGGATTCGGCATAACGCCAGGCGGCTTGTAACCTCCGCCCGGCGAGGCGCAGAAGATCGCGCCATAGACATGAGGATGCCGAAGCCCAAGCGCGAGGGCCAGCTCTCCACCCGCCGAAACGCCGAATACCGCCGTGCGCTCAGCGCGCAGCGCCAGGCCGAACCGAGTCTCCGTCCATCGGCGGACGTCATCAACAAAGAACTTTTCATGGGCCGCGAAGCGCTCCGGCTCAAAGCCCGGCGAGTATTCATGCAGCCGCGGCATCTCGTCAGTCAGCCCATGCACGCCGACGATCATGGTGGAGGGTACGCCGGCCTTCTCGAGCAGCCGGCCCCACTTCGAGATGCGCTGACCGTCAGCGGCGAAGACGATCGCTGCGGGCGGTTTCGGTGGAACATACACCGTGACCTGCCGTCCGCCGCCGTAATCAAATGTCTCGGTGACGAACTTTCCCGCAACTCCGGTTGGCTGGGCGGGCGTTGAGTCCGACTCATGCTTGCGGGTGCGAGGATCCGTTGTGTTCATGCCGTGGGTTCATTTTAGAACGTGAGGCCGGCCGGAGGCGCCCGCGCCAATCCTGAGCTAGCGCAGCGAGTCGAAGGATCTCGTTGGGGCGCGAGCGAAGCGGCAGCCCGCAGTCCCAGGGCCAGAAGGATCAAACGTCGTATAATCTCGTGCGCGCAACTGGGAAGCAAAACCTATGAACGTACAAGAACAGATCAAGAAGCATATTGCCAGCCAGCCCGAGCCGAAACGCAGCGACATGCAAGAGTTGCATCGGCTCGCACTTCAGTTGTCACCAGAATGCAAATTATGGTTTGACGATGGTAAAGACAGCACGAATCGTACTGTTTCCAACCCCACGATTGGATATGGATTTCACACAATCAAATATGCCAATGGAAAAAGCAGGGAGTTTTTTCAAGTTGGTCTGAGCGCAAACAAAACCGGAATCTCTGTCTATATTCTTGGTCTCAAAGATAAAAAGTACTTAGCCAAAACCTATGGAAAAAAACTAGGCAAAGCGAGCGTGACCGGATATTGCATTCGCTTCAAATCTCTAAAAGATGTGAACATCGAGACGCTTGCAGCGGCAATACGAGATGGGCTTGCAGCTCAGAAGGATTAGGGCGGCTCGGGTCAGGTGTGGCGCGGGCGCCCTCGCCCGCGAAAAAAAGATGCCCCCTCTTTTCAGGGGTTGATGTTCGTTCGTCACAGACAGGCATGCAAGGGATGGTTAAGCTGCTGGCTCTTGGCGGGCGAGGGCGCCTTCCCGGGCTCGGCCGCCCCACATATCATGTCCGGCGGCGCAGGACAGCTCGCGAAATACAAATATCGAAGAAGGTTGCCGCACTTGCAGAAGGCAGATGCGGATCTGTTCGTCACATTCTGCACTGGCCGGATGATCCTGCCCGAGAAGGCCCGCAGCCTGGTGCTCGAACACTGTCTGCGGGAAGGCGGGGTGTCGCCGAAATATCCGGGCCAACTTCTCGCGGGCGAGGGCGCCCGCGCCACACCCCATCCCACACCAAGAATCAAGCTGCATGCGGTTGTGGTCATGCCCGACCATATGCATATGCTCTTCCGGCCTCTGCGAGATCAGCAGGGCTGGCCGATTCCAGCAGTGGATGTCCTCCAGTGTTTGAAGAGCGCGACCGCGCATTGCATCAATAAACTGCTTGGCACGTCCGGGCCGCTGTGGGAAGAAGAATCGTTCGATCATGTGCTGCGGTCGGATGAGAGTTTGAAGGAGAAGTGCGAGTACATAAGGCAGAATCCGGTCAGGAGAGGATTGGCTAGGAAAGCGGAAGATTATGAGTGGTTGTGGATCACACCAGAGATCGAGCTTTGAAAGACTCGCGGGCGAGAGCCTGCCCTGAGCGAAGTCGAAGGGGCGGCCGCGCCACATAAAGAGCAAAAGGAAAAGGCCACATTCATTTCTGAATGTGGCCTTTATTAATGCCGGCAACGACCTACTCTCCCACACACTTTCGCGTGCAGTACCATCGGCCCGGCGGGGCTTAACTGCCGTGTTCGGGATGGGAACGGGTGGATCCCCCGCGGTAAGATCACCGACAAACTGAGGCGTTTAGCAGGCGTGAATGGGCCGCCTTCAGCGGCGAATGGGAGCCTGCTGCCGAAGTCCTGAGGCGCGTAACTTGCGCCGAAGGATCTCCGACCGCCATCTCGGTATCGCCTTTCGGCGATGAACTTTCAAAGATCATGAGGCCAATACCTCACAACTGAATAGATTGGTTTTGTTGCAATCGACAAGACTTTAACTTTCGTCGGCGCACAGTCGTCAGTTCTTGTACTCAGTCTCGTCCAGTTTCTGACGAGTCGCTGAGTTGGCCGCAGCTTTCGAACAAGTTCGAACTGAAAGCTGACAGCTAAGGGCTGACGGCTGTTTCATGCACCGAGTAAATTTTATGGTCAAGCCGAACGGGCGATTAGTACAGGTAAGCTGCAAGCATTACTGCTCTTTCACTTCCTGCCTATCAACCAGGTAGTCTACCTGGGCCCTTCTTATCCCTTACGGGTTGGGAGATCTCATCTTGAGGAGTGCTTCCCGCTTATATGCATTCAGCGGTTATCACTACCGAACTTCGCTACCCAGCCATGCCGTTGGCACGACAGCTGGAACACAAGAGGTTCGTCCATCCCGGTCCTCTCGTACTAAGGACAGGTCCTCTCAAATCTCCTGCGCCCACAACAGATAGGGACC
>Ga0335078_10004803_pt1 | contig 19986 bp, 17 predicted proteins | sample Lox_Sample_32_FD_206711 | JGI IMG/M metagenome (GOLD analysis project Ga0335078, IMG submission 206711) | Soil microbial communities from Loxahatchee National Wildlife Refuge, Florida, United States - Lox_Sample_3.2 | ecosystem: Environmental > Terrestrial > Soil > Wetlands | place: USA... | reverse complement strand
CGCGCTCGTCCCGGAGAGGCCGGCGAACCGCCAGGCGCCTCTGGCGGGCCGCCGAACGTGAACATGCGCTGGGAGATTTCCGATTAGCGAAGGAGGCCGCATGGAAAGCGCGTCCGTGCTCATCTTCTGCCGTTGGGCGATCGGGCTGACCTTCGCCGTGTCGGCGGTCGGCAAGGCCGCGTCGATGCCGTCGTTCCGCGACGCGATCACGGACTTCGCCGTGGTGCCCGCGCGCCTGCGCGGCGCGGCTGCCGTGGCAGCGGTCGGCAGCGAGGGGCTGGCGGCGGCCGGCGTGGCAGCCGGAGGCGATTTCGCGAGCGCGGGCTTTGCCCTGGCATTAGCGCTGCTGGCGGTCTTTTCGGCAGCACTGGCGGTTGTCTTGCGCAAGAAGGCCAAAGTCAGCTGCAACTGCTTCGGCAGCAGCGAGCGGCAAGTGAGCTGGTATGACCTCGGCAGGAACGCCGTGCTCGGAACGTGCTGCGCGGTCGGCCTGTGGGACTACCGCGCCGCGGCGGGCGGCCACCTGGCGCTCGGGCTGGTCCTCGTCCTCGGCCTGATGGCGGCCGGCCTGGTGATCGTCACGACCAATCTCGAAGACATCGTCGAGTTGCTGCGCAAGCCTTACCTGTTCGAGTAGCGAGAGGCTGCTGTCATGGGCCCCGTCTGGGAAGCGGCTGCCATAGCCGGGTGGGCGGTAGTTTTGCTGAATCTGCTGCTGACCCTGCGCCTTGTCCGGTGGCTTCGCTCGTTCCAGGCGGCACAGCGGCTGGACGACACCCGCGGCGACCTGCCTGAGCTGCCGCTTGGCGAGCCTGCGCCCGCCTTCCGGGCCAAGGACCTGTCCGGCCGGGTGGTCAGGTCCGAGGATCTGTTCGTGCGGGAGACAGCGCTGGTCTTCGTATCCCCGCACTGCGGGCCCTGCCGGCGGGAGATGCCCGGACTCGTGCAGCTCGAAACCGTCGCCAGCCAGCGCGCCGGAGCCCAGATCCTGCTGGTGAGCGAGGGCGGCAGCGGCGAGACCCAGTCCTGGGTGGCTCAGATCAGGGACGACGACAAGGTGGACCTGACCATGCCGGTGCTCTTGGCGTCAGCGAAGACCTCTGACTTCCAGGCCCGCTACAACCCCCGCTCGGTCACGCCTTACTTCTGCCACATCGACGAGACAGGCAACGTCACCGGTCGCGGCGGGCTCCATTCGCCAGCGTGGGCCGCCATCGTCAAGAGATGGGACGCTACCGCCAGCCCGGGCCGGAGCCTGCGGCGCTACACGTGACCGGACCTGCTCACGGCGGTGGGCCCTGACCAGCAGGACCCACCCGAGACTCGTGCGATGCGGTTCACGCCCGATTCGCGGCGCACTTACCCGTCGCAGTACATCTTTCCGGCGCCCCCGTAAGTAGTGCAGTAATTGCCGTAAGCGTTGCAGTGCTTGCCGCCGCCAGAGCCTCCCGACGAGCAGTGCAGCACGGCGAGCGCCTTGCTGCTGCCCTTCCAGACCGCCGTCTGGCTGCGCGGATCGTAGCTGAACTCGATCAGCCCGTCGCCTGAGTCCTCGATTGGCCGTGCTACTCGGAACGCAAGCAGCCTGCTGTCCATGAGCAACCCCTTCGGTCCGGGGCGGCGGCCAGATCCCGAGCTGGCCAGCCGCCATATTTCTGTCTATAACATTTTATAACGATATATACCGATGTCAACCCTTTATGTGTATTCGCGATAATTGGACGACTCGGCAACAACGGGGCCTTGTCATAAAACCGCCACCGGGCGGGCCAGCCGGTCCCCGTCGCCGCGGAGCCGGCGGGCGGCGTCCACGATGGCCGGCCACCACATCAGCAGGTTCCCGAACTGATCGAGGAGCCGCTGGAGAGCCGCGCGCCCGCCTATCGAGGCGTACAGCTCTTCCGCAGGAGCCAGGGCGCTCCTGCGCGCCCTGGCCATGAACTGCCGCACGTCCCGGGACCAGTAGGCCGGCGCCGGCTGCGCGCCTGCCAGCCTGTCTTCCAGGCCGCGGATGAGCGCGTCCATGCTCCCCCACATGGCGAGGCGCGCGAACTCGTCGAATTCGCGGCCGGGCAGGCGGCCGAGGTCGGCCAGGAACTGGCCGAGGCTGCGCAGCCTTGCCGCCGGCGACACCGGCAGCCCGGGATCGAACCGGCTGACGCAGGCTGGCAGCCAGGAGCCGAGGCCGATGGAGAACAGGCCCGCGGCAGAGAACCGCTTGCCGTCCAGAGGATCGTGCTGCACCAGCAACGGCAGGTGGGCCGCGTACGCGTCACCGAAGCACGCGGTGAGAACCGCGCCGAAAGCCACCTCCTCTGCCCGTCCCACCGGAGGGAAGGGCGGCAGGATTCGGGTGTTGTCCAGCCCGATGCACATCGCGAACTTCGGCTCGGCCAGACCGGTGATGGTCGCACGGGGCACCGCCTGGATCATCTCGCGGGTCCCCCGCGCCACGTCGAAGTCGGCAGCGGACCTGACGAGGCGGGCGAAGGTCGGTCCCTCCTGGAACAGATGGAAGTCAGGGTTGTCCCAGCCGCAGTCACCCACGATCCCGTTGGCGGTCACCCGGATCCGGCCAGGACCCGCGTGGACGCGTCGAAGCAGGGCCGGGTCGGTCAGCCGGAACGCCGCGGCGCCAGCCGCGGCGAGCATCGGCGCGGGCGCCTCACCCAGGTAACGGCCGTGGCGGCCGAGAAGGTCCTCCTCCACATACTCGACGGCCGCTAATGCCTCTGCGCGGTGACGGAAGAACCACAGCTGGAGCGTGTTGCCCCCGGCGGCCAGGTCCAGCCCGTCTAAGTGCTCCGGCGGGACCGCGACCTTACATACCGTGTCGTCGTCCGCGCTGATGATCCTTTCCCCGACGGTATGCAGGAGGAGAGCGTTCCTGTTGGCACCGACCGTGACGCCGGAGCTGCGGTCCGGCAGGCAGCCGAAGCGCAGGACATCCTCCGGGATGTTCCCGGCGCTTGCCAGCCTCGAAACGAACGCGGACTTTTCTTCCAGTCCCGCGTAGGAGATGCCGATGCCCAGAGCGCCCGCAAGCTCTTTCAGCATGGCCTGACAGTCCTTCCGGGTGCCGAGCCCGGGCGAGTCGTCGGCCACGACGAAATCGACGGCCCTGCCGTGCCGCGCGCAGTTCTGCGCGTACCCGCCGATCGCCCGCCGCAGGACCGCGGCACGGTCGCAGGTCGGTATTCCCACCGACGAGATCGGCGGCAGGCACGGGGGCGTTGCCCCGGCCGGCGGACGCGAGGGTTCGCTGACGAGAAACCCGGCTCTGCAGAGCCTGACCAGCTCCCTGCGGAGCGAGAACTCGGGCATTGCGCCCGGATTGCCTGCCGTATATGCCCGGACGTGCTCGTCGACGGTCCGGAACTCACGACAGCTCGCCAGCAGGCTGACGATCTCGCCGCGGTAGAAGCCCGCCGCGCCGCTATCTCGTGCGTACACCAGCGACAGGCCATCACCTCCACGGAAGACTTCCAGGTCTGCCACCCGGCATGGCGCGGCAACGGGTGACTCCGGCGGCGCGCAGTCAGCGCGCTGATCTGCGTGCATGAGGCATGCCTAGCTGGGCGCGGTTGTAATCGCGGAACGATTGCGTGCTGTTGACGTGCGGGAATGGAAGGTCAGGCGGAGCGACGCCCAGGAATCCGCAGAGCGGCCGCCAGCCGTCGCGCACTTGATAGACGAGCAGCCGCTCAGCCGGCACGTACTTCATCACCTCGGCGTTATGCCGCTCGAAGACCTCGATGGCGTGCCGGCGTTCCTCGAATTTGCCGGAAAATGTCTCCTTCCAGATACGGTTCTCATAGATTGCTGCCTGATCACGCCCGGAGCCAACGCCGTCAAGGCGAGCGGACATGTTAGCGTCCGTCGCAGTCTTCAAGCTGTAGAGGGTATTAGCAACGCTGTCGTACCATCGCTGCGGATCCCGAAGCGTCAGGATGACCTTGGCGCCGGCAAACGCGTCCATTAACTCGCGGTAGTAGTGGCACGCCGGCCAGTCCACGCAGGCGCGGTAGCGGTTAAAAAGCCCCGCCCAGTCGACCGGCTTACCCGCGTCCGCCGCTCTCCACAGCCGGGCATGAGAAGGGTTCTTTACTATTTCGGTCATGTGATAGCAGGGCCCCAGGCCAAGCTGCTCGAGGGCGATCTTTAACGACATGGTGCCGGTGCGCCCGAAGCCGGCCCCGATAACTTCCAGGCCGGTCCGGCCCAGGGCCGGCGGTTCATCTCCAGCGTGAGCTGCGGAGCGATACCGCCTGTCAGCGAGGCGAGACGCGAAACTGTGCACTGGTTAGCCCTTTGGTCGCCCTGGCCACTATTGCATGCGCCCGGCGGCCTCTGCAACACTCGACGGGTTCTGCGGCGGCTCCAGCGTTCGACTGGCCGATGCGCGGGATTACGTTTCTGGGCACTGAGCTGGAGGAACGTTGGCGGGGGATCTTGCCGTGGAGGTGCGCGGCCTGGTCAAGCGTTTCGGCGGGGGTGTCGTCGCGGTAGACGGGCTTGAACTGTCCATTCAGGAAGGCGAGATTTACGGGCTGCTCGGCCCGGACGGCGCGGGTAAAACAACGACCTTACGAATGCTGCTGGGCCTGGTGCGGCCGACGTCGGGCCTGATCAGGGTGCTGGGCTTGCCGCCCGGTGAGCCGGCGGCCCTGCGCCGGATCGGGGCACGCCGTCCCAGAACCTCCCGGCGATGCTGCCGGGCCAGTTCGCCATCATCGCCGTCAATGAGTTCACGTTCTGCGCGCCGTTCATCGTGCTCGGCGCGGCGGTGGCGGGCGGCGACTGGGGCAGGGGGACGATCAGGACCGCGCTGCTGCAGGGGCCGGGCAGGGTGGCGACGTTCGCTACACGGCCCCCGGCCCTCGCCTTCCTCACCCTCGGCCTGTACGCGGTCGGCTTCCTTGCCATCCCGGCCCTGATCACCAGGCGCCGGGACATCGCCTGACCCGCTGCCGGCGCCCGCCTATCCCAGATCCGGGACCATCTCATTAAGATGCGGGAACGGAACGCGTGGCACCGGCTCGCCGAGGAACGGCGCGAGTTCGTCCCATCCTCCGCCGTCGCAGATGTTCAGCACCAGCAGGTCCTGGTCCCGCCCGCTGAAATAGCTCAGCACCCCGATCATGTGGGCGTCGAATGCCCGAGAAAAAAGCGCCGCATCGAAATAGGCGCTGCCGTAGGTCACCTTGCCGGCTAGCTCCATGAACGGGCCGACTCGTTGATCATGCTCCATAAACGGGACCACGCTGCGGTGCCACCATAGCTCGCATGATCTTAGCCACGATTCCTTGTCGCGAACCGTGAGTATGAACTTGCTGCCCGGGTACGCCCGGTCGAGCTGACGGTAGACGCACCCGAGCGGGGTATCGGTGACAGCGTCATACCGGTCGAGCACGCTGAGCCGGAGTGTATCCGACGGGTCGGTGAAGAACTGGAAATACTCGCTCTGCGTCGCCGGGTCGGCCGGGAAGTGCACCGCGCGGTAACCGAGAATGGTGAGCGCCTCTGCGAGGCTGGACGATCCGGTCCGGCTCAGGCCTATGCCAAATATCTTCTTCATCCTGGGCTCCGGCGGTAAGCAAGCTGCTGGCGGGATACAATCCGGTCTCGCCGGGATACTACCTTGCCGCCAGCGGCGGGCCAGCCCTGCCAGCCCCCGGACCCGCCGGTAACAGACGCACCGGACCAGGGCGTAAGCGCTTCAGCGGCAGGGCGATCAGCGCGTTGTTGTCAGTGCCGATGTAGACGAAGCCGTCGGCGACCGCCGCGGAGGATTTCACCTCGCCGCCGGTCTGGTACTCCCAGGCGAGCCGCCCGCTGATGGTTATCGCGTATATGCTGCCGCTGTTGTAGTTCACGCCGCTGCCGACGTAGACGACGCCGCCGGAGACGAACGGGCTGGAAAGTATAGCCCCGCCGACCTCGTATCTCCAGATCATTGCGCCCGAATTACCGTTAAACGCGTAGAGTTCACCGTCGCTGCTGCCGACGTATGCCACACCTTTATAGACATACGGGGCGGAGTATACAGCGCCGCCTGTCGGCTTAACCCACACGACGCTCCCCGACCTGGCATTCAGCGCGTACACTTCGCCGTTGCCGGTGCCGATATAGACAATGCCGCCAGTCACCGCGGGACTGGAATCCACCTCGCTGCCGGTAGCCCTGGCCCAGATGATTTTTCCGGTGCTCGCACTGACCGCGTAGACGTTACCGTCTGCACTGCCCGCATAGACGATCCCGTCTGAGACCGCAGGGCTGGAGTTGACGGTCCCATTGGTCGCCAGAGTCCATACCGTATGACCGTCGGCAGCGTTCAGCGCGCGAACATAGTTGTCGCTATCACCAAAGTACAAGACCCCGTCCGCCGCCGCTGGGCTGGACTCGATTCCGCCGCTGAATTGCCGCTTCCAGCGGACGTCGCCATTCTGTGTATTGATCGCGTAGAATTCGCTCGCGTTATTTCCGATATAAAGGCTATCGCCAGCTATGAGCGGCCTGCCATCGATCTGCCCGCCCGTGTGATCGATCCAGAGCTCGGCGCCCGTGTACGCGTCGACGGCGTACACATTGCCAGCGTCGTCCGGGAAGTACACGACGCCTTCCGCGACCGCTGGGCTGCCGTCAACAGGGCTACCCGTGGTGTACCGCCATGAACCGGGACCGGCCACGGGGGCCGCGGCCACGGTCGGCGACGGACCCTGGCGGATGGTAGGCGCGTCTGCGGCGGGGGTCTGTGGCTTCGACGCCGGATGAAGCGGAAACGCGAGGGCCGCGACCACGATCCCCGCTGCGGCGGTACCGACCGCCACGACGCTGACGAGCCCATGCCCTCTGTGCCCGCGGGCATTCCGAGACAGCCCGCCCGTCAGTTCCGTCTGGGATAGGCCGCCCGTCACTTCAGGCTGGGACAGCCCGCCCGTCACTTCCGCGGTTTGGTCGCGCCGACGCGAGGCGGCTTTCACCGGCGGTTCGGCGGCCGCATGCGGCACGAGGACCGCAGGCTGCCCAACCGCCGAAGAGCTGCAAGCCGGGCAAGCTGTCACACAGTCGCCTGCTAGACATGAACGGTACAGGTGTGCCCAGTTCTCCATAGCCCCGACAGGACTGCTGCCCTGGCCGTTCTTCTCAGCGAAGCGCCGGCAGGAGGTGTAGTAGTCCGCGACGAACTCCCACCCCGGCAGCCTGACAGCAGGGCCGGACAAATGATCACGCAGTGAGCTTCTGCTCAGCATGTGATTGCTCAGCCTGGCCAGGCGGCTCAGCGGGGGATTCCCGACCGCTGTGCGGAGATGGTGCAAGTGCTCGATGAAACTTTCAACCGCCTCTGGATGGGGCTTCATGATCCGTTACCTCGGGCTACCGCAACGACTTGTCCGGATCGAGATCGAGCTGGCACAGGGCAGGAACGCTCCTCACGACAGGGCACGGGGCATGACCTGGCTCCCGTCACCGCGTGCCAGTATGACCTGACTCCCCCGACGGGGTGCTACGCCTGACCAAGGTAAACTGACTGTACAGCTTGAGTAAAATTAACGTAAAGTACGATAGCTGCCCTGGCCCTGAGCTATGCGATCGGCCCTTCGGTGAGGCCCGGTGATGACTGCGACGCCACGGTCGTGCCGGCGGTGACCGGCCGGGTCGACCCCGGGGTGCTGGACCGGCACCCCGCCGGGCCAGGCCGCCTAGCCCGCCCGCGCAGTCAAAGCCGATCGCCAAACCGGCAGGAGCGGCTCAGCCCGCACTCCCCGGTGCACTCCCGGGTGCACCGTCGGGCCTGACTCCCCGCTGGTGGCTCCCGTTAGGGCACTGTTACGCCCGCCCTGAAGGTCTTTCTTCGCCCTGGTTCGGGTAGTAGCCGCTCACCGCTGCCTTTCCGACTGGCTTATCGTCCCCTACCCGATCGTCGCCGGCTCGTATTCGGCGCGCTCCGGCGCTACCAGGTGCGGGTGGCGATCGGCACCACCGCCACCAGGCCGCGTCCTGCGATCGCGTTCCGCCCGCCCTTGACCGCTCTGGACGATATATAGCCACCGACAATCATCGCTGCGGCGCCCAGACGCCTATGCCTGCGCGGGCAGCGCGGGCAACTCCCCCGTGGCCTCGTAGTCAGCGATCATCGCCAGCCGCCGGGCGTGGCGGGACTCGCCGGAAAACGCCGTCTCTACGAACACCCGGGCGAAGGACAGCGCCTCCTCCGCCGAGTACATCCGGGCCCCGAGGCTGAGCACGTTCGCGTTGTTGTGCTGCCGGGCCAGCCGGGCCGTCTGCTCGCTCCAGGCGATCGCCGCGCGCACCCCGGCTATCTTGTTCGCGGCGATCTGCTCCCCGTTCCCCGATCCCCCGATAACGATGCCCATGCTGCCCGGATCGTGCATGGCTGAATACGCGGCGCGCATGACGTAGGGCGGGTAGTCGTCGTCGTCGCGCTCGGCGTCCGGTCCGCAGTCCACCGGATCGTGGCCAGCCTGCATCAGCCACTCGATGAGGCGGCTCTTCAGCTCAAAACCGGCGTGATCAGATCCAAGGTAGACGCGCACGGTCGTCAGTCTCGCAGATCCGGCCGGCCCGACGCAGGCTTCCCGGCGCCAGGGAGGATCCTGGCCGCGGCCAGGACCGAGCCGACATCGCCGTTCAGTCGAAGATCGGGTCCCGGGTACGGCTCCGCTTCAGCTCGAAGAAGCCGTCCGTGCCCGCGACCAAAAGCACGCCGTCCCAGAGCTTGCCGGCCGCGTCGCCGCGCGGGACCGGCGAGACCACCGGGCCGAAGAACGAGACGCCCCGTACCGAGATCACGGGCGTACCCACCTCGTACCCGACCCGGTCCATGCCGTCATGGTGCGATAGGCGCAGCGCCTCGTCGTAGCCGGAGTCTTCCATCGCGTCGGCCAGGGCCGTCGGCAGCCCCGCCTCGGCGAGCGCGGCCTCGGCGGTGGCCCGGTCCCTCGGCGCCTTCTCGAGATGGAATCGGTTGCCGAGCGCGGTGTAGAGCGGGAGCACCGCGTCCGGCCCGAACTTCTGCTCTGCTGCGATGACGACCCGCACCGGTCCCCAGGCCTGGGCCATCAGCTCCTGGTACCGGTCCGGCAGTCCCTCCTTGCCCTCGTTGAGGACCGCGAGGCTCATCACGTGCCAGCGAGACGTCACGGGACGGACTTTCTCCACCTCAAGCAGCCATCGTGAGGCTATCCAGGCCCACGGGCACAGCGGATCAAACCAGAAATCGGCCAGGGCCGGCCCCGGCTGGGTCATGCGCACTCCTCGGTCGCAGGGGGGGGACGCTGCTGACAACCAGGGGGGAGGCCGGGACATTCCGCGCTCCGCCGTGCGACTATTCTCGCCAGCGTCAACCGGGGAAGGATCAAAACACCGTGGCCAGCAACCTCACGCGTGACGAGGCGGCGGAGCGCGCACGCCTGCTCGACATCGAGTCCTACCATGTGGAACTCGACTTGACGGGCGGTGCGCTCACGTTCAGCTCGGTGACCACTGCCGTTTTCCGCTGCGCCCGTCCGGGGGCGTCGACCTTCATCGACTGCTGCGCTTCAGCGGTCCATGACATCACCCTGAACGGCGTCCGCCTCAGCCTGGAGAACTTCGACGGGAGCCGGATCAGGCTCGTCGGCCTCGCCGAGAGCAACGACTTGCGGGTGGCCGGCGAGTTCGCGTACTCACGCACCGGAGAGGGCCTGCACAGGTTCACCGACCCGGTCGACGGAGGAGTCTACCTGTACTCCGACCTGGAAACGTTCGACGCGCACCGGATCTACGCCTGCTTTGACCAGCCCGACCTGAAGGCCGCATTCCAGCTCGAGGTCACCGCCCCGCGGGGCTGGCAGGTGATTTCCAACATGGCGCCCTCCGTGACTGTCCCGCAGGCAGCATCCGGGACGGTCACCTGGGCGTTCCCGCCCACTCCGGTCCTGCCGACCTACGTCACCGCGGTAGCGGCCGGCCCGTACCACTCGGTACACGACCAGCACGATGGCATCCCGCTCGGCATCTTCTGCCGCCAGTCGCTGGCCGGCTACCTCGACCCGGACGAAATCTTCGATGTGACCAGGAAAGGCTTCGACTTCTTCCACGACACGTTCGGCGTGCGCTACCCGTTCGGCAAGTACGACCAGCTGTTCGTGCCCGAGTTCAAGGCCGGCGCCATGGAAAACGCCGGCTGCGTCACGTTCGTCGAGGCCTACGTGTTCCGGTCGCGGGTGACGGACAGCAACCGGGAGTCGCGCGCCGAGACGATCCTGCACGAGATGGCACACATGTGGTTCGGCGACCTGGTCACCATGCGCTGGTGGGACGACCTGTGGCTCAACGAGTCGTTCGCCACCTGGGCCGGGACCGTCACGCAGGCCGAGGCCACCCGCTGGACCACCGCATGGACCACGTTCGCCCAGGCAAGGAAGGCCTGGGCCTACCGTCAGGACCAGATGCCGTCCACGCACCCGATCGCCGCGGACATCCCCGACATCGCGGCAGTCGAAGTCAACTTCGACGGGATCACCTACGCCAAGGGCGCCGCGGTGCTCAAGCAACTGGTCGCCCACGTCGGCAGGGAGAACTTCCTCGCCGGGATCCGCCTCTACTTCACCCGTCACTCCCGGGGCAACGCGACACTCGGCGACTTGCTCGCGGCCCTGGAGGAGACCTCCGGGCGGGAGCTGTCGGACTGGTCGAAAAAGTGGCTGGAAGCTGCCGGGGTGAATACGCTGCGGCCCGAGTACCGGTGCGACGGGGATGGCAGGCTGACCGCGTTCGCCGTCATCCAGGAGGCGCCGGCGGAGCACCCGGTGCTCCGCCCGCACCGCATCGCTATCGGCCTGTACGACCGCGGCGGGGCCGGGCTGACCAGGCGGCACCGGGTCGAGGTCGACGTCGACACCGATCGCACCGAGGTACCGGAACTGGTCGGCGAGCAACGTCCCGACCTGGTGCTCGTCAACGACGACGACCTGACCTACGCCAAGATACGGCTGGACGGCTACTCGCTGCGCACGTTCGTCGGCGGTCCCGCCCGGTTCACCGACTCGCTTGCCGCCTCGCTGTGCTGGGCCACCGGCTGGGATATGTGCCGCGACGCCGAGATGGCCGCGCGTGACTACGTAGGCCTTGTCCTGTCCGGCGTAGACCAGATCGGGAACATCGCCGTAGTGCAGACCGTGCTGCGCCAGGCCGCGGCGGCCGCCCGCCGGCTCTGCGATCCCGCCTGGCGCTGGACCGGGCTGGAGCGAATCGCCGGCCGGCTCCGCGATGCGTTGCAGCGGGCCGAGCCTGGCTCCGATCACCAGCTCGCCTTCGCCCAGGCGTTCACTGGGGTGGCCGCGTCCACCGATGACCTAGCCCTGCTGGCCGGGCTGCTCGACGGTTCCACCGAGGTCGAAGGGCTGGTCGTCGATACCGAGCTGCGCTGGCACCTGCTGCAGCGGCTCGTCAGCCGCGGTGTCGCCGAGCCGGCTCGGATCGATGCCGAACTGGCCAGGGACGCCACCGACGCGGGAGCGAGGCATGCTGCCGCCTGCCGCGCCGCGATCAGCGACCCGGCGGCCAAGGAAGAAGCCTGGGGGCGCATCGTCGGCGGCCAGCTGCCCAACGCCACGTTCCGCGCCACGCTGAATGGCTTCACCGACCCGGACTCTCACGAGCTGCTTGATCCCTACGTAACCCGGTTCTTCGAGGTCGTGGGTGACATCTGGCGAGAGTGGGGCTCGGACATGGCACAGTACTTCGCCGAGCACGCCTTCCCGTCATGGAAGATCACACCGGAGACCATCGCCGCCGTGGATGCCTATATCGGGCGGACCGGGCCTCCCCCGGCGCTCCGCCGACTGCTGGCCGAGGGACGCAACGAGGTGGAGCGCGCGCTGCGCTGCCGTCAGCGCGACGCGCAGGCCGCCACCGCCTAGGCCGGCACCGCCGCCACGGCGGCGTCGGGTGCCTGCCTGCTTACGGAGCCGCAGCGGCGGCACGGGTCACGGCCTCGACGAGCGGCAGCCAGGGCAGGTCCTCGATCAGCACAGCCTTGCCCTCGGCGTCGCAGAGCGGTATCTGCCAGTTCGGGTACTCGTTACTGGTTCCCGGGATGTTCTGGGCGCGGCGGTCGCCGACGGCGTCCGCCAGCGAGACCCCGATCAGCGCGGCGCTCGTGCGGGCCAGGTAGGCGTACAGCGCCACGATGAACTCGTCGGCGCCTGGCAGGGAGCCGGGCCGAATCAGGCCCTGCCCCGCCAGCGCGTCCCGCCAGCGCGACAACAGCGCCTCCGCGGCGTTACGTTCCGCATCTTCCGACTGTCTGAGAAGGCCGAGGCGGGCACGTACGGTCACCTGCTCCCCGGTGCGGAACGCGGCGGCCGGCGGCACGTCGTGAGTGCCGACGGTCGCCATGCAGTTGCGCCGCCAGTGCCGCGGGGCCAGCGGCGTGCCGTCGGGCTCACGCGCGAACCACAGCATCGACGTGCCCAGGATCCCGCTGTCGGCGAGGTAGGCGCTGATCCACGGGTCCACCGTGCCCAGGTCCTCGCCGATCGCCAGCGCCCCGGCCAGCGCCGCCTGTTTCGCCAGCGCGGCGACCGACGCGCGGTGGTCGTAGCGTATGTACGCGCCGCGGTCGGGCGGCATTCCCTGCGGCATGCACCACAGCCGCATCAGCCCCATGACGTGGTCCACCCGCAGCCCGCCGGCGTGCCGCAGCGTCGCAGCGAACAGGTCCGCCAGCGGCTCGTAGCCGACCGCGGCCAGCCGGCCCGGGTGCCACGGCGGCTGGGACCAGTCCTGGCCGCGCTGGTTGAACTCGTCCGGTGGCGCGCCCACGGACAACCCGCCGACCAGCAGGTCCTGGTGCGCCCAGGCGTCTGCTCCGCCAGGGTGCGCGCCGACCGCCAAGTCCGCGATGATCCCGGTCTCCATGCCCGCGCCCAGCGCGGCCCGCTGGGCGGCCGCCAGCTGTTCGTCGGCGTGCCATTGCAGCCAGGAGTGGAAGTCCGCGTCTGTCCCGAGTCGGCCCAGCGTCCGGCTACCCGCTGCGGCTGCAGGGTTGCGGACCGACGCGGGCCACGTCCGCCAGTCCGGCCCGTGCCGCTCCGCCAGCACGCACCAGCTGGCCCAGTCCTCGAGAGCGCGGCCCTCACGGGTGCGGAAACGCTGGTACTTTCCGGACCGCCGGCCGCTCAGCGGCACCCGGTAGATCATCTCCAGAGCTTCCCGCTTCGCGGCCCAGACGGCGTCCCGGTCGATCAGGCCGGCCGTGGCGTTGGCGTCCCGCAGCGGGGCCGCCAGCACGTCGATCCGCTCCCGCTGCCGCGCGTCCAGCTGCTGGTACTCGGGAATGTCCTCGATACGCAGGTACAGCGGGCTGAGGAATCTCCTGGTCATAGGGAGGTACGGAGACGGGCTGACAGGGGGCAGCGGTTCCGCGGCGTGCAGCGGGTTGATCAGCAGGAATCCCGCACCCAGGTCCCGGGCGCTCCAGGTGGCCAGGTCGGCAAGGTCGGCAAGGTCGCCGTGGCCCCACGACCGCCTGGACCGGGCCGAGTAGAGCTGGACGGTAAGCCCCCAGGACCGGCCGGCCGGGACGCGGGGCTCGCCGGTTCCGGGATCCTCGCGCCAGCCGGGGGCGGTGCCGCTGCGGTCCGGGACCGCCGGCCCGCTGCCTGGCGTCTTCAGGGCCGCCGAGGGCGCTGCGTTGAGGGCATCCAGGATCGCGGCGAGCGTCTGTGCGCTCACCTCGACCAGTTGCCCGCGCCAGTCCAGGTAACGGGGCGCGATCCCGGCGGCCTCGGCCCGCCGGATCAGTTCGGGCTCGGTCATGCTTCATGATCGGTCAGGCACCGGGTGCCACGCGACCGGATCACGCGACCGGATGGGGCAGTCGCCGGCGACCCCCGCGGGTAACCCGCTCGCCCAGGATCCGCCCTGCGTTGCTCACCAGATAGGCGGGTGCCGGTCCTTCCACGGCCGCGCCGCCTCGATCTGCGCCGACAGCGAGATCAGCGTGGCCTCCTCGCCCATGCGGCCCGCCAGCATCACGCCTGTCGGCAGCCCGTCGGCGCTCCAGTGCAGCGGCACGCTGACGGCCGGCTGCCCCGACACGTTGTAGATGGCGGTGAACGGGGTGAACCGCTTCTGGCGCTCGAAGTTCTCGCCGGGAGGGACCTCGTCGAAGTACCCGACAGGCACGGGGGGCAGCGCGAGCGTGGGCGAAAGCACGGCGTCGTACCGGCTCAGGGCCTGCAGCGCGGTCCGCGTGGCAGCCTGCAGGTAAGCCTCCGCGAACAGCAACTCCGCCGCCGTCACCCGCCGGCCTCGCTCGCGCAGGTAACGGGTGATCGGCAGAAGCTGGTCCTCCTGCGCCGGGTCTATCGGGGCGAGCGTCGCCATCGCGGACCAGAGAGTCTCGAACATCGGCACCACGTCCGGCCCGAACGGTGCGGCGATCTCCTCGACCTCGTGCCCCAGGCTGGTCAGCAGCGCGCTGGCTTTCTCGTACGCCGCGACGCAGTCCGGATGGACCTCCGCTCCCTCGACCGGGCTCTGCAGCGTCCGGCCGATCCGCAGCCTGCCGGGGTCGCGGCCGGCGCTGTCCAGGAACGTCTCCCCGGCGGACGGCGGCAGCGTGTACATGTCACCGGGGTGGTTGCCGGTCATCGCGTCCAGCAGCAAGGCGGCGTCCGCTACCGTGCGCGCGATCGGCCCGTCGACGGACAGCCCGGCCAGGTCGGGAAAGAGGGGGCCGCCAGAGACCCGGCCGCGGGACGGCTTGATGCCGAACAGCCCGCAGACGCTGGACGGGATCCGGATCGATCCCCCGCCGTCACTGCCCTGCGCAGCGGGGGCCAGCCCGGCAGCGACCGCCGCCGCGGCGCCCCCGCTGGAACCGCCCGCCGACCTGGTCAGGTCCCAGGGAGTTCGGGCCGGCGGCCCGATCCTGGTCTCGGTGTAGCACGGCAGTCCGAACTCCGGCGCGGCCGTCTTGCCGGTGATGACGATTCCCGCAGCCCGCAGCGCGCCGACCACGTGATCGTCGGAGTCCGCGATATTGTCCCGGAAGAGCGCGCAGCCGAACGTCATCCGAACGCCCGCGACCATGTTCAGGTCCTTGATCGGGATCGGAATCCCGGTTAGCGGGGGGAGCGCGGAACGCTCGTCGCGCCTGGTATCCACTACGGTCTTCTCCGCCGCCGCGGCCTCCTGGCGGGCCCGGTCGCCAGTCACCGTGTAGAAGGCACCCACCTGCGCACCGAGACGGTCTATGCGGTCCAGGTAGTGGTCGGTGATCTCGACCGGCGACAACTGGCCATCACCGATCGCGGCGGACAGCTCGGTCACGGTCATGTCATGAATCTGGCTCACGTTACCGAACAGTAGACCGGCCAGGCCCCCCGGTCCAGCAGCGACCCGGCCGTCCCCTATAGCGACTTGGCCGTCCCAAATAGCTGCCCCCATGGTCGCAACGTGTCGCCTCGATTACGCTGTGAGATGTGGAGGATACCGGGCCGGAGGTGGACGGGACCGGACCGGCGCCCCGGGCTGAGGGGACGGCGGGAGGAAAGGGTGAGGTCACCCGGGAACTGGTCCCCGCACCCCGCCGCGTACACGGTGGCCTCGCGGGCGACCCGAGGCTCCCCATCTGGATCGGCCGCGCCGCGATGGCCGCCACGGTGGCGGTCGGCATCACGATCTGGCAGGGGTGGCGGCTCGGGCTCACCGCCGCCGCCCTCACCGCCATCGCCGACACGCTCTACCGGGCCAGGACCACGTCGATCATCCCGGCAGCGGTCCGCGTCACGTCGGCGCAGCGGCGCACCCGGCGACGCCTGTTCCTGCTCAGGCCGTCCGGGTATGTCGCGCTGCACCGGCGGGCGATCCCGGGCAGCGACTCGGTGATCGATCATCTCGTCATCGGGCCCGGCGGCGTGTTCGCGGTCGATTCCGAGCGCTGGGACCGAAGGCTGCCGGTCCGGAGCGTGCCCGCCGGGCTGCTCTACCACGGGCCGTTCAGCCAGAAGCAGCGGCTGGAGCATGCTGCCTGGGAGTCCGCGCAGGCCGCCAGGCGCCTGAGCGACGCGCTCGGGGAGAAGATAGATGTCCGCCCCGCGATGGCGATCTACGGGCCCACGATCCCCTGGATCGTTGCCAGCCTGGACGGCGTCGACGTCTTCGCCGGCCGCCGGGTGCGTAAGTACTTCAGGCGGCAGAGCAGGACCAACCGCGCCGTCCGGCTCGATGCGGGGCAGATCGAGGACATCCATGTCGCCGCGGCCCTCGCCCTGCCGCCGGCCCGCTGATGCCGCCTGGCGCAGCGCCCGCGCGGCCAGCCGGGGAGGGCCACGGCTAGTCTGTGACAGCCGATGAACCTGCGATTGAGTGAGAAGGCCGTGGCCGCGATGCGGGACTGGGTGGCTGGCGCGCGGCCGCGGACTCTCCCCGCGGCGATCGTCCCGGTGGCAGTGGGATCGGGCGTGGCCGCGGGCTACGGCCGCTTCTCGGCGTGGCGCGCCGCCTTGGCTCTGGTCGTGGCGCTCGCGCTGCAGGTCGGGGTGAACTACGCCAACGACTACAGCGACGGGGTCCGGGGCACTGACGAGCGCCGGGTGGGCCCGCTGCGGCTGGTGGCGTCGGGGCTCGCCCGGCCCCGTCAGGTGCTGACCGCGGCGGTGGGCTGCTTCGCCGCCGCCAGCCTGGCCGGCCTGGCTCTCGCCGCCGTTTCCTCCTGGTGGCTGCTGCTGCCCGGTGCCGCCGCGGTTGCCGCCGCCTGGTTCTATACCGGCGGCAGCCACCCTTACGGCTACCGGGCGCTCGGCGAGGTCGCGGTGTTCCTGTTCTTCGGCCTTGCCGCGGTGGCGGGAACGGCCTACGTCCAGATGGACCGGGTGCCGTGGCTGGCAATCGCGGCCTCGGCACCGGTCGGCCTGCTGGCCTGCGCGCTCCTGGTGATCAACAACCTCCGTGATATACCGACCGACACGGTGACCGGGAAGCGCACGCTGGCGGTGGTGCTCGGAGACCAGCGAACCCGCGCACTCTACGCGGCATGCATCGTGATCCCGTTCTGCGTCGCGGCGGCCATCGCGGCGGCGGCGCCGCTCGCGCTCGTCGTGCTGGCCGCCGCACCGCTCGCGCTGGCACCGCTCCGGCTGGTCCGCCGCGGCGCCTCCGGCCCGGGGCTGATCACCGCGCTTGGCCAGACGGGGCGGCTGCAGCTAGCCTTCGGCGCTCTGCTCACCCTGGGCCTGGCGATCCGGCCCTGACCCGGACGCGGGACCGCCGCCAGGCCCGCCAGATCCGCGCCGTTCCGGCACCTGGAGTTGGCCCAGGACCTCGGCCTGGCCCGGCACCCCGATCCGGCCCAGCACCTCGGCGGCACCGGCGGCCGCTTCCCTGGCCGCCGCCACCTCCTTCGCCGCCGCCTCTGCCGCCGCGGCCCCCTCAGGCAGGCTTGCCTGAGGGGGCGGCCCGGCCTGGCCGGCCAGCCTGGGCGGGGGCGGGGCCAGGGACTGGCGCCCGGCCGCGCCCGCGCCGTTCTCGGGGACGGTTTCCCGGGCACCGCCCGTCACGTCGAACGCTGAGCTCAGCGCCTTCAGCGCGCTGGTCAGCTCGCTCGGGACCATCCAGACGGTGTTGCCAGGGCCCTGCGCGAGCTGCGGCAGGGTCTGCAGGTACTGGTAAGCGAGCAGCTTGGGGTCGGGATCGTTCGCATGGATCGACTGGAACACGGTGCCGATCGCCTGCGCCTGGCCCTCGGCGCGCAAGATCGCGCTCTGCTTCTCGCCCTCGGCGCGAAGGATGTTTCCCTGCTTGTCACCGTCGGCGGTCAGGATCTGCGACTGCCGGACGCCCTCCGCGGTCAGGATCGCAGCGCGCTTCTCGCGCTCGGCCCGCATCTGCTTCTCCATCGCGTCCTTGACGCTCTGCGGCGGGTCGATGGCCTTGATCTCCACCCGGGTCACCCGGATGCCCCATTTACCCGACGCGTCATCCAGCACGCCGCGCAGCATGGTATTGATCTTGTCGCGCGATGTCAGCGCCTGCTCCAGGTCCATGGACCCGATCACGCTGCGCAGCATCGTCGCGGTGAGCTGCTCGACCGCCTGGATGTAGTTGACGATCTCGTAATCGGCCGCCCGAGGGTCGGTGACCTGGAAGAACAGCACCGTGTCGATCGTGACCACCAGGTTGTCCTCGGTGATCACCCGCTGGCCCTGGAACGAGACCACCTGCTCGCGCAGATCGATGAGCGGCTTCACCCGGTCGATGAACGGGATGATCACGTTCATGCCCGGCTCCAGGGTCTTGCGGTAACGGCCGAGGCGCTCGACGTTGCGCGCCCGCGCCTGCGGCACGATGCGCACGGTCTTGACCACTATGAGCGCCGCCAGCAGGACGACGATCACGCCGACGATGATCCCAGCGAGTTCCATGGCTACTCCCGAGGGTAAACGAGGGCCGTGGCGCCCTCGATCTGCATGACGTCGACCGTGGAGCCAGCCGGGATCGTCAGGGTCTCGTCGTAGGGACGCGCCGACCACTCCTCGCCGCCGATCCGGACCCGCCCGGTCTGCGCGGTGACCTCGTCAAGGACATATGCCGTCCGCCCGACCAGCGCGGCGGTTCCGCTGCGCAGCAGCGGCGGGTGCCTGATGTGGCGCATGGCGAAAGGGCGCGCGGCCCCGAGGCCGACGGCCGACGCGAGGGCGAACGCGCCGAACTGGAGCGCCCCGTTCCCTCCTGCGGCACCGACCCCGGCACCGACCAACGCGGCAAGCGCAACCAGGCCGAACGCCAGGGTAGCGGTGAGGGTCTCGACAACGCCGAGCACCGCGGCCACGATCAGCCAGATGATCCAGGTCCCCATGTGCCGCTCCGGGGGAGGATGACGAGCAGTTACCTTGACAGTAGCTCTCGACGGTAACCGCCGCATCACGGCTTGACGGCGGACTTGCGCCGGGCTTCACACGCGATGGCGGGGCGGGCAGCATGGAGTGACCCGGACCGGAGGATCAGCCATGTCCAGTCGAACCCAGCTCTCCTACAGCCACGGCACCTCGGCCACCCCGCTGCTCGGCGAGACCATCGCAGCGAGCCTGCGCCGGGTGGCCGCCGACTTCGGCGCGATCGAGGCCCTGGTGGACGTGCCGGCCGGCCGCCGCTGGACGTACCGGGAGTTCGACGCCGACACCGACGCTCTCGCGCGCGGGCTGCTCGCGGCCGGTATCGAGGCCCGCGACCGGGTCGGCATCTGGGCGCCGAACTGCGCGGAGTGGGTCCTGCTGCAGTTCGCCACCGCCAAGGTCGGCGCGATCCTGGTCAACATCAACCCGGCCTACCGCAGCCATGAGCTGTCCTACGTGCTGCGCGACGCCGGCGTGCGGCTGCTGGTTAGCGCGGAAGGCTTCAAGACCAGCGACTACCGGGCGATGATCGGCGAAGTCCGCGGTGAGGTGCCCGAGCTCGACCGGGTGATCTATCTCGGCTCGGCCGACTGGGACGCCCTGCGCATTCCGGGCGGACAGGCCACGGGGGGCGGCGGCGGCGCGCGGGGCGAGGCAGCCACCGCGGACGCCCTGCGGCAGCGGGCCGCCGGCCTGACCTTCGATGATCCGATCAACATCCAGTACACCAGCGGGACGACCGGATTCCCCAAGGGCGCGACGCTCTCACACCACAACATCCTCAACAACGGGTTCTTCATCGGCGAAATGTGCCGGTATACCCACCAGGACCGGGTCTGCATCCCGGTGCCGTTCTACCACTGCTTCGGGATGGTGCTGGGCAACCTGGCCGCTGTCACCCATGGCGCCTGCATCGTCATCCCGGCGCCTGGCTTCGAGCCCGCCGCCACGCTGCGCGCCGCCCAGGATGAGCGGTGCACGTCGCTGTACGGCGTCCCGACGATGTTCATCGCCGAATTGGGCCTGCCCGATTTCGCGGACTACGACTTGTCCACACTGCGGACGGGGATCATGGCCG